>Ga0209222_1000167_pt1 | contig 14304 bp, 10 predicted proteins | sample BlaSpr_A8_Ref_O3_FD_187991 | JGI IMG/M metagenome (GOLD analysis project Ga0209222, IMG submission 187991) | Forest soil microbial communities from Thunder Bay, Ontario, Canada - Black Spruce, Ontario site 2_A8_Ref_O3 (SPAdes) (version 2) | ecosystem: Environmental > Terrestrial > Soil > Boreal...
TTGGAGAAGGCGAAGCGGGCCACATCGGACGTTAGCGTGGCCGCAGCGGAGACGGGCGCGAGTTTCGAGATGATCGAGCTCGACCTTGCCAGCCTGAAGAGCGTGCGCACCGCTGCGGACAAGCTGATTACCGATGGCCGTTTGTTCGATGTGGTCATCGCAAATGCCGGTGTCATGGCGACTCCGTTCGGGAAGACGGAGGATGGTTTCGAGACGCAATTCGGGACCAATCACCTGGGTCACTTCGTCTTTGTGAACCGCATCGCGAAGCTGATCAAGGACGGCGGACGCCTCGTCAACCTCTCTTCCGCAGGGCACCGTTTCAGCAATGTTGACCTGAACGATCCCTACTTTGAGACGACGCCGTACGAACCCTTCGTGGCCTACGGGCGTTCGAAGACCGCGAATATCCTCTTCGCAGTCGAGTTCGACCGCCGTCATCGTGACCGCGGCGTGCGCGCCACCGCCGTACATCCTGGCGGCATCATGACCGAACTCGCGCGGCATATGCCGGATGGCGCCATCGAGGCATGGATCCAACAGGTCCAGGAACAACGTGCCGCAGCAGGCGAACCGCCTTTCGAATTCAAGTCGGTTCCCGAAGGTGCGGCGACATCGGTCTGGGCCGGGGTGGTCGCGTCCGCTGATGAAGTGGGAGGCAAGTACTGTGAGGACTGCCAGGTCGCCGAGCTGCTTCCTGCTGACTCGCCAGTGAGCGCCATCAGCAGGGGCGTGCGCGGTTATGCTCTCGATCCCGAAAGCGCAAAGGCTCTCTGGAAGAAGAGCGAAGAAATGGTCAGCGAAACGTTCGGGTAAAAGCTGAGCGAGATGGCAGATTCCTCGCCGTGTGCGAGGGGTTTGTCTATCCACCGGACTTTGTAACAACAGCCTTTGAGGGTGCGGCGCCAACGCCACTGACGAGAAGCGCGTTTTCCGTTACTAGTCCCTAACCGACCTCAGACCAAGTTCAATGAGCGCTTTGACCTGATATCGCCAGTTGAGATCTGGAGCAGCAAACACAAGCCGACCTATCAAGTCCGATGGTCGAGCTTCTTCAATTTCTTTTCCACCCGCGCCGTGTTTGCGAGCAGCACGTTTCGGGTTCTGATGAGGAAGTCGGCGATCACGTGCAGTTCGCGCTGGTTGTATTTCGAAGTCACGACAACCATGTCGCTACCAAGAGGACCGAAGATGGCGGGCAAGACTTCGTCGAGCCGGCTGTTTGCTTTTCGGGCCACCAGGACGCGACGACGGTCCTGCGGGTCACTCACGCGTTCCGCATAGCCAGCCTTCGTTAGGCGGTCGATAATTCCTGTGACGGCACCGGTTGTCAGACCCGTGAAGCTGGCGATCTTCCCTGCGGTGACCGGGCCCCGAGATAGCAGGTCAAGGCACTTCCTGTCAGTCGCACTCAATCCAAGGCAGCGGCCTACAAGCTCATGGAACACAACAACAGCGGCGATGAAATCGCGGCCAAGCAGGTTGCCCTCTTCGAGTGTCTGCGGCGGAGCAGGTTTGCGGCGGCTGGACGGCATGAAATTACTTTAGCATGGTGGTTATCTTAGTATGCTAAGATAACCACCATGGATTGGGATGTCGTCATTTCCGGCGCTGGTCTAGGCGGACTGTGCGCGGCCAGTGGACTAAGCCGGGCGGGTTTCCGGGTTCTTGTGCTTGAACGGGATGAGAGCCCGCTCAGCCGGCAGCAGGGATACCGTATCAACATCAACATCGCAGGTGACATCGCGCTGCGGGAGTGCCTGCCGCCCAGCCATTACGCGCTCTATCAAGACACCTCACACAGACAACTCGACCCATCTGTCGATATCTTTACTTCCGACTTGAGGCCGATCTTCCATCGCGCGGCCGAGGTCCCGGCGAACGGGCCGCCTCCTGCAGCGGTCGACCGCTCAACGTTGCGTTCCATTCTGCTGGACGCAGCCCCGACTGTGCGCTTTGGGTTACCGGTAGTGGGTGCGATCCAAGACGGCAATGAAGTCGAAGTAGGACTTGGCGATGGCACGAAAGTGACCTGCGGCTTACTGATTGCTGCTGACGGGGCTTCCTCGCCGCTGCGCCGCAAGCTACTTCCCGGGCACGACCCGCGGCCGCTCGGCACCATAGCGATATACGGCAAAACTCCGCTGGACATCGGTCGACACGCGTGGCTCCTTTGCGGCGTTCTGCAGCAGCGTTTCGTGGGCGTGACGGATGGCGCTGGAACCACGCTGGCGCTTGGAGCCTGGCATCCGCGCCGCACACCTTCCGAAGCGGTCAGTGCGATTGTTCCGAGCCCTCGTTTGCCGGGAATCGATCCATACGTAATGTGGGTGCTGCTGGTCCCGTCGGAAGGCGCACCGGATTCTGCTTCGAGCGCGGAGCAACTGCATCGGTTCGCGGTGAATGCCCTAGAGGGTTGGGATCCGGCCGCCACACGATTTGTTCGTGATGCCGACGTGCGGGCTACCTTCCGCATTATTCTCCGGACTGTGCCATCGATACCTGATTGGCAAACCAGGCATATCACGTTTCTCGGAGATGCCGTTCATGCCATGTCACCCGCAGGCGGAGAAGGCGCAAACACGGCTATGGCGGACGCAGCATCCGTTGTAGCTGCTTTCAAAACGAACGGTATCGATGGAATTGCGGCCTACGAGCACGATATGCGCCAACGCGCGCGCATGGCCCTGAAACGCTCTATGAGTTACGCCCACCCAGTTCAAACGGAGGATTCACTCCATGCCTGAATCAGCGTCAAAACCCGAATATTCAAAAGTCCGCATCTTAGCCGCCGCCGTCATCGACATCGCGATCGATCTTCTGATGCCTACCGTTGTTTACTTTCTGTTGTCTCCAACCCATCTCTCTGCTGTGGTGCGCCTCACCATCGGCGGCTACTTTGTAGCAGCGAAAGCGGGTGCCGGTCATCTTTCGACGGATGATGCGACCACGCAGCACACAGGATTCTTCAAGACCTTTGTAATCGGCGTCGTGATTGCAGTGGTGGCAACCGTCGTCACGCTGGGCGTTAGAGCCGCGGGCTATTCCGATACGGCGGCTATCTCTGCCGGAACTGTGTTTCTTGCGGTTGTGCAGGGCACGCGCCTCATGAGCAGTCATCGGAAATTGGATGGTTTCGCTCTTCTCGTGCTGCTGGAACTGGCAGCCACGATTATTCTCACTTCGATCAGCAATACTCCACGGCTGTTCCTCATCCGGCCCAGCTTTTACACGGCGATTGCGGGCCTGTATGTTCTCTCTACTCTCTGGGCCGAGCGGCCATTCATGATGCAGGTCACGAAGCCCATGGCGACGGAAGGCGATCCAGTTCGCGCTGAAGCTTTCGAACGGGCCGGGCGGGAATCTGTCCGCTTCCGTCGCGCCGAGCAGGGCATGACGGCTGGGCTTGGAATTGTTCTCATCGCAGAAGCTCTCTTGCGTGTCTGGACGGTCTGGTCTCATCCATTGAGCGACGTCATCGTTTCCTCTCTCTATTCGCAGGTGTTGAGCATCGGCCTCTTTGTCGTCTGGTTTATCTTCATAAAACTCTTACTCGTTCCTGTTGCCAGTCGCGAGGTGGACAGCTTTATGCCACTGGGCCGGAGGCTTAATGACGGGTCTTCATAGACGCGCCCCTCGTCAGGGATGCTTCTGGATTGATGCTAAATCGCCAATGCGCTCATCGACGGCAGATTAGTACCGGAATGTCGGCTTATCGGCAGAATCATTAGGAATGCGAAGCGCGTTTGCCGGTAGTAATCTGCTGTTCTCTCAATCGATTTTTTTCGCAATCCGGCCAGCAATCCAATACCGCATCGCGAGACACAGACTTGGATGAGGTGGGACAACTACTTTCGAAAGCTATCGCGGTCGCGCGACAGCGATAATCAGAAAGAGATATACGAGCGTCCACGCGCCTCCGCCGACGAACTTCCACCACTTTCTATCTTCCGTCGTCTGATGGAAGAGCGCGGCCAGGCAAGCAATGATGAGAACGAAGTGCCCGATGCCACCGAGTGTCACCATCATGGTTTCGGGCCGCCGCACCTGACCGGTATGCACAAAAAACCAGAATGCGACCGCTCCCGCCTGCATGAGGTGAGTCACGAAGAGATTAAGACTGTTCCAGACGACCCCGATCGTGACGCCCGCGCCAACCCCCCACACGCTATTGCGGCGCGCAAGAATCACGATGACAACGTAAATGAATGCCTGGAGGAGGTGAAGAAGCCGAAGCTGTGGGACAACCCATGCGGATACAATCAAGGCTATTAAGAAAAGTACGGCTCCAATCGGAATCCACACGCGCGTCGCCGAAGATTGATTCGCCGAGCCATCGTTCATTTCCGTCAGTACGGCAGGGCGGCCTGATCGGTTCCACAATTGGAACAGCGTCGCTCCTTGAAAACCTGTTGGGGCCAGGTGACAAGTTGTTGTGTGTCCAGTTGTGGACGTCTCCTTCGATCGCTGGACACACGTTCTGTCGACGCGCTCGCTAAGTAGAAGATAAATATAGCGTGTGGTTTGGAGATACACGTGCTAACTTCCATGCTGTTTTCTTCGCGATCCAAAGAGTCCGCCGAGCCCTTTCTGAGAACAGCTCGATGGCTTCAGGTGTCAAAGGCAAGTAACGATGGTCAGCTGCAAATCAATCGGAGGCTAGCGAGGTGATCAACAGGAATGCAGGAAGAACGACCGTCAAGAGACTGCCGGATTTCTTCGGAGTCGGTACTCTGGTTTTGGCAATTTGTGCGGGGTCTTGGACCTCTGCGGTGGCGCAACAGCCTCCCGCCACAACTGTCCAAAAGAGCGTCGAAACTCCGGCGCTTCCAGCTCCGGGGACGTACAAGATAGATTCGCGTCACAGTTTTGCCTATTTCAGCGCCTGGCACCATCTGGTGGGACGTGTGCGCGGCCGTTTCGACCAAGTTTCAGGGACCATCACCGTATCGCCGGATCCAGCCGCTTGCAGCGTAGACGTCACGATCGATGTCGCTACGATCAGCACGCAGGTCAGCCAACGTGATGACGATCTTCGCAGTGACTCATATTTTGATGTGAAGAAGTTTTTGACAATGACCTATCAAGGGCGGGGCATTCATCGTGTCTCAGCAGATCTCTGGAGGATGGACGGCTCGCTGACCATGCATGGCGTTACCAAAGTAGTGCCGCTCACCTTCAAATATAGCGGCGTCTTCGCCGATACAAAACCGAACCAGCCGGCGAGGGTCGCGTTCCATGGAACTGCAGCCACGAAGCGCGCTGAATTCGGCATGGGGGCGCGTGACAATTCGGCAGAAGTGGGCGATTTAACGGCACCCGATGTCGATATCGAGATTGACGTTGAAGCAGACGCAAAACCCACTACTCCCTAACAGGAGCCCTCCCACAATTTCCCTTGTGGCTAAATCGCTGATGCAGCTCATCGAGAGACGATCAGTCCCGACAAGTCGGCTTCTGTTTACTGATGTGTTTCAGTTCAAGTGGACGTAAAACCGGCATCTCGGACATGTGATTGCGGCCGATTGCCCTCTTGTCGATTCTAAGAGAGACTCGTGTTTCGATGTGCGACCGCTATAGGTGGTTACATGAGGACGAGTCGTCCGAAGGAGTCAGTCTTTGAACTACAGCATCATCATGGCGCAGAGCGCAGAAGATTTTCTGGCATTTCGAAACTTTCCGTCGATCCATTTTTGGCCCCACCTGTACGGTGGGCTGCCGACCAATCTCATGCAACACATCAGCGTCTATGCGGCACGAAGAAGATGGCGCGCTCAGGTGCAGCTACTTTATCTGAACATGGTGGCCCTTGGGCTTTGGACTGCTATGTTGAAGGCCGGAACGGTGGTCGGACGGGTGCACCGACCGCCCCAGTCGGCGCGGCTCGTCTTGGGAATGCCATTTCGAGGAAGGTCATGGAGTTCATTGCGATGGGCGGCTCAGCAGCCGCTAGTTTCGATATAAATTTTGACTGAGCCCGCCTTCTTAGATCCGACAAGCCTCTTCGCCGTGAAAATCGTCCGTGTTTCGCTCGATCAAGGGCTTCATATCGTGCATATCAACGCACACAGGCAATTTCATATGCGGGCAAAGCCGCCGTCATCTGTTCCAGCGACGCTACCTCCGTCTCGCCGGGTGATTCATGACGACCTTCGCCAGTCGCAGAATCTCCGAAACGCTCCAGGCCTGCGCAATGCATCCTCTGGGACTGTGAGGGTAGTCACCATCGAATATCTCCGAGATCTGGCCGATGCCGGCGTCGCGGAGGTGGCGACCGATTCCGGTAAGCCATTCCTCGATCTCAGATAGTGTGACCGGATGGGAATCCGCGAGTTTTAGCTTGGCAGAGAAGAACGAACCAGCAAGCCAGGGCCAGACCGTTCCCTGGTGATAGGCGCTATCCCGACTCCAGACATCTCCGACGTACTGGCCGCGATACTGCTGTTCGTTTGAAGACAGCGTGCGTAGACCATACGGAGTTAGCAACTCACGTTCTATTAGGTCGAGTACTTTGCGGGCACGATCGCCGCCGAGGAGATTATGGTGCAAACTGATAGCAAAGATCTGGTTCGGGCGGAGAGACGTGTCAACCTCAGATTCGCGCGCGACATCGTTCAGGTAGCCCACATCCTCATTCCAAAACACCGACTCAAAATTAGCTTGTAGCCTGTCTGCCCAGCAACCGCACTCCTCCGATCCTGCGCGGTCGTCGAGCAATCTTCCGAATTCCTGCATCGTACGAAGCGCGTTGAACCATAACGCCTGAATTTCAACGGGCCTTCCAAATCGTGGGGTGATCGCGACATCTCCAACTTTTGCATCCATCCACGTCAGATTCGTCGTTGCGTCGCCAGCCCATAAGAACCCATTCTGATCAACGTGGATTCCGTAACGTGTTCCGGAGAGATGAGCTGCGATTATGCCTTTCAAGGGAAGATAGAGCGACTCTCGGATCACGTTGAGGGCAGTATCGCGCCATCCATTGTCCTTTCGATAATGAAAGTACTGTCGGATTGCCTCGAAGAACCACAGAGTTGCATCGACCGTGTTGTACTCGGGAACTTCATCGTAGTCGGGGAAACGATTTGGCAGCATGCCACCGTCAACAAAGCGGACGAACTCGAGCAGTATCTCCAGAGCCAACTCGGGTCGATCTGTTGCAAGAAGCAAGCCGGGAAGAGCGATCATGGTGTCGCGACCCCAATCGCCAAACCAGTGGTATCCAGCGATGACCGTGTGACGGGGCGCTCGCGTGACGATGAATTGTTCCGCCGCGGCTTCGAGGATTGGAATCAGATCCGACCGTCCATACTTGGCCCACTTGTTGTAGTGCGCGAGCCCACAGCGTTTCGACTCATTGCTCCTGTAGGTTGGCACGTCCGCGGCGGAGTGCGGTTCGGTGGAGGCAATCAGAGAAAAGCTAGAAGAAGCTCCCAATGTCGCCTTCATGACGAGCGGACTAAACAAATCCTCACGACAATCGAGCCCGCGGCGAGCCTCTTCATCATATTGAAAGTTCCGATACCAATGGCCATCCACCTCAACGACGGCAGGATCATGGGCTAGATAGCAAGTGGGCATTCCAGGATAGGGTCGTAGCGCAATGCAGCCTGCCTCCTGAGCGACCGTGGGATCGAGAGCATCATTCTCGCGGGTTGTGCCGTGGTAGTCCCGAAAAGCGATCAGGGGCCGCACCTCAATTTGCGCCTCGCGCGAGCTATTCGTGCTGGTGAACCGATACTCTACGACGGTCGAGTTCTCCCCATGAATCATAAAAACAGACTTCTTCAGCTGCCAATCGTCCTGGGCATAGGTGAAGCACGGGAAGGGGTCGAGGCGAAAGTCTATGAGGTTCAGGTATCCCGTTGGATGAACCACGTTTCCGGCGTATAAGTTGGTCGAGAGCGGGAAGCGCTGCCCATCGACAACGATGAGGTCCTCAAGCTGTGAAAGGAGAACGAGGCGCCCTAAAGGGGGAGCGGTTGCGGCGACGAGAAGGCCGTGATAACGGCGCGTATTCATGCCCGCCACGGTCGAGGAAGCGTACCCCCCCATGCCATTGACGATCAGCCACTCTCGCGTCCCAGAGACCTGGAGGTCCTTGCACTCACCTTCATCGAATTCGAGCATACTGGTCCTCCGGGACGTAAGTCCCTGGTCCGTGTTGAGCGCATCGTGTGCTGTTCAGCACCCAGGCGATTCGACGAACCCAAAGTTTCCAAACTTGCTGAATCTTGGCTAAAGCTGGACCATCCAGCTTCGCAACACTAGCCCACCATGATCGACCGTCTGGTCTACGCCGGTACGCTGTACTTCTTCCTGCTGAAGTCGGCTCGGCTGCCCAGTTTACGAGCGATCTCGGTGTCAAGTTGACTTCTTCTTGCATCGACAGTATGAGTCCGGCGGAACGCAAAGGTTACAGGAATGTCGGCGAGCCGTCGGGCCCGAAGATGGTCTTGCGAGGGCAGTCCAAGCCGAGTTTGCTAAACGGAGTTCCTCGATGTTGTAACGCTTTTCTCATCATTTGCCCTCGGAAGAGCTCTTGTTCGCGACCGATATCGCTGGGACGAGGTTAGCGAAAGCGCCGTGCTCGCTGGTTGACGTGAGAGATTGTTCAGTCGGCCACACAGCTCTGGCCGGACGATGGCGTCATTGCTCTCATTGCCCAGCAGCCTCTTCCCTCACCTGGCTACCGTGAATATTGAGGATATTCATCCCAACAGGATTGGAATAGCAACTCCCAGTCCCATTGCGAAAAACCAGAGAGCGGGAGCTGGTGTTCCCTCCGGCCGCACGCGACGAGCTTCGCGCGCCGCCATTCGCGGATCGAGCGTATGCCGGCTCATGTATCGGCGTTCCAGCACATAGAACATGAAGCCGGTGACGGCGCCGTAGATCAAATGGCCAAACAACGAGGGAAGAAGCGAGAATACCGCGCTTGCCCTCCAATCGATTTCACCCGTTAGCACCAGCGGGAGAAGCGTCAGGGGTCCCGCATACCACCAGATCAACCCAAAAACCCACCCCCAGGCGCCAGAGGTGGCGAGCGTGGAGGCTTCATCACGAAACAGCACGCCGTAGCTCATGCCGAGGAACGTACTGACCAGCAAATGCGCCAGGAGACCAGTCTGCGTAGAGAGATGAATACCAAGTCCTACAACGTGCGGAAGCACGCCAGTCGCGAGCATGAGAGGACTCGAAATCAGACCGCCGACAAGGCCGGCCAACGCCCCCCACTGCAGCGAGCGGAAAACGCGAAAGCCTGGACCCTCTGCTTCCCTATTGAGAGGGTCGGATTGAATGAACAAACGTACCCATATCCGGTCCAGAGTCGCGTAGGCCACGCCCAGGATAAGCCCGTAGAGAATGTAGCCGACGAGAGCGCCGAACACCTGGCTCGCACCATCAACTGACCAGTTCAAGTTTGTCCCGGCAATGAGCGGAAAGAAAGTGAGCGGTCCGAGGAACCACCACAAGACGGCATAGCCCAGCCCCCAGCCCATGCAAGACCCATAACCTCGTACGTCGCGTTGAAAGAGCAATCCGAAGGTCGCTCCGATGGTCAAAGCGATGGCGAATTGCAGAAAGACCTTTTCCGGCTGCGACGGAACATCCCGCCAACCAGCGATCAAAGGGAAAAAATCGCCCTTCAGCATCCAGTAGCCAAAGATCAATCCGCTTGCAACCCCTGCGAACCCGCCAGCGACAATCGCTCGCCCCCAACGGAACGGCGTCTCAAGATCACGCTGATGGAGCCCTCCGCGAACCCCGAGGGCGATGCCAATAGGCATTCCGAGACATACGAGATACGCCACCAATTCCGGAAACCGTTTTCGAGTCTCATCGAGCATGTTACTGAGCTCACGGCCATCGGCGTGAAGTGGCGTCTCCAAGGTGGGGAGCACGATCCAAAGCAACAGGGCGGCACTTAATCCCCAAATGAGACCTGCGCCCGCGCTTGAAGCCCGCCTTGCGAAGAAGAGCCCGAATAGGAGCCCGAAGCTTGCGCCAAGTAGGCAGGAATTGGCCAGGGAAGCATGCAAAATACCGGCCTGGATCAACCCTCCACCGGCACCGACTGCGACGCCGACAACGCCGTCACCGATCGGTCTACTGAAGATGGATGCTTGTCGAACTATCGGCATTACCGGTTGCATGGACACCGTGGTCTCCCTTCCCTCCTAACTCAATTGTTTGAATAATGTCTCGCGGGAAAAACAACTCGAGCGTCCACGCCATCAGGACGCGGATCTTCCTTTCAAGGCCAGGGAGCTTCGAGAGATAGATCCCTCTCCACATGAGCCAGGCGAGCAGTCCTGAAAATCGTAGTGAGCGCGTCCTCGCAAACGGGACAGTCAACTCGGCACAAGCGGTCTGATGACCGATGACGCATAGCGAACCGAGCGAATCGAAATGGAATGGTTTGCCTGGCATCCCAGACAACGCAGCGAGGATATTTGTTGCGATCATTTGGGCTTCCCGAAGCGCAAACTGAGCCGTCGGAGGACATGGCTCTCCTGTCTCCCCGTCCTTGACAGCCGCGCAATCGCCAAGTGCCCAAACGCCCGGATACCCCGGCACCGAAAGGGAGCTGTCGACTACTACGGCACCCCGGCTGTTCTTCTCGAACGCGAGCGTTTTGAGCAACGGACTTGGAGCGGTACCCGCGGTCCATATCAGGGTCTCCGCTGTGATCTGTCCATCACTGAGAATCACCAGGCCAGGCTGGACATCGACCAACCGGGCCTCAAGGCGAAATTTCACGCCTCTCTGCTTCATCCTCACAAGGGCGTATTCGGCCAGAGATTCACTGAGCTCGGGCAGAATACGATTACGCGAATGCACGAGAATCACAGACAACTCTTCGACCGCGAGATTTCGATAGTCCGCGAAGATCCCATGGGCAAAATCGTTCAGTGCTCCAGCAAGTTCCACACCCGCAAAGCCTCCACCTGCGACGACAAGGGTGAGGAGCCTTCTGCGCATCTCCGGGTCTTGTTCGCGATCCGCCTTTTCGAACATCTCGATTACATGGTTTCGAATGCGGATGGCGTCAAGGAGACTTTTGAAGTTGAACGCGAACTTCTCGACATTTGCCATGCCTAAATAGTTCGATACTGACCCTAGAGCAAGAACCAAGTGGTCGTACTCAAGTTCGCGACCGGTTTCGTTGCTGGCTGGCTCTGCTCCATCAAGAAATACCTTTCGCGCTTCCAAATCGATCCCGGTCACGCACCCTCGAATGAAGTTTGTTTGCCGGAGAGCGCTACGCAGGGGAGCGCTGATGTGGCTGGCTTCCAGGCTGCTTCCCGCCACCTCGGCCAGCATTGGGGTAAAGAGCAATGCGTTGGTCTCACTAACGAGAGAGATCGAGACCGAAGGATCGCCGGCGAGTTGATCCTCAAGGCATTCAGCTGCCTTCATGCCCCCAAAGCCCCCTCCAAGTATCAGGATCTGTCTTACGCTGTGTGGTGGTGCGACCGCCGGACTAGTCTCCGGACCAAAACGGTAATGGACGAAATCGCTCAATGCCTGCAGTTCCAGACCAAATATGGATCCAAATAAAATCCATTCAACCAGTACTGGGAAGTGCTGCCTCAGTTCATCCCCGCTTTGCGCCATATGGCCGCCGGAAAGTATGGGAATGACGAAAAGGTTGGCTATCGCCCAGAGCGGTATACCCAATGATGCGGCGGTCATCATCTGGTCCACGTAAGTCTTCCGAGCCGGGCGAACACTCACGGCATAGGCGATGCCACTGACGATACCAACTGCAAAATCGTAGCCGGTCGCGGCGGCGCTCAATAGGAAAGGAAAGCCCGCGACCCCAGCGGCCGTCGCGCCCAGCACCCCTCTTCGAAGAAATCGATTCATGAAGGTCTTTCCTTTGTCGTGCCACAGAGGTATTCCGGGGAAAGCTCAATGAACCTGTGCCGATTCACGAGAACGAAACAACAAGGGAGATCCATATCGCGTCTACGAGGTTTTCCATCGTCTATATCTTCGGGGAATGCTTCTGAATCATCTGTCCCGTAGTTGGAGTAAGGAAACTCCAATAAGTTACGGATCCCATTCAATCGAAGTTGTAGCTTGGGGTAAACCCCTCAGGGGAACCGAAGAGGTCGAGCTTGGACCGCAGAGATTCTCTCTCGCTTGCCTAGCCTTTCTTGTCTCTTTAGGGTGTTCAGAGGTGTTTTCTTTTTTGAATGGAAGCGCAACGAAATCATGAAGAGGAACCGCGTCGAACGCGGAGCAGATATCACAACAGATCTGTTGAGAGAATCCTGTAACCAAACGGTTGGGATTGTGTCCTATTACAAGATTGCACTTCTCTTTGATCCAGAGGGAAGCTGTGGAGAGCCTCATGACTTCGAAACCAGCCATCAGGCATCCTCTGCTGATCGTTATCGCCATTCTCATCTGTTCGGCTCCGCTCCTCGCCCAGCAACCCGGCGGCTTGCAAGTCGGAGCGAAAGCGCCGGCGATTGCGCTTCGCGATCAACACGGCAAACAGCAGGATCTCAGTTCCCTGTCCGGGCCTAACGGTCTCCTCTTACTGTTCTTCCGGTCGGCGGACTGGTGTCCCTTCTGTAAAGGACAACTTGTCGATCTTGAAGGTGCACAGAAGGCTTTTGCGTCCAGAGGAATCAACGTTGCCGGCGTCAGCTATGACTCCCAGGCGATCCTCTCAGACTTCGCGAGGCGTCGCTCCATCTCTTATCCGTTGCTCTCGGACACCTCCTCTTCCCTCATCGACGCATTTGGTATTCGCAATTCAACAGCCACCGGAATCGAGGCCGGCATACCATTTCCGGGGTACTACCTGATTGATCGACAGGGTGTGATCCGGCAACGATTTTTTGAGACCGCATACGTCAATCGCCTCACCGCGAACAACCTCTACGCATACCTGTTCGGCGAGTCCCCTCTTCCGACACCCATCAAACAATTGGACTCCACGCCGCATATAACCGTAACGACTACGCAGTCCGACTCCTCGGTCGCTCCAGGAGCTGTTGTTCGCCTCGTTGCAACGGTCACCCCTGGACCGGACACACACGTCTACGCTCCAGGAGCGGAGAAGCAGCAGTATCATGTCATCTCTCTTACAATCAATCCTTCCGATCTCTATTCCTCCACGCCTACAAGCTACCCACAATCCGAGCTGACGCACTTCTCCGAGCTCAACGAGACCGTCCCCGTCTACTCCCACGCGACGGTTCTTTTCGCGTCCGTAGCAGCTGTCGTCAACGGAAAGACGATACCGAACTTTTCCCACGAGTCCCACCTAGCCATCAAAGGGCAGCTTGAGTACCAAGCATGCACCTCGAAGGTATGTTTCGCCCCAGTCAAAGCTCCGCTGGAATGGACACTGAATCTTCGACCTCTGGATCGGGAGCGCGTACCCGAACCCATTCAACATAGGTAAACCCGTTCGACGACGCCGTCGGCCACTGCGGCCGAGCTGAGATTGAAGCCCCCAGAATTCTTTGGTCTCTCGTTCAAACAAACCGTGGTGTCCATCGACTCCGAAGACATGTTCATAGGGAGCTTGAAACAAATGTATGCAGGGCCTTGCAAAGATCCACGCACTGCGACGAGGAACGAAAAGGTTGCAGCGACAGCCGTGCGATTTTACTTCGCGCAACGCACCGGTTGGTTCTGCGCGGTACTGCTCCTGGCGACGTCCGCCTTCTCGCAAGGGACCTCCGCTCCACCGCCGCCGATTGTGGAGCGGGAACTCGAAGCCAAACACTATGTTTTGTTGCGGGCCGACTGGACGCGATACGACCCGGAGATCACACGACAACTTGCCTCCGTGAGCCGTAGCGGAGTGCCGACGTACGTGATCTATCCGGCACAGTCAAACGACCGGGTCCAAGTCCTACCCGAACTGCTGACGCGGTCCGCCGTGCTCGGCGCTCCCACACAACCTCAAATCTAACGCTGCTTTCGCGCAGCTGTGCTCCATGTATTTTAACCGTGTCTTGAGGAGTTTAATATGACGTTCAACACTTTTCGTTCCTCGCTCTTTGGATCGCTTGCCATTATCGTGCTTTCGAGTTCACTTCCAGCTAGACTTTCGGCGCAGGGAACTGCGGCGCAAACAGCCACTGCGCACCCCTCAGCAGTATTGATTGAGCTCTTCACTTCGGAAGGTTGCTCAGATTGCCCCCCTGCAGACGAATTGTTGCAGCAGGTGAGTGGACACAAGACCGCTGGAGGACAGTTGATCGTGGGTATCAGCGAGCATGTCAGCTATTGGAATGGCTTGGGATGGAAAGATCCATTCTCCTCGGACCT
>Ga0209222_1000169_pt1 | contig 14277 bp, 10 predicted proteins | sample BlaSpr_A8_Ref_O3_FD_187991 | JGI IMG/M metagenome (GOLD analysis project Ga0209222, IMG submission 187991) | Forest soil microbial communities from Thunder Bay, Ontario, Canada - Black Spruce, Ontario site 2_A8_Ref_O3 (SPAdes) (version 2) | ecosystem: Environmental > Terrestrial > Soil > Boreal...
GACGAAATTGGTGCGCAGGCCGATGCTGGCGAAAAAGAAGGGAGCGAAGACGTTGGTGACGATGCCGTGGATGAGTTCGGAGGTGCGTTTACGCAAGTGCGTGGATTCGCCTACGGCGATGCCGATGATGAAGGCGCCGAAGACGGCGTGAATACCGGCATATTCCGCGAAGGCGGCCGCGGCGAGAGTAAGCGTGAAGATGAAGCCGAGGACGCCGCCGGGCCAGCTGGTGTGCGCTTGAATGTGCGGCAAGAGCTTGTCGATCAGCCAGCGGACTACGGTGAGGGCGAGCACGACGAAGGCGATGACCAGGATGATGGTGCGTTTCACGCCGTCCATGGATGTGCCGGCGCCGTTCATCATGCCCAGGATCATCGAGAACAGGATCCAGCCGACCAGGTCGTCGAACATGGCCGATGACATGACGACCGTGCCCATTTCGCTGCGCAGGAGGTTCAAGTCCATCAGGATTTTGGCGATTACGGGAAGCGCGGAGATGGAAAGCGCGGTGCCGACAAAGAGGGCAAAGATCAGGCGGTCGGCGCCGGGGGATGCGCCGAGGAAGGCTGGAAATAATCCAGCGGCGCCGAAGCCGAACGCGAAGGGAACGATTACGCCGAAGAAGCTCACGGCCAGCGCGCTTTTTCCTTGGCGGAAGATACTGCGCAGGTCGATTTCCAGGCCCGCGATGAGCAGAAAAAATACGACGCCGAGGGTAGTGACTGTCTCAAGCGCGATGGGCAGATTACCGGTGGCGGGGAAAATAAATGCGTAGAGTTGCGGTTTGAAATGGCCCAGGAGCGTGGGGCCGAGCAGGATTCCGGCCATGATTTCGCCGAGGACGGAGGGCTGATCGAGTTTTTGCATCAGCTCGCCAGCGAGTTTGGCTGCGCCCAGCAGCACGGCCAAGGCGATGAACAAGTGCATTATGTCGTGTGGAGCGAGATGCGGCATTCCGCGATGGCCTTGTGGAGCTGAAAATGGGTCGAGTTCGTGTTTAACACGGGCTTGGGCATATCGCAACAGAATGCGGCGGGGGCGATGGAACGAAATGCGACAGAGCGGAGGCCCAATTCGGAACTGCTGTCAACGGCGGGGCGGTTTGTAGTTTCGCCATTTGCATTACAGTAACTTGTGTCCAGCCGCCTGCTATCTGATTAAGCGCACCACGTTTAGCCGTGCTGGAATTCGTCTGGCCAAGATGCTAAAAACAATAAGGTTGTGAACAGGTGTGTCCGTGGCTGAAAATTGCAGTGCCAAAGGCTGTAAGGTCAACGTGCCCGCAGGGTTAGCGGCGGAGCATCTGTGCATCATGCACTTCACGCTATTTATTGAAAATGAATGCGCGGAGATGCGCCGGGAAACGGCTCTGGGTAATACCAACCACGAACGTCAGATGGAATTCATTACCAAGATTTCTGGCCGCGGCGAAGCGCTGGTGCATGTGGCCACCAGCGGATTCCCGATGTCCGATGAGCTGAAGGCGCGGGTGCTGAGCACTTTGCTCACATTGATGAACACGCGCGAAAATATGGACCGCGCGGCGATGCGGCAGTCCGCGCTGCGACGGTTTGTCGGCTGATCTGCTTCATTCGGTTTCAATCCAAATAAAAACTGGAGTGCTTCAAGCGCCGACGTAGCGTGCGTAAAGGGAGCGCGCGACGGCGGGATCTTTTGTGCCTTTGACGATGGCGCGGCCGTCGGCGAAAACGGTCATTTCGTAAGTGGAGATGCGGAAGCGCAGTAGGAATTCATTGTGCTGGACTGCGCCGGCGTCAGCGGAGGCTTGGGTGATGCGGCGGCCCAGCTCGTCGAGATCGAGTCTGCGCCCGCGTTCGTGAATCTGCACGGAATCGCGTCCGCACATGGTGATGTGCGGTTGCGCTTCTCCCTCAAGATAAATGAATTCGCGGCGCACGCACGCGCGGCAATCGGGCTGGCGCGCCACGCGGATGGACTGGAAGCGCCCGCTCCAGACGTCGGTGGAAACCAGGCGTCCGTGCAAAGCTTCCGGTCTGCCTGCGAGAATTTTCGTGGCTTCGGCGGCTTCGACGGATGCGATCACGCCGACGGCGGCGTTTAGCACGCCAGCGGTGTCGCAAGTGGCTTCGGCGCCGAGTGCCGCGGATTTTTCATCACCTTCCAGCAAGCACGCCAGGCACGCGGTTTCCCCCGGACGAATCGTCATGGTGACGCCGTAGCTGCCGACGGCTGCGGCATAAATCCAGGGGACGCCCAGCGAGATCGCGGCGTCATTCAGCAGCAAACGCGTTTGAAAATTATCCGTGCCATCGAGGACCGGCTGGAAACCGCCGAGAAGTTCCGCGCAATTTTCCGCGGTTAAGTCCGCGACGACTCCTTCCACTTGTACGTCGGAATTGATGGCGCGCAGACGGCGTTCGGCTGCCACCGCTTTCGGCAAAGCCTCGCGCGCGTCGGCTTCCTCAAAAAGAGTCTGACGCTGCAGGTTTGAAGGCTCGACGAAATCGCGGTCAATAATGCGCAAGCGGCCCACCCCTGCGCGCACCAGCAGATTGGCCACTACGGTTCCCAGCGCGCCGCAGCCTGCCAGCACCACGCTCGCGCCCAGCAGTTTTTCCTGGCCCTCCGCACCAATTCCGGCGAAGAGTATCTGACGTGAGTATTTTTCGCGCTGTTCGCTGTTCATTCTTGTAGTCTATTGGGGCGGAGGAACTGTTCTCAATTCAATATCATAGCGCCTTTTCGCATCCGGCAGGCAACGCGGCCGTGCTAACCTTTGCTCTTACCTCCAAGGCGAATGAGAATTTCGTGGAATCAGCTAAGCCCGCAAGCCTGTGGCTTTCAGCGGTCCGGGACTTGGGGAACGATTTTGAGTCTCGGCGCGCTGCTCTGCAGCCTCCTTGCCGGTACATCGCTGCGCGCGCAGGAAGCGCAGATCGAAGGGCAAAACGTCGCTGAAATTCGCATTGTAGATGACACCGGAAAGCCGGTGCCCGGTCCCGCAACTCCCCTTCCGCTGGAAATTGGCAAGCCGTTTGATTTTGGCATGGAACGGGAAAGCCTGCGCGTGCTCTATCGCACCGGCGATTTCGCGGACATTCGCGTGACGGCCGCGCCCGCGGCGCCCGCGACAAATGGCGTGCGCGTGGAGTTCACCGTGCAGCGGAATTTCTACAACAACGTGATCCGCGTGGAGGGCCTGAAGGAGCCGCCGACGGAAGCCGCGGCGCTGGCTTCGATGCGACTGACGCTGGGAGAGCCTTTCCGCGAGAGTTCGTTGCGCGAGGCCATTGACCGGCTGAAAGACACGCTCAGCAGCGAGGGCCTCTATGAAGCCGACGTGAAATGGAGCCTCACGCCTCACGAGGCGACGCGCCAAATGGACGTAACGATCACCGTCCAGCCTGGCCCGCGCGCGGTGGTGGGCAAGATCGTGGTGAAGAACCAGACGCCTTACCCCGACGCGGAGCTTATCGCCCGCTCGAAGATCAAGTTGCAGAAACCGTTTACTTCGGCGCGGGTGACGCGCGCTTCGCAGCGTTTGAAAAAATATCTGGTCAATCAAGGCTACCTGGGCGCCGGCATTTTGATCACCGCCGGAAATTATGACGCGACTACAAATCTCGTGGCGTTGAACTACGAAGTGACCGCCGGCCCGCGCGTCAGCGTAGCGGTAGGCGGCGCGCACATAAGCCAGGGCAAACTGCGGCAATTGCTGCCGATCTACGCCGAAGGCGCGGTGGACGAAGATTTATTGCAGGAGGGCCGCCGCAACATCCGGGATTATTTTCAGCGTCAAGGATATTTCGATGCGGACGTCGAAGTGAGTTCTCGCGACGATCCCAAAGCGCACGTGCGGCTGATCAGCTACGAAGTTTCCCGGGGCGACCGTTCGCGCCTGGTGGGCGTCGCATTCCACGGCAACAAATATTTCAGCAAGGAACTGCTGGACGGACGCTTGTCGCTGCAGCCCGCGTCGTTTGCCTCGAGCGGGCGGTTCAGCCAGACGCTGGTGCGCGACGATACGGATTCGATCCGCGGGCTGTATCTCTCCAACGGTTTCCTGGATGTGAAGGTCACTTCCGCCGTGGACACGAATTATCAGGGAAAGAAGCAAGACCTGTTCGTCACTTTCCAGATCGTGGAAGGACCCCAGACGCTGGTGGAGGCCTTGCAGGTTGACGGGGTGCACGCCATGAGCAAGGATGCAGTGCTCAACGTGGTGGGATCATCTCCGGGCCAGCCGTATTCTGCGGCGGCAGTGGCGAGCGACCGCAACAATATTCTGGCGATGTACTACAACGATGGATTTCCGGAAGCGCGCTTTGACGATACGGCTTTGCCGGGCAGCGCGCCCTACCGAATGCGGCTGACGTATAAGATTACCGAAGGCACGCGCATTGAAGTCTCGCAAGTCCTGCTTACCGGTTATCAATTCACGCGGCCCGGAATTATCCGGCGGCAAGTGGTGATTCAGCCGAATGGACCGCTGCGCGAAGGCGACGTGGTGGAAACGCAGCGGCAACTTTACAACCTGGGAGTGTTCACGCGGGTGCAAATCGCGCCGCAAAATCCCGCGGGGAGCGATCCGCAAAAAGTGATGGTGGTGGATGTGCGGGAAGGCGGGCGCTACACCATCGGATACGGATTCGGTTTTGAAATTCTGAAAATCGGCAACCCCTGCCCCAGCAGCCCGCCTCCCAATTCGCCGCCATGCAATCCGAACGCTACGAGCATCGCGGCGAGCCCGCGGGGCATTTTCGAAATTTCGCGCGCGAATATGTTCGGAAGGGCGCAGACACTCACGTTCAAGGTGCGCGCCAGCACGCTCCAGTACCGCGCTTTGGCGTCGTACACGGCGGACAATTTTCTGGCGAAGAAGTACCTGAGCGCGGCGCTGACGGTGTTTGCGGATAAGACGCTGGATGTGGCGACTTTCACCTCCGTCCGCTACGAAGCGCAATTTCAAATATCGGAGAAGCTTTCGCCATCGAGTTCACTGCAGTACCGGTATTTTTTCCGGCGCGTGGTCGCCACCAACCTAAACGGCACAATTTCCGAGGACCAGATTCCACTGTACAGCCAGCCCACGCTGGTCTCCGGAGTTGGCATCACGTATGCGCGCGACCGGCGCGATAATCCCGCCGACCCAAAAACCGGAAGCTTCAATACCGCGGACGTGAGTTATGCCGCCAAGGACCTCGGCTCCAGCGCGAGTTTTTTCCGCATCTTCGTGCAGAATTCTTCCTACCATCCCTTTGGCCGGTCGTTTGTGTTCGCGCGCGCGACGCGCTTCGGCGTCGAAGTACCCACGGGCACAACCACCGGGAACGCGCCCACGAATTGCGCCGTCACGACCACGACGGGGGAGATCATTCCGTTGCCCGAACGTTTTTTTGCCGGCGGAGCGCAATCGTTGCGAGGCTTCAGCCTGAACGAAGCCGGACCGCGCGATCCCTGCACGGGATTCCCGATCGGGGGCCTGGCAATATTGATATTCAACCAGGAATTGCGTTTTCCGATGAGGCTGCCGTTCATCGGCAACCGGCTGGGCGGAACGCTGTTTTACGACGGCGGCAATGTGTACAGCGACGTGGATCACATTAATTTGTCGTGGAAATCCACTTCGCCGAACGAGCTGAATTATTTTTCGCATACCATCGGATTTGGCGTGCGCTATGCCACTCCCATCGGTCCGGTGCGCGTGGATTTTGGCTACCTGCTGAATCCCGCGGAATATTCGGTGACGCCGCAACCTCCGACGGTGCCGCCCACCACAAACTTTCGCGTCTCTCATTTTGGTTTTTCATTCAATATCGGACCGGTGTTCTGATGCGCCGCGCGATGTTCATTTGCTTATGGTTGGCGTCGTTGCTGGGATTCGCGGCAATTCGCGCCGGCGCGCAGACCGGCGCCGATTCGGAAGTGACGCCGGCGCCGGGCGTGACGGGCTCGTCAAATTCCTCGGCTTTGTCGGGCGCCTCGGGTGCGCAGCAAGTGGATGGCGTGGCGGCGCGCATCGAAGACGACATCATCACCGAAAGCGAGGTCCGTGAACTCGCGGCATTCCAGTTGCTGGTGGACGGAAAATCAAAACCGCGCGCGGAATTGATTCGCGAACTCAGCGATCAATGGTTGATCCGCAGCGAGGCGACCGCGACGAGGTACGGACAACCTCCGGCGCTGGATGTGGATCGCGCCTACGCGGAATTCGTGAAACAGTTTCCATCGCCGGAGGACTTTCAGAAACGCTGCGCCGGCGCCGGATTGACGGAAGCGGCGGTGCGCCGCATGGTCGCCCAACAGTTATATCTTTCGCGGTTCATTGATTACCGTTTTCGCCCGGAAGCGCAGGTGAGCGACGAGCAAGTGGAGACGTACTACCGCGACGAATTCTCGCCCCAATTGAAAGCGCGCAACGAGCCGGTGCCGCCGCTGGACGACGTGGACGACACCATACGCGAAGTGCTGATCCAGCGTGCCATCAGCGATCGCGCCGCGAAATGGCTGGGCGAATCGCGCGACAAGCTGAAGCTCGATATTGTGGCGCGGGGGAGCGGCTCATGAAGCTTCGCTGGCCACACGGGCTGGCAGCCGTGGCCCTTTTGGTCGGCGCCGCAGTCGCGGTAGTGTTTTGCATTTTCGAGTTTGGAATCGCGCAGCGCTGGGCGCGTAATGCGCTGGTCCAGCAACTGGAAGAACGCACCGGAGCGCGCGTGGAACTGGGCGGGTTTCATCTGCACGCATGGCGCCTGCACGCGGAACTCGATAACCTGACGCTGCACGGCCTGGAAAGTTCCAGCGAGCCTCCGCTGTTCCACGCGGACCGCGTGCAGGTGGGCATCACCATGCTTTCGTTTCTGCACCGGCAATTTAAAATAGACGAACTGCTGGTGGATCGCCCGCAACTGAACGTGCTCTTCGAAAAAAATGGCTCCAGCAATCTTCCCAGCCCGAAAATTAAGCCAGCCGCGGGTCCCTGGCAGGACACTCTGTTCAATCTGCGCATCGGCAGAGTGGAACTTCGCAATGGCGGCGCGAGCATCAACGACCGCCAAGTTCCCCTCGATATTAAGGGGCAAAATCTCGCGTTTCTATTGCAGTACGTGATGCCGGCGGAGGGCAACGGAGCGTATGCCGGAAACCTGAGCTGGAACCAGGTGGAATTGGATTTACAAAAAGACGTGCCCTTGCGTTTCGATCTTTCCACGAAATTCGTATTGCACCATGATTCATTTGAGCTGGACGAGCTGGTTTGGAAGACCCTGCACTCCGAGCTGAATCTGCGCGCCGAGCTGCCCAGTTTCGCGCGCGCGGAATGGAATATGCATTATCGCGGCCGCTTGTCGCTGGAAGACGTGCGGAAGATATTTCGCGAGCCGCTCACTCCGGATCTGATCGCCGATTTTTCCGGCGAAGCTCGCTACGCTTCCGGTGATTGGAGCGGCAGCGGCCACTTCGATGGCCACGACGTGAAAATGCCGTATGAGTGGTTCCACGCGACCAATATCGAAACCACCGGGAATTACACCATCGCGAAAAAAAAGTTGGTGGTGGAAAATCTAGCGATTCGCGCGCTGGAAGGCTCGCTCGATGGCCGCCTGGAAATGGATTTGCCCACGCTGGATTTCCGCACGCAGACGCATTTCCATCATGCCAGCCTGGCGGACGCCATAGCCGCGGTGAATAACGTGGACTTTCCGATCAAGCCGCTGCATTGGGACGGCGGCATTGATGTGGACTCTTACAATACCTGGACCGCGAACTTCAAACATTTCCGCACCAAGGGCGAATCGCGCTGGTCGCCGCCGGCGGTGCTGACGCCGGGAATGATTCCGGTCACGGCGCGGATTTTGTTCGACTACTCTGAAGATTCCGGGAGCTGCGCGCTTACCGACAGCGAAATCATCACGCCGAACACCGAACTCGAATTTAGCGGCGCGCTTAGCAAAAAAGATACCGCGCTGGAATTGAAACTCGAAGCGCGCAACGTGGCGGAGTGGGACGATTTCATCAATCGCCTGCGCGGCGTTGATGCCATTCCCACACGCATCGCCGGCGGCGTCAAGTTTCGCGGCCGCATTTTGGGTCCCATCGCGGGGCCAACTTTTTCCGGGCACATTCGCGCGGCAGACGCGCGTTACGACACGTATCAGTGGGACGAGATTTACGGCGACCTGGATTATTCGCTGGATGATTTCAAGCTGACCGAGGCCGTGGTGCGGCGCGGGCAGGCTTCCTTCAACCTGGATCTTTCCATGAAGCTGGATGGCGACTGGAGTTTTGTTCCGCAAAGCACGTGGTCGCTCGCGGTGCAAACGGAGCACGCACCCAGCGACGACGTGCAGTCCATGCTGGGCACCAGCTATCCCTTTACCGCTTCGATTTCCACCGTGTTGAACGGCAGCGGGACCAGCGCCGAACCGGTGCTGGATGGCAATTTCACACTGGAAGATATCAAAACCAAGGGTCTCCACTTCGACCGGCTGGGCGGCGCGTTGCATTTCGCCCGCGACGAAGTGAGGCTCTCGCACGCGGAATTACGGCGCGATACTGGGCGCGTCGCGGGAGATATTTTCTATCATCCCAAGGAGGAAAACATCGAGTTCAACCTGACCGGCACCGGGATTCAACTGGACAAAATTCAGGCGCTGCAAAATACCGCGCTGCCGCTTGCAGGTCGGTTGGATTTTGCGCTGCAGGGGAGCGGGCCGGTGCGCGGGCCCGAGGGCAAGGGCGAATTTCACGTGCTGGGTTTGAAAATCGGCACGGACGAGGAAGGCGATTTCCACGGGCAGCTGGATTCGGACGGACACAATGTTCACGTGGCGCTCAATTCCGAAGGCTCGCATGGACAATTGCGCGGCCAGCTCAGCGTGGGATTCGCGGGCGACGCGGATATTTCCGGAAAACTTTCCGTGCTGCAGTTCGATCTGGATCCGCTCTTTACTGCCGGCTTGCACTTGAAGAACCTGACGGGTCACAGCGTGGTGGACGGAAATTTCACGCTGGCGGGCGCGCTGCGCAAGCCGGATTCCATCGAGGTGAATGCGGACATCTCGCAGATTTCTTTGAACTATTTGTTTATTTCCTTGCAGAACGATGGGCCGCTGCAATTCACCTATCACCGCAACGAAATTCGCATCGCCCATGCGCATTTGCACGGCCCCGACACGGATTTTCAGATCAGTGGTTCGGCGCGGTTTGACCGCGAACGGCCGGTGCACGTGAGCGTCACCGGCGCGGTGAACCTGGGCCTGCTGAAAGGGATGATGCCGGAGCTGCACGCGACGGGCGAAGCCAACGTCAACGTGGCGATTGAAGGCACGATGTCCAAGCCGCGCATCACCGGGCGAACGACGGTGCGCGATGCTTCCGCGAACTACTCCGATTTTCCCGTGGGACTGAGCCATTTGAATGGCGACTTGGTTTTCGATCGCAGCCGCCTGCTTTTTGAAAATGTCACCGCCGATTCCGGCGGAGGGCAGCTGACTTTGAATGGCAGCGTCACCTACGGAGAAGAAGGTCCTGTGCGCTACGAAATTTATGCGCGGACCCCCCAGGTGCGCATTCGTTATCCCGCGGGAATGAGCTGGCTGACGGGCGGCACGCTGCAGCTGGTGGGGACGACGGAGCGCGCCGTGCTCAGCGGAAATGTGGAACTGAAGCGGCTGTTGTTTGCGCCGGGCGCGGACATTACTTCATTTTTCGGCGCGTCGCCGGACACTTCCGCCGTGGGCGCCGCGTCTTCGGCGTTCATGCGAAATCTCACGTTTGATGTTGCCGCGCACACCAGTCCGGGGGCGCGCATCGAGTGGACCGGCGCACAGGTGGAAATTGACAGCGATTTGCATTTGCGCGGCACATGGGACCGGCCGATTTTGCTTGGGCACATTCACTTGCTGGGCGGCGAAATGTCGTTCCGCGGAAATACTTTTACGCTGACGCGGGGAGACGTGAATTTCGCGAACCCTTTTCAGCTGGATCCGGAACTGAACATTGAAGCGACTTCCACGATCAGCCAGTACTTGGTGACGATCAATTTTTCCGGACGCGCCAGCAAACTTTCTCTGAGCTATCGCTCTGACCCGCCGTTGCCGGACACGGACATCATCGCTTTGCTCGCGCTCGGCAGCACCGGTCAGGAAAGCGCTCTGCGTTCCACCGCGGCGGGTTCGAACTACGGAGCCACCGCCCTGCTTTCCGAAGCGGTTTCCAGCGGCGTCGGTGGGCGCATCGAACATCTTTTCGGCATCAGCCATTTTCGGATTGATCCGTTCTTGGCGGGCACGGCTACGGAATCGAACGCTTCGGCGCGCGTCACGATTGAGCAGCAGATCACCCGGGATCTTACTGTCACCTATTCTTCCAATGCTGCGTCTGACCAGGAACAGTTGATCCAAGTGGAATACCACGTGAAACGAGATCTTTCGATTGTGTTTCTGCGCGATATCAACGGCACTTACGGCCTGGACGTAAAGTTTGTGAAGCACTTCCACTGAGCGGTCAAATCATTCCGGCATTGCGAATAGCGATTCCGGCGCCAGGCGCGCGCGCCACGGTTGCGGCCGGTCGCGAAAACGTTCCCATTTTTCTTTGAACACTTCGGCTTGCAAGTGGGGCTCGCCTGCTGCTGCGCGCGCGGGATCCAGGCTCAGAAACAACGTGATGCGGAACGGCGTTTCTGATGTGCGTACGATCCAGCAAGGAAAAATGTTTTGCTCGCCCGCTGCTTCGCCCGCAGTTTCCAGAAAATCAATGTGGTGCGCGCGGATTCCGATGAAGGTTGGCGGCGTGGCCGGCATTTGCGCGAGGCGCAGGCGACAAGCCCAGTCAAGCGCCTCGACGGTGCCGTCTGAATTTGCCCGGGCGCGCGAAATATTTTTGCAGCCTGTGAGCCGCGCGACTTCGGAGCTCGGCGGTCGGCGGAAAATCTCTTCCTTCGGGCCGAACGCCGCGATGCGCCCGCGCGCCAGCACGAGCAATCGTTCGCCCAGGCGATAGGCTTCTTCCATATTATGCGTCACCAGCAGCGCCGGCCGGCGGAAACTCGCGAAAGTTTCCTGCAGTTGCGCCTCCACTTGCCCGCGCAGGTGCGTGTCCAGCGCTGAGAGCGGCTCATCGAGCAGCAGCGCTTCCGGCTGAATCGCCAAGGCGCGCGCCAGCGCCGCGCGCTGCTGTTCGCCGCCGGATAGTTCGCGCGGGTAGCGCTGCTCCAGCCCGGCGAGGTGCGTGCGTGAAACCAGCGCAGCGGTGCGCGCGGCCTGCTCGTCCTGAGGCAAATCGTGCAAGCCGAAAGCAATATTTTGCGCAACGGTGCGATGCGGAAACAGCGCGTAATGTTGAAACAGCATACCGATCCGCCGCTCGCGCGCCGCAATTCCCACGCGTTGCGCCGTATCGAAAAGTATCCGGTCGTTCAGCGTGATGCGCCCGCGATCGGGCCGCTCCAGGCCGGCAATGCAGCGCAACAGCATCGATTTTCCCGCGCCCGACGCGCCCAGAACGCTCAGCGGCGTTTCCGTTGCGCGGAAGGCGACATCCAGCGTGAATTCCGCCAACTGCTTTTCGATTTGTACTTCCAGAGTCACGTCAGTGCTGCCCCCAGCGCTCGCGGCGCAAACGCTGCGCATGCGTCCAGTAGTAAAGCCCGCCCAGCAGGACGATGGAGATGCCCACATCCACGGCGCACCACGCCATGGCGCGCTGGATTTCATCGGCTTCCACGGCAAAATAAATCGCAATAGGAATTGTTTCGGTTCTCCCCGGAATATTTCCGGCGAGCATCAGAGTCGCGCCAAATTCACCGAGCGCGCGTGCAAAAGATAGAATCGTGCCGGCGAGCACTCCGGGCCACGCGAGCGGCAGCGCCACTTCGCGAAAAATACGCGCTTCGGACGCGCCCAGCGTGCGTGCCGCTTGCAGCAAATGCGGGTCCACCTGTTCCAAGGCGGCGCGCGCGGTAATGTACATCAGCGGAAACGAGACAACGGTCGCGGCGATCACTGTGGCAGGCCAGGAAAAAACAACACTCGCGCCGAATTGCAGCAACAATGTGCCGAGCGGGCCGTTGCGTCCGAAAAGCAGCAGCAGAAGAAATCCCACGACGGTCGGCGGGAGCACCAGCGGAAGAATAAAAATACCGTCAACGAGCGCGGCACCCGCGCCCGCGCGATTCTGGCGCCAGGCAGCCGCGGCCAATCCTGCCACCAGCGTAACGGCCGTCGCCACCAGGCTGGTGGCCAGCGAGATCAACAGAGGAGACCAATCCATCGCGAGAGGATTGTAGCTGGATCAGTTCTTTGCGGCTGATTTTTCCGCGGAGGTGAAGCCGCATTTCTGGAAGACGGCGCGCGCGTCGGGTCCTTGCAGAAATTCCACGAATGCACGCGCGGCGGCCTTATCTTTTGCGTCGCGCAACACCGCAGCGGGATACAGAATCGGATCGTGCGAATCTGCGGGAGCAACCGCGACGACGCGCACTTTCGTCGACGTATTCGAGTCGGTTTGATAGACCAAGCCGGCATCCGCGTTCCCCGTCTCCACGTAAGTAAGCACTGCGCGAACATCTTTCGCGTACACAATTTTCTTTTCGACTGCTGCGAACAGGCCCAGATGTTCGAGCGTCTGCCGCGCGTACATTCCCGCCGGCACCGTGCTGGTCTCGCCCAGCGCAATCGTTTTCACTGCCGGGCTGGTGAGCTCCTGAAAATTGTGCACTGCCGGCGTGGCCTGCGTCGGTGCGATCAATACCAGCGCGTTGCCCACCAGGTCGCGCCGCGTATCGGCCACAATCAAACCCTGCGCCGCTAGTTCGTCCATTTGTTTTTCGGCAGCTGAAAAGAAAACGTCCACCGGAGCGCCCTGCTCGATTTGCCGCGCCAGTGTTCCGGAGCCGCCATAGTTATAGGTGACAGCCGTGCCGCTGCCGCCGTTCTTGCGATGTTGCTGCACCTGGAAAATCGGGCCGAGCTCGTCCAGCGCATCCTTCAGGCTGATGGCGGCCGAAGCTGTGATTGATGAGGATTGCTGTGCCGCGCCGAGCGCAAAATTTCCCGCAGCTCCCACCACAAATAAAAAGAGGAGGCTCGCGACCACGAGCCTCCTCCCGATGGATCCAGTTTCTTTTCGCAACATCATCGGACCTCCTTCGTGCCTAGCCTGGTGCTAAGAGATTTTCTACCGTTCAGGCGCGGCCGGCTTCAGCGTCGAAGGCGGCGGCGACGACGGGGCCTTCGTCCCCTGACCTGGCGTCGCTGGAGCGGGAGCAGGAGCCGGCGTGCCCGACGGCGCGGGTGCCGAGCTATCGCCCGGCAGCATCTGCTTCAATTGCGGATACTCGTCCAGCATGCTGCGCAGAGCGGCGAGCGCCGCAGTAGTTTCAATCTGCTGGCCGGCGACGCGCATCTGCTGGTCCACATCCGGCATTTCCTTCACAATGCGCTGGCCGACGGGCGATTCGTAGAACTTGGTCAACACTTGAATGTCGTCTAGAGAAAAGTGCTTGGCGTATATGCCTACAATCGCGTCATTAACAGCGGTGGGCGGAAGGCCAGCTGTGAATTTCTGCGAGAACGTGTCCATGAATTTCGGCAATTGGTCCGCCGGAATCGCGCGGCCCGCGCCGTTGTGCACCTGAGTGGTTATGTAGTTCGCGATGTTTTCACCCATTTTCGAGCTTTCGGTAATGTCCATCAAATGCCGGATAGCAGCGTCTTTTGCGGGATCTATTTTTTCGGCCGGCGCGGGCGGAGTTTGCGCCGCTGGTGTCTGCGCGGCCGGCTTCGCGGGAGCCGCCTGTCCCGGTGTAGCGTGCGGCGTCGCTGTTGGTGGTGTGCTGGACGCGGGTGCTTGCGCCAGCGCCGGTCCCGCCGCACATAACAGGCCGGCGATCACGGCTGTCAGTAGCTTCATGGAATTCTCCTGTTGTTCGCTGCAGGCTCCTCTATCGGTTCTGGCCTGACATGCGAATCTAAGAATCGTATCGAACGTGGGCGGCAGATGCAATTCGGCAGGGCGATTCGCGGATGGCGCAGCACAGCGGTGGCAGCGCCGCCGCCGGCTGTGATAACTTTTCAAGCGTGAATAATCTCTTGCCCAGCACTGGCTGGAAAAATGCGGCGCAAGCCGGCGCTCGTGGCATCACGCGATGCATCGTGGGCGGCAACGTCGCCAGGGTCTCGCGCCGATGACTTCCGTGGGCATTTCTTCCTCAGGCGCGAGGCCGGATTTCGCGGCGGCGCGCAACGATATGGTGGCGCGGCAGATTCGCTCCCGCGGCATCATTTCTGCGCG
>Ga0209222_1000171_pt1 | contig 14263 bp, 11 predicted proteins | sample BlaSpr_A8_Ref_O3_FD_187991 | JGI IMG/M metagenome (GOLD analysis project Ga0209222, IMG submission 187991) | Forest soil microbial communities from Thunder Bay, Ontario, Canada - Black Spruce, Ontario site 2_A8_Ref_O3 (SPAdes) (version 2) | ecosystem: Environmental > Terrestrial > Soil > Boreal...
TTCTTATATTTTTATTAAATACTACATAATTAAATTTTAACACCTTTACTTAAATAAAATTAATACTTAATATTAAATTAATACTTAATATTAATTATAATTTTTTGAACTTAATACTTTATTTAATTTGTAATACAAAATTACTATAAAATTTTAAATTTATACTACATTAAGTATAAAAAATATCTAAACAAAAAGTTGATTTATAAATTAAGGCAATTTAAAGAATAAAAAATTAAATTAAAAAGTAAATAAACACTTAATTTAAAATTTAAAATAAACTGAAAGTCAATAATAATTTAAGTTTAAAAAAACTGACTATACTTTTTCTATTCTGTTATTTTTATTATGTTATTTTTATTTTTTATTTAAAAAGAATGAGTTATAAATTATAGATATTTGGTTATAGAAAAATTAAGTTGATTTAAAAATTAAGTATAAATTTAACAGGTTTACAGGTTTATAATAAAATTTATTATAATTTAATTATAAGTAGTTTAGAGGTATGTGTAAATATAATCAAATTTATTGCTTTTGCTCCTTCTCTAAGAAAACCCGCACACTAATAAATTTTAATTAGTTTACACAAAAATATTACATATTTTTCAATCCCCTTTTTTTTTAAAAAGTTTTTAAAGTAAATTAACTATAAAAAGGTTTAAATTTAAAAATAACTTTAGTCTATATTTTAAATTTCATAATAATGGTCTATAAATATAGAGGGATTATCATAAAAAAATTAGAAAATTTATAATTTAGATATAAAATCTATTACTTTGGTTATGATAAATTTTATCCCTTGGGGCCCCTTGGGGCTTGTGTTATTAAATTAATAAATCTTTATTCTTCCCATTATTATTATTATTATTATTATTATTATTATTATTATAAAAAGTAAGGGAAGCAGAATTTAATCAAAAAGGTGGAGCATCGATTTAATGTTTATTATTAAATTATAAAATCCCTTTTTTAATATTTTTTGTGTTGGACTATAGCGCATATTTGTTTTAAAATTTAATCTTATTTTAAGTGTATATTATAATTTTATTATAATTTTAATTTAATCAAATGCACCAATAAAGAAAAATAAACAAAAAGAAAAGGGTACATATTTAAACAATTTAACTAATGATAACCTTAATTACAATTTTACCTTTGGTTGGTTCTTTTTTATTTCTAAATATCAAAGAAGAAACTCCCATTAATTCTGATAAAGCAAGTTTTTCTTCTATTAATATTCAACAAAAAAATAATTCAATTATTAAACAAATAGGATTAAGTACTTCATTAATTGTTTTATTTTTAACTATTTATATTTTGAGTAAAAGTTCTTTAATTTTGCCTAATTTTTTTAATGATTTAGAAAGTTTGACAAAATTAGAAAATATTTATCCTAACAGCGATAATATCATAGAATTTGGAACACTTAATTCTTCTTCAATAAATCAATTAGAAAATGTTGATAGTATTTCTTTATATTATATTTTACTTACCGCTTTTATTACACCTATTTGTTTATTATCTAATTGAAGAGATATTACATTTAAAAGAAAATATTTTGTATTTTCTTTTTTATTATTAGAGACTCTTCAGATTTCATTCTTTCTGGTAACAGATTTATTATTATTTTATATTTATTTTGAAAGTGTTTTAATTCCGTTATTTATGATTATTGGAATTTTTGGATCAAGTAGAGCAAGAATAAGAGCATCATTTTTACTTTTCCTTTATACTTTAACAGGTTCTCTTCCTTTCCTACTTTCTATTTTGTGAATAGGTTACAATTTTGGAACAACTGATTTCCTAATGCTTAGTTTATTTGAGTTGAGTGTTGAAGCACAAGCTTGCTTATGGTTTGCTGCAATGCTTGCATTTTGTGTAAAAAGTCCAATTTATCCTTTCCATTTATGACTTTTCAGAGCCCATGCCGAAAGCCCTCTAGCTGGTTCAATACTTTTAGCTGGTACAATTTTAAAGTTTGCTACTTATGGTTTTATTCGAGTTGTATTAGGATTTTTCCCTGATTATACTGCTAATAATGTATACATTATTCAATCTTTAGCAATAATTACATTAATTTACTCATCACTAGTAACAATAAGACAGGTTGATACTAAAGCTTTAGTTGCCTACAGTTCCATTGCTCACGTTGCTGTTATGATACTAGGGTTATTTTCTAATACTGTTCAGGGTATAGAAGGTGCTATATTATTAAGTTTAGCCCACGGTTTAATAAGTCCTGCTCTATTTATTATTGTAGGTGGTGTACTTTATAACAGATACCATACAAGAATTATTAATTACTATAGAGGGCTTACTGTTAAAATGCCAGTGTTTTCAATAATATTTTTTATTTGTATTCTATTTAATGCCTCAGCCCCATTAAGCCTTAATTTCGTTGGTGAATTCTTAGCTTTAACTGGTTTATTCACACAATCACCAGTTTTAGGTATTTTCGGTGCTACTTCAATTACACTTTCTGCAATATATTCTATTTTCTTATTTAATAGAATAGCCTTTTTAGGACTTAGTCCTTATTTAAAATCTGAAACTGTTAGTTTTAATAGTAAACTTAAATTAGGAGATTTAGATAGATCAGAGTTTGCTGTTTTACTACCATTACTTCTTGTTACAATTTTATTAGGAATTTTCCCTAATGTAATACTAGATTCTCTGCATTATGACGTATCAAACTTAATTTATAATGTAAATAAATTAGATCTACCCCAGTAAATAATTCTTTTTTTAATCTCTGGAAATGATATTTCAATTGAACACTTTTTTTAAGAAGCAAGTACATTATTACTAATCTCTAAATTAAATTCTAGATTAAGTAAAGGTATAATAAAAAGGATTCATTCTCCTTTAGTATTATTAAAGATCAAAGATCTAAAATTTAAATTAAATTAAAATGAGGTATTAATTTCTATTACTCAACATAATGATAGTTTTATAGTTTTGGAAAATAAAAATTTCTTCCAAATGGGTAATGTTAGAAAAGACAATAGATATAATACTTTTATTATATAGTTTCGAGTCTTAGAGCTGCTTCGCTGCTAATTAATTTAGGGTATTTTTCTACTCAATTATTAGGTGTTAAAGCATTAGACTAGGCATATTTTTTTAAATATTAGAAAAAATGAATAAAAAGGCTCATTTAACTCAAGAAGGAATAATTAACTTAAGAACTATTACTTCAGGAATGAATGATCATCGTACAAAATTTAATTCTAAATTAAGTACCATTTTCCTATTACATTTCTTAAAAATCATGAGTAACAATATTTTTCCTTTTTTTATATAAAAGTTGTAAGTTAATGATAATATTATTTATCCTTTAATAAGTGAGATATTTTTAAATTTAAATAAAATAAAATTTATTATATCCTAAGTTTATTAAGATTTCAAAATAAAAGAAATTTTGTTTTTGTTTTTTCTTGTCCCAACAAAAATATAGCAAAAAATTAAAATGTGCTATAGCACAAATGAATGATTCAAAGTAATATTTTATTTAATAATCTTTCCTCCAGGGTTAAGGTAAGAAGCTTGACAAAAACCCGTTTTTTTAATTTATTAACATATTCATATATCAAAGGTGCTATCTATTTAAACTAAATAACACTTTTTTCTGGATAGAAAAACAAGAAAAATTCATTCGGTAAATAATTATAATAGTAATACAATTAAAATTTAAAATACGAATTCACGGATGGAACGATAAATTTTCTTATTCTATATCTAAAACAATTTCAAGTAATAATTCTAATTGAAATGTTTTTTAAACTATAATTTAGTTGCAAGTGATAATTCAGTAGATCTTTATATGTTATAAAAAGTGAATAAATTTTTTTGGTTATATAAAATCTCTTAATAAAAACCAAATGAAAATATAATAGTTCTCTTAATAAATAGGATTAAATTTTGTTTAATAGAAATCATTTTTTTATAAATATCCTTTACTAACTTATATATTAGTCTATTTTAAGGTATAATTTTCTACTTTAAATCTAGCTAAAATAAAATTAAGTAAAGAAGCTTGACTAATATAAATTAAATAAGTCTTATTAGAAATTATAAGCTTAAAGGATAAATTTAAATTTGGTTTATTTTAATTTTGATTAGAAAAATTTTTGCTCTTTTCTTAGAGAAGGAGCACCGCATCCTAATTTTAATTTTATTGAAGCACCAACATATGCAGCGAAGCAGCTAATTTATTTTTAATTAATGTATATTAATAAATATTTAAGAATATGAAAACTATTTTCTAACAGAGGTAGGATTAGTTTAATTGGTAAAATAATGTCTTGTGGTATTAATAGCAATTATGTACTAGTTTTAAGTATTCTATTTTTATAAGCATATTACTTATTTTTTTAACATATTAATTATAATAAAATAGTTTTTATTTACTTGCACTTAGTATAAATTTAATATAAATTTTATTATATTTTAATATATGATATTTTAATATATTATATTTTAATCCCAATACCTCATTTTTAGTTATATTAAGAAAAATATTGAATAATAGAGGTTTCTCTTTAATTATAAAAAGGAACTTATTTTCTCCCACAGGGCGGCGAAGCAGGTATTAAAATTTTAAAATAAAATGAATATAAAAACCCAATCTTTAATTAAAACAAAAAAAGAAATATCAATTAAAAATTTAGTTATAACCGGTGAGCAAAATTATAGCAAGACTAGTATAGTTGTTTGAGGTTCAAACTTATCCTTTAATGTTGGTTATTTTAAATTTATTAGTTTTGTTGCTCCTTTGGTTGAATTACTACTACAAAATTTAAGAATCTTTATTGGACTTTTACTTTCTGATGCTTGACTGCTTTTTTTCTAAAAACAATAAATTATATATTAAGTAAAATATATATTTAGGGTTTGCACGAGCCTTAGCTCATTTTTAATATTATTGGAGTGTACATATTATTTTAGCTCATTATTGTTCTAATTATTCTATGCTTAGAATTAAAAAGCGAGTTGGAACAGTAATTATGTATTACAATTTTATACTAGATCTTTGCCATGTTTTACAAATCTTTACAATTTATGATCACAGATAAAAAAAATAGTTTCTTTAGATAATTCTCACGATTTAACTCCTATCACACTAGCTCATTTAATTATAGGGATGGATCAACACAAAAGCCTGGACTTAGTTTATGTACTGATTTCTTTTTCTATTAAAAATATTATACGATTAATTAAAATATTAATTATTAAATATTTTTTAATTTGCACACTTCAAATGCGTCCAAAAGACCAATATCGAATTTATATTAGTGAAAAATCAATGAATCAATTACAAAAATTTATATTCCTTATATGATTACAAGCATACTTTATAAAACTAAAAAAAAAGCTCTAAATTTTAAATTTTATTTTTTAAGCTACTTACCTGAAAAAACGACGATTTATTTCTATAACCTTTTTTTTATTCTTCTTAAACCAAAAAAAATCCCTTTATATTTAATCTAATCCCCTTTAAATTTTTACTATAAATCTGCCTTTACTATTTTTACAAATTCTTCATAATACGAAATTAAACTACTTTTTTTATTGAATTTTAAAAAAAAATTTTTGTTTAAATTTTAAGCCGGCAAATAAATTAAATGTTTCTATTAAAAGAGGTAGAATTAGTTTAACTGGTAAAATAACGTCTTGTGGCGACTGTGGTTCAGAGTTCGAATCTCTGATTTTACCCTTTATAATAGTCGTATTTTAATAAAAAATTTTTGCTTATTTTTTTTAACAGAATAAAGGTATTTCTTTTTTAATTTATTAAACCAAAATACCACTTTCTTTAATCTAATCCTTTTTAAAAATATTTTCAAAAAATAAATCATTTATTAAAAACTAAAACTAAAAAATAAAAAACTAATAAAAATTAAAAACTAATTTATATTCTTGTTTTTAAATAAAAATTTATATAAATCGTATATTAAAAAAAGTAATAAGTAAGTTTTTCTATTCATAATTCTTAAAAAAAATAAAAATGTTTGGACTCCCTTTTGTTATAAATATAGCCAAAAATAACAAATAACAAAATGTTGGGTTTCCCGCTATAGCAAAAAAATTTCTTTTAAAATTTTATAACTCTACCTTTTCTACTTATCAACTTTATATTTTTACATACCAAATCTAGTACTTCTTTATCTAACAAAAGAACTTCGTATAAAGGTTAGTATAGTGATCTCCAAAATCATCAGTAGGTGTTCGAATCACCTAGTTCTTTAAATAAAATTTTATAATACTGGACTATTATAAATTTAAAAAATGTTTAATTTATAATAACAGAGCCTTTAACTTAATCGGTAAAGTACATAATTGTCATTTATGAAGATGTCAGTTCGATTCTGATAAGGCCCGAAAAATTTAATTAAAAAAAGAGAAAAATGCAAAATTAAAAAATAAATAAAAATATAAAAATATGCTTGTTATTTATAGTTTGGTCGGTAACTATAACAAATAATCTTTTTTTCATCCTTTATTTTTTAAAATATTCATAAAAAAATTTTAAATTTTAATAATTTCATAATTTAACATAATAGTAGTGGGATAAAAAATAATATAAATTAAAATAAAGTTATTTTTTTTTTTATTCTAAGACTTTTTTAAATTAGTAATTCGGTTTTTTAACTTAAATTTTTATTGCTTTTGGTCCTTCTCTAAGAAAACCCGCACCCTGGCATTAAATTGATTTTGTTAAATTTATATTAAATAAAAGTCAAAGTGTTTTAAAGTAAAAATGTTATTAACAGTAAAAATGTTATTAAAATTAAAAAATGTTATTAAAATTAAAAGTGTAATTAAAATTAAAATCACAGTTAAGAAGATCTTAAAAAAATGTTTTATTACAAATTTATAATAATTGTATAATAAATTAAATTTAAATTTATATAAATTAAAAGGCTTCAAGATATTTCCTGCTATAGAAAAAACAAAAAAGAGTAAATATAAGATATTTAATTTATTAATTATTAAAAATGAAAAAAGACTTTAGCATAATTGGTTAATGCACCTCGCTCATAACTAGGTTGATAAGGGTTCAAGTCCCTTAGGTCTTAGTCCTCTTTTTCTTATTCTTATTCTTATTCTTATTCTTATTCTTATTCTTATTCTTATTCTTAATATTAAGTCCTCAAACGCAACCTAAATTTAATATAGAATAAAATCTGTAATAAATTAAAAAATTTTTCTTGCTCTTTTCTTAGAGAAGGAGCACCGCAGTAGACCAGGCCCGCATTTTCAAACTAAAAAAATGAATTCTATGAAGTTGAAAAAATATATTCATAAAAAAATTAAATTGATTTTTTTTAAGTTTCTGTTATTCTTAAGTGCTACTATTTATTTAATATTTAAAGGTTAAAACTTTATAGGAATAAGTTATATCATTGTATATATTGGAGCTATTATAGTATTGTTCTTATTTGTAATTATTAAAAAAGATTTTTTGTCTATATCTTTAAAGAAGACTAATAAGTTCTAAATAAATTTAAAATTTTAAAAATTAAAATAAATTTAGTGAACTTTAAATTTGATAATACTTTAAATTAAATTTAAACTTCTTTTTTTTGAGTTTCCCTTTTCTATTTCTCTTTAAAATTTAAACTAAATTAAATTTAATAAAATTTAGTACAGCCTTATGTACTAAAGTACACTTAAAGAAAATTATCAACAAAAAAATTTTATTTTACCCTTTTTCTTAATAAATATGAATATTACTAATTTTTTTTTAGAAATTTTAATTTTTGTTTCTGTCCTCGCTGGTTTAACTGTTATAACTTCAACTAATCCTGTGATAGCTATAATATACTTAATAGGAGTATTCTTAAGTGCTGCTATTTATTTAATATTTATAGGCTTAAACTTTATAGGATTAAGCTATATTTTTGTTTACATCGGTGCTATTACAGTATTGTTCTTATTCGTAATAATGTTACTAAATATTGACTTATTAGATGTTCTAGAAACAGGTAGTCAATTTACTCAAAGTCTACCTTTAAATTTAACAATTTCTTTACTATTTGTTTTTTTAATAATTACTGTTTTACCTTTAAATGATATTAATCTTTTTTCTACAGCTTTAAGTACTTTAATAAATTTAAATTTTATAATATTTGATTCTAATGAATTTATACTTGATCAAATATATTCAACAAAAGATGCTTTAGGTGTAGAAAATATCTTAACAAATTTATTACAAATTGAAAGTTTGGGAATTAATTTATATAGTAATTTTGCAATACCTTTGATAATATTAAGTATTGTATTATTACTTGCTATGGTTGCTGCAATTGTTCTTAATTTTAAAACCCCCCAAAATCCTGAGACTGAAAAAAAATAATACTAGGATGCGGAGCAAAATTTTGTTTTTAATCTAAGTTCCTACAAATCTTCAATAACTAAACAAGGTTTGACTTTTAATAAAATTTAAAATTTTCCTTTTAAATTGAGAGAAAAAAGATTTTTTCACTCTTTACCTAAAGTTATAACTATTTTAGAAAAAACAAAGAGTTACACCCTTGGTTAGTTACAGGTTTAACAGACAGTGAAGGTTGTTTCTCTGCAAGATTAGCTTTTATAAAAAATAAAATTTATATTTCACCTATTATTTCATTCCATATGCATCTAAATGAAATAAATTTACTAAATAAATTACAAGAATTTTTTGGTGTTGGGACAGTAAGAAAAGATAAAAATAGTGTTCATTACCAAGTAACGGGTCTTAAAATTTTTTGCGGAGCAGAAATTATTATTGAACACTTTAAAAATTTTCCTTTACAAAGTTCCAAGAAAAATAGTTTTTTATTTTTGTAATTATTTTAAATATTTTAGCAAATAAAAACATTTAACTAAATTAGGATTTTTAAAAGCAGTTTCTGATATTAAATTTTTAAATAAACCTATTAAACAAGAAATTATTAAAAAAATTAAAATTTTATACGGACCTATCCCATTTTTAGCTTTACCTCCTGTATTAATACTTTTTTTTACCTTATATTAACCCTTTTGAATAGTTGGTTTTATTCTGGGGGATGGTGGTTTTACATTTTCAAAATCAATAAATCAGTCCCTAAAAACAAATGAAACTAGGATATATTTTAGTCTTCAAATGTTTGTCGTTCAATTAAAATTTGATACTTATTTATTAAGAACAATAGCTAATTACTTAGGAACTGGAAGACTGAAATTTTATGATAATGATCCTATTGCAAAATTAATAATTTCGGATAAAATTTCTATACAGCATTTAGTTTTACCTTTTTTTAATAGGTTTATTAATTAATTTTATTTTATATGATTCTTTATCGTTTTAATCTGATAGTTCCATTGAATCTGACAGTTCTATTTCATATTCACAACTTTCTTTAAAAGATAAAATAAAAACTTTACCATGAGGCTTAATTCTTCTTTGAAGTTCAATTACTTTTGCAGGTTACTTTTATTTTAATTATTGCCCATTTGATATTGAAGGTTCTGTTACTGGTACTGGGGATGCTATAATCTCTAGCACACCTACCATAGTAAGTACAGAATTATTCTTACCTGAAGGTAATACTTTCTTGGATAAAAATGTAGATTCATTTAAATTTATTAATAAAGTTCAAGAAATGCACAATTACTACATAAACCAATTCCCTGAAGGTTCTTAAAAACGTGATATCGAAAAAATTATAAGTACACACTGAAAAAGCGCTATGATTAAAGCTTATAATGAAGGTATTCCTTATAGTATGGCTAATCAAGATTTTGCAGACCGTGTTAATGAAATCTTTAATAATAATAGACAATTACAAGGATATCTAAGTCAACACGGAATGAGCGGGAGAATTTTTTATTAGTTCATTAAATAAACCAAAGGTCAGATTTAAGTACAACTTTGTAGTTTTTTAATTTTTCAAGTTAACCCCTTTAATTTAAATATTTTTTTTAAATTTAAGACTATTAAATTCAATAAATTTTAAGGTATTACAAATTTTGTTTGTAAAGGGCGGGTTAGAGGGTAAATTTAAATATTTTAAATTATTATAATTTTTGTTGATGTTTTATGGATCTTTCTCTTTAGTTGATGATGATAAATGTAGATATATTGGATATAGTTGAGGTTGGACCTGAATATGCTAAAATTCTACCATTAGCTTTTAGCGTTTCTATTTTTTTTATTTCTTTATTTATTTTTTTTATTCCTCTCTTTTTTTCACAAAGTACAAATTTATCTTCAGGATTTAACTTTATTAATTTAGGCTCAATATTAGGTTTAAATTCATTATTTTTTGGTAGTGATACTTCTTCTCAATTATTAAACTTTGGAGGATTGGATTATTCTCTTAAAGGACATGGTGCTGATCAATTAGGCGTATCTTTAAATAGCTTAAATATGATAACACCTGAGTCTTCATTAATATCTGCATTACAAATAGGTATATTAGGTGAGTCTTTATTTAGTACCTTTTAGTCTTCCTTTAAATTTAAGTAGTATTATTCTATTATTAGCTTTAGTTACACCAATCATTTTAAGTAGAAATAATAGTAAACATAATTAAATTATAAAATAGAGAGCTTAACACTTTGCTAGGTGCTTTGGTAGCTATAATCACCAGACCAAAGCAAATTTTCTTTCCTTTTTATTATAACAGAAATTTGTTTTTTAATCCAGTTCATCTTTTTATTTATATTGTTCAAATTTCAGGTTTGTATTTATAAAAAATTTTCAATAAAAAAAAAGAGGTTTTTAATGAACAAGTGTAATATTTAATTATATTTTTATATCTAATTGTGGTGGAAGACAAGCCTAATTAAAATTAAACTTTATAATTATCAAAACTAAAATTTTATTTATTGTTAATAAGAATAATTAAAAAAATAAAATAAACATGTTCCTTTAGTTTTTGTTTAAATAGTAAAAAAAATAAATTAAAGGTCTTCTTTATTTATAAAAAACAATCTAAAAATTATAAAAAAGAGTGCTTTGTCCTTTCATCTTTATGGATAGGTAAAAGACAAGAAAAAGAAATTACAAAGGCTTTTCAATTAGTAAATTTGTGTAAGCGATATAAATTTTATAAAATAACAATGTTAAAAATATTATATTTAGTATTAGAAGTATTAGTAGTTATAGTACCCGTTTTATTAGCTGTAGCTTTTATGACTATTATTGAAAGGAAAGCCTTGGCTAGTTTTCAAAGAAGAGTCGGTCCTAATACTGTAGGATATTACGGTGTGCTTCAACCATTAAAGTTACTAGGTGGCAAATTATTATAAATTTGAAAATAAAACTATATGCTAAAACAATAATTAACTAGAAAATGTGACATTAAAAAAATAGTTATCAATTATCAATTATCAATTATTTATTAGCAAAAAATTTTAAAAATTTTTTCAACGATTTTACGTTTTACTATTTAAATTTATAATTAATTTAAATTGATGAAAAAATCTATTCTTTTTTTATTTAATAATCCAATTTTAATATAGTTTATGAACAGTAATTTAAGTTTTCGTATTGTAAAAATTTTTAATTTATTAAACAAAAAATAAAAGGCTTTGCCTTAAATAACCTTATATTAAATAAAACTTTTAATAACAGGCTTTACCTTAAATAATCATATATTAAATAAAAACAATTTATAAATGTTAGTAAATTTTATCAAGACAAAATAATAATTAAATTATTTAAGTTGCTTTTTAATTACTGGTTGTTGATTACTCGAAAGCAAATTAATTTAAATACAATTAAAAATTTTTATACCTCTAATACAAAAATAATTAATAAAATTTTGTTAATAATCCTTTTTTATAACTGGTTGAAATTTAATTCTTTTTCAATTTCAAACTATAGTTTAGGTGTGCATACTAGTTATACATTTTTATTCTCAAACCCAAAAGAACTTTATAATTTTATTTTAAAAAATAAAACTTGAAAGGAAATAGTTAAGTTTCAAAAACATAAAGCTATAGATTCTTTTAATTGTTCTAAATCCAAAAATATTTCTATCTGATACAAAAAGTGATGGAACAAAGCTGGAATATATAAATTAACTTTTTTAAATTTTAAACTTTTTAGCTATTACGGTTCTTCATCTAATCTTGGTCAAAGAATTAAATACCATTACTATAATGGAAAACATCAAGGAACCTTTTTAGGTCTATTTATACGCTTTTTTGGAATAAATAGTTTTTCATTTACAATAGTAGAAACTTGTTCTAAATTTGATTTAAAAAGTAGAGAGGATTGATATTTAAGTTGCTTTAACCCTTTATTAAACATGTTATCTAATTCGTATACTCAAGAAAAGTCTAATAAAATGTCTGAACTAACCAAATTAAAAATTTCTAAATCTCTATTGCAAAAAGGACCAGTCTCATTAGAAACCAGAAAAAAAATGAGTTTATCTAAAACAGGTGAACTAAATTATTGACATAGTAAAATTTTACATAAAAAAACTTTAGATGCTGCTGCAGAACTTAAAGGAACTAAAATTTACGTATATTCTCAGGATAAATTTAAATTAATTAACAATAAGCCTTTTAGGAGTATTCGAGAGGCTGTAAAACAGTTACCTATCTCTGCTAATACCCTGAGTAAATATTTAGACTCTGGAAATTCTTTTAAAGGGTTTTATTATTTAAGTAGTGCTCAATTGTCGAAACCTTAAATTTTAATACTAAATTTATTCATTAAATAAAAAGAGAGAAAAGTTAGTGATGCTTTAAAATTAATTATAAAAGAACCTGTTATTCCTTCACAATCAAATAAAATTCTTTTTTATTTGGCTCCTGTTATAACTTTATTTTTTAGTTTATTAGGTTGGGAAAAATAACAGCCTGGCCTAATATTAAAAAATCTCTATTTGCTTAAACAAAAATTGTTTTTTTTAATAAGCAGGAAATTTAAATTAAAGAAAATTTATCCTAAGAGACTATACGAGATTAAATTATAATATAAATTATTTTTTTATCTTTATTAGTATTAAGTAAAATTAAAAAAAATATTTAAGATATAGTCCGATTTTGTTGTTAAATTTTATTAAAATTTAAATTTAATATTTCTTTTTTTATGCTTATCTTAATTTTAATATTATTAATAATTAAAAAAATTTTTGCAGTGCTTTTTCCTTTACTATTTTTTGGATTTACTATCTAACAATATAGAATTTTTGTTAAACTTTCATACTTCAGGTTTTATTTTAAGTTCTAAAATTAGAAGAGGGAAACAACCACCTCAAGTACCTGAATTATCTCAATTCCAAAAAGAATTAATATTTGGTTGCAAGCTTGGGGATGTTTCTGCTTAAAAAACTAGTGAAAGTGGTGATACCAGAATTCGATTTTATATGTCAAATAAAAATAAAGACTACATTTTTATTTGTATGACATTCTTAAGGACTATGTTAAACTCCACCTAAAGAATTAATTAGATCTAAAAGTAAATTAAAGCTAGAACATACTTCAAGTTTAAATTCAAATCTTGAAGTATCTGAAATAAATTCGGATTCTAGTTTAAATTTAAAAAAAGAATCAAATTTAAACTCTTTTTCTTCTTCTCCTGATAAAAACAATGTTTCAACTAGAACTGATATATGATTTTCTACATTAAAGCTTCCTTTATTTAATTGGGTTTTCGCTTATTTTTATATTAAAAAAAATAATAGAAATATAAAAATTATACCAAAAAATACTTATGAACAATTAACTTATGTTTCATTAGCCCATTGGATCCAAGAGGACGGATATTTCAATAAAACAAAAGGTAATTTAACATTATGTACTGATTCTTACACTAAAACTGAAGTGGAAACATTAATTAAATTTTTAAGTGATAAATTTAAATTATCTTGTGGACTAATACATAAAACTAAGGATCAGTATAGAATTAGAATAAACAAATCTTCAATACCAGATTTAACTTTAGCTGTTAAACCTTACTTTGAATCTACTATGTTATATAAACTAGGGATTTCTAAAGATTAAATTAAATTTTAATTCTTTTTAAACAATTAAAGATTTAGGTGGGCGGTTATTCCATTTGGTGAAGGTTTAGCTCTTTCAGATTTTTCAATGGGTGTACTTTACACTTTAACTTTATCTTCTTTAGGAATCTACGGTATTTTATTTGCAGGTTGAAGTGCCAACTCTAAATATGCTTTTCTAGGTTCTTTAAGATCTACTGCTGCCATGATATCTTATGAACTTATCTTAAGTTCAGCTGTAATTATAGTAATTATGTTAACAGGATCTTTTAATTATA
>Ga0209222_1000172_pt1 | contig 14262 bp, 9 predicted proteins | sample BlaSpr_A8_Ref_O3_FD_187991 | JGI IMG/M metagenome (GOLD analysis project Ga0209222, IMG submission 187991) | Forest soil microbial communities from Thunder Bay, Ontario, Canada - Black Spruce, Ontario site 2_A8_Ref_O3 (SPAdes) (version 2) | ecosystem: Environmental > Terrestrial > Soil > Boreal...
ACCAGAAACACCTGCGCCAGGTCCTGCTGAATCTGGTCTCCAACGCGATCAAGTTTACGGATCGAGGAAGTGTGGACTTGCGGGTCACCGTTCTTTCCCCGTCGCTGGAAGAAGTGCGGCTGCGCTTTGATGTACGGGATACAGGGCCGGGAATTCCTAGGGACCAATTGGACACGATCTTTCGGCCGTTCGAACAACTCGGGGATGAGCAGAGCCGGTCGGGAGGGACTGGGCTCGGGTTGAGTATCAGCCGCAAGCTGGTACGGCTCATGGGAGGGGAGATTCAGGTGGAAAGCATCCCAGGGGAAGGGAGCTGTTTTTCCTTTGACCTGTTGGCACAGGTGGTGGGTGGCGAACGGAGCGATTTCCACCCGGAAGAACCAGTCGTCGGATACCCAGGTCCGCGCAAGCGCGTGCTGGTCGTCGATGATGTGGATGCGAACCGGCATGTCCTGGCCAGTCTTCTTGGCGCGCTTGGGTTTGACATTGAGCAGGCCGCCAACGGACTGGAAGCCTTGCAGATGGTGGAGGCCATTCCTCCCGATCTGATCTTGATGGACGTGAGGATGCCGGTCATGGATGGCCTGGAGGCAATGCGCCGGATGCAGCAAATCCCGCATCTGCGCCAGGTTCCGATCATCGCTGTATCCGCTGGGGTAACGAACATTGAACAGGCTGGGTGTTTTGCAGCGGGAGCGCGGGCCTTTCTGACCAAGCCGATCGACGAGGCGTGCATGTTGAAGCAGATCGGCAGTCTGCTCGACCTGGCATGGATCCATGAAACTCCGCAGCAAGCTGCAACGGCCATGAACGATTCGATGGAGGATTTTGTAGTGCCTGAACCGGAACAGATGGAATGTCTGCACAAGCTGGCGAAGACAGGGAACATGCGGGCCATCAGCGAGAACGCAGAGTATCTGGCAACGCGCGATAAACGATATCGTCCATTTGCCGATAAGATCCTACAGTTGGCACGAGGATATCAATCCAAGGCGTTGCTCCAGTTGGTCGAGAAGCAGGTTGCTCGGCAACAGGAAGGGCAGGAGACACACTGATGAAGTACGATGCGATCGATCTCCGGAGACGGACCATCTTGATTGTCGACGATACCCCCGCCAACCTGGCAGTTGCCGTGCAATATCTCGAAGGCGCCGACTTCAATGTTGTAGTCGCTCAGGATGGCGCCGAGGGTATTGAGCGTGCCCAGTTAGTACAGCCAGATCTGATTCTGCTGGATGTGATGATGGCCGGCCTCGATGGATTTCAGACGTGCAGCCGTCTCAAAGACATCGAGAGTACGCGGGACATCCCCGTGATTTTTATGACCGCGTTGTCCGATCCCAGCGACAAAGTCAAAGCCTTCGGCGTTGGCGCCGTCGACTATGTCAACAAGCCTTTCGCAGTGGAGGAGCTTTTAGCCAGGATCAGGACCCATCTGACCTTGCGCGCGATGCAGGAACAACTGATCGTGCAGAATACCAGGCTGCAAGTGTCCGAACTCTATTACCGCCGGCTTTTTGAAACAGCCAAAGACGGTATTTTATTGCTGGACATCAAGAGTGGGAAAATCTCCAGCGTCAACGATTCGGTGGTCAACATGTTGGGCTATAGCCGGGAGCAGTACATCAACAAGTCGCTCTCCGAGGTCCTTCCACTCAAGAACGTTCCCGGTTGCCGGGAGGCTTTCGCCAAACTGCAAACGGGCAAGCCCGTCTCCTTTGAGCATTGGGCGATGAAAAATGAAGAAGAAAAACCGATAGACATTGAATTCTCCGCCAGCTTATACCAGGTGGACGGAACGACGATTGCGCAATGCAACCTGCGCGACATCTCTGCGCGCAAACAGGCCGAAGCCCGCATCCACTACATGGCGCTGCACGACGCTTTGACGGGGCTAGCCAACCGTACCCTGCTCCAGGACCGTTTGAGCCAGGCAATCAGCGTGGCTTGCCGCAATAAGAAACAGGTCGCAGTGCTCCTGCTCGACCTGGACCTGTTCAAACACATCAACGATTCTCTGGGTCACCAGATTGGAGACAGCGTCCTCCAGGCGGTAGCCATGCGGTTGAAAGCCAGCCTGCGCGACAGCGACACCGTGGCCCGTCTGGGCGGGGATGAGTTCGTCATCGCGCTTCCCGAGGTCGCCGACCGCCAGGAGATTGAAGACGTGGCGCAAAAACTGATTGCCTCCTTGCGCGAGCCGTTTCAGTTGGAGGGTCATAAGATCCACATCTGCGGCAGCATCGGTATCGGTCAATACCCAACCGACGGGGACAATCCGGCGGAGCTGCTGCGCGCCGCGGATCTTGCCATGTATGCAGCCAAGGCGACAGGGCACGGCCTCTACAAGTTCTTTACCGCTGAAATGAACGTGGTGTCCCAGCGCCGCCTCATCCTGATGCAGGATTTATTCGATGCGTGCAGACGCGAGGAATTGGTCCTCCAATACCAGCCTCTGATTGCGGCGAATTCCAGAAGGATCACGGCGATCGAAGCCCTGCTGCGCTGGAACCACCCGCGGTACGGCGTGATCTCTCCCGAGGAGTTCATTCCGTTGCTGGAAGATTTGGCGCTGATTGTCGGTGTGGGAAAGTGGGTACTTAAGACTGCGTGCATGCAAAGCGTCGCATGGCAAAAGGAGGGGCTGCATCCGGTGCGCATGACCGTGAACATCTCACCCTCCCAGTTTTATCACGGCAATCTGGTAGAGACCGTCCAGGAGGTGTTACGCGAAACCCAACTCGATCCCCAGTTCCTCGAGCTCGAACTGACGGAGACCCTTAGCCTGGATGCATCCGAGGCCTCCATCAACATCATGAGGCAACTCAAGCAGCTGGGTGTCGGCCTCTCGCTCGACGACTTCGGTACGGGCTGGTCGTCGCTGTCTTATCTGACGCGGTTTCCGCTCGACCGCCTGAAGATTGACAGGGTCTTCATGCGCGGAGTCCCCACGGACCCCGTGGCGGGTGCTCTGGTCTCGGGCATCATCGATTTGACGCGAAATCTTGGCATGGCCTGCATCGTGGAAGGCATCGAGACCATGGAGCAACTCCGCTTTCTTGAAGCCAGGGGATGCTCGGAGTTCCAAGGCTTTCTATTTAGTCCCGCCGTCTCGGCCTCGGAGTGTAGCGCTTTGATGCGAGGAGGAAAGTTTGGTTCCGTCTTCCAGCAAGGCTCGGCCGAGCAAGGAAGTTCGATCCCCAGCAGCAAGAATCCTTCGATCTCACCTCAATGAGTAACCGATCGGGCCGAAAGGGATGCGACAGGTTGCAGTCCTTCCTGCGCGGCGGTGTCTACCTGTTTAGCTGCCATCTCCCCTCCGGGTCAAGCCTTTCGGTTGAGTAGCGTCTCTTCCGCGCGCAAGACCGACAGCGGTTGCGGTATTCCGGTAATGAGGTCTACGTAATTCTTGAAGCGCTCCCCGATGACGATTCCGTCGGTGGTGATCTGATACTGCCGGATATCCCGGCTGTGCGCCCCCCTGCGCATCTTCACCACCATCATGATCTGGCTCAGTTGTCCATCGATCTCTACATAACGCATCCGGATGATGTCGTCGGTGAGGAACGAGATGGAATAGCTGCTGAAGGGCAGCTCGGTGAACGTCTCCGGCATCTCCAGGGTGCTCAGGATGGTGATGCCGATAGCGGTCAGGGCAAAAATCATGCGGTAGAGCGACTCACGAAAGTCGGCGCGGAAGGCGGGCGCCAATGCCATCTCGAAGCCGGCCAGGGAATCGATCACCAAACGCTTCGCCCCCGTCCTTTTCACTGCGTCGAGAATCTCCTGCATCATCTCGTCCACCGACAAATCCAGAGGCCGCAGGTAGATCACTTCCAGCCTCCCTTCGGCAAGCGGCGTTTGGAGATCGAGTCCGAACTCAGAAGCGCGTGCGGTGTATTCGCTGGGCCGCTCTTCAAAGACCGCCGCAATGCCCGGTTCACCCGCGCGTATGCCTGCAGCAAGGAATTGCGTCGCCATCAGCGATTTGCCCGTACCCGAGGAACCGGCGATCAGCAGGCTGTCTCCCTCCGGAACGCCTCCGCCCATCATCTCGTCCAACGCAGGAATACCCATGGAAAGGCGCTTCACGCTGCCAAATGTCTTCCTTTGGCCAAGCAGGCCAAGGGTTCGGGAAAAGGCCTGCAGTCCAGCCGCCGTGATGCGGAAGGTGTGCAGCCCCGGCACCGAAGCCTGCCCCCGCAGCTTCATGACCTGCATCTTGCGCACGACGGAGTTCCGGTCCACCTGCTGAAAGAGCCAGAACAGACCGTCGGCGACGGTGAAGACGGGATTGTCGCGCACCTCCGGCTCTGAGTACTCGCCGATCAGGAATGTGGTCGCCTCCCAACTGGTGAGAAGCAGCGCCAACTGCTGCACAAATGTTTGGACAGCCAGATCCTTGCCCTCGTGCATCTCGCTGCGAAGCACGGTGCGGAAGGAGTCCACCACCACGATGCTTGGGTTGGCGGCTTCCACCTGCTTGGAAATCTCCTCGAGTACTCCCTGTAGCCCGCGCTCGACGAGATCCTGGCTCAGGTTGACGAAGCGCACGGCGTTGTTCAGCTTCGCCGCATCGAAGAAAGTGAACTGCTGCTGGTAACGCAGCATCTTTAGCGCAGGCTCGCCCATCACGGTGAAGTAAAGGGCGGGCCGCTCCACCGTAGCATTGGCAAAGATGAACTGATGCGCCAAGGTGGTCTTGCCACATCCGGGCGCTCCGGCAATGATATTGAACGAAAACTCGGGCAACCCGCCGCCAAGTATCTCATCGAGCCCAGGTACTCCGGTCGACAACTGGTTGATCTTAACCTTGGTCTGCTCGTTCATTTTGATTCATTCCTTTCAAACTTCACTTCGGAGTCGGGCAGATCTAACCACACATCGTGCAACAGCCGGAGCGTAAGAGACTCGCCGATGAATGTGATCATCAGCCCAATGAGCTGCGCAATGAGTACAGCACCCGGCTGTGCCGCTTCACCGTTCAGACCTTGTAGCGATCCGTCCGGCTTAACTTCCCATGCGCCGAGGAGCGGAGACTCCTGCTTTGCCAAGCTCAATGCGCGCGCCAGCAGCGAACGAAAGCCCGCTGCCCCCGCCAGCGTGGTTAGGGGACGGCGAAGCTTGTCGCACACGCGGCATACCGCTTGCGTATCCGCCTTCGCCGTACCAGCCTCAGCCGCTTCGTAAGCCAGAAGCCGTCGGGCGAGTGCGCGTGTTGTCGGAGTGTCTGCGCTGCGCGTCATCTGTTCGTGTACGTTCGTACCATCATCCCGCTAGATGAGTCTACGCTGTCGCGTATCCACTGGCTGGTCAAAGCGGAACATCTCTCCCTGGAAGACCTCAACTTCGCTCGTCGAAGGCTGCTTCCGGTTGCCGCCTTTGATGACCGCTGGAGGTGCCGGCCACGGACACCTGATTTTTCTGCTCAATAGTGCTCATATTTGAAGCCCCATTTCAATTAGCTTGCTAGATGTGAAGCACAATGGAGTGGGGTGAAGATGGCCGGGAATTTCATCGCCAAGGCGACCGGCAGAAAGTAACATTAGAGATAAGGCCTCTCATTCAACGCGAGGCCGAGTGTCTCAGGAGAGAACCGATGCTTCCTCCACCGATGATTCGCGATTGGGCCAGCAAGCTCATTGCTTCCGAAGTTGATGCCGATGCGGCCTCGGCACAGACCGAACGTGCGACACTTCGGGTCTATGAAAAGCTTCGCCGGCAGTTCTGCGCGCCCGTAGGCGTTGATGCATTTCAGGCTCTCGCTTCGCGTGCATTGTCTTTGACGAAGTCGCAGTTTCCAAGTCTCAGTGCCGTGAACGTAACGACGAGTGGAGGCTTGCGCGGTCTTGGTGAAGTTGAAGCCCCATGGAACACAGATGGGGATGTCGAAGTGGGAATCATTCTGATTGCGCAGATGCTCAGACTGTTTCTTAGTCTCCTTGGAGAGGCGGCAACGGTGCGTTTGATCGAAGATGCGCCCCTTCGGATTGAAGTCGAAGTGGAGCCGGACACGACAGGAGCGAGCATCTCCGCGACAGATACGAACTACCTCGGACCTTTTAAGGATATTTTGTTGGAGGCTGACCAACTAAGGCACGTAAGCGAGCGCCTTGAGACCCTTGCGGACACGCACGCCGATGTAGACGAGCTTATGGGCGTAGCGGGAAACATCCGCAATATCGCTACGGTGTTGGACGTTTTCACGCTCGTCCGAAGCAAGGCTGGCGCCGCGCACGATAGCGTACTGATCCCACCGACGAATGGCTATCTGAATTGAGTTCCGCCTAAAACTTCGTGCCGGCGGTCCTGAGAAAATCGAAACTCCCACCGGGGTCCAGCGTGATATGCGTAAGCCGCGCAGAGTGGATGACGACATTGTCGGGATACCACAGCGGTATGCTGGGAAGGTCTTCGGCCAGGATCTGCTGCATCTCGATGTAGTCCCGCCGCCGCGCATCTTCGTCCGTTGTGGCGCTGGCGTCCTTTAGCAGCGCATCGATGCGGGGGTTGGAGTAGTGGCCGCGGTTGGCGCCCTTGGGCGGAAACATCTCCGTTCCATAACAGTAGTGGAAGATGTCCGGATCTTCGTTCGAGCCAATCCAGCGCAGAATATACATCTGGAAAGCGCCCTTCGTAATATCGGAGTAGAAGGTGCCAAACTCCGCCGAGCGCAGCGTAAGCTCGATGCCCGCCTGGCGCAGTTCAGCCTGCATGGCCTGTGCTTCGAGGCGCGCAGTCTCGTCGGTGGAGGTCTTCATCGTGAGGCTCAGCCGTATGCCATCCTTATCAGGCTTGAGGCCCACGGCGTCGAGCAGTTGGACGGCGCGTGCGATGCTGTGAGGATACTGTGCAAGCTCATCGTCGGGCGCGACGGCCCAGTGTCCGGTCGGCAGCAGCGTGTCTGCTGGGCGAGCATGACCACGCCAGAGGGCGGCGATGAGCGCGGGCTTGTCGATGGCGAAGGCGATAGCCTGCCGCACACGAGGATCGCGAAGAGCTGGGTCCTGTACGTTGAAGTTGAGATAGTCGACGCGTGCGCCGGCGCCGGCGGCGACGCGAAGATTCGGTTGGTCGCTGAGCGCATGTATCATGTCCATCGTCAGAACGTTGCTCTCAACATCTCCAGAGCCTTTTTTCATCTCGAGCGCCGCTGTGATTGTGTCGGAGACCACCTGAAATCTGACGCGCTGAATGGTGGAGCTCGGCGCACCCGCCCAGTAGCTGGGGTTGCGGTCGAGAACCACCTCCTTGTCCTGCACCTGGCTAACAAAGCGGAAGGGTCCAGAGCCGATAGGATGCAGGCCTTCATTAGCTCCCGCGCTCCTTTCGACGACGCCAAAGAGACCATCGCTGAGGTTGAAGAGCAGGCTGGGCAGCGGCGTCCGGGTATGGACGACGACAGTGAAAGCATCGGGCGTATCGACAGCGGTGATGCCCGCGAAAGCCCCTCCCTTGGCGGTGATGAGTGCGCCGTTGGTCATGCTGCGGATGGACCACGCAACGTCGTCGGACGTAAGCGCGTGCCCATCGTGGAAGTGAACACCGGGACGAATATGAAAGACCCAGGTGAGGGGATCGGGGCGCTCCCAGCTGCTGGCGAGCCACGGCTGGAGGTTGAAGCGCGCGTCCTTGCGAACAAGCGGATCATAGATAAGCTCGCCGATGCGCTCAGATTGCGAGTCGGTGCCCTGGCGAACGTCGAGGTTGTTAGGCGAGCTCTCAATAAGGAAGGTAAGAGTATGCGGTTGCGGCGCGGGCCGGCATCCGGTAAGCAAGGCACACGCTGCCAAAAATGTTGCGGCGGCGGTGCAGCGCGGCATGCTCTTCACGCGAGCGTCACCTTGCCGAGGACGACTGCGTGATCTGCCCCGGTAGCGCTCGGGATGTTGCCGGGAAGCCCGTTCCAGGTAAGCCAGCCAAGCAGAGCAAATGCCGCAGCCTCTTTGGCTTCAACCGGGATGCCCGCGTTGGCGGTGGTCGAAACCTTGACGCCAAGCTGCGCGAAGCCTTTGCTAAGGAGACGCATCAGTGTGGCGTTCTTAGTGCCACCACCAGCGGCGATAAGTTCGGTGCTGCGAGCCAACGGTGCGTTCTGTCCAAGATGCGGCCAGCAGATGCGGCGGTAGGCATCGAGGATACCAGCTGCGGTGAGCGCAGTGGCCGTAGCGATAACGTCCTCCTTGCGCGCAGCGCGCGGGCGATTGCAAAGCGCAAGAAGTTGGTAAGCGAAGTCCGCACCGAACTCCTCACGACCGCAGGACTTAGGCGCTGGTTCAGAGAAGTAGACAGTTCGGAGAAGGCGCTCAATGACTGGCTCGATCACGCGACCGCTCGCGGCGATAGCGCCATTCTTGTCGAATCGACGCTGGTAGAGCTGCTGCATGAGGATGTCAACGAGTATGTTGGCCGGGCCGGTATCGAACGCAAGCACGCCGGCTGATGTGCAGGCCGCAGGCAGCGCGGTGATATTGGCAATGCCGCCAAGATTGAGCAGCAGCCGATTCTTTGTAGCGTGCCGGAAGAGACAAAAGTCGAGCATCGGCACCAGCGGCGCGCCCTGTCCTCCTGCGGCGAGATCGGCGGGACGAAAGTCGCTAATAACCGGAATACGCAGGCGTTCGGCAATGAGAGCCGGTTCGCCGATCTGTGATGTGCATCGGACAGGCGCACCAAGAAACTTTGTTGCAGAAGCCTGGTGATAAACAGTTTGGCCGTGGATAGCCGCAAGTTGCGGCTTAAGGTTGAGCTCGCGAGCGGTCATCTCGATGCATTCAGCGTAACGCGCGCCCAGTCGCCATGAAAGTTGGCTAAGCTCAGCAGCCGTGGTCTTGTTCTCCGCAGCAATGCCGAGAACGGCGGCGCGGAGCTTCTTATCGTACGCAAACGAGCGATGACCAAGGACCTTAAGGCGAGGCGCGGCACCCTTGTTGAGCGCGGGCGACACGCGACAGAGTGCTACATCGATGCCATCGGCAGACGTACCGGACATAACGCCTGCAACGAGAAGAGTTTTCGGCTGAGCGGCTTTCATGCACCATCCCCCTTGAGTTCGCGCTGTAGCTCCGCGAGCAGTTGCAGCGCTTCGCGCGGTGTGAGTCCGTCGATGTCCACCTGCTCGATGCGGTCGACGATGCGCTGCGAAAGCGGAGTGAACATGGTCATCTGCACGCGGGCCTCTCGCGTGGCAGGCGCAGACTCGCGAACCTGTTGGTTCTCAGCGCGCTCATGCACCTTAAGCACCTCGCGAGCGCGGCTGATCACAGCGTTAGGCAGTCCAGCGAGCCGCGCCACTTCAATGCCGTAGCTCTTATTCGCCGCGCCAGGTTCAACGGTGTGCAGGAAGACGATGCCGCCAGAGTTCTCGCGCACGGTTACGCGGACATTGTTGAGATGCGCAAGCCGATCGGCCAGCAGCGTGAGCTCATGGTAGTGCGTAGCAAAGAGAGTGCGCGCGCCGATGGTATCGTGCAGATGCTCCACCGTCGCCCATGCGAGCGAGAGGCCATCGTAGGTTGCAGTACCGCGGCCCATCTCGTCGAGTAAAACGAGCGAGCGCTCCGTCGCCGTATTCAAGATCGCAGCAGTCTCAGTCATCTCGACCATAAACGTGGAGCGTCCGCGCGCAACATTGTCCGCCGCACCGATGCGCGTATAGATGCGGTCGACCAGCCCGAGCTTCATACTCTCAGCCGGAACAAAACACCCGCACTGCGCCATAATCACCAGTAGCGCCGCCTGGCGCAGATACGTGCTCTTGCCGCCCATGTTAGGCCCGGTAATAAGCAGTAGCGAAGGGTCTCTGTCACCACTGCCACCTGCGCAAAGGTGCAGGGAATTGGGAATGAAGCGCCCTGCGCCCTGGTCCTCCAACCGCCGCTCCACCACCGGATGGCGGCCGGCAATAAACTCGAGCACTCCGCTAGCATCGACCTGCGGCCGCACCCATCCACGCAACGCGGCGAGATGAGCAAAGCAACCAAGCAGATCGATCTGCGCCACAATCCGCGACGTCTCGCGCACGCGTGTTGCGTTCGTCAGCAGTTGGCGTCGCAGCTCGGCGAAGATGCGCCGCTCGATCTCCTCCGACCGCTCCTGCGCGGTCAGGATCTTCACCTCAAGCTCTTTCAGTTCGGGCGTAGTGAAGCGCTCGGCGTTCACCAGCGTCTGCTTCCGCTCATAGTCCGCAGGAACCGACTTGGCATTGGCCTTGGTGACCTCGATGTAGTAGCCGAAGACGGAGTTGAACCTAACCTTGAGCGACCCAATGCCAGTGCGTTCGCGCTCCCGCTCTTCGATGGACGCGATGCGCTGGCGGCCAGTAGTAGATAGGCTGCGCACGGCATCCAGATCGGCATCGACACCCTCGCGAATAGCGCCACCATCGCTGAGCGCAACCGGAGGCTCATCGACCAGCGTGCGCACAATCAACTCGCTGAGGTCATCCAGCGTGTCGAGCGCAGCGGCGAACTCGGCCCAGCGGCTAGCAGGATTGCTCGAAACAAATTCGGCGACAGCTACGCGCAGGCCCGGCAGGCGAGCAAGCGTCTTCCCCAGCGCAACAACCTCGCGAGGCCCCGCCGTCTCCATCGAGACGCGGCCCAGCAGCCGCTCCAGATCAAGAATTCCATCCATGGCTCGGCGCAGGCCTTCGCGGTGCCGAATATCTGCAACGGCTTCGCTCACCGCTTCCAGTCGCGCATTGATAGCATCGAGCGAATGCATAGGGCGCAGCAGTTGCGAGCGCAAAAGGCGCTTGCCCATCGGCGTGCAGCATGCATCGAGCGTCCAGAAAAGAGTGGTCTGCGGCCCTTCGCTCGAAAACAGCGGCTCGACCAGCTCAAGATTGCGGACGCTAACGGCATCCAGTTCGAGGCAGTCGTTGCGCTCGTAATAGCGCAGCGTGTCGAGGTGCTCGAGCGCTCCTTGTTTGGTGGCGCGCAAATAATGCACAATCGCCCCGGCGGCCACCGCGGCAGCATGATGATGCGCCAACCCCATGCCGTCCAGCGAGTGTACGCGCAGCTGCTGCCGAAGCAGCGGAAGCGCATAATCCTCCGTGAAGGCCCAGTCTTCCACCTCAGTGCGCGCGCCGGAGATATCAAGCTGTGCCGACTCCCCGCTAGCTTCATCGCCCGCATCGCTAGAACCCGTGTCGCGAAGCACGCCCTGGCGCACACTCTGCGAAGTCGCGCCGAACCCGGCGCCACGGGAATAGATCACCTCCGCCGGACGCATGCGCGCAAGCTCGTCGAGCGCCAGCGCCCATGCCGAAGGCCCGCCGAACTCCGTTGCGCGGAACTCGCCCGTCGAGAGATCAATAGCAGCAACACCCACCGTGGCCGCCGCATGCGAGCCTGTCGCAGCAATGCTTGCCAGCCACTGGCTCTCACTGGCGTCCAGCGCATGATCGACAGCGGTGCCGGGCGTAAGCACACGCGTCACCTCGCGCCGCACAATCGTCTTGGTGGCCTTGGGGTCTTCCATCTGCTCGCACAGCGCGACGCGATAGCCCTTCCGCAGCAGGCGCTGCAGATAGTTGCCGGCGGAGTGATAGGGAACCCCGCACATCGGCACGGACTTGGTCTTGTCGCGCGAGGTGAGCGTGAGTTGCAGCTCGCGCGAGGCGATCAGGGCGTCCTCGTAAAACAGTTCATAGAAGTCGCCCAGCCGGAAGAAGAGCAGCGCATCGGGATGCGCGTCTTTGGCGGCGCGATACTGCCGCATCACCGGGGTTAGATCGCTGTCGCTTCCTACTCCAACTGTTTCCGTTGCCATCGTCATGCACTCGTATCTGAACGCCCAGAATATCGCAGACGCTTGGCCAAATCTTCCGCTGCCCCTACACTGGCAAAATGATTGAGATTCCCATGTCCGAAACGCAGTTCGCTGCGGCCACCCAACGGCTGCTCGCCAATGGCATCGAGCTTACCGGAACCAGCGGGATGCTTTCCAAAGACGGTGTAACCGCGAAGTATACCTACGCCGAGGGCAAGTTAGCGGTCGAGATCGTGGACCGCCCGTCGTTTCTGCCCCTTTCGCTGATCGAAGGGAAGCTGCAGGCCTACCTGGAACAGCCGGCGGCATACGACGCAAGTAAAGCATCGAAATAAAGTGGCGTAATCACCCCAAACGAGCGTACACTTCTCTTCATCTTCTGATACATAGGGCTACAGCAATCCCCCCACATGGCAGGGAGCAACCGGTAGGTCACAGCATCTGAATGTTCGGTCGCTCCAGGAGATGTACGACCTTGAATAAATTACTGTTTCTGCCTTCCAGGAATTCTTTCTGGGGCGTGAGTCCCCGTAAACTTCTTCGAATAACGATCGTTCTGACCATGTCCTTTCTTTGCTGGTTAGGAGTAGGCTGCGTCTTTTTCGAAGTAATGCAACTAGCAGCGCGTTGACAAAGACAGCATCCGCGCTGACGCCAGGCCCCTTGTGCGGTTTTCGCTTGATGAGCACGGTCGCGATCGCAGCATAGATTGCAGATATACTGGACTTTCGCGCGCAATCTGCGTGCGAAGCTGAACGTATGACTCTGCTCTGGCTCCGACTTGCGGTGATTCTCTACGGCGTTGCCGCACTCGCGGTGCTGCCGGCCGCGCTCTATAGCCGCCCACGCTGGCGGCATATCGCGCTGCCCGCCGCGCTCACGGGAGTGTTTTTTCACTTCGTCTCCATCGCCGAAACCCTCTACGCCGCCCACCGCGCGCTCCCCGTCGACACCCACGAGACCCTCTCCATGCTCGGCCTGTTGCTCGTCGTCGGATTCCTCATCCTTGCCGCGCGCTACCGCACGGTCTCGTTCGGAATCTTCCTCCTGCCGATCGCCGTGCTGCTGGCGATCGTCCCCGCCTTCCGTCCCGGGCACGAGCAAATCGTCTATCCCCTGATGCGCACCGGCTGGATCATGCTGCATATCGCCTTGCTGTTGGCCGCTTACGCCGCGCTCTTTCTCTCGCTCATTGCCAGCCTGCTGTACCTGGTGCAGGAGCGCCGGCTGAAACAGAAACGCACGGAATCCAAACGCGGATGGCTGCCGCCGCTAGAAACGCTGGACCAGATAGGCCTGAACTCCCTCCGCTTCGGCCTGCCCTGCATGACGGCCGGGCTCCTGATCGGGTCCGTGCTGGCGCTCCAGACCATCGGCCTGACGTTCTTCGCCGACCCCAAGGTCCTGCTGTCGTTCGCCATGTGGATCGCCTACGTTCTGATGATCTTCATCCGCACCCACAGCGGATTGCGTGGCCGCCGCGCCGTCTATCTATCGAGCTTCGTGTTCCTGGTAATCGTCGCCGTATGGGCCGCGAATTCGCTCTCAGTCGTTCACAGGTTCAAGACGCCATGACCGACACGCGCGAACAGAAGCCCGAAAACCCGGCGCAACCGAAGCAGCAGACCGCGAAGCTGCTGCTGCTGGGCGTCAACCACACCACCGCTCCAATCGCAGTGCGCGAGCGGCTGGCAATCCCCACGGACCGCCTCGCCGACGCGACACGCACCCTCGCCGATCAACCCGGCATTCGCGAGGCCCTGATCCTCTCCACCTGCAACCGCGTCGAGATCCTCACCGTGCAGGACGGCCCGGAAGCTGGCAAAGACACCCCACCCTCCAACAGCCCGGAGCCCACACGAAGCGTAATCCGCTTCCTGAACGAGTATCTACACGTGCGCGTCACCGACATCGAACCGCACGTGTACGAGTACCACGAGCGCGACGCAATCAGGCATCTCTTCCGCGTCGCATGCTCCCTCGATTCAATGGTCGTGGGCGAGCCGCAAATCCTTGGTCAGGTAAAGCAATCATGGACCGTCGGCCGCGAGGTCGGCGCAGTCAAATCGATGCTCGACCCGCTGCTGCAGCGCGCGTTTTCGGTAGCCAAGAAGGTGCGCACCGAGACCCAGATCGGCAGCACAACTGTATCGATCGCCTCCGTCGCCGCGGAGCTGGCGCGCAAGATCTTCGGCTCGCTCACCGGCAAGACGGTGCTGCTCGTAGGCGCGGGCAAGATGAGCGACCTCACAGCGCGGCATCTGATCCAGCACGGCGCAACCATGCTTCTCGTGGCCAACCGCACCGGACAGCGCGCCCACGCCATTGCCGACGCACTGCGCACCCCCGACATCACAACCAGCGTCATCCCATTCGACCAGCTACATCAGCAGGCACACACCGCCGACATCATCATCACCAGCACCGGCGCGGGCCAGGTGTTTACGCCAACAAATGCGCGCGCTCTGCTGCACCGCCGCAAAA
>Ga0209222_1000173_pt1 | contig 14093 bp, 13 predicted proteins | sample BlaSpr_A8_Ref_O3_FD_187991 | JGI IMG/M metagenome (GOLD analysis project Ga0209222, IMG submission 187991) | Forest soil microbial communities from Thunder Bay, Ontario, Canada - Black Spruce, Ontario site 2_A8_Ref_O3 (SPAdes) (version 2) | ecosystem: Environmental > Terrestrial > Soil > Boreal...
TTTGAGCGAGTTTCCCAGCGCATCGAGCAGGAAATTAGAGCCGTGCTCGCGGGAACCGGCATCGTCGTGGCCATCCAGAAACGCTCCCTGCTCGGTCATTACCAGACGGGTACCGGTGCCCGCAGGTTTGAGTTCTAGCGTGGCCAGAGAAACAGAAATCTTGCGCTCGTCCAGGTGCATCTCATAGGCATAGACGATCCGTTCGTCCGCAACCACATCATGATAAACAGCATCAAAGGTTGACACGACGCCGGTCTCCCAGCGCCCCTTCACATGCTCGCGGCCTCCGGGTCGCACATCCATCTCGCGGACGAGCAGTGTGTAATCGTTGCCGCCCTTGAACCACTTGGCCTTGGCTGCGGGATCGGTCAGCGCCTTGAACACCTGCGCCGGAGAGGCCGGGTAGGTCCGTTCGATGCAGAATGTCGCGTGCACCACCGAGCGCCGCGAACTGCTACTTGTCTTTGACATGGGTTCCTCCTCCCGTTGCGAGGGTGTTCAGATACTCGCCGAGCTGCTCGAAGTGTTGCTGCCACTCCGCACGCCGCTGGCTGATCCATAGTTCGGCCAAGCTCAGTGCCTTGGGCTCGATCCTACAGGTCCGGATGCGGCCGACTTTCACGGAGCGCACGAGCCCCGAGCCTTCGAGCACCGCCAAATGCTGCATGACCGCCGGTAGCGACATCGCCAGCGGCCGCGCCAGTTTACTGACCGAACTTGGACCCCGGGTCAGCTCAGCCAGAATCGCCCGGCGGGTGGAATCCGCGAGAGCTTGAAACGTCTGATCGAGCACCGTCGCTTTGTTAAGCATTTGATTAAGTATAGCGCTCTCTGATACTTAAGCAACCTATTTAGCGATGCAGGCCCAAATTGGGATACGGCCCGAAGTCACACCCCGAGCTTGTTTCCAAGCATAATCAGCGAGGCGCGCCACCAATCTGCGGCGCGCTGAAGCGTTACATGCTCGGGAAAGCCATGTCTTGCAGCATGCCTTTGCGGAATCGTGTCCCACGCACGGTGCTCGATCGATATGCGTGTTTCATTGCCGACACCCTCAAAGCGAACTTCCACCTCAGTTGACTGTTCCGGCGTGAAGCTTGCGGGCCGCCATGTGAAGACGAGTCGCCTGCCAGGTTCCCAAATTGAAATTCGTCCAACCTCGAACTCCTCGCCGTCTGCAAGTGTGGTCAACAGACGGCCGTCGACGCCAGGCTCGAACGCCAGCCTCCCGTCTCCGGAAGGCGTCAACTGAAAGAGATTGCCGGGCTGCCACCACAGCGCGATCTCGTCCGTGAACGCCTCGAAAGCCCGCAACGGATTTGCGGGTACCCGTAGCGCCACATAGACCTTTGATGTCATTGCTTCGGCTTCTTCAGATGGGTCCTCAAGGCAACGAGCTGGCGTGTCCACATTGTTTCGGTCGCTTCAAGCCATGCTTTCAACGCCGTCATCGGTTCGTTCCGCAAGCGATAAATACGCACACGCGAGTCGAATTCGGCGCGGTCCTCCTCCACCAGTCCGCTACTGCGCAGAGTTTTCAGATGGCGGCTCATCGCCGGAAAGGAAATGCGGGCCGCCTCGGCCAGTTCGCCCGCGCGTCGCGGCCGATCCCGCAGCAGGTCCACGACGCGCCGCCGATGTGGGTCCGCAAGTGCAGCGAGCGTACGGTCGAGATTGTCGGTACTCACGTCAGAGTTTCATGCTTGAACCCGGTTTCTTTCTCCATTTCTTCCTTCGATGCATATCTGATTGGCTGCGCGAACGTCCAATAATGACCTTCGAGGTCCACGGCCATATACGTGCGGTCTCCATAGAACTGATCGGCCGGCTCCATGGCGATTTTCGCTCCTGCTTGCCGCGCTCGTGCGCAATGCTCATCGATGCCGTGCCCGATGCGTACGTGAACGCGCTGCGTATTCTTTCCGCCTATTGATGCGGGACTCTTGGTCCACTCCGCGAATTCACTGCCAATCATGACGACGCCATCACCATGGCTCATCTCCGCGTGGACAATGTCACCGTTGGCGGCGGTGAGTACCTCGCTCGCTTCAAAACCAAATGCGTTCTGCAGCCACTTGAGTGCGGCGCGGTTGTCCTTGTAGATGACCGAAGGAATGAATGCCGGGCGCCGGGGGGCTGTGGTAGTCATGTAGTGCTCCTTTAATACTTGTCTGAAACGACAATATTTAACAATGTTGATAATTATATTGTCAACGCCGTGGTACCTGTGGGCACAAATTAAAGTGCTCCCCCAGTCTTTTCCGAAATAAGGTCGGTCCTGACTTTTAGGCTCTGTCACCAAATCATGACAGAACATTTGTTTGCACTCATTTAAGAGAGGGATTCCCAAGCTGTACGGAAAACCCGACTTTTGCACCTACTATAGAGATATAGTAGCTATTCACACTCAAATAAGAGATTTCGCACCTGGATTAGAGAGACGGTAATGGAAAGCTACCCCATAGGATATGCCCGCCTCGCAGCGGGGCTCGATATCGTGCCGCTACTGCAAATCGCGCGGATCGATAGTCGAACTCGCAATAGGAGCACCCACATGGAGGGATCTACCGAGGTGCTGACCTTCAAAGCTGAGTTTGCGCCTGAAAGCACCCTGGCGGGAGATTTGCAGTTTGCCTTCCAGTACCTGCAGGTCCTCGACGCGCTCTTTGTCCGTTGCGGCGCAGCACCGCTGGAAGAATGGCTGACCGAGAGTCCTACCTCCGCCTATGCCCGGCGGGCGGGGTTTTTGTTTGAATGGTTGACGCAGAGGTCGTTGAACGTCTCGCCGGTGAATACCAAGAAGAACTGGATCCCGGTGCTCGATGAGAAACTGCAGTTTGGTTTGGGCCGGACAAAGGACCACAACCACAAGTTTCGCGTGCGCAACAACCTTCCCGGGACACCGGACTTTTGTCCTTTGGTGCGAAAGAACGCAGCCATTCGTGAGTTCCTCCGTCGAGACTTGAAATCTCGAAACTCACCTACCTCCTGGGCCTCGAGCGCGCGCGGGCGGCTCTCAAGGATGAGATCGATTGGCCGGCTCAGTCGCTCGATCTATTCATCAACGTGGTTAGGCAGAGCGGTGGCTCGTTGTCGAAGACCAAACACGATAGTCACTTCTCGTGGTTGACGCCCCAAGAAGAGGCCCGCTTCGTGGCAGCCGTCAACGAGGCATTTGACTCCCCTCTCCCCTGATCTAAGAGCTGCGGATCATGCCTCCATCCACACGGATGATGCCGCCGGTTGTATAAGAGGCGCGAGTACTCGCCAGGAACGCCGCGACGCAGGCTAACTCGGCGGCATCGCCATATCGCCCTGCGGGAATTGCCATGCGAGATTGCCGTTCCACCTCTTCGACGCCGATGCCTTCGTGTTTCGCGCGCCCCTGGTCGAGTTCGGCGACCCGGTCGGTCGCTATGCGTCCGGGGGCGAGGCAGTTCACCGTGATGCCCTGGCTTGCCACTTCACCCGCGAGAGTCTTTGCCCAACCGACCAATGCCGAGCGAAGGGCGTTTGATACGCCGAGATTCGGGATCGGCTGAATCACTCCGGATGAAACGACGGCGATGATCCGCCCGAATCCGCGCTTGCGCATGCCGGGCAGCGCCAGCCGCGTGATGCGCACCGCGCTCAAGAACATCGCTTCGAATTGTCTGCTCCACACCGCATCCGACGTCTCAGCGGCAGGGCCTGGCGGCGGTCCACCGGTGTTGATGACCAATACGTCGACTCCTCCGAGCACATCGCTCAGAGCTTCGATCGCAGAAGCGTCAGCGAGATCGCAGCTGCGCGCCGTGATTTTCCCGGTGCCGGCCGATTCTGCGGCGAGTTCATCGAGGCGCTCTTGGTTGCGAGCCACCGCGACGACATCCGCGCCTTCGGCCGCCAAGGCCAACGTGATGGCGCGGCCGAGTCCGCGAGAGGCGCCCGTCACCAGGGCGCGGCGTTTTTCCAGTCCCAACTCCATGCATGTTCTCCGTTCCAGAGATCGAGTACATATCATCATTGTAGAAGTCGGCGCGTGGGGAAATATTTTACCGGCAACCCATCCGGTCGGTGCGTATACAAAATACATTGCGTCGGGCGCCGTTGCAGAATATAAGACCAAGACGGTGAAACATCGACACTGACCAGGAGATGTGGATGCCAGTTGTATCGACCGAGCGAGCGCGGTGGCTCGCGACGCATATCTTGCCGCTCGAGCCCCAATTGCGCGGGTGGCTCAGGCGCGTGATCCCGTCGGGTCTCGAGGTCGATGATTTGATCCAGGAGGCGTACGCGAAACTCGCGAATCTCGCCACTGTCACCACCATTACTCAGCCCAAAGCCTACGTGTATCAGATCGTCAAACGCCTGATTTCGGAGCATATCCGGCGAGCCAACGTGGTTTCCATCGAGGCGGTGGCGGAAGCGGCCGAGTGCTTCCACTCAGAGGAAGGAATCACACCGGAGAGGATATTGTCCGGCCGTCAGGAACTCGAGCGTCTCTACGCGGTGATCGCCGGATTGCCGGGGCCATGCCGCTCGGTATTCGTCATGCGTAAGTTTGACGACAAGCCGCAGAAAGTCATCGCCGCCGAATTACGGATCAGTGAGAATTCGGTCGAGAAACGCATGTCACGTGCGCTTAGGATAATCATGGAGCAGTTGCAGACCAGCGCAAGGGAGATGGAGAATGGCGCGAAACTCTTCCGCGTCGAGCGCAAGGCTCGGCGTGAGGCGTGAGCCTGCTCAAGCAATCGATGTAACGGCGGCAGCGTGGGTTGTCAGGATCGACCGCGGCCTTGATGAGAGCGAGCAGTCCTCGCTCGAGGAATGGCTCGCGGGCGATGCTCGGCGCACGGGCGCGCTTGCCCGCGCCCAGGCTGCCTGGGTTGGCGCCGACCGGGCCCAAGTGTATCGCGCGGCCGGCGAGTTGCGTGAGTCTGCGGCGGGCAAAGCATGGCGCTTTGCAACGCCATGGGCGTCGGCTGCGGCCGTTCTGATCGGCCTGACGATGGCGTATCAGGCTTGGCAGGGATATGCCCGAACTCATTTGGCGACCGCGATTGGTGAAATTCGGCAGATGCCCCTGGCGGACGGATCCCGCGTCACGTTGGATACGCTCAGTCGTGTCTCCGTGAGCTACGAGCCCACCACCCGGCTGGTCCGGTTGGAATCCGGCGAGGCCCTGTTCAATGTGGCGAAGGATCCCGGGCGCCCGTTCGTGGTTCAAGCGGGGGATACTCGAGTGCGGGCGGTTGGCACCGCCTTCATCGTCCGTCGTCATGCAGATGGCGCGGTCGAGGTCACCGTAACTCAGGGGACGGTCGATGTGTGGCGCGAAACAAGCGTCCCGGCGGCCGTTGTTCGCCTCGCCGCAGGCAATCGCATGCTCGCGACGCCGCAATCAATTTCTCAACCGCAGCCATTGAGCCACGCGGAGCTTGATGGAGCGGTCGCCTGGGAAACCGGGATCATTGATCTGAATGGCCGAACGCTCGGCGACGCCGCCGCCGAATTCAACCGCTACAATCATGAAGCGGTGGTCATATCCGACCCTCAATTGGCCGCTCAGAAGGTTGTGGGCCGTTTCGAAGCCGGTAACCCGACGGCGTTCGTGGCCGCCGCGGCAGCCATGTTGGGCGGCCACGTCCGTACGGACGGCGAGCGCTTGATCCTCGAGCCCGGGGTGAGCATCCAAAAATAAATATCTGCGGCGAAGGCGGGAGCGGCCTTCTTGTCCCTCTTAAGTCTATGGGCCCACGGCACCGGCGTGCGCGTGGCCTCATCCGACCGAAAATTACAAGGGGTAAGTGGGATGAAGCAAGTGTCCACGCTGCGGAGCACCACTCTGTCGCAGGCGATCGCCATGGTGCTTGGGGTGGCAAGCCTGGGTACGGCTCTGGCACAGACGATCTCGTTCGACGTACCGGACGAGGACGCGGCCACATCGATTCCCGAGTTCGCCCGACAGGCAAATCTGCAGATTATTGCGCCGGCCGACAAGCTGGTCGGAATCAAGACTCACATGCTCCATGGTGCGATGGATGTGCGTGCGGCCCTGAAGCAGCTGCTGGAGGGCACCGGCCTCGTGATCGCGTCGGACGACGGACACACGATCAGCTTGCGATATCTCGAAAGCCCGGAAGCGCACAGCAATGCGCCGACGCCGGCAGCGGCGGGTGGCGAAATCGAGGAAGTGGTCGTGACCGCGACTCGCCGCAGCGAGAACCTGCAAGACGTGCCGATCGCCATTACCGCGCTGACGAATGCGACGCTGAGCCAGCTCAACGTGCAGACTTTCGATGACTTCGTGAAGTATCTGCCGAACGTCACCGCGGCAGTCAACGGACCGGGCCAGAGTGAGATCTATATGCGGGGTCTTTCCGCCACTCAGACCAATAACTTCATCTCGGCCGGCACCGGCACTTTCCCGAACGTCGCCGTGTATCTCGACGACCAATCCGCGCAGCTTCCGGGGCGTAATCTCGATATCTATGCGGCGGACCTCGAGCGAATCGAAGTACTGGAGGGCCCGCAGGGGACGCTGTTTGGCGCAGGCGCGCAGGCCGGCGTGCTTCGCTACATCACCAATAAGCCGAAGCTCAATACGACGGAAGGGGGCGTCGAAGCCAGCTACTCGACGACGGCGCACGGTGACCCGAGCGACAGTGTCCAGGCGTATATCAATATTCCCCTGATCGAGGATACCTTGGCCGTGCGTGCGGTGATCTATGACGACTCGCGCGGTGGTTATATTCACAATATACCCGGTACGTTTGCGCGTTCAGGCACCGACCTTGGCATCGTCGATTATTTCGGCGGGAGCAGGAATGGCAATACGGTGATCACCCCGGGTGTCGTACCTGCCGGCAGCGAAACCGTCAACAACAGCGATCTGGTCAACTCGGCATACAATCCCACCGTATACAAGGGCGCACGGGTCTCGGGCCTATACAAATTCAACGACGATTGGAATCTGCTGTTGGAGCAGTCCTATCAGAGTATGGAAGCGAACGGAGTCTTCGGCTATGAGCCGGCTCTGGGTGATTTGAACGTACAGCAATACAATCCCTCCAGCGACAACGATCGGTTCGAGGACACCGCGTGGACCCTGAACGGTAAAATCGACGCACTCAAAGTCGTTTACACGGGCGGCTATCTGGTCCGCAACATCGATCAAGTAACCGACTACACGGCGTACGCCAGAGGCCTCTATGCCACTTATTATCAGTGCACCGGTCCCGCGTTCCCAAATAACACGGCAAAAACCAACACCTGCTACTCGCCGGGCATTACAGAGCGGGACATCGCGCGCAATACGCACCAGAGTCATGAGGTGCGTGTGAGCACGCCGGATGATTGGCGTGCGCGCGGCATCCTGGGGCTCTATTACGAGGACTACGAGATTCAGGATTCGGCAAATTTCAATTACGCCGACCCTGAAGCCGGCTTTACGCCGCAGGCGCCACTCGCCGGAACGACCATGTTCGATCCGTCCGTGCGGCCCGTGGGCGATGCCTTCTTCAACGACATTACGCGCGGTTACAAGCAGAAGGCCGCGTTCGGCGATTTTTCCTTCGACATCATCCCGAAGCGCCTGACCTTGTCGCTCGGCACCCGCTTCTACAGCATGGACACCTTCCTGCTAGGCTCGAAGAATTCGGTCTACGGATGCCGCAACACCGCTCCCGGCACGTGTTCGGGCCCGGACTCCGAGGGTTTCGACGCCTTGGGCCTGCAGCAGACTTTTTCCGGGCACAAGAGTAAGGCCAACCTGAGCTGGAAGATCAACGATCAGGCCTTGGTGTACGCCACCTATTCGGAAGGATTCAGGCCGGGCGGCTTCAATACGGGCACCGGGGTGATTACCGCCAATTCTCCCCTGAACGGCATATTCACGGTTCCGAAGTCCTATTCGCCGGATACGCTCGAGAACAAGGAGATCGGCTGGAAGACCACCTGGTTCGATCATCGCGTGCAGTTCAACGGCGCGATCTATCAGGAGGATTGGTACAACGTGCAGGTCTCGATCACCGATCCGTTGCTGTACGGCAATCTGAATTTCACGACCAACGGGCCTCACTACCGGGTGCGCGGCGCAGAGGGCGATGTCGTGGTTCTCGCCGCAGAAGGGCTGACCGTGAACTCATCCTTCGCTTGGAACAGCAGCTCGCAGCAGAACGCCCCCAGCCTGATCGGCAATAACGGTGTCGCCGTGTCCCTGGTTCCGACCGCGGGCATCGGCAGTACGCTCGCTCAATCGCCCGCTTTCCAAGGCAACCTCCGTGTTCGATACGAAGTTCCGGTCAATGATTACGTGGGCTACGCTCAAATCGGCGGTCAGCATACGGACCACTCGTACGCCTCGATCCTCACGGCCGGCGCCTTTGAGCCGCAGCGGCAAAACCAGGATCCTTACACCACCTACGATGGATCCTTGGGTGTGAAAAAGAATCCGTGGATGGTCGAGTTCTACGGTGAGAACCTGACCGACACCCGCGCCCAGTTGTACGTCAACGGTTTCCAGTTCGTCCAGCAAGTGGTGACCAATCGACCGCGCACGCTCGGTGTGCGCATGTCGTACAAGTTTTAGGAGCGGCCGCGATGGACGTAGCCGGCGCGGTTGCGCAAATTCTAAAGCGGGAGGGCGTCGAGTTCCTCATAGCCTATCCGACCAATCAGCTGATCGAATCGGCGGCCGAGGCGGGCATTCGCACGGTCATCGTGCGGCAAGAGCGGATCGGCGTTCACATGGCCGACGCGGTGGGCCGGATCACCTCGGGTGGCACCATTGGCGTGTTCGCGATGCAACATGGGCCCGGTGTCGAGAATTCATTTGGCGCGATAGCCCAGGCATATGCGGAATCCGCACCAATTCTGCTGCTGCCGGCCGGCTATGCGCGGCATCGAAGCGGCGTCGGCCCCAACTTCAACTCGTTCCTCAATTTTCAGCACGTGACGAAGTCCGTCGAGCAAGTGATCGTGCCGGAGGCGCTGCCGGACGCCCTGCGCCGCGCCTTCTCGCAACTTCGATCGGGCCGACCTGGTCCGGTGATGCTCGAATTTCCCACCGATGTCCTGAAGCTCGAGGCGCCTTCTGTCGATGCCTATCGATCTCCCGTCACGGCCCGATCGGGCCCTGACCCGCGTGACGCCGCGAAAGCGGCCGCGGCGCTCATCGCTGCCGAGCGCCCGGTGATTTATGCCGGCCAGGGCGTGCATTACGCGAAGGCATGGCCTCAATTGAGACGTCTCGCGGAGCTTCTCGAAGCGCCTGTGGCGACGAGTCTGCACGGCAAGAGCGCGTTCCCCGAGACGCATCCCCTGTCCCTGGGTTCCGGCGGCTACGCGACCTCGCGCCATCTGCGTCATTTTCTGGATTCGGCCGACCTCATCTTCGGAATCGGCTGCAGCTTCACGACATCGCTGTTCAACGTGTCGATGCCGGCCGGTGGCCGGTTCATACATGCAACCCTCGATGCCGGCGACTTGAACAAAGACGTGCCGTGCGAGCTGGCATTGGTCGGCGATGCCGCGCTCGTGCTCGATGCGTTGATCGGGGAGTTGAGCGAGCGTTTGCCGCGGGGAGCGCGCGGCAGGGCGACGGATGTCGCACGCGCGATCCGCGCGGTCAAGGAGCCGTGGCTCGCAGGCTGGCTGCCGCGGCTGACCGCGGCCTCGACACCGCTATCGCCCTATCGCGTGATTTGGGATCTGTACCATACCGTCGATCTCGACCACACCATCATCACGCACGATGCAGGGAGCCCACGCGACCAGATGACGCCGTTTTGGTCCAGCACCACTCCCTTGAGTTACCTGGGGTGGGGCAACACCACACAGCTGGGCTATGGACTGGGTCTGGCGCTCGGTGCGAAGCTGATCGCTCCGGATAAGCTCTGCATCCACGTGTGCGGCGATGCCGCCATCGGTTTCACCGGCATGGACTTCGAGACCGCCGTACGTGAAAGGCTGCCGATACTGTCGATCGTGCTCAACAACTTCTGCATGGCGTGCGACTTGGATCTCATGCCCGCCGCAACCGAGCGCTTCAGATCGACCGACATCGGCGGCAATTACGCGGATTTCGCACGCGCGCTGGGCGGTTATGGCGAACGTGTGGCGGCGCCCGGCGACATCGTACCGGCTCTGCGCCGGGGTATCGAAAAAACGCAGCAAGGTATTCCCGCGATGCTCGAGTTCATCACGGAGCAGGCTGTAGACCTGTCGTTGGGGCGCTGATTTGAACGCGCCCGCCATATCACGATCCCAGGGACCCTCGCTCATGGAGCGCTGGTATGTCCTCATCGTGATGTGCTTGATTTACGCGCTCAACATTGCGGACCGCTATGTCGTATCGACCGTGCTCGAGCCGATCCGGTTGGAACTACATTTGACCGACGCGGGAGTGGCGTTTCTGACCGGCGTCCCGCTGGCGTTGTTCTACGGCGGCTTCGGGCTCGCAGTCGCGTGGCTGGCCGACCGCTCCCACCGGCGCAATATCGTGGCGCTCAGCTTGATCGTTTGGTCCGCCTGCACGGCCATTTGCGGGTTGTCGCGCAACTACTGGCAGCTCCTGCTGGGGCGTATCGGGGTGGGCGTCGGTGAGGCCGGCGGCACTCCGCCGTCGTCGGCCATCTTGGCGGATTGTTTTCCGCCGGAACGGCGGACGATGGCCTTTACGGTGTTCGCTTTGGGTGCGCCCATCGGCGCCTGGCTGGGCGCCGATTTGGCGGGCGCCGCGGCACACGCATTCGGATGGCGCACGGCCTTTCTCGCACTCGGCATACCGGGCGTCATCATCGGCATCATCGTGTTCCTGACGATTCGCGAGCCGGTGCGCGGGCGGCTCGATGCGCCGGACACCGGCGGAACGGAAAACAAGCCCTCACTGATGGATTCCGTGCGGTTCGTATGGCGCCAAAAGGCCGCGTTCCACGTGATCATGGCGAGCGGCGTGTGCAGTTTGTGGGGCTGGGGCCTGATCTGGTGGACACCGGCATTTCTCATGCGCACGTATAATCTCAACGTCGGCGAAGCCGGAGCGGTCACCGGACCCATTCATCTGTTCGGGGGCATGGTCGCGACGGTCGTCACGGCATGGCTCTTTTCGCGTCCCTACATGGTGGATCCGCGCCGCGTGCTGTGGGTGTTGGCGGCCGGGGTCGGCCTGACCACCCTGCCGTCCGTCATGGCGTATTGGACGCATTCCTTGCCGGTCGCGAGGTGGATGTTCTGGACGTACATTCCCGCCATTTATTTTTTCATAGGTCCGTGCATGGGCCTTCTGCAGAATCTCACGCCGCCCCCGATGCGCGCCATGGTATTCGCGTGGTCGGGTCTCACCGGCAACGTCTTCAATCTGATCATTGCGCCGCAGGGAGTCGGAATCCTGAGCGACTGGCTCGCCGGCAGCCATGGGTCGGACGCGGCCTCTTTGCGCTTGGCGCTACTGGTGCTCGCGCCCACCGGGTTCTGGGCCACCTATCATTTCTACTTGGCGACGAAAACCATCATCGAGGATCAAAAGCGCGCCATCGGTCATCAGCATGGCCGAGCTCACCCGGCGCCGGTTCCCCTGCTCGCCGCTGAGCGGTGAGCAGGCACTCTCATGGCCGCCGGATCCGGAACTTGCAGCAGGGCACTCGGGAGTCTCCTTTGAATAGAATTCTGTTCTGCTTACTTTTGGCGGCCGGCCTGCATTGCGTCGCCCATGCGGACGATTTCAAGGTGGTTAACGGCGATGCGCACTTCCCGGAAGGGCCCATCTGGTATCACGGCAAGCTCTACTATGTCGAATACGGCCGCAACGCGGTAACGAGCTGGGATGGCCAAAAGAACGTTCCCTTCGCCGCCGAACCGGGCTGCGGACCATCCGCAGTCGTGCCCACGGCGCACGGCGAGTTTCTCACCACCTGCTACGACGACGGCACCATCGGGCACCTCTCGGCCGATGGTGCCGTTCTGCCGCCGTATACCCACGATAAAGACGGTCAGCAATTCATCGGCCCGAACGATTTCGCGCCCGACGGGCACGGGGGCATTTATTTCACCGCCTCGGGCCACCAAGGTCCTGCGATCGACGGCAAGGTCTTCTATATTGCGAGCGACGGGACGATCACGCAGGCGGCGGCCGACCTGCACAATGCCAATGGCCTTGCAGTCGCGAAGGACGGAAGAATATTGTATGTCGTGGAAACCGAGGAAAACCGTTTGCTGCAATTCAAGATCGGGCGCGATGCGTCACTGTCGGATCGACGGGTATTCGTGAACCTGGACGATCTGACGAACCATGTCGGCCACATCTGGCCCGACGGCATCAAGATCGACTCCAAGGGGCGGATCTATATCGGCCAGAGCCCCCGGGATCCGAAGGCGCCCTTGGCGGGCGAGATTTTCGTCGTCGATACCGACGCCAAGCGGGTCCACACGTACACGCTGCCTTCGCCGGGCGTGCCCAACTTCGCGTTCAGCCCCGACGAAAAGACCCTGTACGTGACGGCGGTCGACCAGATCGACAAGCCGCCCTATCACGGCAAAGTCTACTCGCTTGCGCTCCATTGACGGCCGGATCGGCCGAAGGTTGTGGTAAATGTCGAACTTACTCTTCGGGAAAACCGCGATCGTCACCGGAGCCAGTTCGGGAATCGGCCGCGCCATTGCCTTGAGCTTTGCGCAGGAAGGCGCGAACGTCGTCATCGCAGATATCACCACCGAGCCGCTCGAAGGGGGCGAGCCGACGGCCGACCTGATCGATCGAGCGGGCGGGCAAGCGTGCTTCGAGAGAGTCAACGTGGGGCAATGGGAGGCTGTCGAGGCACTGATCGACACGACCGTCTCGCGTTACGGCCGGCTCGATATCATGGTGAATAATGCGGCCACCTATTCGGGGACGGCACTGCACGAAACCAGCTCGTCACAATGGGAACATGTCATGACGGTCAACTTGACCGGCATGTTCAACGGCTGCAAGCGTGCGATCCAACAGATGCTGCTTCAGGAGCCCCGCAACGAAGTGAGAGGCCGCGTCATCAACTTGGGATCGCAGCAAGGCATCGTCACGGCGCGCCGCGACACGCCCTACGGCGTGAGCAAGGCGGGCGCGATCTATCTGACGAAGCAGATTGCCGTGGACTATGCGAAGGATCTCATCGTCTGCAATTGCATCTCGCCCGGCAAGATCGTGACGGGCAAGCCCGGTCTGGCGATGGACCCTGCGCTTCTCGAGAACGCGCACCGGCGCACGCCGTGGCCGCGATTGGGCCGGCCCCAAGACATCGCCAACGCTGCCGTGTTCCTCGCCAGCGATCGAGCGACTTTCATCACGGGTTCGAATCTCGTGGTGGACGGCGGCTGGCTGGCTGGCTGAGACTCACCGGCACCCATGGGAGCGCATATGATCCACCTGGTTCAACCCGATCTCGAGCTCGCTGAGTCGCTGTTCGACGGGCTCAGCAGCACGACCCGCCGCGGGCGCGGCATCGTTCGGGACAGCTACGGCCCGGGCGAGCAGGCGGCGCACGACATCATGCGCACTGCGGCGGGAGCGATCGGTCTGGAAATCTCGCTCGATGCCATCGGCAACTTGCACATGACCCTGCCGGGCCGCGACCGCGGCGCCCCACGCATCATCATAGGCTCCCACCTCGACAGCGTGCCTCAGGGCGGCAACTACGACGGCGCGGCCGGCGTGGTGGCGGGACTGTGCGCGGTATCCGCTCTCCGGAGGGCCGGGATCGAACCCCCTTGCGACATCGCGGTGATGGCTATCCGTGCCGAAGAGTCCGCATGGTTCGATATCGCGTATCTCGGCAGCGGCGGTGCATTCGGATTGCTCGACCCGGCGTGCCTCTCGATTCCCCGATCGGACAACGGACGCAGCCTCGAAGCCACGCTGCTCGAACGCGGCTTCGACCCGCAGGCGATTCGCGAGCGCCGGCCATTGCTCGATGCATCGCAGATCCGTGCCTACTTGGAGCTACACATCGAGCAGGGCCCGACCCTGGTCGCCGAGGGCCTGCCCGCCGCCGTCGTGACGGGCATTCGCGGGTGCCGGCGATTCCGCAACGCACGCTGCTCCGGCAAGTATGCTCATTCCGGCGCGGTCA
>Ga0209222_1000174_pt1 | contig 14091 bp, 13 predicted proteins | sample BlaSpr_A8_Ref_O3_FD_187991 | JGI IMG/M metagenome (GOLD analysis project Ga0209222, IMG submission 187991) | Forest soil microbial communities from Thunder Bay, Ontario, Canada - Black Spruce, Ontario site 2_A8_Ref_O3 (SPAdes) (version 2) | ecosystem: Environmental > Terrestrial > Soil > Boreal...
ATAATCCGCATCTCGGCCTCCTTCGTTCCGAGCACTGTTGGGGCGAACACCGAACAGTTTACTCGGGCCGTCGCGAGGCCGACGTCGTTATGACATCAATCAGGAGTTGAGGAGCAACCGACCCGATAGTCTAATCGGCGCGCTCGAGAGTCGGTGACGAACCCGCCCGAGGCGGTATTCCCGCCCCGGAACCCCGCTGCTGACCAGGCTATCGCCGTATCCGATGAGAAAATTAGTGACGCGGCTATTGCGTCCGGACTCCACCTGACGCGTTTACTCTAACTTTCTCATTCGGATTCCCATCCTGTGTATCGTTCGGTCATCGCCCAAGAGTCGGCGTCAATTTACTCCGGCGCATTCAGCTGACCGCTCTGGCGTGATCCGTCTGTTGCTCTCAATCGCTTCTCGTCAGTTTTCTAAGGAAAACTCTTCGCGGCGCAGAATTAGGATCCTTGGAACTGAAGGAACGGCGAGGCGAAGATAAAAGTGGCCGATTCCCGCCAGGCCGAGCATTAGGCTCGGGTTTTCACCGGCTGGAGTGCCGCAGGGCCATCCATCGTCGGTGCGCGCGAACGTTTCGATTCCTTTAGCGGCAACATCCAGCGCGGCTTTACATGATTGTGAAGCGGATGGTCCCAAGACCGCAGAACCATAGCGGAGGACCTCGGCGTTTCCGGCAAGTCCGTGGCAAAGAGAGTAATCTGCGTTGGGAGAATTCAGCCAAGATTCCACCGCGCGACGCGTTGTTTCCAAGGCCGCGCGCGCCTCGGGCTCGCAGGCGTTGTCCTTAAGAATTTCGTAGGCGCGCAGTCGGGATAAGGCGATCCCGGGAGCACCGTGGCACCAGGCGGTGGCGAAGGGAAGCGCCTTGCGACTGGGCCGGGGCTGGCCGGGTTCTTCACGGAAATCGGGCCAGTTCTGCCGCTGAGGATCGTACCGACGGCGCTCGTAGCTGAAGGCTGCTTCGGCTACACCGCGATACCTCGCATCGCCGGTGGCGTGGAACAGCTCCAGAAGCGCGTAGCCGATGCCAGCCGCACCATGGCCAAAGCCGGTCAAGTTTCGGCTGGTAGGCATTGCCGAGGACGGCCACGAATAGCCGACCTTGGATTTGTCCGCTTTGATCAGCAGTTTACGCGCGAGCTGCAGAGACAAATCGAGGAGAGCTGGTGCGTCGAGCATCTCGCGCAGCATCAGCAAGCCGACGATGATGCCCGCCTTGCCGAGCATGAAGTCAAACTCCCAGTTTTCCAGTTTTTCTCGCTGACAGCGTTGAACGATGCGCAGTGCTGCGCGCAGCAGGTCCTCGTCCTGCAAGAGTTTCCCGACGCGCGCGGCGACTAATGCGATTCCGATCCATCCAGAAAAAAGACCAGGGCGAGCCGGACCCGGCAAGACATCGAGGTGCGAGACGGCCTGCTCGATTGCGCCGCGTGCGGTGCGGCGCACGTGCGCATCTCCGGTCCGCGCAGATAGCTCACCGAGAAACAGAGCGACGCCGGAGGTGCCGGAATACAAGTCAGGTCCGAGAGCACTCAATGTGGCGTTCCCCTGAGGAGTCAGGCTACGCTCGAGAGGCTGGAAACCAACCCAATTGCACTGATCGCGGTGCCAAATTGCTTGTCGAGTGAGGCGCGTCGCGACACGCGCGGCCGCGTCCAAGTAGTCGTTCGTGGAACAACAGGCCGGCTTCATTTCACGAGAATCGAGCCGGCGTCCTGTCGTGTTGTTGGGCCCTAGTCCATAAATATCAGCGGAACCGGGATTCAGATGCGGCGCCTCAAGGCTGATTTTATGCTCTGCGAAGTGCGCTTCGATGATTCTCAGCCGATCCGGTAACGATTTGCGGCCCAGCCGCCACGCGCGAAACATGCCTTCGGCCAGCAAGCGGCAGCGATGCGTTCCAAAGCTGTCGTGTTTCGTGCCGGGATCTTCGGCAAAGCCGAGTCCGGGTGCGAGGCGCCTGGTGAAAGCGGGCACGCGTTCATTCAGCCTTTCGCTTATTTTCGAGTAAATCCGTTCGACAATCTGCGCAACGGGTGCGTAGTTGCTCTTCAGCACATAGAGCACTGCGGCATCGCAGCGGCTGAATGCGCCGCGGTCGTTGACCACCTTGAACCTGAATGGCAGGCGCGCAGAATTGAGTTCACGAGTCAGCTCCTCCATGAGCGGAACAGCGGCTTCCGGGCGGAGGTTCCAATAAAACCGCACGACATCCGCGCCGTGGAAATCGGGCATTTCAACATCGCTGACGGCCATATAGAAGCCAGGGGAGATTCCAAGCAGCTCTTTGGGAAAGCGCAGGCTGACACGGGCGGCCGGGTCCAACAATTCGCCATTCGCGGTATTGCAGTCGGTCTCTTGTACGCGAAGCGCAAGGCCGTTTCTTCGAGCAACGAGTTCATTCGTGGGGCCCGATGTGACTTGCCATCCGTCAGCTAAATAGCCAGCGCCGTAATTGGCACTGGAAAGCTCATCAATGAATTCGCCGACGTTTTGGTGCGTGATTGCGTTCGCTTCTTTCACCGAAGGGGTTGCCGTTCCCTGGCAGTAGAAATCCGAGTAGAGCTGGCTCTGCAGAGTTGACAATAGCCAACTCTGAATCGCTTTTTGGCCGAGCGCCCGCTCAAAGTGCACGGTGAGTCGCGGCGAGGGCTTTCCAAACCAGGAATACTTGCTGGGCGAAAGAAAAACCGTGGCCTGAATCGCGCCCTCGATTTGTTCGCGGCAGTTAGTCATGGCAGAACGCGATTCCAAATAGCTCGGCGGCGGCTTTCTCCGGATGCGCCAGGATATTCATCCCGACCTGGACCAGCGAGCGGATATACGTGTTGACCGAGGAGAGAGCCGAGCTTATCTCGAAAGCCATGACGAAAAGGCGAAGCGCCGAAAATTTGACGGCGCAGAGCAGGAACTGGTCGGATTCCGAGTCATGCAGCGCCATGCACTGCACGTATTGGGTCCAGAAAGAACGCACTGCGGGCTGAATCTTATCCAACGGACAATCCGCAAGGTGAATAAGATGGTCCAAGGGAGTTGCAGTCATCATCGGAAATGAAAAAAGCCAAAAACTGAGATATTCGGAGAATAGGGACCCGACATCCCAAGCGGCGTCGCCCGTGCCTGCGAACTCGAAATCTACCAGCTTTACCGGCCGATTGCCGCGGCGCAAGGGCACGGGAATCAAGAAATTCTCGGCCCTGATGTCACCGTGAATGAAGCCAGAAGGCTGCCATTCGTGGCGCAGTTGGTCGAGGTCGTCGGTCAGACCCTTCTGTTTTTGAATCATTTCGAGGAGCTGCAGCCCGCCCCGACTAACGTTGCGATACGAAGCCAGAGTGGGCTGATGAAGAGAGAGAACCGATGCCCGCGGCGTGAAGCTCTTTTCGTTCAAGTTCAGGTTTGCTCGGTGCAGTGCCGCCAGAGCCTGGGCGGCCTTTTTGGCGGAGTGGGAGGAAACGCCGCCGAGGCGCTGCTGCTGTTCGCGGAGGGTTTCGGCGTCCCGGACCAATTCCAGGATCAGGATGTGGTGCGCTGAATCGTACGCACAAAATCTAGGCAGATGGCTTGTGATTCCATTTCGGCTGACAGAGAAGATCTGCTGGTAAATGGATGCTTCGCGGGCTAGCGTTTCGATGCGATCGGAACCAACAGCCTGCTTCACAAGGTAGGATCCGTCGGGGCTGATGATCCTGTAGTTGCGATTGCGGCGCGAGTTGTCGAGCACGGCGACATTTCCATCGACAACGCATTGCGCGGTGATTAAATCGCGCGACACCAAGTAAGGAACAACTTCATGCTGCCTCAGCATGGCTTTATCACTTGTCAAGCGCTTGCGGGAACTGGCGCCGAATGGAAGAGTCTAGGTCTAAAGCCCACAAGTCTGTCGTCCACTTCCCTGGCCCAAAGACCCGGACTTCTACCCTAAAGGACAGAACAATCGACGATTCTCAATTTTGATTACTGCGCCTGCGAGTCGTCGTTGCCATCGTTCGACTGCACGCAAGGGTAGCAATGCCAGAACCACGAAGACACGGCGACGAAACTGTGCACGCGCTCGCCGGCAAATGCGCAGTCAGGCAACGCGTCGAGTTTCCGCTCATCGGCTGGCCGAACTTCCGCGGCGGCTATGGGGCCGCGGAGATATTTCCGCTGCGTGCGCTGAAGTGCCATCTGCCGATCACGAGCCGTCATATTCCCGCGTGTTTTTTGCGCGTGCCGCATTGTTGCTCGCCGACGGCGGGAGATGGGGTTGTTCGCTTCTAATGGACGGCGTCTGTTGTTAGGCATTCGGGACGCATACTCATTAAGAGAGGGCGCACGGAATCCAGTTTCTTGACGCTGGGAATGCGCTTCGCACGGTTCTTCGTCGATTTCTTTGCCTTGCTGGATTGCTTCGCTGCCATGTTCACGGTCTCCTTCGATTTGAATTGGACTCAACTGCCCAATGGTTGGAGTCCCAATATCAAGCCGCTTTGCTCTCGAGGCATCTCAAGGTGCGCACGGATCCCGGCGATTGACGCTGGGAATGCGTTTGGAACCGCCTTTGAATGCCTTCGCTGGTTTGCTGCCTGTCTTAATTGTCATTTTCACGCTTCCTTTGATTTCGACGACCCGGTGCCCCTACTCTCGCTCTGTCCTTAGGCCGGAGGAGCTCCTTTGCGCAGAGTATGCATGGATTTCAGGCGCGTAACGCTGTGAATACACATCGAGCCGGTCTTGATCGCTTTGGCTGATTTGCTACCTAGCTTCGTTGCCGTGTGCCGACTCAATATCAAGCTGCTTTGCTATTGGTGCAATGCAAGGTGCGCACGGGTGCCAAGCGCTTGACGCTGGGAATGCGCTTCGCTTGGTTCTTGGTCGCTTTCCTTGCCCCGCTGGATCGTTGGGTTGCCATCTTCGGTGCCTCCCGTGATTTGGTTTCGATTTACGCGCTCAACTTCCTGGGTCTTGTTTGCCTTCTACTCTGTATATCGGAAAAGGCGAGCAAAAGACGACACGACGCAACACAAAATTACCGAGGAATTTTGGTATGCAAGGTGGAGCTTCTTTCGATTTGCGCGTTGGTTTTTACTTTCCCTTGGGCCATGATGCGATCTCGGTGCCAGGATCTCAGCCGTTGGTTTTGACCGCTTTCTAGTGGGGTCGAGACGGAGGCGGCGATTTAATCCAGGTTGAATTTCCAATCGAAAATTTAATTGTTCAACGAGGGGAGGTCGATGGAGTCACGCTGATACACGGGAAACTGTGGACGCGTGGCATATTCGCACTCGATCCGCGCCAGCAAGAGTCCCAGTCTGCCATGGAAGAGACTCTGAGGAGGCGCGTTCCTAGTCCCACCCGGACGAAGGCAGCGCAGCCAGGCCAGCGCTTTTCTGTTCCAATGATGATCGCCCGTGGCGGAGGAGATGGATGCCAGGATAATGGCCTGGCCTGCCGCGCCGCAGCAGAGGCTTCCGACCGGCGTTCGATATTTCCAGACGCCCGATGCGAGCCGGTCCAGAATTTCGCGATCATCCTGAGCACGCGAATGCTGCCACACTTTCGTCCACATCAGGAGATGCCCGGCAAGACCGTTGCACCAGCCGGCCGAAAAATCGCCGGAGCCAGCGCGCAGCGGCCAAATCAGCTCTTTATGGTCAGGAATGGCAATCTCGCGAAGCTGCTGGACGAACGGGATCGCAGTTTGAGGGTGGCCGCACGCGTAGGAGGCAAAAACCTGGCCAGCAATACCATGAGCGAAACCGAGAAGCCGATTGCGACGAATGTCAGTGCCGGTTTTTGCCCAAGCACGCCTCACAAGACTGTGGCTAAGGGTCGAAAGCTCGCTTCGAACTCTCGCTGACGAGACGCAGTCCGTGAAGCGTTTTGCGGCAAGCGCGAGACCGAGTCCGCCGAGGTGCACGTCGGCGAACCGCGACAGCCGATTCTTGGTGACGCTGAGGAATTGCCTCGCTGCGTTGTCTGCGCCAGCGGGATCTTTCATCCGCGAGCGAATTATTCCCTTTGCGTAGAACAGGCCGGGTTCTGCGAAGGCAAGAGATGCAAATCCTACGGTGCGGCGTGTGATGCGTTGCGCCGACGAGACAAACGCCCGTTTACTCGAGGCGTGTCGCTCAGCTGCTGCAATCCACGAGTTGGCAGCCAGCAAAAGCCCGGAATCGTCGATTAGCTCCGCTGCCCGAGCCAGACTATAAGCGATTCCAGACGCACCGAACGCAATTGAGCAGCGGGGTGCAACGAGCGAAAAATCACGCAACGCCCGCGAATCCAAGCCGTAAAGTACCCTTAGTTCCTCGGCGGGATCACGTGACCGTCTTGCCGTTCGCATGGGCGCAGAATTTAATCTCTTCCCCATCCCAGACTCCGGCAGATGCGGGCACTAGACCGCCGCCCCGGCGCGCCCTAAAGTCGCACTGCAGCTATAGCGTCGTCGCTGATTTCTGCAGAGTGCGTACTCGTGCCAGGTGTTTGACGCTGGGAACGCGCTTGGAGTGGTTCTTGATCGCCTTCCCTGGGTTGCTGCCTAGCCCCGCGGCTATGTGTTCACGACATTCTGTAATTTTTGTTGATCACTCGGCCCGCGAGTCATCGCTGCTGCGTGCACGCGGGGAGAGCAGCACCAAAACCAGGACGAATCTTCGCACGCACCTGCCGGCAATCGCTTTGCCGGCTCAATATCAAGCTGGTTGGCTCTTGCTGCAATGCAGAGTGTGCACGGGTGCCAGGCGTTTGACGCTGGGAATGCGCTTGGAGCGGTTCTTGGTCGCCTTTGCTGGCTTGCTGCCTTGATTCGTCGCCATAACTTACCTCCATTGATTTGGATTTGGATTCTGCCCTGGCCTCGGATTAACCGCAGCCCGCACGCGTCAGGTGCCGCACGAAATCGCGCAGTCTTTTCCAATGTACTCAACTGCAGCGGAGCCTATGCAATCCTCAGTGGGAGCCGCGGGAAGCGACTCTCCCCTGAGGCCGTGTCTCAACTCGCCGAGGGCCTATCAGCACATATGCTAACAACGGGCTCGCTGAGTCGCTTCCCGTCGCCCCTAACGTCGCACTGCAGTTAGTTCTCCGTACCTCCTTTCCACAAATTACGGATAGGTGCCAGGCGCTTGACGCTAGGAATGCGCTTGGAGCGGTTCTCGGTCGCCTTCGCTGGTTTGCTGCCTAGCTTCGTTGCCATAATTCATCTCCTTGAATTCGATTTGATTTTTTACTTCGCCATTTCGGGTCGTGCGAACTTGGTGCGAAGATGCCTCGTTGCGGGCGTAAGGCAGGTGTATCACCTCCGCCCGATCTGCGGTCCATTACGCGCACTCTTGCAAATGCGGCCCAAGCTTTCAGGTCCCAGCCGCAGGTTGAGCTCGACGCCCGTCAATGCAACTTAGCTGATCTCCGCAGTTGTCATTGAAACGGGCAGATATGGCACTTTTGTAAGCGGTTTCTGTGCCCCCAACTTCTTTGCTGGTTTCAGGCCCTTTGTGTTCTTACTGTGCTTCCTGGCTTTCATCTTTTTCTCCTGTGGTACGAACATTCTGGATTTTTCTGCCCCCCAGGTGCTAGTTCAACCTCTGCCCATAAACGCCGGCGATATTCTTGTTCCAGGGTAGGCGAGCTCAATATCAGACCGCCCCCCAAAAGTCGCATTCCATCTAGTTCTCCGTAATTGATTTGTGCAGAGTGCGGACTTGTACCAAACGCTTGACGCTGGGAATGCGCTTGGAGCGACGCTTGATCGTCTTCGCTGGTTTGTTACCTTGATTCGTTGCCATAACTCACCTCCAGTGATTCGGATTCAGATACTGCCCAGGCCTCAGGTTAACCGCAGCCCGCAACTGTCAGGCGCCGCATGAAAAAGTGAAGTCTTGTCCAACCTACTCGGCTGCACCGGCGCCGATGCAATTTCTCGGCGGAAGAAACGCGGGAAGCGACCGTGCCCAAGGCCCTCCGCTAATTGGCTGAGGATCTATCTGCCGTTTTAACGATAACGATCTCGGTCAGCGGCTTCACCCTTGCGAGGTTCTTTCCCTGCCGGAGCTTCTTGATTGGTTTGCTGGCGGCCATCGTCGTGTCGTTTCCTTTACCGGGCGCTGTCCTGCTCCCGATTGCTACTTCTCTATCTAGGTAATCGGAAACGGCCGGCAAAATACGACAGAGGGCAAGAATATTTTGCCGAGAGGGCCTTACGCGTGGCAATTCGACGCTGAGGGAAAGCGCCAGCCCGCCTCTCACTCAGGCTAATCGTTCGGAACCAGGTAGCCCTGGACGTCGGATTCCCCGAAGCCCTCATCAGCCGATAGGTCCAGAAGCTGGACGCCCGATCCGACGCGGATGCCCGTTAGATAATGTTCGTGAACAAAAGCCGCACTCGCACCGCTCGCAACAAACGCTTGACTGTTGACCAGTCCGGCGTTGGTGACTTTATTCAGTAACCCATCGGATGCACGGCCGCTGAGGGACCTGCTCTCCCATTCCCAGTCGGTAATGATCAGCGTGTAACCGGTGGGCACCGTGTAATAGGTCGTTAGTGAAATAACGCCGGTAGAGTCAATCGAATAGCAACCATTTTCGTTATTGCAAAGCAACGACACCAACTGGCTCTCGTTCTGGCCCAGATGCGTGGTTGTTCCAGGCACGATCTGAACCAGCGCCGCCGTCAAAGCATGCGCGACCTTCGGCGATAGCAAGCCCGCCAGCAAGGCAACGACGACCGAAGTCGCAAAAATTGTCCAAGCCCGCTTCATGCATCTCATCGCCATTCCCCTCCTATTTAGTTTCAGCGACTTGGTTCGGCGCAGATTCCCGTCGGCTCTCAGGTTAGTCGTTCGGAACCAGGTAACCCTGTACGTAGCCGAACCCGTCCCCTATAGCAGCCAAGAGGTCTTCGATCGTGACTCCCGAGCCGATCCGGACACCCGCCCCGTAATGTTCGTGGGTGTAGGGAGTAGTGCCGGTAGTCGTCACCAGGGCGCCGCTTGTCGCAAAAACACCATCGCTCACGTTGCGTAAGGTGTTGAAAGTGTATTGCCCCTGCGCAACACCACCGTTACCGACCCATTCCCAGTCGGTTACGATCAGCGTGTAACCCGACGGGATCACGTAAGGATCAGCAGATGTCTGCCCACTGAGATCGACGGCAACGCAATAAGCAATTCCGTTCCCGCAAAGCAACGAGACGAGTTGGCTTTCGTTCTGGCCAACGTGGGTGGTGGTTCCCGGGACGATCTGCACCAGTGCCGCCGCCAAAGCGTGGGCCGTTTTTGGAGCGACGAACGCCACGATCGCAGCAAGGACCGTGACTGCTCCCAGACCTACCAACGCCTGTTTGAGTAGCTTCATTTGCTTCCTCCTGTGCTTCGCCATCTGGCGATAAAGGTGGACTGAGAGTTTTTGTAAGAACTCAGACGAGTGCGCTCAGCGGTAACGCTTGCGAAAACCCGCCAAGGCAAACAGGCCTGTTCCGAACAGAGCGAGCGAAGCCGGCTCCGGGACTGGTTTATACGTGCTGGTGGTGACGTCGAGCGCCCACGCTCCCGACGTACTCGGACAGGGCGTGCCCGTGGTGGAGTCATCGAGGTTACAGAAAACGCCGCCGGTGAGGTCGAATGCGCCATCGCCCAAAGTCGCGCAGCCCGTGCTCACTGCCGCGCAGGGAATATACTCACCGTCGGAAAGGAGCACGGTGTATTTGCCGGCGGCCAAATCTGTAAACGAGAGGCCGACGTCGCCGCAGGTGGTATCGCCGAAATCAGAAACGCTGTTCGCCTTCGGGCAACCCGAAGTGTAATTGTTAAGGTCCAGCGATGTGCCGTTGATGAAAACAGCGCCGTTGCCAGTGCCGGAAAACAACCCGACGAACGGGTCAGTGCCTCCGGCCAAAATCGTCCTTCCCGCCGCATTAACCCCGCCGCCAAAGCCGTACGTTTGCAAGTTCACGTTGGAAGCGGTAGAGAGCGCGAGAGTGAGCAAGAAGCTATCGCTGGAATCGAAGGTGCCGCTGGCATTGTCGGGATTCGCCAGCGTTCCCGTGTAGGATTGGGTGCCGTCCGCGCGAGCCATGCCGGCACAGAACGTGATTGCGCAAATCAGCAAGGCTAACCAGTATTTGGTCATGGGCTGGACTTCCTTTTTTTTAAACGTACAAATTTCCGTGCCCTTTGCGACGTCGCACCGTCAGACCCACGTCGATTGGTGCGAGCTTTCTATCTAGGTAATCGGAAACGGCGAGTAAAAGACGACACGCATCTCGCGTTCGGTGGCCGATTTTTCTGCGGGGATGATTTACGGCTGGAACAGCTATCGCGGCTGTAGAGGTTTTAGTACCCGGCGGAAGACGGAGTAGCTGTATTCGGCGTGATCTGATCCAGCGATTGGCGTAGCAGAAATACCCCGTTGGGGAGCTTGTTCTTCCAATGGTCGAAGAGTTCCGCACGTTGTGCGTCCAGTTTGCCGGCTTCCTCTGGCCGTCCGGCGCGCCTGGCAAGCCGGGCTAGAGCCGTCCAGGTTCGCGAAATGCAAGTCGCGTCGCGAAGGTCGTTTTGCAAATCGGGTCCCCACGCCATTAAGTCACTGAGTAGCTGCTGATAAGCTTCCATCGCTTTCACCGTTTGGCCCGTTTCGGCAAAAGCATCGGCTTGGGCTCTCAACGCGTCATACACATCACTCATCGGCTCGATTTTTTCTGCCGGGAATCGATGGGCGTCAGTGAGCAGACGAAGAGCCCGGTCAATGCGTTGCTGCGCTTCGTCCTGGTGACCCATCCAGCGTAGGGCGTAAGAGGAAGCGGCCAGTAACCGCGCCTCGTCAATTTCCGTGGCAGTGCTGATTTTGGCTTCGCGTATCCGCGCAAGCGCATGGTCGTAAGCATTCAGAGCTTCGGGCGGTTTACTGTGACGGAGAATATTCCCTACCTCCAACTCGAAGTCGGCGATCTTGCTTCGTGACAGGAAATCGGAAGGATCTGTTTTCGCCAGCTTCTCAGGAACATCCAACGCCTCTTGGAAGGCGGCGACTCCGTCTTCGGTCCGCAGGAAACTAGGTTCGGCGTCCCGCTTCCCCAGGATCATGCCCTTCATGTACTGCGCTGAAGCCAGATTCATCTGAATCCCCACGTGCCCGCCGAGCGCTTCTTTCTCTTCGAGTTCAATGGCTCCGTTTATCGTCTTGAGCGCACCATCCAGGCTGCCCGTCTGCCATAGCGCATTTGCCAAGACATGGTAGAGCGCGCCGTGATATTCGTGGGCAATCGCAACCGGTTCAGAAATGTCAAAGGCCCTCCGGCAGTATCGTATCGCGTCGTCAAACCGTCTGGCGTTCCCGGATTCCTCCGCGACATTCACGTAAAAATAGACCATGCTGTCCACGTCATTGGGATCGGCGTTGCCTAGGCTCATGAAGCGCTCGATGAGCGAAGCCGCCGTGCCGGCCTCCGCAATGGCGACGTCTCGGCGGCCGTCCAGATCGGCCAAAATCATCCGATCGTGCGCGATTGTGGTTGCGATGAACAGGCCCCGCCGATTGCTCGAATCGTGCGCTAGAACCCCATCCACGAGATTTGCGGCGTGGTTCAGGTTTTCCTGCGCCTCCGCGAACTGTCCCAAATTCGGGGAAGTGGGATCGCCTTGGGCATGAGCCACGCGTACATAGGCGTAAGCGATTTCCAGGGCCAGATCTTTGTCGCCGTGAACGTCGCTGCTCAGCGAAGTGAGATACTGCAGAGAATCCGAAACCATTTGCATTCTGACTTTCGTAGATCCCTGCAGCCCGCGGATCTCGTTATCGAGTGCGATGAATTTGTTGGCCAGTTGACGCACTTGCACGAAACGGCGTTCCGCCACCTTGCGTTCGCGATTTGCAACAAAAAGTCCCGCAGAGAGGCTGCCGATCACCAGCGCGACCGCGGCGCCAGTGAACGCCACACTTGTAAAGTTCCGTCGCACGAATTTTGCGGCGCGATACCCAATCGTATCGGGACGCGCGCTGATGGGGTCGTGTCGAAGAAATCGTCGCAGATCCTCCGCAAACGTCTCGGCCGAGACGTAGCGCTCTACTGGGTTCTTTTTCAGGGCCTTCCCAACGATAGTGTCCAGATCGCCGCGAACACTGCGCCGCAATTTCTCCGCCGACGTGCCCCGGTTCATCGCCGTCGTTTCGTCTGGCGCGCCCAGCGCATCCGATAGCCTCGGTGGCTCGGTTTCGGTGATGGCTTTCACCAGCTCCGCCGGCGAGTGCGGACCGGCGCCCGCCGGATGCTGTCCGGTTAGGAGCAAGTAGAGCAAAACGCCCAACGAATAAACGTCGGTTGCCGTCGTAATCGCACGACCAGTCACCTGTTCTGGAGCGGCAAACTGCGGAGTCAGCCCTCCGCCACCCTCCAGGGTGAGCTGCGTCGCTGTCGCAGGACTTGCGTCGTCTGCAAGCAGCTTGGCAATCCCGAAGTCCAGAAGCTTCACTTCGCCGTCGTCTGTGACCAGCACGTTTGAGGGCTTAATATCACGGTGAACGATTAGATTCGCGTGGGCGTGCGCGATTGCCCCCAGGACGTCCAGGAATAGTTTGATCCTTTCATCGACATCGAGTTTGTGCTCATCGCAATACTCGTCGATCTGTTTTCCTTTCACATGCTCGAGAACGAGATATGGCTCTCCTTGTGGGGTGACGCCGGCGTCGATCAGTTCCGCGATGTGCGGGTGCGCGAGCTGGCCGAGGAACCTGCCCTCGCGCTTGAATCTTTCAGCCGCCGCGCGAGCAGCCAGGGCGAAACGCAGAAACTTCAACGCCACCTGGCGTTCGAAGCGACCATCCGCGCGCTCGGCCAGCCACACGTTGCCCATTCCGCCTTCGCCGATGCGATAAATCAGCTTGTAAGCGCCGAGGGTCTCCCCGGCTAGGGATGGTTCAGTCGCCGGCCGCGCCGGCTCACTTTCCAGAAAATGCTCCTCAGCGAGCACGCGATGCTCTTCCAAGAGCCGCGCAAGGAGATCGGCTAACTCCGGGTGTTGCGCCCGGAACGCTGCCAGCCAGTTTGCACGTTCCCCCTCAGACAGCGATAGCGCTTGGTCCAGGTGCGAGCTTATTGCTTGCCATCGCTCAGGGCTCAAGGCGGACACGCTCGGTCAAGCCTCCAATTCTGCTTGAATGGTGCGATGAAGATAGATGCGTGCTTTTTCCCATTGGCGTTGCACGGTTCGTTCGGAGACATCTCTCATGGCGGCGATTTCCTGAAAGGAAAAGCCGCAAAAGAACTTCAAGTCCACCACTTCCGCCAGCGCCGGCTCCGCCTTCGCGAGTTCGTCAAGCGCGTCGCCGATCCGAGCGAGCTTTTCGCCATCCACGGGATTTCCAACGTCGGTTCCTAGCGTCGTAATCTCGAATTGGCCGCCTCGCTTCTGAGCCTGGCGGCTGCGAGCGTGATCGATAATCAGGCTCCGCATGACGCGAGCGGCATAACCCATGAATCGGTTGCGATCGGGGAAGGAAGTTCCGTCTTGCCCGGCGATCTCGATGTATGTCTTGTGGAGGAGAGTGGTAGCGCTGAGGGTCATGTGCGCGCCGTGTCGCGCCAATTCGTGCTTCGCCAGCCGGTGCAATTCTGCGTAAAGCGCGCCGAACAATGCGTCGGTAGCCGGTCTGCCACCGCGTTCGGCCGCTTCCATGAGAGCGAGTAGGCTGGGCGCGCTCCCCACAACAGCCCTCCCAATTGCTAATTTTCCGGGGCCTCGTTCGCGAAAAGTGTGGTGAATTATACCCGCAAAGTTGATCCACAAGAGACAAATCACGGGTTTGGACGCCAACCGGAATCCGTGAGGCGCGAAAAGAATGGCAGGGGCGGAGATTGCGCGGGGCGAGCCAGCGGCAGAGAATGGTGCGGACCGTTGCGGAACGAATGCAAGGTACTGCACAGCATTCAGCCCCGTATGGGCTAAATTCTACACCCTATCCCCTCAAACCTCCGGCAAGTCGCGTTACGGGACATTGAGAATAGGCGGACCTGCACTTGATTGCATAACAACGCCGGCTCCTGAGACCCGAGTAGACTATGGTTTGTCGACGACCAAAGGCTCGGGAGAAAGGAGCCGGACATGCTGATTA
>Ga0209222_1000177_pt1 | contig 14071 bp, 10 predicted proteins | sample BlaSpr_A8_Ref_O3_FD_187991 | JGI IMG/M metagenome (GOLD analysis project Ga0209222, IMG submission 187991) | Forest soil microbial communities from Thunder Bay, Ontario, Canada - Black Spruce, Ontario site 2_A8_Ref_O3 (SPAdes) (version 2) | ecosystem: Environmental > Terrestrial > Soil > Boreal...
CCCGCCGCACCGCCGCCGCTGCCGGTTCGCTCGCGCGACATCTCGCGGCCAAACATTTCACGATGGTGTCCGACATGCCCGCCACGATTCCCTGTGGCTGCATCTTCTCCAATGAGTTTTTCGACGCGTTGCCGGTTCATCGCCTCGCGCGGGAAGGCGCCGAGCTGCGCGAAATATACGCCGGCTCAGGCCCCAACGGCTTGTGCGAGCAGTTCGGCGCGCTCTCTGCGCCCGCTCTAGCCGAATATCTCACCGAGCAGGGCATCACGCTCCAAGAAGGACAGCTTGCGGAAGTAAACCTGGAAGCCTGCGCCTGGATCGCGGAAATGGGCGCACGCCTTGGCTGCGGTTTCGTGCTCACGATAGACTACGGCCACGAAGCACAGGAACTATACGATGAACGCCACATGCGCGGCACCCTGCTGGCCTACGAAAAACATCGCGCCAGCGAAAACTTTTTCCGCGCGCCCGGCCAGCAAGACCTGACCGCCCACGTCAATTTCACGGCCCTCGAGCGCTACGGCGCGCGAGCCGGACTGCAGCGCACTGGCCTCACGTCCCAATCAAATTTTCTATTGAGCCTGGCGCGCCACAGCGATTTCGCCGAACTGCAATTCCCAGCCATGAGCGAAATCGAGCAAGCCCGCGCCCGGCTACTCTTCAAAACGCTGATTTATCCCGAAGGCATGGGCGAAACTTTTCAAATTCTCATCCAGCACAAAGGTATCGAACGGCCGCGCCTGTCCGGCCTCGATCCCCTATAAAAGATCCCGCTACGTCTTGAAATTTTTGAACGATGGCCTCGCCCGCCGAACGCCCGCGCGAGTGCACGAGCGCCCGTATACTACTGCGTACCCGGTGACGGCCGCTTAAGCGTCGGCTTCGTGGGATCCGCCGCCGGTGCGCTAGCGGCAGGAGCCGCAGCTGGGGTTGTCGGTGCGGTCGCACCAGCAGCACCGCCAGCCGGGGTGGAATCGTCACCCGTGTACGCCTTCTGAATGTATCGCGCCACTTCCTGCTGCGCTCCGGCAGTGTCGTCGCCCAGATGCTGCGCCAGACTATATTCGTTTATCGCGCGTTCGCGCTGTCCGAGCAGGTCATAAATCTTTGCGATGTAAATGTGGCTCCAGACTTCCGTCCACTTCGGATCCGCATCGCCGCCCAAAGCCGCGCGAAACGCATTTGCGGCGGCCTGGTAATTCTTCTGGTAGAACATGGCCTCGCCCATCCGGAAATGGGCGAGCGAGTTGCTCGGCTGCGCGTCCAGCGCTTTCTGATATTCCTGAATCGCTTCGTAGTATTTTCCGACTTCCGCATATCCTTCGCCGCGCGCAATCAACGCGTGCACTCGCAAGCGCGGGCTGGATTTCAGCAGATTATTATTGGGATCAATCAAGATGCCGTTCGGCTTCGGCCGTCCAAACGTTTCAATCTCAAAAGGCTGCGTCGTCCCGGTCACCAGGATTGTCTTTAGCTCCGGATTTCCTTCCGTATCCACGCGAATTTGCACCGGCATCCGGAAAGTGTCCAGGTCCTGATGAATCTTGCCCACCACCTTAAATCCCTTCTGCGTGCGATAGACGATGTACTCCAGCTTGAATTCCGGCACGCCCGTCGAATTCAGCCACTGGGAAAAAAACGAAATCAGGTTCACCGGCGGCTGTCCCTTGACTGGCGGCGGAATCTTGGTCATCGCGATTTTTTCGAAATCGTTCAGATTGACGTTCTTGCCGTCATATTTCTTGTAAAGCTCGCGCAGCAGCGCATTGAACGCATCGTCTCCGAGTTCCGTGCGCAGCATATGGAATACCAGCGCGCCTTTGTCCGCCACTACCGACCGGTATTCATTCGAGAAAGTTTGCAGGCGCGCAGCCTGTGAAATCGGCGCGGTATCCTCATACATCAGTGCGCCCACCGCAAAATCCTCCAGCGCCTTGTGCAGACCAGCGCTGCCATCGCTCTGCTCGGCGTACATCGCTTCCGCATAGCGCGAGAGCCCGTCCGTCAACCACACATCGGAATCGGTCGAGGCCAGCACGCGATCGCCCCACCACTGTTCCGCCGCCAGTTGCGAAAGCAATCGGTCGTTCGCGCGCGTGCCCCATTGCCGCGCGCTGATCAGCATCACTCCCGGCGCGGAGAATCCGGTCACTGTTCCGTCCGGCAGTTGCGCGATGGTCAGCGGAGGATCGTTTTCCTTCATGTCTAGCGGTCCGAATACGTCGGAATAATAACTCACGATGTGCGATAGCGAAGTGGCGTAGGCATTCGCCGTGCTGGCCTGCGCCGGAGGCGTGAATACCGAAACGTTGAATCCTTCGGACTGCACCGGCGTCAGCTGCAAATTTCCCGCGACGAACGTGCCCACCGGCCCGGCATGATCGCAATGAAATACATACGACGCCGTTCCCGCCGCGTTCCGGCCGATTCCTGGCTGCATCGTCGGCGGGTCGGCCTTGCCCGTGCCGGCCACCGCGAAAGTATCCGGCACATCAATCTTGAATTTTCCGGTGTAGCGGTTGGTGGGATAGTTCGTCAGCGGAAACCAGCGCGCCGGCAGCAGCAGGTACGCTCCGGTCTTGTCCACGTTAGCGAAACGCACGCCGCGCGTCGGGCTATCCTCTTCGCTGGAAATCGGACCGGTGTAATCGAACACCAGCGTGACGGTCTTTCCCGGCGCCACAACGTCCGGCAAGCCAATCGTCAGCAGCAGGGGCAGGCGGTTGTCGCGTTCAAATTCGAGCGTGCCGCCGTTCAGCAGCTTCACCGAATTCACGCGCAAATCCTGATGCAATTCCACCACCACGGTGCGGCCGGGCTGCTGCGCTATAAATTCCACCTTGGCTTGCCCGGAAATGGTCTGGTCCTCGGGATGCAACAGCACTTCCACTTCGTAGTATGTCGCACGGAAGGGAAATCCCTGCGGAGTCTGCGCGGGCAAGCTGTTCGCGCACACCAATGACGCCATCAGCACTGCCAGAAAGGCCGGAACCGCGGCAGAAAGCCGCTCATACTTGGGCAAGAATTTGAACAAGAAACGTACCTCGCTCGTAACGGGACTACCCCAATCCATTCAGATACAAAATACGCGAATCCAGTTGCCCCTCGTAAAAGGTTACATCATCCCGGCAAAAATGTCCGCTGCGCGCTCGATCGCTCCACCCGGACCAAGTTTCGCGCGCACTTCCTCCAGCCCAGCCCTCGCCTCCGCGCGCGCATCGGGCGAATCGAGAAGCCGCCGCACCTCGCGTGCCAACGATTCCGGTGTGAAATCATCCTGAATTAATTCCGGCGCCACCAGCCGGCCCGCGATCAAATTCACCATGGCAATAAACGGCGTCCGAATCATGCGCCGTAAAATGGATGCAGTTACTGGCGCCACCCGGTACACCACCACCATCGGCGTCCCCAGCAGCGCGGCTTCCACGGTCGCAGTGCCGCTCGCCACAATCGCGCAATCGGCCGTAGCCAGCGCATTGTATGTGGCGTTTTCCACGCGCTTGATGGCGATGCCCGGCTTCGCGTAACGCGCGAAAAATTCCGCACTCAACCCATGCGCTGCGGCATGGACAAACTGCACATTTCCCGCCTGCGCGATCCTTTCGCATGCGGCGATCACCCGCGGGTAATTCTGCGCGATCTCGTTCGGCCGGCTGCCCGGCAGAATCGTCAGAATTGGTCGCCCGGCATCCAAACCATTCTGCGTCGCAAATTCCGCGCGAGACATCGTAGGCCGCACGGTATCCACCAGCGGATGCCCCACAAAATTCACCGGCACGCCCGCATCCTGATAGATTTTTTCTTCGAACGGGAAGATCACCACCATGCGTTGCACCAGCCGCTTCACCACTCGCACGCGGCCAGCACGCCAGGCCCACACCTGCGGCCCAATAAAATATCCCACCGGAATTTTGTCTTTCTTCAGTCGCCGCGCCACGCCCAGATGCGTTCCCGGCGAATCCACCAGAATCGCCAGCAGCGCGCTTCGTTTCGCAGCTTCGCGCGCCAGCCGATTCTGCACTCCGATCACCGTGGGGATTTTGTGCAGCACTTCAGTGATGCCCACTACAGCTACTTCGTGATAATCCGCGATCAACTCCACGCCCGCTTCGCGCATGCGCGGCCCGCCCATGCCAAAGAATTTCGCGCCCGTCCGCTCGCGCAGCGCCGTCGCCAGCCGCGCCGCGTACATATCACTCGACGCTTCGCCTGCGGAAATCAGCACCTGGCGCTCGCTCATCGCGCCAGCTCACGCTCGTACAGCGAATAAGCTTCCGTGGACCAAAACCGGGGCGCAGAGTTGAGCGGCGGAAAGTGTGGAAGTTCTAGAGGCGGCGAGAGGGTCTGAAAATCTTTGTAGGTCGTAGCTTGAGCCACGACATAAGCTAGCCAGAATCGAGCGACTTCAGCCGCTGAAGTACAGGTTTTGCCGTCGTCTTGCAGCGTCCGCAGCGCCCGAGCCGCATCCGACCCACGTCCGTCAGTCATCGGCAGGCAGCGGTTGCGAAAATCCCGGCGCATTGCCGCTGGGCAGGGAGGCGATCAACTCCTGCTCCTTATACTGGAGCTGGTACAAACGGTAATAAATTCCGTGCAGCGCAAGCAATTCCTGATGCGATCCCTGCTCGCGCAGCCGGCCCTTGTGAAACACTAAAATGCGATCCGCGTGCTGAATCGTACTCAGCCGATGCGCGATCACCACAGCCGTGCGCCCTTTCAGCAAACGATCCAACGCTTCGCGGATCATCAACTCCGTTTTGGTGTCCACGCTGGAAGTAGCTTCATCCAGAATCAGAAATTTCGGATCGTGCGCCAGCGCGCGCGCAAAGCTCACCAGTTGCCGCTGTCCCACCGAAAGAGTCGCGCCGCGCTCCGTCACCGGCGTTTCGACCCCTGCCGCCTGCGAATCCAGATACGCGCCCAGGCCCACTTCGCGCAGCGCGCGCTCCGTGCTCGCACGATCAATCGTTGTGGTGCCGAGCTTCACGTTGGTTTCCAACGTGCCCGTGAAAAGGAACGGGTCCTGCAGCACGATCCCAAAAAGCCGCCGCAAATCTTGCACGTCCAGCTCGCGTATATCCACGCCATCCAGCACAATCTCGCCGCGCTGTAGATCGTAAAAACGCAGCAGCAATTGAATGATTGTGGTTTTCCCCGCGCCAGTGTGGCCCACAATCGCCAGAGTCTGCCCCGGTTCTACGCGGAAGGAGACATCGCGCAGCACCCACTGATCCTCTTTCGGCGTCGCGCCGCCGTGATACGCGAACCACACGTTGCGAAATTCGATTTCGCCGCGCGGCGCTGGCAGCGCGTGAATCTTCGCCGGCGAAAAAATCGTCACTGGTTCGTCCAGCAGCCGGAAAATCCTCTCCGAAGCCGCCATGGCGCTCTGCAAAATGTTGAATTTCTCGCTCAAGTCCTGGATCGGCCGGAAAAAACGCAGCGCGTACATCATGAAGGCTGCCAGCACGCCGACCCGCAAAGTCCCTGCGATCACGCTTACTCCCCCAACCCACGAAAGCAGCGCGATGCCCGAAAAACTCAGGAATTCCACGCCCGGATAAAAGAACGAGAACGCGTCAATCGCATCCTTGTAGGCCACCATGTGCGTGTGATTCAACTCCGCGAATTTCGCGCGCGATTTCTCCTCGCGGTTGAAAAGCTGCACTACGGCCATACCGCTCACATGCTCTTGCAAGAACGCATTAATGCGCGCAATCGCCGTGCGAATCCGCCGGTTGGCATCACGCACGCGATTCCGGAAAAAATACGTGAGCAGGATCATGAACGGCAGCGGCGAAAAAGTCGCCAGCGCCAACTTCGGATGCCACTTGAATAAAAACACGGCCATCGCGATCAGCAGCACGAAATCGTTCAGCATTGCCACTACGCCCGACGCGAACAGATCGTTCAGCGCGTCTACGTCGGTCGTCGAACGCGTCACCAGCCGCCCGATCGGGCTGCGGTCGAAGAAGCTCATCGGCAAACGCTGCAGATGCTCGAAAATTTCCTTGCGCAGGTCGTACATCGTTTCCTGCCCCACCCACTGCATGATTCGTACCTGCACGTACTGCAGCCCGAAACTCGCCAGAATCGAGCCAGCATACGCCGCCGCGACCCAAACCAACCCCAGCACAGCGGCGGTTCGCGCGATCGATCCGTCAAATCCGGGAATAATGTACCGGTCAATGCCCACGCTGAAAAGGAATGGCCCCACAATTTCCAGCGCCGTGATTCCCAGCGTGAACGAAACCGCCAGCACCACCTGCAGCCGGTACGGGCGCAGATACTGCATCAATCGCCGCGTCAGCTGCGAGTCGTAGAGCTTGCCTAATTTCTCTTCTTCGCGGAAATCGCTCATTCGCGTTCCAACTCTTCTTCCAGCATCTGCTTCTGATTCAAATCCGCGTAATAACCGCGCAGCGCCAGCAATTCTTCATGCGTTCCGCGCTCGATGATCCGCCCTTCGCGCAAAACCACGATCTGATCCGCGTTTTTCACCGTGGACACCCGATGCGAGATCAAAATAGAAGTGCGCTCCCGCATCACGTCGCGCAACCGCCGCAGGATGCGCTCTTCGGTATCCGTATCCACGCTGGAAAGCGCGTCATCCAGAATCAAAATCTTCGGCTGGCGCAGGACGGCTCGCGCGATGGACGTCCGCTGCTTCTGCCCGCCCGAAAGCGTAATGCCGCGCTCGCCGACCATCGTCTCGTAGCTCTGCGGGAAACTCTGAATTTCCCCGGAGATGCTGGCAATCTCTGCCGCCTCCAAAATGTGCTCTTCCGCGGCGGTGTTCACGCCGAAGGCGATGTTTTCGCGCAACGTATCGCTGAATAAAAACGTATCCTGCGGCACGTATCCGATCGCCCGCCGCACTTCCGCCAACGGGTAATCGCGAATCGAGCGGCCATCCAGGAACAAAGTTCCCGGCGGCGCATCCCACAGCCGTGCGATCAACGCCGCGAGCGTGGATTTTCCGCTCCCCGTCGGTCCGACGATCGCCAGCGTCGAGCCTGCCGGCACGTGCAAATTGATATCGCGCAGCACCGGCCCGCCGCCGGTTCCATCTTCATTCCGCGAAGTTGGATAAGTGAAAGTCAAATGGCGAAAGTCAATCTCGCCGCGAATCGAAGATTCCGCCGCCGCTGCCGGCGCGTTCGTCGCCACCGCAGTTCGCGCCGAATCGCCGTTGCGGCCCGCGACCGCACCAGCACCATCCCCGTTCCTGCTCTCCGAAATCCCGCTCGCAAAATCCCCAATCCTGGCCTTCGCGTGCAAAATGTAATTCAGCCTCCCCATCGAAGCCGCGCCGCGTTGGAAAATATTCGTCACCCACCCCAGCGCAATCATCGGGAACACCAGCTGACCCAGGAACCAGTAGAACGCCCACATGGTGCCGACCGTGAAACGATGGTCAATCACGTCGCGCCCGCCCTTGCCCAGCAAAATCACGAAAGTGATCCCAATCAGCGCGGTGAGAAACGGAAAGAACAAGCTCCACGTAGCAATCAGCTTGATGTTGCGATTCACGTAATCGCGATTCGCTACATCGAAAGCCTCAATCTCCGGTTTCTCCTGCGCGTAGGCGCGAATCACGCGAATGCCCGTCAGGTTTTCCTGCGCGCGAGTGGACAAAGTCCCCAGCGCCGCCTGAATCTGCTCCGAAAGCCGGTGAATCGTCTCGCCAAAATAGCGCACCGCGAGCGCCACCACGGGCACGGGCAGCAGCACCCAAAGCGTCAGGCTCGCCGAGAGTTTCACCATGAAGAAAACCGCCACGATCATCGTCACGATGGTCGTGGCGCTGTACATGATTCCCGGGCCCAGCACCATGCGCACCGCGTTCAAATCGTTCGTCGCGCGCGACATCAAATCCCCGGTGCGATTCCGCACGTAAAATTCCGGTTCGAGCTCCACCAATCGCGCCAGCAAATCATTGCGCAAATCGTATTCAATCTCGCGCGACACTCCGATCAATATCCAGCGTGTCCAGAACGAAAGAAATCCCTTCACGAACACGATGCCCACCAGAATCAGGCAGAAAAGTTCCAGCGCGTGCCGGTTCATCGGCGCGTAGAGCGCCAGCAGCGGGCTCATCGCCGCCCGCGCCGTGCCGGTCAGCGTCGAAAGCGTGTGCGCAGAGCCGCTGATGCAATCCGTGATCATCCCGATAATCAATTGCGGGAACGCGCCCACCAGTCCCATCAGCGTGTTCGTCAGCAGCCCCAGCGCCGTCATGCTCTTGTAGCGATTGACGTAGGGAAGCAGCGTCTTCAGATGGTCCCAGCCCGACGGTTTTTTCGCCGGACGTGCGGCGGCGCTCACTGCAGCGGGTTGGGCGATGGCGCTCACAGGCGAACTTGCGACTCCGGAGTTTCGAGCGCAGGCAGCTCGTACAGAAAATTCTCAAAATTGCGGTCCATGGATTGATACCGCTTCACCTTGGCGTTCCAACGCACTTCCACGGGCAGCGCTCGCGCGCCCTTGGGATTCGCGGCCGGCGTGAAATAAAGCAGCAGTCCTTTGTCGTTGTCCTGCTCGTACTGCACGCGCCAGCCATTCACCGGTGCCAGTGGAATATTGCCCAAAAATCCCTTGGGATTTTCCAGATGTTCGTCGCAGCGCAAAATTTCTTTCCACGTGCCGCCGATATTTTCCAGGACCACGCCGCGCGTGATCACCGTGCCCGGCATGGCCGCCTGCGGCGTGCCTTTCATGCGGTTCACCGCCAGAATTTGCCGCGAGCCATTTTTCGCCAAGTCGCCGTACAGCAGCACCTCGGTCTCGGAACCAAGCGCCGTTTCCGCGGCCTTCTGTATGTCGTCCGGCACAGCCGGCGCGGCAGGCGCACTCGGTGGCGCGCCCGGTGAAGCAGGAGTCGCCGCGCTATTCTGCGCTCCCTTGTCGCTGGCGCCAGCCCCGCCAGCAGGCCTCGGTGAAGAACTGCCGCACGACCACGCGCCCAGCGCTGCTGCACCCAGGACTGCGCATACGATGAATTTTTTCATGAGGTCCCGTTAAAGGCTTGCCGCCGCGAGCGTGATTTCCGCCACCGTTTGCGTAGCTGCGTCGCAGGATACTTCCATCACCTGCGGCACATCCGGCCCAGCCCAATCGAATGTGTATAAATACAATTCTAACTTGTCGCTGCCCTGCACGGAAGGGCTCCGCGATTCCGCCTTCCCGTAAATTTCTTCGATTCGGCCGCAGGCGTCGCCCAGCTGCAATCCGTGGCCGCTCGCGATCAGCTTCAGCCGCTTCGGCTCCATCACGCTCGCCGCGCATTTCGCCATAATCTCCGGCTTGTACTTCGACCCGACTGTCACTGTCTTTACTACGCCGCTCGCATCGGCTTCCACTCGCAATTCGCGATGCATGCAAATGTCGCCCCACACGTAAGCATCCGTGACGGCCGGGTCCCGCTCCAGGTCCCGGAATTCCTTCGCCGCCGCGGGTACCTTGTCGCGTCCAGGCCGCAAACTCGCCAGCGTTAATTCATTCACGCGCCGGTGCTGCATCGCCGCCACCATTACTACCGCCGCCACGCTAACGAGCAGCCAAAATCTCTTCGAGGCGCGCTTCAAAATTATCCTCTCCTTCCGACCACAACCGCACCCGCTCCACCGTCGCCGCCTTCTCGATCCGCCGCACCCATTCGAACAAACTCTTTATATTTTCCCGCGTTTTCTCCTGATACAGCAGTAGATTCGCCGGCTTCGCCATGGATTCCAGAAAATCGCGCTCTTCCTGATTCTGCGGCGCCGGCCGCGCGATCTGCCGTATCCCCAGCACCCCTCCGTGCCCCGTAAAAAGATGCTCGAATCCGAAACTCACTTCCAGGTGCCCATTATCTTTCCAGAATCCATCGTCGTACGCCTCGCCATTGCACAACAGCGACAGCGCCTGCGGCAATTTCTGCGAAGTCAGCGGCTCGCCCTCGAACACCCACAAATCCCAATGCGAACGCACGTCGCAGCTGCAATCGTCGTGCACGTAGTCCTTCGCCAGCTCGATGATCCCGTCCGCATCCAGCGGAAACGAGCGCAGGTCCTGCTCGTACACCGGCGTCTCCGTCGAATCTACCGCGCGAATTTCCAGATGCGTGAATCCCGGCTGTTTTTCGGAGAAGGGAACTGTCCCCAGAAAATCGCGGAACTGCTGCAGCATGTTCTCTTCACGAAATTCTTTCAGCCAGATGCTCAGGTAAGCCTGATTCGCCATGCCGCCATTATACCGGAGTGGGAAAAAGCGGATGGGAAAAGCCGTGCAGCGAAAAGATGTTCAGCAGAAGGACGAATTACTTCTTCTTCGGAGGAAATTCGTCGTCCGGTTCCGGGCTAAAATCCGTGGAAAGCCCCAGCAGCCGCGCTTTCAATGTATCGCCCATGCTCCCCAGCACTTCCGAGCAAGTCTCGCGCAAACGCTTTTCCGCGGCTTTCGCGATCGTGTCCAGCACAGCTTGAGAATGTTGCCCCAAGGTCGTCGCCGAAGCCAGCAGCCAGGAATTCGAAGCATTTTCCAGCCGCGTCTTGTAAAGCTCGATGGCCTCGTCGTTCGATTTCTTCAGCTGCTCCATCCAGACTTTTTTCTCGGATTCACGCTGCGATTCCCACTGCTCCAGCAGCGGCCCCAGTTCCGATTGCAGATGTACACGCGCCTGCTCCACGCCCAGCATCATGCGCTCGTCAATCGTCTTCTGATATTCCAGCAGCGAGCCTTCGCGGCCAAACTCCATGTCCGCGCGCGCTTTTTCCAGCGCCTCGCGCGAAACCTGCTCGAACCGCTTCAGCGAATCGGCGGTCACGCGATGCACCTGGTCCGTAAATCCGGCCGTGGCCATCTGCGCCGCCTCGCTCATCTTGTCGCGCTCGCGAGTCACAATCTCTTTCGCGGACTCGTCAATCTGCGCCGTGCTGTGCTCTACATACGTGCGGCGATAATGATCCAGCTCCGAAGCCAGCAAACTGGAAACTTCCGCCGCCCGGTCGCGCAGCGAGGTCGAAGACTGTTCGACCATCTTCTCCATCGAACCCTGCATCGTGCTGTGCGCTTTTTTCTGGTACCACTCCGAAGCCTTCAGCAGCGCCTCGTAAGTCGCGTGCTGCGTCTCAGTGCTGCGCTGTTGGATCTCTTCTTCGATTTTCGAAGCAGTTTCCCGAACCGACCTCTCGATATCCGCCGGTACTTTTTCGGCTTCCGTGCGCAGCCGCGCCACCGATTCCTGTATTGCCAGCTCCGAAGCGTGAATGGTCTGCTCGCGCACCGTATCGTGCAAACGGTCGGCATGGTCCGTCGCTTGCTGCACCTGTTCGAGGATCGAATTCTGCAATTGCGCTACGCGCTCGGCAGCTTCGCGCACCTGCGCCTGCACGCTGTGCTGCAGCTCGCCCACGCGCTCGGCCGCCTGCCGCGCCTGTTCGTGGAATTGGCTCTGCGTGTGCGCCGCCTGCTGCTCGGCTTGCTGGAGTTCCGCCGCCGCCCGCTGCGCGTGATCCAGCCGCGGCATCAGCTTCTGCTCCAGCTCGACCACCGCGCGATCCAAAATCTTTTGCGCCGATTCTTGCAGCGCCGGCTCGATCTGCTGCACCCGGTCGGCGATTACGTGGTCCGCCTTGCGGCTCATTTCCTTTTGCTGCGCGGCCAGCAGCTCATCAAACTGCTGCCGCGTCTGGCGCAAAGCGTTCTGCGCAGCTTCTTGCAGCTGCGACCTGGTCTCTTCAGCGCGATGGCGTTCCTGCTGCAAACCCGCACCCAGTGTTTCAATCGTTGAAGCAGCCGTGTTAATCGCTTCATCCAAGGACGAGCGCAGCGTCTCCGCCTGCGCGCTCGCCTCGCGCCCGGTTTGCGCCAGCACCCCGCGTGCCGCTTCGTCGAGCGATGCCCGCACCGCTGCTGCTTGCTGCTCCGCCTGCGTCAGCACTGCGCGCGCAGTTTCATCCAGCGATGCCCGCAACGCTTCCGCGCGCGCCGCGGCTTCCTGCTGAGCCTGCTCGCTCCGCGCCAGCACGCCGTGCGCTGCTTCATCCAACGATGCCCGCAAGCCCGCCGCGCGCGCCACAGCTTCCTGCTCCGCCTGCGTCAACGCCTCGCGCGACACTTCCGTCAACTTGTCGCCCAGTTTTTGCGATGCGCCGGTAAGTGCCGCCTCAAATTCCGCATTCCACTGCTGCGATGCAATCAAAGCATCAGCCTGCGTCTGCTCGATGCTCTTGCTGCGCACCGACTGCGCCGTGTCTTCCAGGTTCTTGCGCCATTGCTCCAAATGGTTTTGCGCAGCCTCGGGCGAAGAAAGAATTTCCAGCGATGGCGTGGAAGCTTCGCGTTCCCGCAGCGCGCGCTCCACTACTTCTTCCACGGACTGTTTCAAAGTCAGCGCTGTCGCTTGCGTCGCAGCCTGCTGCGCGGCTTGTTCCGCGACATTACTCACCGCCTGCTGCACGGCATTGCGCACTTTCTCATCCAACTGCGAAGCAGAATTTTCGCTCGCCCTGCGTGCTTCCTCCACAATCTCTTTGGTGCGGTCCGCGGCCTGCTGCACTACTTTCTTCACTGCCGATTCGGACACGCGCTCCATCGAAACCTTGATGGCTTTCTCGACGCTATCGTGCAGCTGCACATCCAGCTGCTGGCGCACTACCGTCATCTCTTCGGTGATCGCTTCTTCCGCTCCGCGCCGCAAAGTTTTGTCCAGGCTTTCCTTGGCTTCGGCCACCATGCGCGCCATTTGCTTCGCCAGGGCTGCCTGCGTATCCGCAGTCACGACCGCAGTCACGACCGCAGGCGCAGCCGGAGGAGCCGGCACCACGTGTATTTTGTTGTCAGCCGCGGGACTCGCGGCTGGTACAGAAGGTACCGCAGGAGGAATCACAGGCGGTGCAGCAGGAACCACGGGCTTCGCGGCCATCACCGGAGGCGCAGCCGGCACGTTCACTGGACTCGGTTTCGCGGGAGGAGGCGGCGTCACCGGAATCTGAAATGGCGGCGCCTCAATCCGTTTCTCGGGCGTCGTCGGAATCGGCATCGGTGGAGGCCCGATCGGAGGCAACGGTTGGGGCGAAATACCAGCCACCGGTTCGCCTCCCGTCGTCGCGTCCAGTATCCCGGTCAGGTCGCCGGTAGGAATATCCACACCGGACGCCCAATCCTCCGGCGGAAACGCAATACCCCAGAAATTCCCGGGAACTTCAAACTCCAGTCCAATCTGGAAGAGTTCGCGCACCGTGCGCGGGCGCTGCACCCATACCACCCGCCCCTGCGTATGGAACGGTCCGCCTTCCGGACGCGGAATATCCAGCGTAACCATCGAATTCTTTGGAACGTAATGTTTCGATTGGTACTTACACCCGTGGCAATTCACCATCACCGTCGTGGTGCGCTCTTTGAATGGCTGCCCGAGCGCGTCGGTTCCCGTCACAGTTATCGGTACGGCTTGCACAATGCGCGTGCTGCGGCGCTTCTGTGTGCCGGGATCGGCGGATTGTAGGGAATCGGTCACAAACTCCTCCCAAGAGCGATTTCTTAGGGTAGCATCACAGCGCAACGGCGTCTCTAGGCTGCGTGCAAATGTGCGAAAGGGTTACTCGTATTAAACGCGAAGCTGTCCCGCATCGGGGCACTTTTCGGGGCCTGAAGAACAATCGGATTGCTGCGACCGACGGCTCAGCTCCGCTTCAATGCGCTGCGGTTGACCGGTGGGAAGTTCCGAAGATTGCGTCCTTGATCTCCTTGGCCACCCATATCGGGCCAACCAAAAAGTAAATCAACCCTTGGAAAAATGCCGGCTTATTGCCCTCGATCCGGTGCCCAGCGAGTAGCAGCACCCAACCAGCGACGAAAAGCGCCAGTCCTGACCGCCAGAAGGTAAAGCAAGCCAGCACAATCCCCAAGATGATGATCGGAATCCCGATCCCGTGCATCACCTTGTTCCACACATTCGTGTGCTCGTGGTCATACTGCGCCATATATTTTTCCAAACCCGCCATGATTCACCTCCCGACCCAAGCCCCTATATACCCTGGCAAGGTTAGTGACGCAAGCCTCGCTATCGTCCCCTCTCTTGCAGGTCGCA
>Ga0209222_1000178_pt1 | contig 13952 bp, 11 predicted proteins | sample BlaSpr_A8_Ref_O3_FD_187991 | JGI IMG/M metagenome (GOLD analysis project Ga0209222, IMG submission 187991) | Forest soil microbial communities from Thunder Bay, Ontario, Canada - Black Spruce, Ontario site 2_A8_Ref_O3 (SPAdes) (version 2) | ecosystem: Environmental > Terrestrial > Soil > Boreal...
ACGTTGTGCTGTTGCGAGGCCACAACGACGACGAGATCCTCGACTTCGCCTCCTTCGCACGCGCCACCGGACGCGTCGTGCGGTTCATCGAGTTCATGCCCCTCGATGCCCAGGGCGGCTGGGATCGTGGCCGGCTCGTACCGGGCCGCGAGGTCTTCGATTGCATCTCCGTCGTCCACGACCGGTATGACGGACGCTACGATCTCAACCGCGCCCCCAAGCCCCGCCGTCATCTCAGCATCTTCAAGCTCAACCGCCCCATCTCCGTCACGCTGCAGGGCGCCACCCTCCGCATCATGGACCCCGACCGCTTCACGGTCCGCTACACCACCGACAACTGGGCCACGCAAATCGACCTCGACGCCCACCTCGTAGGCCATCTCGGCGCGTACGCCGACATCCCCATCGCCAGCGACCAGACCGGCAGCATCGTCTTCACGCTCCACTGGCCCGACGAAGACCGCTGGCTAGGCCGCAACTTCGAGGTAGACATCCACACCGAACCCCTCACCCAGGGCACCGCCGCCGACAAGCCCAAGGTCTAGCGCCACGCTAGCGTCTAGCGCGACGTTAGCTTTGAAAGGGCGGGACTTCAGTCCCGCCGTTCAACCAACCTAAAGAGAACGTGGCTTTAGCCACTGAGGGCATGCTTGAGCACGAGCGCAGAACCTCCCCAAGCCTGCAAGCAAGCACCCGTCAGGCATACAGCTCCGCACCAGATGCAAGCACCGCTCCATCTGGCGCTAAGCCTCAACCATCACGCTCAGCTAGGCATCGGTCCCGGCACGCCCACCATCCAGGCCACGCCGAACTTGTCCCTGCACATGCCGAACAGCGGTGACCAGAACGTCTTGCCCAGCGCCATCTGCACGCTGCCGCCCTCTTTCAGCGCATCGAAGATCCGTTTCACCTCGTCCGCATCGCTCTCGCTCACCGAGATCTGAAAGCCGCCCATGGCCTGCTCCATTCCCTTCGGCGCATCGCAGCCCATCAGCGTCACACCACCCAGCGGCATCGATATGTGCATGATCAGGTCCTTCGCATCCGGCGGCACGGGCGTACCCTCTGGAGCTTCGCCAAACGTCATGCTGAACTGCACCTTGCTGCCGAACGTCTTCTCATAGAACGCAAACGCCTCGCGGCATTTGCCGGAAAATACCAGGTAGATATCAGTCTTCATCTCTCTCTCCTTTTGATTGATGTACAGCACACATCACGCGCATAAATACTACGCGCAGTTTCGGGAATCTGCTGCTTCTTTTGCTTTTGCCGTTGCCGTTGCTTTTGCCGTTGCTTTTCTGGCTGTCATTCCGAGCGTAGCGAGGAACCTGCTTCTCGCTCGCGAAGCGAGCGCCCGTTCTTGCCTTTACTCCAGGTACCCCGAGGCTTCAGCCTCGGGTCTCATAACCCATTCACAAACGGGCTTTAGCCCAAAGGTATGCTTTCGCCCCGAACCCGCAACCCAGCCAAAACCCACCAAAACCACCCTGTCAACCCCCAAACCAACCCAACCCCAACAAACCAAACCACATCCCCCTGGCACAACCACCCCCATCAACCAGCTACCATTTAACTAGCCACCAATTCTCCAAACCCACAGGGATATCCAAACCCACCACCAAGAAAGAGGGCCAAAGGCCCGACCTATACCAGCCTGGGGCATCGCCCCCAGCCCAACCATCGCCATTCCGGAAGGCGGAGCTTTGAAGGGTACGGGCTTCAGCCCGTACGAAAACCCAACCGGGCCGAAGGCCCTACCTTGCTGCCGCAGAACCGGGGCTCCAGAGAGCGTTCTTTGCTCGCTGGGGTGGTCAAGCCGGAGTGGAGGCGCAGCCGAAACGACCAAATTGCCTTCTTCAAGACCACCCAACCCCAATCAATGCAATATCTTACCCCTAACCACAACGCCCTGAATACCTTAGTCCAAAAAGTACCCGGGGGGAGGGCTGGGGGGAGCCCACATCTCCCGCAATCTTCGGAGTGCAACCATCTAACCCGCAATGCACGATACTGATATGGCGACCTCAACAATCACCCTCGCAGGAATCGACAGCATGGCCAAACACAACTCCAACCCGTCCGTCTTCGCCGGTCGCGCCTGGCAACAGGTCCTGGCGCGTGACCCCGCCGCCGACGGCCAGTTCGTCTACGCCGTCAAATCCACCGGCATCTACTGCCGCCCTAGCTGTCCCAGCCGCAAGCCAGAACGCAAGAACGTCAGCTTCTTCCCCAATCCCGCGCTGGCCGAGTCAGCCGGCTTCCGCGCCTGCCTGCGCTGCGAACCGCTCCGCACCGCGCCCAAACCCGATCCCCAGGCTGAAGCCATCCAGAAGGCCGCCAACTTCCTCGCCGAACACGCCGGCGAGCGCACTAAACTCGACGACCTCGCCGCCGCCTCCGGCCTCGGCAAGTTCGCCCTCCAGCGCGGCTTCAAGCGGGTCCTCGGCCTCACCCCCGGCGACTTCGCCCGCGAGCAGCGCAAGGACCGCTTCCGCACCAAGGTCCGCAAGCCCGCCCTCTCCATCACCGACGCCGTCTACGAGGCAGGCTTCGGCTCCTCCAGCCGCCTCTACGAGGGCATCGACCAAACCCTCGGCATGACCCCCACCGCCATGAAGGCCGGCGGCGCCGGCGAAACCATCCACTACACCACCACCCCCTCGCCCCTGGGCCAACTCCTCGTCGCAACAACCGCCCGCGGCCTCTGCGCCGTCCTCTTCGCAGACTCCGAAATCGAAGCCGCAATAGAACTTCGCGAACGCTTCCCGCAAGCCGTCCTCCGAGCGTCCACCACCGAGGAGCATCTAGCAGAAGCCGTCCGCTTCGTCCTCTCCAGCCTTACCGAGCACCCCTCCGCTCAAACCCTCCCCTTCCACGTCCGTGCCACCGCCTTCCAGCAACGCGTTTGGAAGGCCCTCCTCGACATTCCACGCGGCGAAACCCGCACCTACGCCCAGATCGCCGAAGCAGTCGGCTCCCCCAAGGCCGTCCGCGCCGTCGGAACCGCCTGCGGCTCCAACCTGCTGGCCGTAGTAGTACCCTGCCACCGGGTAGTCGGCTCCGACGCCCGCCTCACCGGCTATCGCTGGGGAGTCGACCGAAAACGACAACTCCTCGACCTGGAACGTAGAAAATAGGGCCCTCCCACCATCTAAAATGGTGCAAGAGTGCGCTTCCGCGCCCGCAAAGGTCCTGATCGATGAAACTGCGTCCTGTTCTCCTGGTTCTCCTGATCCTGTGCGGTTTTTATTTCCTCACCACCCACTGGCTACCCTCCGGCGCCCTGGCCGGCCTGATGCACCGCACAACAACCACCGCCCCGGATGGCACCACCACTTCCAACGGCAACGGAGCACTTGGTAATTTCTCGCTCACCGAAGCCCACGCCGCGCCTGAGTTCGACGCGGAAGAGCTGCAGAACATCGCCGTCTATAAGAAGGCGCTGCCGTCGGTCGTCAACATCACCAGCACCGCGGTGGTCTGCTGCGACTTCTTCCTGCAGCCTGTTCCTCAGCAGGGCCAGGGCTCGGGCTTCGTCATCGACAACCAGGGCCACATCCTCACCAACGACCATGTCATCGACAACGCTCAGGCCGTCGAAGTAACCCTCTCGAACAAAAAGAAGTTCAAGGCTACGGTCGTTGGCGCGGACCGTATTCACGACCTTGCACTGCTACAGATTCATGGTGCGAGTGACCTCCAACCGGCGACCCTCGCAGACTCCACACATCTGCTCGTTGGCCAGCGTGTGTATGCCATCGGCAACCCGTTCGGCTTCTCCGGCACGATGACGCGCGGAATGATCTCTGCCATCCGTTCTGTGATCCTGCCCTCGGGCAACCGCATTGAAGACGCTATCCAGACGGATGCTTCGGTGAACCCGGGCAACTCCGGCGGCCCCCTGCTCAACTCGCACGGAGACGTGATCGGCATTACGACGATGATCGCGTCGAATCCGAATGGTGGCGCGGACCAGTCGGCCGGCATCGGCTTCGCCATTCCCGTCTCGACGGCCAAAGCCGTCGTGGAAGACATCATGCGTTATGGGCACGCGCTGCGGCCTTCGCTGGACATCGTGCCGCTGCCGATTGGCCCGGATGAGGCACAGCAGATCGGTCTGGCCGCCAACTATGGCATCCTCATCGAGCGGGTGCTGCCAGGCGGCGCGGCGGCGCGCGCTGGCCTGCGCGGCGGCAACCAGCTGGCGTACAAGGGCAATGAACAAGTGATGCTGGGTGGTGACTTGATTGTGGGCATTGATGGCCAGGCGATTACGACACCACAAGACCTGTCCAACGCGCTCAATGCGCATCACGCGGGCGATACCGTGACGCTTACTATCTATCGCGGACAGCAGCGGATGAACGTGAAGGTCACGCTGTCGGATGCCAAGCAGGTAGCCAATGGACAGGATGCCTGAGCTGGCTCAGCCCTGACGTTCTAGTGCAGCGTCTCGGGGATCACTGCGTACTGTAGCAGGATCTCGAACGGGATGATCTCGAGTGTGGCTTCGTGTGTGGCTTCGAGGACTACGGGGCAGGCGGCGCCGGCACGCTGCACTTGCAGCCAGCGGGCGGCGCAGACGCACCAGCGGTCGCCGGGCTTGAGGCCGGGGAAGCCATATTGCGGCATCGGTGTGGAGAGATCGTTGCCTAGTTGCGCGGAGGCGGCGAGGAACTCTGTCGTGACGATGCAGCAAACAGTGTGTACGCCGAGGTCGTCGGGTCCGGTGTTGCAGCAGCCATCGCGAAAGAAGCCCGTTACGGGGTTGCTGCCGCAGGTTTCCAGCGGCTGACCTAGAACGTTCTTCTGTGTAGCGATGTTCGAGCCAGTGTCCATGACACGATTGTATGCTCGGTCGCGGCTAGCTGGCCGTCATCGCCAGTTGCTGCTGGTATTCCTCGTACGGTCCCTTGTGATCGGTGATGCGGAAGTCGTTCGGGCCGCCCTCGAAGTGCCAGATGCGTGTTCCCGCTTCCTCGATGAGCTCCTGATCGTGCGTGACGAGGAAGACGGTTCCCTCGTATTTCTGGATCGCCTGGTTGAGCGCGTTGATGCTCTCCAGATCCAGATGGTTTGTCGGCTCGTCGAGGACCAGGACGTTGGGCTTGAGCAGCATGATCTTGCAGAAGAGCAGGCGCGCGGCCTCGCCACCGGAGAGCGCGTCGGTCTTCTTGAGGCCTTCTTCGCCCTTGAAGAGCATCTGGCCGAGGATACCGCGGATGTCTTCCTTGACGGCCTTCGGATCGTACTGGTGCAGCCAGTCCTGCGCGGTCATGCCTAGCTGGATGGAACCTTTGTGGTCCTGCGCGAAGTAACCAATGGTGACTTCGTGGCCCCATTTCACGATGCCGGAGTCGATGGAGACATCCTTCTCCTCGATGCCTGGGCCGTTGGCGAGAAGGGCCTTGAGCAGGGTGGTTTTGCCCTGGCCGTTGCGGCCCATCAGGATGACCTTATCGCCTCGGTTGACCATGGCGGAGAAGTTGTTGATGACGTGTTCGGTCTTGCCGTCGGGCTGCGTATAGCTCTTGTTGACGTTCTCAAACTCTAGGACGGTTTTGCCGGAAGGGCGCTCCATCTTGAAGGCGATGTAGGGGCGCGCGATGTTGGAGCGAGCTAGTTCGCTCGTCGCGAGGCGCTCGACTTCCTTCTTGCGCGAGTTTACCTGCGAGCTGCGCGTGCCGGCGGAGAAGCGGGCGATGAAGTCGTTGAGCTGGGCGATCTTCTTTTCGCGCTGCTCGTTCTGGCTCTCGATGCGGGTACGGATGCTGGTCTTCTGGAGCACCATGTCGTCGTAGCCGCCGTTGTAGGTGATGATCGTCTCGTAGTCGATGTCCGCGATGTGGGTGCAGACGTTGTTGAGGAAGTGGCGATCGTGCGAGATGGTGATGACCGTTCCGTTGTAGCGCTGGAGGAAGTCCTGCAGCCAGTGGATCGATTCGAGATCGAGATAGTTCGTAGGCTCGTCGAGCAGCAGCGCCTGCGGGTTTCCGAAGAGCGCTTGCGCTAATAGCACGCGGACCTTCTGGCCCCCCTGGAGCTCGGACATCTTGCGCTCGTGAAGCTCGTCGGGGATGTCGAGACCCTGAAGGAGGACTGCGGCGTTGGTTTCGGCTTCGTAGCCGTCCTCGTCGCCGACAATGCCTTCGAGCTCGCCGAGGCGGGAGCCGTCGTCGTCGGTCATCTCGGGCTTGTTATAGATGACCTCACGCTCTTCCATGGCTGCCCAGAGGGCCTTGTTGCCCATGATGACCGTGTCGACGACACGGTAGGCGTCAAACTCGTACTGGTCTTGTTTTAAGACTCCCAGTTTTTTCGGCCGAACAACCGAGCCCTTCTGGGCGTCGATTTCGCCGGTCAGGACCTTCATGAAGGTGGACTTTCCGGCGCCGTTGGGGCCGGTGAGGCCGTAGCGGCGGCCAGAGGTGAACGTTACCGAGACATCCTCGAAGAGTAGCTTCGCGCCATAGCGCATCGTGACATTGGACACAGAGATCATCTCTAACATTTTCTCATGATGGCCTGCTCGCACGGCGAGAGTGGGATTTGGGATGCCCCCCAGCCCTCCCCCCCGGGTACTTTTGGGGGTAAAGTATGCAAAAAGCTGTGGTTAGGGGTGGACTTGTGGAAGTCATACCTCATTCAAAGGGGTTAGGGGCAAAGTATTCCTTTCATTGGGGTTACAGGTGCGTTGTTGGCCGGGGGCGATCTGCCCCAACGAGCAAGCGCGCTCGTCGGGGCAGATCGCCCCCGGCCGGTATGTGTCGGGCCTTTCGCACCCCAGCAGTCAAAGAACGCCTGCCGGGGACCCCGCCTTTGGCCTCTTGTTGGTGGGTTTGGAGACTTGGGGCTAGCTAATTAATTTGTTGGGCTAGTTAAATTGTAGCTGGTTGGAGGGGGTGATTGTGCCAGGTTTTGGAAACATAAATCGCCAGTGTTTATAATGGTTTGGTGAGTTTTTGGGGTGGTTGGGGGCTTGACAGGGGCCTCCGCGGACGGTGGGAGGCTTCGCGTGGCGGGCTGGCTCAAGATACGCCGACTTGTCTTGAGCGATCCGTTTCAGCCGCGGACAGCTCCGCCGCTGATTTCTTCGCCCCTATAGAGGTGCTCTTCAAATTTCACCGCTTGAAATAAGCGATTAAGTCCGACCGCTCCTGGGCCTTTGGCACATGGAAATCCATCGTGGTGTCCTTTACCAGGTTGTCCGGATCGCTCAGCCATTTCTCCAGCGTCGCTTCGTTCCACGTAATGCCGGAGTTCTTCAATCCCGCAGAGTAATTGAACCCCGGTACGCTCCCGGCCTTCCTGCCAAATACTCCGGCCAGCCTTGGCCCTTCGCGATCTCCATCCATCGCATGACAGCCTGTACAGCGCTTCTCAAATACGGCCTTGCCGCGCGCGGCATCGCCGGGTCCGCTCAAGCTTGTTTCGCCCGTGTTGCCGCTGCCCAGCATTGAGAGTGTTGTGACGTCCGCGGGTGTTAGCTTGGTTTCCCAGTGCAGCAAACGATATTGCGGAGGTGGCATGTCCCCACTCTTTGCTTCGTGAATGATCTTCGCGATCAGCACATCCTGCGCTTCTGCCGGCAACTGTTCCCAGTTCGACAGATTCATCTTCCTGCGCGCCTCTACGATGTCCCGCTCAATCAGCCATGATCCCGGAGCCACGCGCGCATATGCTGGCCAGCGCGTTTCGTTCGAGTGGCAGTCCGCGCATTTTGTGACCAGAACCTTCTTCGCATCTGCAGGCATGTTGGCGCCTTGCAATAGCGTGTCGAGCCCCCTTGGGGGCTCGACACGGGGATTGCCGAAGGGATGGATCAGCGCCAGTCCCACCACGGCGATAGCAGACAATACGATCACAGCACCTGCGTGTTTCACGCACCCTCCGCCAACGTGTGATCGACTACAGCGAGGTGGCTATGTCCGCGAACGACCTTGACGTTTGTGATCCCGAGCACGCTTTGCAGTTTGCCTGCTGGAACCGCCATCGGTCCGGGGTTCGGTGCAGTCCCCGGTGCAGGCTGCGGAAATGCGGTCGCCATCGCCGTATGGAAGGCAACATTGCCCTCGACTTTCTGCACGACCTGATGAATGTGGCCATTCAGAACGGTGACGGAGCCAAAGCGTTTGAGCAGTGCCAGCGCCTGTGCGCCATCGGCAGTGCCCCAGCCCCACTTCTCATAGACCATCCACAACGGGATGTGCGCGAAGACCACAATCGGCGTCGACGCGCTCAAGCCCGCGAGATCAGCCTTCAACCATGCGAGCTGCTCCGCGCCCAGGTTGCCCATTGCATCCACCTGTACGCAATTGTTCAAGCCAACAAAGTGAACTCCCTTGTGGTTGTAGCTGTACCAGCCGCTGCCCACGGTTCCTTTGCCGAACCGTTGCAGATATAGTGCGCCATCATCGAGGGAGAAATCATGCTCGCCGGGAACGTAGAAGACCTCGCCTACCTTCACACTCTTAATCACCTGCGCGGCTGTGTCGAACTCCGAAGCCTTCGAGTTCTGCGTGATGTCACCGGTATGGATCATGAAGTCTGGCAACTTCATCCCCGCCGGGACAATATTGATTTTGTCGATCGCCTTTTGCAGCGTTCCCGTTACATCGGGATTCGCGCCCTTGTTGAAGCCGATGTGGCTATCGCTGATCTGGACGAAGGAGAAGTCCTCTACCTTGCCAACCTTCGTAGCGCCACCCTTCACCGCCTGCGCCAGCAGCCTGGACGTCGGAACGCCGGCAGCCATCGTCCACAACAGCCCCGTGCCTGCCCATGCCATGCAGCCCAGAAAATTACGCCTGTCGATACCGTCGCCCACAGGTTTCGCCTGATTGTCATCCATTACTTCGTCTTCTTTAAATCGATTCATGCCGAACTCCATTGGTCTTGATTGCCTGCACAATGGAGAACTGCCGAAGCCTGCATTTATTCCCACCAGGCGCAAAATAAAAGGATGGAATAAATCGGCCACAATTTGGTTTAAGGTTGGTATGGTTCGTACTGAAGGCCATCCAGCCCCCCAGGGCTCTGGTCCCCCGATGTACCACGAGGCACTTTGCACGATGTCATACCCCGCCAGTAGCGCGTCCTTCGAGCAACTTGCGCTGCCCGTCCTGCCGTCGCTCTACAGCCACGCTTTCTGGCTCTGCCGCAATCATGCGGAGGCGGAGGACCTCGTGCAGGAGACCATCTCCAAAGCTCTTCGTGCGTTCGACTCCTTTCATGCCGGAACCAACTTCAAAGCGTGGGTTTTTCGCATTCTCCGCAACACGTTTCTTACCTCACGCACTGGTATCGCGGCGTCACGCACCGTATTTCTGGAAGACCATCCCGATCTGCTTGGCATGGCCGATGCCAGCCCAACTCCGGAAGATTGCCTCATCCGCCTCGACAACCAGGCAGTAGTGAATGAGGCCCTCGATCAACTTCAACCGCCGCTTCGCGAAGTGCTACTCCTTTGCGATGTCGAGGAGCTCAAGTACAAGGACATTGCGCTGGTCCTCGATGTCCCCATCGGTACCGTGATGTCGCGCATCTCTCGTGCGCGCCGTACGCTTCATCAACTGCTGCAACAGCAACTCGGGGAATCGCTATGACCCAAACAACGCAATTCGCCGGACATCTCGACCCGGACCAGCTCACCGCCTTCGTCGATGGCGAACTATCTTCAAGCGAGGTGCATGGAATGCAACAACACCTAGCCGATTGCCATTTATGCGCGTTGCGCGCTCTTTTTGCCACGCAGCTCAAAGCCGCGACTGCCAGCGCCGGGCAGCGTTTCGCCGCTCCACCGGAAGCACTCGCCCGCCTCACGGCGCAGCTTCGTTCGCAGGAATCAAAGCTAGATTCGCAAGAACCAAAGCTTCGTTCGCAGGAACCAAAAAGTACCGCACGCCTCTACCCGTTCCGCGCCATCGCCTGGACTGCGTTGGCCGCAAGCCTCGTGCTGGTTGTGTCCCTGATCGGTTGGCGGCAAACTCGCCAAGCCAATGCTCTTTCAGCCGAATTGCTCGATCAGCACCTGGCCGCGCTTTCCAGCGGCGCTTCACCTGAAGTTATATCGACGGACCGTCACACGGTAAAGCCATGGTTCCAAGGCAAGTTGCCCTTCAGCTTTAATCTGCCCGACGCTCTTCCCGCTGACACGACTCTTAAGGGTGCCAATTTTACCTACCTGAACGGGCAGCCCGCGGCGCTGTTGCTCTTTACAATCCATAAGCACGAAGTTTCGGTGTTCCTGACGCAGCGCTCTGGGACTGCCATCGCCACAACGCCGTCAGGCATTCGCTCAGGATTCAATATTCATTACGCGTCGACCCGTGACTTGCGCATCGTTGCCGTTAGCGATGTCAATCCGGGCGATCTTGAACGCCTTCTATCGGCCTTGGTTCAGGCGCAATCATCCAGCTAGTGCAGATATCCGAAGAGGTCCGTGACCCGGCTGATAGGTGAAACGCGCTTGTAGTCGGTGGGATGGCTTACACTCTTATGCATTCTGCTGCTGGTTTAATTTCGTACTCTAATTTTTTGTTTCAGGAGTAATCGTTATGCGTCTTGCTATGCGTCTGGCCGCCCTGGTTCTTATTGCGACTGCTTCGGTCGCTGCGTTTGGTGCTTCGTCTGGTGTTGCGCCCGATCCTCGGCTGGGAGATGCAACCAAGTTTCGTGAGGGCGGGTGGACGTATGTGCATCTGGCGGGGACGCCGGAGGAGATTGGGTTTCAGCACGGGTATCTGCTGGCGCGGGAGATTGAGGACAACGTGCATGTGTATGCCGTGGAGGCAGTGAACGAGGACAAGCGGCCGTGGGAGTTCTTTCGGCAGGCGGGGAAGACGGTGCTTTGGCCGAAGCTCGATGCGGAGTACCAGGCGGAGCTGAAGGGGATTGCCGAGGGGCTGGAGGCGCAGGGATCGAAGTTGGACCTGTGGGATGTGGTCGCGCTGAATGGCGACCTGGAGCTGAGAGATTACTACCTGCCGATGGTGGATGCGAAGGAGGGCAAGGCGGTGCCGGTGGCGGCGAAGGCTCCGGGGAAGTGCAGCGCGTTTATTGCTACGGGGTCGGCGACGAAGGACGGGAAGATTGTGATTGCGCATAGCAACTGGTCGTCGTATGCGGAGGGCGAGCGGTGGACGGTGGTGTTCGATGTGACGCCGGCGAAGGGGTATCACTTCTTGATGGATGGGACGCCGGGCGTTATTACGAGCCAGGATGATTTCGGCGTGAACTCGGCGGGGTTGATGATTACGGAGACGACGCTGCCGATGGCGAAGGGGTTCGATGTGAATGGGATTCCGGAGTTTGAGCGGTCGCGCAAGGCGATGCAGTATGCGGGCTCGATTGCGGAGTATGCGGCGATTATGCGCAAGGGGAATAACGGCGGCTATGCGAACTCGTGGATGATTGGCGATCGGAAGACGAATGAGATTGCATATCTGGAGCTGGGGCTTCACCACACGCCATTGACAGTGAAGAAGGATGGGTTCTTTGTGAGCTCGAACTTTGCGCAGAATGCGGAGGTGATTCGCGACGATACGCCGGGGTTCAATCCGAACGATCCGCAGAGCTCGATGAATGCGCGGCATATACGAGCGCTGGAGTTTATGAAGGAACACTACGGGAAGCTGGATACGAAGCTGGCGGAGGCGTATCTCTCGGACCACTACGATACGTATGACAAGAAGGTACACGTGGGGATGCGGAGCCTGTGCGGGCATGAGGAGTTGTCCGCGCGTGGGGAGCCGGTGTGGGGGGATGCGCCGTTCAATCCGGGTGGGGCGGTGACGGGGAAGGTGATGGATTCGGATATGGCGGCGAAGATGAGCTTTATTGGGAGAGCGGGGCATCCGTGCGGAGAAGATTTTCTGGCGGAGCCGTTCTTCAAGGCGCATCCGGAGTTTGCCTGGCAGAAGCAGATTCTGCACGACATGAAGGCGGGGCCGTGGACTGCGTTCACGGCGGGCGAGAAGCACCCGGTGATGGTGGCGGCGAGGTAAGGCAACGGCAAGGGCTTTGACGCAAAGGTCGCGAAGGAGAGCCGCGCAGGGGTAGTGCTCCTCGGCAGTATGCTATTGCGCTGCTTCGGAGAGAGCAGGGCGTCGGACGAGCTTGAGCATGAGGGCTAGGAGTGCGCAGGCGAGAAGGCCGATGGTGGCGTCGGCTAGGAAGCTGCCGGTGACGCCGTGCCAGCTGTAGGCGCGGCCGTCGATGACCTGCATGTAGATGATGGGGATGAGTGAGGACGCGTTGAAGAGGCCGTACTGGGTTGCGGCGAGAGGATTGTTGCGGCCGATGGTTTCGAAGGAGATGGCCGTGATGCCGGTGTAGGCGAGGGCCTGGAAGATGTTTTCGCCGACCATCGCGATGCCGAAAGTGGTGGGCGTGTGGTGCAGGAGGAGCAGGGTGGTGGTGAAGAGCGCGCCTGCGGCTCCGATGGCGAGATAGAGAGGGCGCAACGGAAGGAGCTTGGCGAAGGGAACAAAGATGAGGCTGCCGAAGATGCCTGCGAGGGAGAGACCTGCTCCGCCTACGACGCTGACCATGCGCGCGGAGGCGTGGAAGTCGTTACCGAGGCCGCCGAGCGTGTTGGTGAGAGCGAAGGAGGCGCACGGTGAGGCGAAGAGAGCGAGCGCGATGAGGACCTCGCGGCGGCGAACGACAGCTAGGACTTCGCCGAAGAATTTGCTGAAGCTCTCGCGCGCGAGGCGGCGGTCGGGACCGGGTGAGGGCATGAGGAGAAAGATGGTGGTGGGGATGAAGACGATGATGCCGAGAAGGATTGCGGCCAGGGACAGAGGGAGAGCACGAACGAGTTCGCCGGAGAGGATGGCCATGAGGCCGTTGCCGGCGAAGGTTGCGGCCCAGGTCCAGGAGCTTAGTTTGCTTTCGTTGCTGTGATGGACGATGGTGGCGAGCCAGCCACCGAGCGCGTTGGTGCAGAGCTGCGCGGACGCGAAGCCGAGGAGCATGAGGACTTCTAGAAGTGCGAGGTTCGTGCGGTTGAGCAGGGAGAGGGTGATGCAGAGGCCGGCGATTGCGGCGAAGAAGGTGGCGTAGGCTCGGCGGCTGAAGCGGACGTCCAGCATGGGGCCGAGCAGAAAGACCCAGATGCCTCCGGAGAAGACAGAGGCGGTGATGGCGGCGATGCGCGCTTCCGGTACGTGCTGCGCGGCGAGTAGTTGCGGCAGAGAAAGTGTGATGAAGCCGGCGTAGAGGCCGAAGGAGAGGTTGGACATGCCCATGAGCCAGATGGGTGCGGTGAAGCCGCGAAGGTTCAAACGGATCTCCTGAATGGCGTGTAGGTGTTGCCCCGAGGCTAGACGGGCCCGGTAGGTGGAGAGTACACGGATGTTGCGCGCGTGGGCTAGTGGAATCTGTGCGGTGGGCGCGGCTTGGGATTGCTACAATCGCGCAGGCTTATCTTTCAGGGTCTGCGAGTTTGTTGGTACGGAGTTAACGGTGCGGCGTGTGGCGGAGAAGATATTCATGTTGAAAGCGAATGTTGCGATGGCGTTGGTGATGGCTGTGGGCGTAGGGCCGAGGGAGTTTGCGCAGGTGCATGCGGGTGCAAGGCATTCGGCGAGCGCGGCGGCGAAAGATGTGGAGCCGACGGGACCTGTGGTTGTGATCGATACGGCGATGGGGAGGATTACCTGCAAGCTGTATGAGAAGCAGGCGCCGGTGACGTCGGCGAATTTTGTGGCGCTGGCGGAGGGGTCGAAGGACTGGAAGGACCCGGCTACGGATCAGGTGGTGCATGGGAAGGGGTTCTATGATGGCTCGGGGTTGGTGGGGGTGTCGGATGGGGTGATGGGTGGGGACCGGTTTGGGCTGTTGCGGGGGACGGCGGGTGCTCCGTTTGCTGCGGAGAAGAGTGGGTTGGGGTTTGATCGGGCGGGGAGGTTGGTGATGGCGAAGTATCATCCGCCGATGGGAGCTGCGGA
>Ga0209222_1000179_pt1 | contig 13920 bp, 12 predicted proteins | sample BlaSpr_A8_Ref_O3_FD_187991 | JGI IMG/M metagenome (GOLD analysis project Ga0209222, IMG submission 187991) | Forest soil microbial communities from Thunder Bay, Ontario, Canada - Black Spruce, Ontario site 2_A8_Ref_O3 (SPAdes) (version 2) | ecosystem: Environmental > Terrestrial > Soil > Boreal...
TCTTCCAGCAGTCCTCGAACAACACCGGCCTCTTGATCCTGGCGGCGATCGCCTGCGTCTATCTGGTGCTGGGGATTCTCTATGAGAGCTATGTCCATCCCGTCACCATCCTGTCGACGCTGCCGTCGGCGGGGGTGGGCGCGATTTTGGCGCTGATGATCTTTCACACCGAGTTCAGCCTGATAGCGCTGATCGGCGTCATCCTGCTGATCGGCATCGTCAAGAAGAACGCGATCATGATGATCGACTTCGCGTTGCAGGCCGAGCGCGAGGAGGGCCTCAATTCGCACGACGCGATCTACAAGGCGTGCCTGCTGCGCTTTCGCCCGATCATGATGACGACGATGGCGGCGATCTTCGGCTCGCTGCCGCTCGCGCTGGTCAGCGGCAACGGCGCGGAGTTGCGCCAGCCGCTCGGCATCTCCATCGTCGGCGGACTGCTGGTGAGCCAATTGCTCACGCTCTACACCACGCCGGTCGTCTATCTGTACTTGGACCGCTTCCGTCTCGCCTGCCGGCGCGTCTGGGGACGCTGGTACGAAGGCATGATGCACGACGGCGCGGCTCGCCCTAACCCCGGCGCTTGATCGCCTGGATCGCGTTTTCGAGGGCGCCCAGGAAACGCGAGCGGTCCTGCCTGGTGAAGCCGGCATTGTAGGTCTGCCCGCCGGTCGCCTCGCGCAGATGCCGGTGAAGGTCGCGCATGCCGAGCGCCAGTCCGATGCTGTCTTCGGTGAACGGATTGCCGGCCGGGCCGAGCACCACCGCATCCTTCTTCAGGCAGCGCGCGGCGAGCGCGATGTCGGCGGTGACCGCGATGTCGCCGGCGGCGATATGCTCCACGATCCAGTCGTCGGCCGCGTCCGGCCCGTCCGCGACCGTCACATGGCGGATGCGCGGATTGAGGCTCGGCCGGATGCCGCCGTTGCTCACGATCGTGACGGCGAGCCCGTGACGGTCGGCCACGCGCTCGACTTCCTGCTTCACGGGGCAGGCGTCGCCGTCGACGAATATCTCCAGCATGGCGGCAGACTAGCGCGCGGCGTCCGGCCATTCCAAGCCGCGATGCGAAGTGTTAGAGCGCGCGGATGGCGCCGCCACTTCTGCTGCTCAAGGACATCGACATCCGCTTCGGCAACACCCAGTTGCTCGACGGCGCGGAGCTATCCGTGGGCGAGGGCGAGCGGCTGTGCCTGGTGGGGCGCAACGGCTCGGGCAAATCCACCTTGCTCAAGATCGCCGCGGGCCTCATCGAGCCCGATGCCGGCACCCGCTTTGCGCAGCCGGGCGCCGTGATCCGCTACCTGCCGCAGGAGCCGAGCCTGGCCGGTTTCGCCGACACCCGCGCCTATGTCGAGGCGGGTCTGGGCGACGGCTACGATTCCAACCGCACATTCTATCTGCTGGGCAAGCTCGGGCTCACGGGAAGCGAAGATCCGGCGCGGCTTTCCGGCGGCGAGGCGCGCCGCGCGGCGCTCGCCCGCGCGCTCGCGCCGATGCCCGACATCCTGATGCTCGACGAGCCGACCAATCATCTCGACCTGCCCGCGATCGAATGGCTGGAGGACGAACTGTCGGCGATGAAGACCGCGATGATCCTGATCAGCCATGACCGGCGCTTCCTGCAGGATCTGTCGCGCGCGACGGTGTGGCTCGACCGCGGGCGCACGCGGCGTCTGGAGAAGGGCTTCGCGTTTTTCGAGACATGGCGCGACGAGGTTCTCACGCAGGAAGAGATCGAGCGCCACAAGACCGACCGCAAGATCGCCATGGAAGAGGATTGGGTGCGCTACGGCGTGAGCGGCCGGCGCAAGCGCAACCAGGGCCGGCTCGCGAAGCTGCGCGAATTGCGGCAAGGCCGGCGCGAACAGCTGCGCGTCACCGGCAACGTGAAGCTCGCCGCCAGCGAAGGCGAGGAGGGCGGCACGCGGGTGATCGACGCCAAGCGGATTTCAAAATCCTATGGCGAACGGACCATCGTGAGCGATTTCTCGCTGCGCGTGCTCCGCGGCAACCGCGTGGGGATCGTCGGCGCCAACGGCGCGGGCAAGACGACGCTGCTCAACATGCTGATCGGAACGCTCAAGCCCGACGCCGGCAATGTGAAGATCGGCGCCGGGGTGCAGATGGCGGCGCTGGACCAGAACCGCACGGCGCTCGATCCCGAAACCATCGTCAGCGCTGTGCTGACCGGCGGGCATGGCGACATCGTCCATGTCGGCGGCGAGGCGCGCCATGTGGTGAGCTACATGAAGGACTTCCTGTTCGCGCCGCAGCAGGCGCGCGTGCCGGTGCGCGTGCTGTCGGGCGGCGAGCGGGCGCGGCTGCTGCTGGCGAAGGTTCTGGCCGCGCCGTCCAACCTGCTGGTGCTCGACGAGCCGACCAACGATCTGGATTTGGAGACGCTCGATCTGCTGGAGGAGATGCTGGCGAACTATCCGGGCACGGTGCTGGTGGTGAGCCATGATCGCGACTTCCTCGACCGCGTCGCGAGCTCGGTGCTGATGGCGGAAGGCGAAGGCGTGTTCGTCGAATATGCCGGCGGCTATAGCGACATGGTCGCCCAGCGCGGCGGCGGCGTGGTGGCGCGCGAGCCGGGAAGTTCGCGGGCCGCGAAATCGTCCGCGCCGCGCGAACGCCGCGCCGCCGATCCGCCGCGCCGCAAGCTCGGTTTCAAGGACAAGCACGCGCTCGACACGCTGCCCGCGCGCATCGCCGCGCTGGAAAAGGAGATCGCGGGATTTCAGGCGGCGCTGTCGGACGGCGCGTTCTACGCCCGCGACCCCAAAGGCTTCGCCGCGCTGTCCGGCAGGCTGAAAGACGCGCAAGCGGAGCTCGCCATCAGCGAGCAACGTTGGCTCGAACTCGAAATGCTGCGTGAGGAATTGGAGCAGTAAAGCCCTAGGCCAGCACGATCTTGTCGCGCGCGAACACGGCCTTGGTGGCGTTGCGGGTATCGACGACGAGCTTGGACCATCTGACCAGCGCGCCGTAATCCACCGCGTCGTGGTCGGTGGTGATCATCGCGGCGTCGAACTCCGCAACCGTCGCCGCGTCGAATGCGATGCTGCGCAGGCCGGCCAGCGCCGCGTGTTCGCGGGTCATCGGGATTTCCGGCAGATGCGGGTCGTAATAGGAGACCGTCGCGCCGGCGGCCTGCAGGATCTCGATGATGCGCAGCGCCGGGCTTTCGCGCGAGTCGTCGACGTTCTTCTTGTAGGCGACGCCCATGATGAGGATGTTCGCGCCGTTCAGCGCGCGGCCGAAGCGGGCGCTGAGCGACTCCTGCAAGGCCTGGACGACGAGCCTGGGCATCGCGCGGTTCACTTCGCCGGCGAGCTCGATGAACTTGGTATCGACCTCGAAGGCGCGGGCACGCCAGGAGAGATAGAACGGATCGATCGGGATGCAGTGACCGCCGAGGCCGGGGCCGGGATAGAACGGCATAAAGCCGAACGGCTTTGTCTTGGCAGCCTCGATCACATCCCAGATAGAGATGCCCATCTTGGAATAGGCGAGCTTGAGCTCGTTGACGAGGGCGATGTTCACGCAGCGGAAGATGTTCTCGGTGATCTTGACGGCTTCGGCGGTCTTCGCATCGGCCACCTTGTGCACCTTGTCGAAGCCGAGCTGATAGAGGCGCGCGGCGAGCGTGCCGGAATAGTCGTCGATGCCGCCGACGATCTTGGGGATCGCGCGGGTCTCCACGGCGCTGCCCGGATCCTCGCGCTCGGGCGAGAAGGCGAGCTGGAAGTCGACGCCGGCCTTCAGCCCGCTCGTCTCCAGGATCGGCAGCACGACTTCGTCGGTGGTGCCGGGATAGGTGGTGGATTCCAGCACGACCAGGGTGCCGGGCGTCATGTGTCTGGCGATGGTTTCAGCGGTTGCGACGACATATTTGAGATCGGGCTCGCGCGTCGCGGTCAGCGGCGTCGGCACGCAGATCAGGATCGCGTCCATCCGGGCGAGCTCGGCGAAATCGGCGGTGGCGGAGAACTTGCCGCCGTCCTTCATCTCGCGGATGCGTTCGGCCGGGAAATGCTGGATGTAGGTTTCGCCCGCGGCGAGCTTGTCGATCTTGGCGGCATCGATGTCGAAGCCGGTGCACGCGATGCCCGCCTGCCAGAACACATGGGCGAGCGGCAGGCCGACATAGCCGAGCCCGATGATGCCGACGCGAAGGGTGCGCGCTTCGAGCTTTGCCTCGAGCGCGGGATTATTCTGGACGGCGACACGAATGTTCATCGGCTACTCCGCGGCAACTGGCCTGACCCGGCGCGGGACAACGCGCGAGGACCGACATGGGGCAGGAACGAAGAGTGCAAGGGACGGTCCAGACGTGACGGCCGCGAAGGCTGTTCCAAAACGGGACAGCCCCAAAATTAAGCGGCGATGTGCGCGCCCCGGTAACCGCGCGGCGATGCGGCCCGCGTAATGTGGGCGGCGAGGAGACTGACGTGAGCCGAACAGGCGGAATTTTGCGCGATCTGGCGGGCTGGATACCGCCGGGACTGGCGCGCGCCTTCGGCCGCCCGGCGGCGCTGTTCTTCCATGGCGTCGAGCACGCCATCACCGATCCGCGCATCCAGCGCAATCATCACGATGCGAGCGCCTTCCGCGCCATCGCGCGCACGCTCAGCGAAAATTTCGACGTGCTGCCGCTCGCGGCGCTCGGCGATGTGCTGAAGGCGCCCGAACGTCATGGCCGCGCGCTATTCCTGATGTCGGACGACGGCTATGCCAACACGCTCGGCGTCGCTGCCGATATTCTCGAAGAGCAGCGCCTGCCCTGGTCGCTGTTCGTCAGCACCCATCACATCGACAGCGGCGAGTGGAACCCGATGACGCTGGCGCGGCTGTTCCTGTTCCATGCGCCCGAAGGCCTGTATTTGCTGCCTCATATCGATGCCGTGGAATTGTCGGGTGGACGCGACGCCGCCGCCGCGAGCGCTCTGCGGCAGTTCAAGGCGCTCGATGCCGGACGCGCGCGGGAGACGCTCGACGCGATGCTGGCCGTGCTGGGTCCGCGGCCGCTGTTCGAACTGACGGAGCGTTTTTCCTCCGAGCGGTTTCTCAACTGGCAGGAGCTGCGCGAACTGCACAAGCGCGGCGTCGCGATCGGCGCCCATGCCGAATGGCACTGGCCGATGAACGCGGCGCAGTCGCCGGATTGGCTGCGCCGGCAGGCGCGCGGCTCGCGGCTGCGCATCGCCGAGGAGATCGGCGCCTGCGATGCCTTCGCCTATCCGTTCGGCAATGCCGGCGATGTCTCCGGCGACGCGTGGCGCGCGGTGCGCGACGCCGGTTACGACCACGCCTTCACCACGATGTCCGGCTCGCTGGACGGCGGCGCCAATCCCTGGCTCCTGCCGCGCTATGGCCTGGCGCCGCGCGAACCGAAGCTTCCGGCCATCGTGCCGCTGCTGCGGGCCGGAAATGCGCGGCTGATGCGCTGGCAGAGTCGTCTCGACGGCTGAACGCCTGTGCCGAAGCGGTACAGGGTTATGCGCTTCTTCTGGCGCGCCTGATGCAGCGGTTCTCGCGCGGAAAGCCCCGACGCGAGAACTTCAATGAGCGTGCACGAGCAATTTGCCGGTGACTCGGTCTGGATCGGCGACGCCATCGCCGGCCGCCTCGCCGACGGCATCGCCGCACCCGCGCATGCCGCCGAAGCCTCCCGCCAGCAACAGGCGCTCAAGCGGCTGCTCGATCTGGCGATTGCGCTTCCGGCGCTGCTGCTGATCGCCCCGCTGCTCGCGGCGATCGCGCTGTGGGTGCGGCTGGATTCGCGCGGACCTGTCCTGTTCCGGCAGACGCGCAGCGGTCTTCGCGGCCGGCCGTTCACCATTCTCAAATTCCGCACGATGACCGTGCTCGAAAACGGCGCGACGGTGGTGCAGGCGACGCACGACGATCCGCGCATCACGCGCGCGGGGCGTGTGTTGCGCAAGGCCAGCCTCGACGAACTGCCGCAGCTCCTCAATGTGATCCGCGGGGAGATGTCGCTGGTCGGTCCGCGGCCGCATGCGCTGGCGCACGATATCTATTACGCCGCGCGGATAGAGGAATATGCGCAGCGCCAACGCGCCAAGCCCGGCATCACCGGCTGGGCGCAAGTCCATGGCCTGCGCGGCGAGACCCCGACGCTCGACTCCATGCGCCGGCGCGTGCTGTTCGATGTGTGGTATGCGCGCCATGCGAGTGCGGTGCTCGACATCGAAATCCTGCTGCGCACGCCGTTCGAAGTGCTGCGGCAGCGGAACGCGCGCTGATGCGCGGCGCCCCGGCCCAGGCGCCCGCGCCGCGCCAGCACGAGCGCCGCCACGATTCCTGCCGCAGCTATCGCGAGGTGAAAGTCGGCGGGTTGCGCACGGCCTGCGTCTCCCGCGCCCAGCTCAGCGAGTTGATGGTCGGCGATTGCCTGGCCGCGCGGGGCGGCAAGCGCGCGCCGCGGCTCGTCTTCGCCTCCAACGGCCACGCCATCGCGCTGGCGGCCAGCGACAGCGGTTTCCGCCGCCAGTTCGAGGCGGCCGCGCTGATCCATGCCGACGGCCAGCCGGTTGTGTTCGCCTCCCGCGCGATCACGCGCTCGCCGATCCCGGAGCGCAGCGCGACCACCGACTTCATTCACGATGCCGCCGCCGCGGCGCGCGATTCCGGGCTTCGCTTCTTCCTGCTGGGCGCGACCGAGGCGGTGAACGCCGATTGCGCCGCGCGGCTGGAACAGGATTATCGCGGCCTTCAGATCGCGGGCCGGCGCAACGGCTATTTCTCGCGCGACGAGGAAGAGGCGATCTGCGAGGCGATCAACGCGTCGGGCGCCGACGTGCTGTGGGTCGGGCTCGGCCTGCCGCTGGAATATGACTTCTGCATCCGCAACAAGCATCGCCTCAGCCCCGGTTGGGTCGTCACGGCGGGCGGCTGCTTCAATTTCGTCACCGGCGGCTATCGCCGCGCGCCGGCCTGGATGCAGCGCGCGGGCCTGGAATGGCTTTACCGCCTCGCGCGCGAGCCCGGGCGGCTGTTCTGGCGCTACGCGATCACCAATCCCCGCGCATTGTTCGCGATTCTGACACGCACGTCGTCCTATGGCCATCGCGAGACCTGACGCGGCGCTGCCGCTGGCACCAGCGGCGCGCGGCCATCTGCGCACCGCGCTGCGCTACGCACAGTCGTCGCTGGGGCCGGTCAGCGTCTCGGCGGCGCATTTCGCCGCGTCGCTGATGTTCCTGCGCGCGCTGGGCCCGGCGCAGTTCGGCCTGCTCTCATTCCTGTTCGTGGTCGTGCCGTTCTGCCTGAGCGCCTCGGGGGCGCTGCTGGGCGCGCCGATTTCCACGGCGATCAAGCGCTCGGCGGCGATCGGCGACGATGAACTCGCCACCTATCTGAAAACCAATCTGCTCATCTCGGCGCTGGCCGCCGCGGTTGTGTTCGCGCTCCTGTCCTTGAGCGGATTGAGCGCCGGCATCGCGCTGCTGCTCGCCGCCTATGCTGCGATGATGACGTTGCGCTGGTTCGCGCGCTGCCTGAGCTATGCGACGGACGGCCCGCTGCGCGCCATCGCATCCGACCTGACCTACAGCCTGCTTCTGGTGACGGGCCTGTCGGTCCTGTTCGTCAGTCAGCGCCTGACGATTGCCAACGCCGCCGAGATGCTGGCGCTGGCCGCGCTGGCCGCTCTGCCGGCTTTCGGCGGCGCCTATCTGCGCCGCCAGATCTGGCCGGGCCATGCCGGATCGCTGTGGCGCTACACCACGATCTGGCGCGATCTCACGCGCTGGTCGCTGCTGGGCGTGGCGCTGACGGAGATGACGGCCAACGCCCATGCCTATCTGGTGACATTCCTGTCGGGGCCGCAGGCTTTCGCCGTTCTGGCGGTGGGCGGGCTCTTGATGCGGCCGGCTTCGCTGGTGCTCTCGGCGCTGCCCGATCTGGAGCGGCCCGCCATGGCCCGGCAGCTGGCGGCCGGCGATCCGGTGGGTGCTTTCCGATCCGTTAAGGAATTTCGAACCGCCACCGGCGCAGTCTGGCTCGCGACGATTCTCCTCGCTGGCGTGCTGCTGATGTGGTTCCCCCACCTGATTCTGAAGAAAGGCTATGACGAGACCCAGGTCGTCATCGTCGTGGCGATCTCGGCCGCCATCGTGGCGGTGCGCACGCTGCGCATGCCCGAGTCCGTATTTCTCCAGGCGGCGGGCGAATTCCGCGCGCTGGCGAGCGCGAGCGCGTGGTCGAGCGTGATGTCCGTTGTCGCCGTGCTCGGCCTGCTGCTGCTCGCCGGCCCGATCGCATCGCTGGGCGGTATCCTGGCGGGCGATCTGCTGATGACGGCGCGCATCTTCGGCCTGACGCGCGAATGGAAGCGGCAACATGGCTGAGGTCGCCATCGCCATCCCGACCTTCCGCCGTCCGCGCAGCCTGGAGCGGCTGCTGCGCGCGCTCGAAAAGCTCGAGACCACGGCCACCGTCACCGTGCTGGTCGCCGACAACGACGCCGAGGCGCATGAGGGTCTCGATCTTTGCGCGCGGATCGCTGCCGGCTATCGCTGGACGCTCGATGCGTTCCCTGCGCCGGAGCGCGGCATCGCCCAGGCGCGCAATGCGCTCGCCGAACGCGCGCTCGCCGCGACCGGCGCGCGGTTCATAGCGATGCTCGATGACGACGAGTGGCCGGAACCGGGTTGGCTCGATGCCTTCCTGCGGGTGCAGGCCGCGACGGGCGCCGACGCGCTGCACGGCGCGGTGATCCCCGAATTCGAGGCCGTGCCGCGCGCCTCGGTCGCGCAATGCGACGGCATGGCGTCGCAGCGCGGCACGACAGGGTCGTGCGCGATGATCTGCAGCACCGCGAATGTGTTCGTCAGCCGCGCCTGTTTCGAAGGTCTCGCCAAGCCCTGTTTCGATCCCGCTTTCGGGCTCAGCGGCGGCGAGGACCGCGATTTCTTCACGCGGCTTCTGGCGCAGGGTGCGCGCTTCGCCTATGCCGATGACGCCGTCGTCCGCGCCTATGTCCCCGCGTCGCGCGCGACATTGGGCTGGGCGCTCAAGCGCGCCTATCGCGTCGGCAATTCGGACATGCGCGTGTTCCTCAAATACCGTCCGGGCGCCGGGGCCATGGCGAAGGAATTCGCCAAGATCGCGGGCGCCTTCGCCGCGGTGCCGGTGATGTCGCTCGCGCTCGCCGCGACGCCGCCGCGCCGCGCCATCGGATTGTGGAAGGGCTGCCGCGCCGCCGGCAAGATCGCGGCATTGCTGGGCAGCCATTACAACGAATACGCGGTCACCGATGGCGCATAGCGGCACCCGTTACGCTCTCGCGCAGCCGCGCGTCCGCTTCGCGCCCTGGATCGCGGAGACGGCGTTCCTCGCGCTGCTGCTGATGGTGTTCATCGGCCTGATGCCGTTCGCGCCGCGCGATCCGGCGACGCTCGCCATCGGCGAAAGCGGTTTCGCAGGCGCCGGCGATGCGACGCGGCAGATACTCTATCTCGTCGTCCTGGTCGCGACCTTGGGCGCCGCGCTCGAATTGCGCGGCCTGCAGGCGCTGCGCGCCGTTCCCATTCCACTGGCCATCCTGCTCGGCTGGTGCCTGCTCAGCGCCACTTGGGCGCCGGCGCCGGACGTCGCGATGCGGCGCGCGGCGCTGGAGATCGTCGTGGTCGTCTCCGCCATGGTGGGCGTGCAGTCCATCGGCGTGACGCGCGCTCTCGGTCTGCTGCGCATCGTGCTGGCGCTGGTCTTGATCGTGAACTGGATTTCCATCCCGTTGATAACGCAGGCCATCCATCTGCCGGGCGAATCCGATCCCTCGCTGGTGGGCGACTGGCGCGGGCTTTATTTCCACAAGAACATCGCCGGCGCCGTCAGCGCGATCTCGGCCATCGTGTTCCTGTTCTTCGCGATTGAGACCCGGCGCAAGGCCGATATCGCGCTGTTCGCGGCGGCCGTCGGCTTCATGGTGATGACGCAATCCAAATCCTCTATCGGCTTGCTGCCGGTGGCGCTGCTGGCGGCATGGATTTACCGCATCGCGTGGAAGCGTGGCATGGATCGCGCGATCGTGGGCGTGACGCTCGGGCTGATCTGCATTCTCGCCGTGACCGTGGCCATCGCCGATTCCGGGCTCATCGCGCGTGTGCTGGAGGACCCCACCGAATTCACCGGCCGCACCGCGATCTGGCAGGCGGAAACCGCGTTCGTACGCGACCACGCCTGGCTTGGTTCGGGCTTCGGCTCGTTTGCCGACACCGGCGCCGCCTCGCCGCTGCACGATTATGTGGGCGGCGGCTGGGTGGAAACCGAGGCGCACGGCCACAACGCCTATCTGCAACTGCTCGTCACCATCGGCGGCGTCGGTTTCGCGCTGGCGATGTTCGCGCTGGTGGTGCAGCCGTTTGGCGCATTCCTGCGGGCCGCGACGTCGGAACTGGCGCTCAAATCGCTGCTGTTCGCGATCTTCGTGTTCATGCTGCTGCACAATTTCCTGGAGTCCGATTTCCTCGAAGGCGACGGACCGGCCTGGGTCGCGTTCGTGCTGATGCTGGCGATGCTGAGGAGCGCGCCCGAGGCGGCACCGTGACGGACGCGCCGCTCTTTTCCGTCATCATCCCGGTCTTCAACCGCGCCAAGCCTCTGGCCCGCGCGCTGCGCTCGGTGTTGGATCAAAGCTGCCAGGATTTCGAGATCGTGGTGGTGGACGACGGTTCGGTGGACGAGCCGCAGACGGTCGCCGAGGCGTTCGGCGATGCGCGCATCCGCGTCGTGCGCCAGGACAATCGCGGCGGCGGCGCGGCGCGCAACACCGGCATCGATCTGGCGCGCGGGCGGCTGGTCGCGTTCCTGGATTCCGACGATGTGTTCCTGCCCGGGCATCTCGAAACGATGCGGCGGCTGCTCGACGGTACGAGGGATACAGCCGGCTACGCGCCGATGGTCGTGGACCGCGGCGAGGGCCGCACATTCGTCAAGCCGCCGCGCGCGATCGACGCGGATGAGCACATGGCGAACTACCTGATGTGCGACCGCGGCTTCGTGCCGACCATCACGCTGGTGCTGGAGCGCGACCTGGCGCAGCGCGTTCGTTACAGCGATACGCTGCCGTTCGCGCAGGATACCGATTTCGCGATCCGTCTTTATCTTGCCGGCTGCAAATTCGTCATGGCCGAGGCGCCGGGCGCGATCTGGCAAGACACCCACGATCCCAGCCGCGCCTCCGCGGGGCGCAAAGGCGCGCGGCTGCTGACCTGGATCGAGCGGTTGCGTCCGCAGATTCCCGACCGCGCCTACCATGGCTGCCGCGGCTGGATGATCGCCAAGGGCGTGGCGGCCGCGAGCCCGCTGGCGGCGCTCCGGCTCTATTGGCACGCGGTCACGCGCGGCTGCTACAGCGCGCGGCTGGCGGCGACGGTCTTCCTGCAGATTTTCTTTCCCGACCGGCTCTATCGCCGGCTTGCCGACCGCGCGATTGCGCTGACGCGCGGCGCGGTGTGGTCGCGCGGCGAACGCGGCCGCCTGCGTATCGTGAATCCGTGATCCGCCGGCGCGATTTCCTCGCGCAGGCCGCGGCCGCGGCCTGCAGCGCACCAGCTTTCGCGGCGGATTTCCGTCCCAGTATTGTCGAGGACGGCGACAGGCCGCTTCGCGTCCACGCCGCGCAGCGCGGCGTCGCCTATGGCTGCGCGACCGGCAACTACCAGCTCCACGACGCGGATTTCGCGCAGGCGCTGGTGCGCGAAGCCGCGATGATCGTGCCGGAATATGAGATGAAGCGCGGCGTGATCGAGGCGGTGCGCGGACAATATGATTTCAGCGGCGCCGATGCGCTGGTGGCGTTCGCGCGCGGCCACGGGCTGGCGTTTCGCGGCCATCCGCTGGTCTGGCACAAGCGCAATCCGGACTGGCTGGACGATGCCGTTAGCGCCGCGCGCGACGACACGCTGCTGACCGGCTATGTCGCGGCCGTCGTGTCGCGCTATCGCGGCAAGGTGCATTCGTGGGATGTCGTGAACGAAGCGATCACGCCCGGCGAGCCGGACGATCTGCGCCCGACCGCCTGGCTGAAGCGCTTCGGACCATCCTATATCGATCTCGCATTCCACGCCGCGCGCGCCGGCGACCCGCGCGCCTTGCTGGTTTATAACGACTGGGGTTGCGAGCTCGGCGCGCCGCAGAACGATCGCTTCCGTGCCACGACGCTTGGCTTCCTGGAAGGCGCATTGGCGCGCAGCGTTCCCATCGATGCGCTGGGCCTGCAAGGCCATCTCGGGCTTCAAGGCCCACAGGTCGATGCGGCGAAGCTGCGAGCGTTCCTCACTGAGGTCAAAGCGATGGGCCTTCGCATCCTCATCACCGAGCACGATGTCGACGACAGCGGCGGGCCCTCCGATATCGCGGCGCGTGATGCGACCGTGGGCGAGGTGAGCCGGCGGTTTCTGGATGTCGTGCTGGAAAACAGCGCCGTGATCGCGGTGCTGACCTGGGGGCTCTCGGATCGTTATCTCGAACAGCCGGGTTTGCGTGAGCGCCTCGCCGGCTGGAGTCCGCGCATGCTCCCGCTCGACGCCGCGCTCAACCGAAAGCCCATGTGGCAGGCGATGGCGAAGGCGTTCGCGGCCTAGGCCGCGCGTTTGAGGCTCGATCCCATGCGACGCTGGAGATGGTTCGCCAACCGTGGCGCCGCGAACTCGGCGCCCACCATGAAGCGCATCAGCGGGCCGAAGCTGTTGGCGGCCGACGGCCCGGTGAAATAAAGCCCGCGCACCGAGCTCTCGAAATTGTCCGACAGGATCGGCGTCTTCTCGACCGTGGCGATCTTCGCGCGCAGCTCGGCCGCCAGATAGCCCAGCCGGTCGACATTCGGGCGATAGCCTGTCGCGGCGACGACGTGGTCGCAGCTGAGAGATTGCATGCCGCCGACATCGCCGATCACCAGTTCGGCGCGTCCGCCGCGCGCTTCGACATGGCGCAGCGTCTTGCCCAGCAGCGTCGGGATGCGGCCTTCGATGCGCTCGCGCATGAACCAGCCCGGCGCGGGGCCGAGATGGGTGCGCGTCGCCTTCAGGCGGATGGCTTCGGGCAGGCGATGGAACACGAGCGGCATGTTCACGCAGAAGAACGAGCGCCAGCCGGGGCCGATGCCGGTTGCGGGCTTCTGGATCTGCTTGAGCAGCGAGTTGTCGTCGGCATCCGGCGGGCTGTGGAAGCGGATCGACGGCGAACGCGACAGGATGCGCACCGAGGCGCCGCAGTCGTCGAGCAGGGCGGCGGTATCGATGGCCGACGCGCCGGAGCCGACGACGATCACCTCGCGGTCGCAGAACTCTTCGGCGTCGCGGTGATCGAAGCTGTGCGACAGGAGCGACGCGGGCAGTGCGGAGAGGACATCCGGGGTATGCGCGAACGGCGTGATGCCGACGGCCAGGACGACGGCCTTCGCCGTCAGGCGCTCGCCGGTTTGCAGCGTCAGCGTGAAATCGTCGGTGCCGCGCTCCAGCGCGGTGACCAGCGTGTCTTCCAGGTCGGGCACGAAGCGGGCGAGGAATTCGCCCGCATAGCTGTTGAAGGTGTCGAGCGAGACAGGCAGGCCATGGTCCTGATAGGCGAGGCCGCGCACCGCGCAATAATTCTTCAGCGCGCCGCCAGGCCCGGGCGCCGAAAGGCTCGAGGCGACGCCTTCGGATTTGAGCAGCATGGTGCGCGGCATGTGGTTGCGCCAGGTGTCGAGCGGACGGCCGAAGATGCGGAAGGTGACGCCCATGGCGCGCAAATGGGCGGCCAGCGAAAGCCCGTAAGGGCCCGCACCGATGATCGCGACGTCGCAAGAACCGTTCAATTCCGCCTCCCTTTTTGACGCGTCCCGGGTTGAAACAAATCCCGAAACGGAACGCCGACAGGCGCATCCGGGCCGGTTATGCGGCACTC
>Ga0209222_1000180_pt1 | contig 13860 bp, 9 predicted proteins | sample BlaSpr_A8_Ref_O3_FD_187991 | JGI IMG/M metagenome (GOLD analysis project Ga0209222, IMG submission 187991) | Forest soil microbial communities from Thunder Bay, Ontario, Canada - Black Spruce, Ontario site 2_A8_Ref_O3 (SPAdes) (version 2) | ecosystem: Environmental > Terrestrial > Soil > Boreal...
CGCTCTTGCTGAGATTGTAGTCAATGTGCGTGATGCCCTGGTCGTCATCAATCGCGGCGGTGGGAGAAGAGATGAACCCATTGCTTCCGACATTTGGTAATGGCAAAAAGTCTTGAATGTAATTAGCGATCACCGGGTTCACGGGAACTTGATTGTTCGGATAAATATTGCCCGTGGTCGGATCCGTTAACTGGGTGCCGTTGGGATCGGTGCAGGCGCCGGCGGCGTACGTACTGCACAAGGAACTGAAGTCTCCAGTGCGCTGGGCGGGAGTGAGCACGGTCAGTTGCGGCGAAGTCTGGCCAACGACGCTGCGGGTGGCCTGATAAGCAAGAAAGAAAAATAGCTTGTCCTTCTTGATTGGACCTCCAACCGTGCCACCAAACTGGTTGCGCTTGAAGGTCTGCTTATCCTGGTCAAGCGGTAGGAAATAGTCCCTGGCATTGAAGAAGTTGTTACGGTTGAACTCGAAGAGGTCTCCGTGGAAGGCATTCGTGCCTGATTTGGTGATCTGATTGACGATTCCGCCGGAGGTGCGGCCGTACTGTGCGTCATAATTGTTGGTGAGGATCTTAAATTCTTCGACGGCGTCTGGATTGGGACTCACGACAATGTTGTTGCCCAGAAAGTCGGTATTATTGCCGCCGTCCAGAAGAAACGTGAGGGACTCGGAGCGCTGTCCGCTCACTGAAAAAGGATTGCCAGAGCCGTCGTCGGGATCAGGGGCGAACACGCCGGCTTGCAGCAAACCCAGTTGCAGGGTATCGCGATCGAGTAGCGGCAGATCGTTAATCATGCGCTCGTTTTCGACTTTACCGAGGACGGCGCCGGTGGTGTCCACCTGGACGACGTTGGAGGTGACCTCGATGGTTTGACTTTCCTGGCCCACTTTCAGCGCAATGTCGAGGCGTCCGTTTTGATTTAGCTCGAGGACGATGCCGTCCTGGACGAACGTTGAAAAGCCGGGCTTATCGACAGTCACGCTGTACTTGCCGACTTCGACCAAATCGAAGAGATAGGTGCCGTCAGGGCTGGTGGAGGCGGTGCGCGCGATGCCCGTGCCGGTGTTGGTGAGGATCACCTTGGCGCTGGCGACTACGCCGCCGGATTGGTCGGTGACGGTGCCGCGGAGGGAGGCTTTGGTTTGCGCCCACGCCGAACCGCTTAGGATCGCCAGGAAGCAAAATACGAATCCAAATCGCAGCAGCGCACGATGAAATTTCACACCCCACCTCCGTTGTAAGGACACCTGCCCAGGACACGCGGCGCGCGTGTGGTGCATGGGCCCGTTCAACAGGAGAGAAGTGGAGGACGACGGTCTCGCCCCCGAAATTAACGACACATCCCCGGAATACGCCCCAGTCGCTGCAACACACAGCCCCGATGCGGGAATCTATAGAACCGCGGGCGAAGGAAGTCAAGAAAGAAGCGCTTATGGAAGCTATCAACTGGATTGAAGTGAATGACTTGCGGTCAAAAACTTGGGGCAGGAAGGGGGGAGCGGCCGGTGGGGGTGCCGGCCGCTCATGGGCATTGGGGTGATGGAGGTGCAGACATTCGAGGCGCTTTGGAGAGCCCCGAACACGACTTAGTATGCCGCTGAGGAGTGGGGACGTCGATAGACCGCTCGGCCCAATTCAGGCCAGTACGAAAGTACTCGAAAGGTGGTTCGTGGAAGTTTCGCTTGGTGCGGAAAGGCGGAGTCAAAAGATTTAACACAGAGTTCACAGAGAAAAGCGGAGAAAAAATCTGAGCAAGAAAGAGGCAATTACCTCTGAGACGCAGAGCTCGCACAGAAAGGCCAAGGCGAATCGGCGAGTTTGTTGACATCGTGGCAAGCTGGGGTGTAGCCCTTCGATCCCGCACAGCGGGATCTCAGGATGAATCGCGCCGTAGCGCGATTCACAAGCAGCCTCCCTACCAAACATTCTCGGCGCTGACTGCGGCGCTGCGGGGTGCGGGATTGAATGAGGGGACGCGGGGTGGTAGGCTCGGCGGAGCAGTTGCCCCGACGCGGCGCGCGGTCGTGCGCTGCGAACTGCCCGTTACGATCCATGGGCGCTACCGGAACAAAACTCGATCGCAAGCCGGCTGTGGCAGCACAAGCCTTGGCATCGGTGCGCCAGCTTCTGGTGGAATTAGGCGGCGCGCGAGGGATGGAAGAGCTGGTGGCGCGCGGTACGAAGGCGCATCTGGAGCGGGAGCTGGGGTTGGGCAGCCTGGAGCGCGTGGAGTTGATGCTGCGGCTGGGCGATGCGTGCGGCGTGCGTTTGCCAGACCGCGTGGTGGCGGAAGCGGATACGGTGCAGGATTTGGTGGACGCGATTTTGCGCGTCGAAGCCGGCGAAGCTGGAAATGGGGCCGGTGCTCGCGGCGCAGCGGCGGTTGCCGCAGTGCCGAATTCTTCTGCGTCCCCTTCTGCGGTGACTTCTACTTCGGCTGTTTCTTCTGCGCCCGCGACTCGCCCGGACATCGACGAGCAAATTCGCAAGGCGGAAACGCTGAGCGAAATCCTGCGTCTGCGCGGTCGCGGCGAACCGGGGCGCAGCCACATTCAGATTTACGAGGAAGACGATCAGCTGCGGACGATCACGTTCGGAGAGCTGTACGAGCGCGCGTCGGTGGTGGCAGCAGATTTGCGGCGGCGCGGGCTGGAGCCGGGGCAGACGGTCGCGATCATGCTGCCGACTTGCGCGGAATTTTTCTGGACGTTTGCTGGGATACTGCTCGCCGGCGGAATTCCGGTGCCGATTTATCCGCCGTTCCGGGCGGATCGCATCGCGGAGTACGCGGCACGGCAATCGAACATTCTGCGCAACGCCGAGGCGCAATTTTTGGTGACCTGGCGGCAGGCCGAAAATCTGGCGAAGCTGCTGCAGCCGCGCGTGCCGTCGTTGCGCGAAGTGCTGAACGCGCAGAAGCTGGCGAGCGCGCCCGCGGATCCGCAACGGCCAGCGGGCGAGTGGCGGCCGGTGCAACATTTGTCGCATCACGCGCGAGGTGAGGACATCGCGTTCCTGCAATACACGTCGGGCTCGACCGGCGATCCGAAGGGCGTGGTGCTGACGCACGCGAATCTGCTGGCGAATATTCGCGCGATCATTTCGGGGATTGATATTCAGCCGGACGACGCTTGCGTTTCGTGGCTGCCGCTGTATCACGACATGGGATTGATCGGCGCGTGGTTCGTGCCGCTGTTTACCGGGATTCCGCTGGTGGTGATGTCGCCGCTGGCGTTTTTGAGCCGCCCGGAGCGCTGGCTGCGCGCGATTCACCGGCATCGCGCGACGATTTGCCCGGCGCCGAATTTTGCGTATGAGCTGTGCGTGCGAAAGATCGCGGACAAGGATTTGGAGGGGTTGGACCTGAGTTCGTGGCGCGCGGCGACGAACGGCGCGGAACCAGTGCGCGCGGAGACGATGGAAAGATTCGCGAAACGTTTTGCGCCTTACGGATTTCGCCGGGAATCGTTGATGCCCGTGTATGGGTTGGCGGAGGCTACGCTGGCGATTTCGGTGCCGAGGCTGGGCGCGGGATACAAAGTGGACCGAATTGAGCGCGCGCAATTTGAATCGGAGGGACGAGCGGTGCAGGTTGCGAGCGCGGAGGCGCCGGCATTGGAATTTGTAAACGCGGGGAAGCCGGTGCCGTCGGTGGAAGTGCGGATTGTGGATGCGGACGGCGTCAATTTGGGTGAGCGGCAAGAAGGACGGCTGTGGTTTCGCGGTCCTTCGGCTACGCGGGGATATTACCGTAATCCCGACGCGACGCGCGAATTGCTGCGCGATGGCGACTGGATCGATTCGGGCGATCGGGCGTATTGGGGCGAAGGCGAGATTTACATTACAGGGCGCGCGAAAGACGTAATCATCAAGGCGGGGCGCAATCTTTATCCGCACGAGGTGGAAGAAATTGCGGGACGCGTGGCGGGAGTGCGGACGGGATGCGTAGTGGCGTTTGGCGCGCCGGATGAACGTACGGGCACTGAACGGCTGGTGGTAGCAGCCGAGTTGCGCGATATGTCCGCGGCGAGACGGATCGAAGGTGAGATTGCGCGGGCCGTGGATGAGGCGATGGGCATGCCTCCTGATGTGATCGCGCTGCTGCCGCCGCAGTCCATTCCGAAAACTTCGAGCGGGAAATTGCGGCGCAGCGAGACGCGGCGGCTTTATCTGGAAGGAAAACTGGGGTGGAAACAAGAGGCTCCGTGGGTGCAGATCGCGCGGCTGGCGGTGCACGGAGCTGCACCACGCGCTTGGAGTTGGGTGCAGCATGCGGCGCGCAGCGCGATTGAATTTTTGTATGGCGTTTATGCGCTGACAGCTTTCGCAGTGATTCTGATTCCTTTGTGGATTGTGGTGGGCCGCACGCGCAACCGGCGGCGCGCGGCGGCCCTGGTGCAGCGCGGCGCGCGGATGATGTTGGCAGCGGCCGGCGTGCCGGTGATCGTGGTGGGAGCAGAGATTCTGGAGCAGCGCGCGAAGACGGGTCCGTGGATTTTCGCGCCGAACCATTCGAGTTATCTGGATATTCTGGTGATGCTCGCGTCTCTGCCGGACGAGGTGCGGTTCGTGGCGAAGGGTGAGATTCGCGCGATGCCGTTCGTGAGCATGCTGGCGGACCGCAGCGGACAATTTGCTTTCGATCGCAGCGATCCGCAGGCGCGCATACGGCAAGCGGAAGAGGTGAACGCGGCATTGCGCAACGGCGAATCCGTGGTGATTTTTCCGGAAGGAACTTTTACGGCGGTGGCAGGGATACGTCCATTTCAATTGGGGGCGTTCAAAGCGGCGGTGGATACGCAGCGGCCGATTTGCGCCGTTTCGGTGCGCGGGGCACGGCAAATCTTGCGCGACAAGACGCTGCTGCCGCGGCCGGGGCACGTGACGGTGACGTTCAGCGCGCCGATTGCGCCCGATCCCGCGGCAGGCGACGATTGGCATGAAATTGTGCGCCTGCGCGATGAGACGCGAGAAACGATTGCGCTGAATTCCGGCGAGGCGTTGATCTAGGATTTGAAATCCTCATTGGCCGTAACCGTTTTTCCCTAAGCAGCATCCAAGAAGTACCAGCTCGCAGCGATGCTGCGCGCGGCCCTCTCGGGACCGCGGCGGCATCGTAAAACTATGCGGGCGGGCGTCCGCTGTCCCAGCCAGTTGGGCATATCCCGCACCACATTCCCAAGGAGAAAAATTCATGGTACGGAAAGTGTCGTTACTGGTTGGGCTGCTATTTTTGATTTCGCTCGGTGCAGGGTCGCGTGCCAGCGCGCAGGACAAAGTGGAACTGTACGGCGGATATTCGTTTTTCCACCTGCAGAATTCTCCGGGCGCCAACAATTTGAACGGATTCATACTTTCGGGCGAGTATAAGTTTGCACCGTGGTTCGGCGCAGTTGGGGAAGTGGCCGGAGATTACGGCGGCGGATCATCGGTGACGACGTATTTGGTTGGTCCGCAGGTTTCGTTTCCGGCGCGCATTTCACCGTTTGCGCATTTTTTGATTGGCGGAGCGCATTTCGGCCAAACGGGCTTCACTGACAACTCCTTTGCGACGTCATTGGGATTCGGGATTGATGCGAAAATCGCGCCGGCATTCAAGTGGCGAGTCATCGAGGGCGATTATGTGACCACGCGCTTCGGCGGGGGCACGCAAAACAACGCGCGGATTTCGACGGGAATCGTGTTCCGGTTCTGACGCGAAGCATCCGTGTGATTGCAGGGGCGGTTGGTGTTCCGCCCCAGTTTTTTATTGTTGGTACAGGATGAAATTCACGGTGATGAGGGTTTCGACTTCTACGGGTTCGCCGTTCAGGCGCGTGGGTTGATAGCGCCACTGGCGAACTGCTTGTAATGCCGGGTTGGCGAGGATCGGATTTCCGCTGACCACTTCGAGTTGGCGGACGGTGCCGTCTGTTGCGATGATCGCGCGCAAGTACACCGTGCCGGCCAAATGAATGGCGCGTGCGACGGCGGGATATTGCGGCTGCACTTTGTAGATTAGCGCGGCTGCCATCACGCCTTCGCTGCGGTGTACGGGCGCTTTGTGTTCTGGCGGCTCGGGCTTTTTTATTTCGATCGGCATGCCTGAACCGTCTGCACCGGGAATCCAGGCGCCAGGACCTGGAAGTCCATCGTTTCCGCCATCGCCGATTCCCGGCGCGGAATCGCCGCTTACGCTGGATACGCCAGCCCCACCGGACGAACGAGCGGGCGTGGGAGCTGTGGGCTTCGCGCAAAAGAAACAAAGCGGAGGTCTGTCGGTGATCTTGACGAGTGGAAGTGGGTGTGACGGCGCTGCTTTTTCCGCGGAGCCGCCTCCGCCGCGATAGGGCGGCGTGGGCGTCATGATGTACAGCCCCGGTAAGACACCTGGCGTGATCAGCGGCCACAAGAGCATCGCGCCAAGCAGCGCCGCTTCAAAGACCACGGAAATGACCAGCGCTTTGCGGCGCTGATTGCGGGCGCGGTGGCGGGACTCGGCATCACTCTCCAGCATGCACTGCGACAAGCTTCCTAGATCGCTCACGGACACACCTCCCTCCAAGTGATTGGCACACACCGGAACGCCATCCAGACGCGGCCAAGGAAGAGATGGCCTGACTTATGCGGCCGGTACGAGGGTTCCGGCCGGGCCGCGTCTGATGGTGCTGCGGAGTTCGCGCGATCTCTGTAGAGATAGACACCGGCGCTGGCGAGTTGTGCCCCCGGGCGAGCCGGTTCGTTGCGAGTGTGAGGCGAAGATGGCAATAGCGTAGCAGCGTATGGGTGTAAACGCCTGTATACAAATTGTTTACAAATCTCGTGTTATCAAATGCATCATTTTGAACCCGACGTGCGTCTAAACATCTGTCATCGCTAATTTGTAGCTGTTCTTAGAGATGGAAGGAGTGGCCATCATGAGCCGAAACTCAATAGAAACTGTGGGGGTCCGCTATACCGGCTGGGCTGCGTTGAACCGCGACCCGCTGGAAGACCGCGTGGAATTCACTTGTCCGCAGTGCGGGGAACAGGGGACGAAAGCTGCGCGGAGGCCGCGTGCGGCGTATCACTTCACCGACGGGTTCGTGCAGGACCTGGAAGGTGAGACGACGACCTGCCGCAGCTGCAAGAATTCGCTGCGCGTTGTCCCGGTAGTGATGTTGCATGACCAGGACGAGAAGCGGCGCTTTCAAGCGGTGTTTGCGCTGGATCCTTACTCAAACAACTAAATTCAGGCTGACGGGAAGTGAGCGGCATTGTTTTCGGTGAGTGTCCCGAGTGATGCGTGCTCTTTACGGGTAGGCCTCAAACGAAAACAGAGGGGACGAGCTTGGGCTCGTTCCCTCTTTTGTTTTTGCGCAGGATTTTTCTGCTGCTCAGGGCCGCATAACGTTAGGGATCAGTTGATGGGGATGCGCGAAGGGCTCGCCTTCGACGTCCAGGTGCAGGTGGTGGGCCTCGAGGTCGCGGCGGACGTGATCGAACGCTTCGTCCACGGAATCGGCAAACTGCAGAAGTTTGTAATCGCGTTCGTTCATGGTTCCGGTGCGGACCATGTGGCGCCAGTTGATCAGTTTGTCCCAGTATTTCCTGCCGTAAATCAAAATTAGGTGATGGGAAGAGAGCTTGTTGGTCTGCAGCAGGGTGAGCATTTCCCAAAGCTCGTCCATGGTGCCGAAGCCGCCGGGAAAGACGACGAGGGCTTTGGCCATTTGCGCGAACCAGAGCTTGCGCATGAAGAAATAGTGGAAATAGAAATTCAGATCGGGAGAGATGTAGCGATTCGAGGTTTGCTCGTGCGGCAGCTGGATACTGAGACCGACGGAGGGTCCGCCAGCTTCCGCTGCGCCGCGATTGGCTGCTTCCATGATTCCGGGTCCGCCGCCGGAGCAGATGACGAAACGGCGCGGCTGATTGCCGAGGGTCATGGCCCAGGTAGTAATGCGGTGGGAAAGCTCGCGCGCTTCTTCGTAGTATCGGGACATTTCGACGAGCGCGCGGGCCGAGGAGATTTTTGCGCGCGATGCCGGAGTGCGGCGGCCGCGCGCGGCGGCTTGGACTTGTTTCAGGCGCGCCAGGGCGTGGTCGCGCGATTGAATGCGGGCGGAGCCGAACATGACGATGGTGTCGCCGATGTTGGCGCGGCGCAGACGGCTGAGAGGGTCCAGATATTCGGCGAGGATGCGTAGTGGGCGCGCGCCGAGGCTTTCCATGAACTGCGGATCTTCATAGGCCAGTTTTGGTAGCGGCTGGTGCTTGGGCTTTTTTCGCGCGCGCTTCATTGTTCACGCCCTGATGCGGACTTCCACCCACGCCACGGATCACGCGACGGGCCACACTTTGCGTAAGACTTCGCTTCACGCTTCAAGTCACGTTCCGTTGCAGATTTCAATTCACACCTCAGTTCCCTGCAGCTTTATTTCGTTTCCAATTATGCCGCTTCCATTCTAGGAGAACGCGCGGGAAATGCCAGCCGTTGCGCGCCGCGGCAGTGCTCTGTAAGCAACGCATGTGCGCGGCGGCGAATCAGATACACTGGACAGATACGGTGAATTTGGGATGAAACCTGTGAATCGCGTGTTATTCCGGCGTTTAATTCGGGGTGGAGCGGTGGCTGCGTTAGCGGCGGCGGTGCTGATGGTTGCGCCGATTGCACGGTGTCAGGAAGCGCCGGCTGGACCGCTGCATCCGCGTCCGGGTGTGCCGACCGAGCAGGTTCCTCCTACAGAGCAGCAGAAACATGCCATTCGCGTGCGCGTGAACGAAGTGACGGCGCCGGTGATTGTGCGCAATCCGCACGGCGAGATGGTCTTCGATTTGAAGCAGGATAATTTCCGGGTGTACGACAACGGCGCGGAACAGAAGATTGACCACTTCGACGTGGGCGGCGATCCTTTGTCCATCGTGCTGGTGATTGAGGCGAGCTCGCACATCCAGCCGATGTTTGCCAGCATCAAGCACGCGGGAATCGTGTTCAGCGAAGCGGTGATGGCGCAAACTTCAGAAGCGGCGGTGATCAGCTACGACAGCACTGTGGACCTGCGCGCGAAATTCACCACGGACCCTGACAGCGTGCAGGACACGATCGAGCATTTGCCGCTGGGCGTGAATGATACGCTGCTGTATGACGCGATGGCGCGCGGGATTTCGATGCTGGAGGAGCGGCCGGCAGTGCGGCGGCGAATCATGCTGGTGATTGGGGAATCGCACGACAGCGGCAGCGAGAGCAGGCTAGGCGAAGTATTGCGGCAGGCGCAGCTGGCGAATGTGACGATTTATTCCGTGGGGCTGAGCACGACGATGGCTGATTTGCGCGCGAAGCCGGATCACGTGAACGACACGCCCGATTTGTTGGCGCTGGCGGTATTTCTGGTGAAGACCGGGAAGAATGTGTTGGGCACGAATTCGCTGGCGGTGGCGAGCCAAGCTACCGGCGGATTGCACGTGGCTACGATGCGCGACCGCTCGATCGAAAAAGCGATTGATGATATTGGCGGCGAACTGCACGCGCAGTACACGATTGGGTATCGTCCGGTGGGAGATGATCCGGAGGGCTACCACGAGATTAAAGTGGTGGTGGTGGACCGGGCGAATGTTTCAGTGCGCACGCGGCCGGGGTATTACGTCGCGCCACCTTCGTAGGCGTGCTGCGATTATTCCGTGACGACGCTGGGATGAGCGCCTTCGGTATCTAGAAACTGTGCGAGAGTGCTGCCGAAATCCTGCTTGGTGGGCGGCATGGGAAATTTCACGCCTTTCGTTTGCATTTCGTCGTAGAACTGCTGCAGGTCTTTTACAGTGAAGCCGACGTCATAAGTGCCCGCTCGATTTTTCGCTGGCGGGATGCAGCGCGAAGGACGTCTCACCGGTGGCGAATTCCGACCAGCCGGGTGATTCGAACTTCAGAGGCAGACCGACAACGTCCCGATAGAATCTGACCGCGCGATCCATGTCTGCAACGAACTCGATGATGTACTTCAGTTTCGGTGCCATGGCTACCTCCTAATTATTTCTTTTCAGGTTCGGGCGCAGCTGCGACTGTGGCGGCTTCGTCTTCTTCCAGGATGGCGGCAGCTGCGGCGATGCGATCGCCTTCTTCGAGGCGCAGCAGGCGGACGCCTTGGGTGGAGCGGCCGGCTTCGCGGATTTCGCCGGAGTGCACACGGATCACTTTGCCTTGACCGGTGATGATCATGACGTCGGAATCTTCGCGGACTTGCAGCGCGGCGACCACGGGACCATTGCGGTCGGTGGATTTCAGATTGATCACGCCTTTGCCGCCGCGCGAGGTGACGCGATATTCCGCGAGCGGCGTGCGCTTGCCGTAGCCTTTTTCGGCGACGGTGAGCATGAGCGAGGTGAGCGATTCACGAATCTGGTCGCTTTCCAGCTCGTCTAGATTTTTCGTTTCCTTCTTGTATTCCTTCTGGATGATCGCGAAATCGGGCTGGACCGCGTCCATGCTGACGACGAAATCGCCCTTGGCGAGATCCATGCCGTTGACGCCGCCGGCCCCGCGGCCCATGGAGCGCACTTCGGTCTCGCGGAAGAGAATGGCCTGGCCGTCGTGGCTGGCGAGGAAAATCATCTGCATGCCGTCGGTGAGTTTTGCGCCGATGAGCTCGTCCGTGCCATCGAGACTGATGGCGATGATGCCGGAAGGACGCGGATTGGAAAATTCAGCGAGGCCGGTTTTTTTTACGGTGCCGTTCTTGGTGGCGAGGAACACGTAGCGATCGGCTTCCTCGAGATTGCGCGCGGAAACGACGGCGGTGAGTTTCTCATTCTCCTGGAAGCGGACGAGATTGGAGATGGCTTTTCCGCGGGTGGCTGCGGCGGCTTCGGGAATTTCGTAAACCTTCAGCCAATAGATGCGGCCTTTGGACGTGAACAGCAGGATGTAGCTGTGCGCCGAGGCCACGAAGAAATGTTCGACGAAATCGTCGTCGCGGGTTTTGGCGCCGATGCGGCCTTTGCCGCCGCGTGACTGGTGGCGATAGGTTTCGACCGAGGTACGTTTGACGTAGCCCGCGTGGCTTACCGTGATGGCCATTTCCTCGTCTTTGATCAGGTCTTCGAGCTTAATTTCCTCGACGCGGTCAACGATCTGGGTGCGGCGCTCGTCACCATAGGATTTTATGATTTCGCGCAGCTCGGCGACGATGACGGCTTTCAGTTTCTTTTCGCTGGCGAGGATTTCGCGGAGCTCTGCGATCTGTTCGCGGATCTTTTTCAGCTCGGCGAGGATGTCGTCAATGGAAAGCTGGGTGAGGCGGTGCAACTGCAGTTCGAGGATGGCATCAATCTGCGGAAAGCTGAGGCCGACGATTTCCGCGGGCATGCCGTATTTCTTGTTGACGAGTTTTACGCCGGCGATGCTTTTGGCTTTACCGTCTTCGGATACCTTGACCGTTTTGTTGGCGAAGAATTCGTGCAGGTTTTCGCGGGCGTTGGCGCGGCTGGACGAACCGCGGATCACCCGGATGACTTCGTCGAGATAATCGAGAGCGATCTGGTAGCCGAGTAGAATATGCTCGCGCTCTTCGGCTTTGCGCAGCTCGTATTGCGTACGGCGGCGCACGACGTCTAGCCGGTGCTCGATGAAAAGCTGGAGCAATTGCAGCAGGCCGAGCTCGCGGGGCTGTCCGGCGACGATGGCCAGCAGGATCATGCTGAAAGATTCCTGCATCTGGGTGTGCTTGAAGAGGTGCGCGAGGATGATTTGCGGTTCTTCGTCCCGTTTTACTTCGATGACGATGCGCATGCCGTCGCGGTCGCTTTCGTCGCGAATGTCGGCGATGCCTTCGATCTTTTTGTTCTGGATTAGGCCGGCGATATTTTCGATGAGGCGCGCTTTGTTGACTTGATAAGGGAGCTCGGTGACGACGATGTCCTGGCGATCCTTGCCGCGCTGTTCGATGGCGACTTTGGCGCGCACCTGGAAGGAGCCGCGGCCGGTCTTGTAGGCTTGCTCGATGCCTTCGCGGCCGTAAATGTAGCCGGCGGTGGGGAAATCGGGGCCCGGGACGAGCTTCATGATTTTTTTCAGGTTCGCGTCGGGCTCTTCAATCAGCACGATGGCGGCTTCGACGACTTCTTTCAGGTTGTGCGGAGGGATGTTGGTGGCCATGCCGACGGCGATGCCGGAGGAGCCGTTGACGAGCAGGTTGGGAATGCGCGTGGGCAGCACGACGGGTTCTTTTTCGCTTTCATCGAAATTGGGAACGAACTCGACGGTATCTTTTTCGATGTCCGCGAGCATTTCTTCAGCGATTTTCGAAAGGCGCGCTTCGGTGTATCGCATGGCCGCTGGGGGATCGCCGTCCACGGAGCCGAAGTTTCCCTGGCCGTCCACGAGGGGGTAGCGCATGTTGAAATCCTGCGCGAGGCGGACGAGCGCGTCGTACACGGGAGCATCACCGTGCGGATGAAACTTGCCGAGGACTTCGCCGACGATCTTGGCGCACTTGCGGTAGGCCTTGGTGGAGGTGAGGCCGAGCTCGTACATGCCGAAGAGGATGCGGCGGTGCACGGGCTTGAGGCCGTCACGGACATCGGGGAGAGCGCGGCCGACGATCACGCTCATGGCGTAATCGAGGTAGGACTTCTTCATTTCCGATTCGATATCAACCGGGGTGGTGATTGACTTGTCTAGTTCTTCGGCCACGTGCAGTCTCCGTGATTAGTGATTAGTGATTGGTGAGTAGTGATTCGCGTGACTCGTGATTTGTGATTCGTGATTCGTGGTTGGTGGCTTTTCATTTGTACTGAATAGAAAAATTTAAGTGCTTTGTTTTCTGCGAGCCGCAAAATTGTTGGTGCAGGTAAAGGGTTTATTGGTATCGAATCGAAATTGGTATTTTGGACGCGGTTTAGCCGGGGGTGTGCGGCTACCAAGGCCGGGGTGACGGCGCTGGCGCGGCGGCTGGTGGTGTTCGACATTTTCACAGATTCATCACTCTCTTCGGACGCGCGAAATGCAAAACGTTGTGTGTGTACATTGGCTGGCGCTTCGGCCGATCCCCAAAAGGCTGGCGACCTGAAGGCCGCCGCTACAAAACCTGCGCCTATGCTTTTGCTCTGGTCCGCTCCAGCACGTAGGTCTTCACCGTTTCGAAGGCCGTGGCGTTGTTCGAAAATCGCTGCGGGCCGAAGTAGGTTTCCAATTCGTTGAGCAGGGCGTCGCATTCGGCTTGCGTGGCACATTCGAAGGCCACGCCTTGCTCGTTGTTCGGCGCTTCCGTTGAGGTCGCGCGAAAATCCGAGCAGCTCATTCCGCGCAGGCCCGGCAATATCTTCCATACCAGTTGATAGGTCACCAGAGTTAGATATCCAGGTTGACGACGTCGAGGGCGTTTTCTTCTATGAATTTGCGGCGCTCTTCGACGTTTTCGCCCATGAGGGTGGAGAAAATTGTTTCGGCGGCGACGGCATCTTCCAGGCGCACTTTGAGCAGGGTGCGCACTTCCGCGTTCATGGTGGTGTTCCACAATTGCTCTGGATTCATTTCGCCGAGGCCCTTGAAGCGCGTGATGGTGAAATCTTTCTTGGCGTCTTCCAGGACGTAATTGAGCAGGCCGAGCGAATCTTCCTTCACGACTTTGTCGCCATTGTGGGCGATGGTGAAGGGGCCGCGATCGAGTTCGGCGATGGCCGCGGCGAGAGTGCGCAGACGCTTATAATCCGGCATGGCCGCGAGGGCCCAATTGATGCGGCGTTCGCCACCGTTTTTCAGGACCAGCTCGTGCAGGCTGTGCTCTTCGTCGAAGATGAATTTCGCTTCGAGGTCGAGCTTGGCTTTTTCGATGGCCTTCACCAGCTCCTGCAATTTCTTTTTGTCGGCGAAATCGGTTTTCTTGTCGAGGTCGCTTTCGGCCAG
>Ga0209222_1000182_pt1 | contig 13850 bp, 7 predicted proteins | sample BlaSpr_A8_Ref_O3_FD_187991 | JGI IMG/M metagenome (GOLD analysis project Ga0209222, IMG submission 187991) | Forest soil microbial communities from Thunder Bay, Ontario, Canada - Black Spruce, Ontario site 2_A8_Ref_O3 (SPAdes) (version 2) | ecosystem: Environmental > Terrestrial > Soil > Boreal...
GGCATGGACTGGTTGGAGAAGCCCTGGTTGGAGGTGCCGTAGGCGTTGTTGTCGAGACCGTCCAGCAGGAAGTTGTTGAACTCGCTGCGCTGGCCGTTGACGTCGAAGGAGGCGTCGCGACTGCTGTCGGTTGTGTTCTCCAGAAGATTGCGGCGGACGCCCGGAACCAGCGCGGCAAGATCTGCATACGCACGGCCATTGAGAGGCAGATTCTCTGCCTCGCGTGTTCCGATGACCTGTCCGCGCTCGCTGGAGTCGGTCTGGAGAATATCGGCTGCCGCACCCACCGTAACGGTTTCGTTCTTCGAGCCAATCTTCACCGCGACATCTACGCGCTGCCGGGCATTGACCGTGACAGCAAAGGCTTGTGTCGTGCTGTCCTCGAAGCCATTCGCATTCACCGTCACCGTGTATTGGCCAATCTTGACGTCGGTAAACTCATAAGCGCCAGCAGTGCTGGTCTTTGCCGTCACCACTGCTTTGGTTTCCTGGTTGATCAACGATACCGTGGCTCCAGGCACAAAGGCTCCGGAGGCGTCGCGGATATATCCGAGAACGGACGCGGTCTCAAACTGAGCATGAAGCGGCGTCAGGTTCAGGGCAAAAAGAAAAATCGACAGAATCGATACGAAAAGGCGTTTCACTGTTCACTCCAGAAATTTTGGATATCGTCATTACCGAACGGCGGTAGATGGGCCCGGCGCTCCCTCATATCCGTGATTGCCGGACAGAGGAACAGGTGGCTTGATCATGCGGGGCGAATGAGAAATGCGGAAGTGTATTCCTCGAGGTGAAAAGGCCCCACACCGTGTGTACCCCCCTATTTACCCCTCTATGTTTCAAGAAGATGCGTCAATTTATGCTGAGTCCCGTTCACCGAATTTTCACGTGATGAGCCTAGCATAGCTGTATGCCCACAGGTGTTCAGGAAACGATCACGGCCGTTATGCCAGTGGAATACCCTGAGGAGCCGGTTGCGCAGGCTCCCGGCTATGACGCTCTGCTGCCGAACGATCAAGCGATAAGTAGCGGACTGGATCTCCAGTCCCGCGCGGAAGGTCAACTGGCACTGCGCATCGCCGCCAGCAAAGGCTTTTGCAAGTCCAGCTTTCTTCCCAATTTTTTGCTGTACATCTGTGAGCAGCACCTCATCGGCAATTCTCAGGAGATTACAGAGCAGCGAATAGGGACAAAGATCTTCCATCGGGCCGCCAACTATAACCCCGGTGAAGACAATATCGTGCGCAGCTATGCGCGGCTCTTGAGAAAACGCCTCGACGAGTACTTCGAGCAGGAGGGCATCGATGAACCCGTGCGGCTGGTCGTTCCTCGTGGCGCCTATGTTCCAATCTTTGAGCGTTACGCAGAGAAGAACAGATCGTTTGCCGCTCCCTTACAGATCGCGGACGAGGAGCCTGAACTTCCTTCACCCACACGCCTTGAGTCTGGATCGCCGCCAGCGCGCATCGATCGCATCAAGTCTCCCTGGGGCTACATCCTTTTGGGTATAGCGATTGGAGCGCTTCTCGCTTCGGCGGCATGGTTCTTCACGCGCAACGCCCAGTCGCGAAACGCTGAACCCGAGCACGCATTATGGGAGAAGCTCTTTCAACAGGACCGGGACACGATTATCATCCCCGCGGACAGCGGACTTGGAATTTTGCAGAATGTAACAGGAAAGCTATCCGATGTGCAGGGATACGCCAATGGAACTTATTTCGCAGACATAAAGCCGATACCCGGGATTGGGATAGATAATCTCAACGACTTACGCGGACAGCGTTACACGAGCGTTGTCGATCTCAATATAACGTCCACACTGGTCCGGCTTCCTGAATTTGCGAATGGAAGATCACAGATTCGTTTTGCGCGTGGCACCACCATCGAGGATCTAAAAGGTTCCAATGCGATCCTGCTTGGTTCGTCCCATACGAATCCCTGGGTGGCGTTGTTCAATGATCGATTGAACTTCGAACTTGAATACACTGCCACAGTCGACCAATCGTACATATTGAACAAGCACCCATTGAGTACGGAAAGTCCGAGATATTTCAATGGGACGGACAAGACAGCAAACCAGACGTATGGTGTGATCGATTACTTGCCTGGATTGGACGGAAGCGGACATACCTTGATCATTCAAGGGCTCAATATGGCAGCGACACAGGCTGCTGCCGACACCTTATTCAATGCAGAGGTAATGAAGCCGATCTTGCAAAGGGCGTCGTTGCCCAACGGAGAGTTAAGGTCCTTCGAACTTCTGGTGGAGACTAAAAGCATAGAAGCGAATGCGCCCGAGGGACAAATCGTCGCTGCTCGATTTTATTCTCGTTGAGTCCTCCTTCGTTGAACCATGATTAAAGTTGCTGGCTTGTCCCAGTGAAACAATTGCAATTAGATTTGTTCCTTGATCCAGACCTTGGACTCAACCGCCCTGTTGTACTTGCGGCGGCCAGCGGGCGTTGCTCCAGCGTTGGTGGTGGAACCGGGTGCGTAGTTGACCGCAGCATCGCCGGCCGCAATCTCCTTCGGGGTCTCGATGCGATTCATGCGGGCGTAGTTTGGAACTGCCAGCATCGGCGTGCCGTCCTGCCATGTTCCTGTGATGGCCATCACTCCGCCGAGCAGGTCGGGTCTCCACTCCGCCTTCAGAGGGGCGTTGCTCAAAGCTTGCTCGATGTTGTGCTGGTCCGCTGTTTCGACGTTGTAGAGAAGCGGTCCATACTTCAACGCCACCATGTCAGTATCCGCATGGATACGGCTGTCCGCCGTGACGCGCTGCGGCTCCATCGGCAGTTCGAGATCGATGCGGTCGCCGGCCTTCCACTCGCGCGTGACCACGGCATAGCCTTTTTCAATCCGTGGTTTCAGCTCATGGCCGTTGACCGCAAAGCTCGTGACCCCGCTGACGGCAGGCGTCTCGGTGTACAGCTTGCTCGTGGAGCCGTTTGGAATGCGTACATGGAGTGCGAAGGTCTTCGCCTCTTCGGGATTGACCGTGATGCCGATCTTGCCGCTCCACGGATAGTTGGTCTTTTGTACTACCTCAACGTTGGTGCCGGCGATTTTACCGACGTGGATGCGGCTGCCCACGAACATGTTCACGTAGAGCGCGTCCTTGCCCTTCACGTAGCTCCATGTGGGCACCATCAGCAGCGTGCGAGGAATGTTGCCTACGCAACACGGGCAAACATGCCAGGCCGTGCGCTGGGTGTTGACCAGAGGGTTGGTGTAGCAGAAGTTCTGACCGGCCAGATCGACCCCGCCGAGAAGAGCGTTGTACATGGTCTGCTCGTAGAGGTCGGCGTACTTTGCGTCGTGATAGGCGAGGTTCATCTTGTACTGGAAGAAGATGACGCCGCAGCTCGAACAGGACTCGCAGTAGGCTTCGTTGCGCAGCGAATAGTTCGGGCCGAAGCCCTCGGAGGTTTCGCCGCTGCCGATGCCGCCGGTGACGTAGTACTTCTTGTTGACCATGTTGTCCCAGAGCGAGAGGACAGCGCTCTGGTAGCCGGGGTCGTGCGTCTCGGCTGCGATGTCGGCCATGCCGGAGTAGAAGTACATGGCGCGGACGGCGTGTCCGACGGCTTCGTACTGCCTGGTGGCCGGCAGATGGCTCTGGTCGTACTCCTGGCCGCCGGGGGTTTGACCACGGCAGTCGATGAGGAACTTTGCCAGCTGGATGTAGCCGTCGCCGCGATCATTTCCTTCCGTGTCGTTGACGAAGCGGCCGAAGCGAACGAGCGCCTGCTCCATCTCCTGGTGGCCGTCGTACCACTCCTTCTTGCCGGGACCGATGCTGGCTGCCCAGCAGTCGGCGAGCTTCTTGGCTGCGTTGTAGAGGCGCAGGTCCTGGCCGTCGGTCAGCGTGTGGTGGTTGATCGCGGACTCGATGAAGTAGCCGGCGGTATAGCCCTCATGGTTGCCACGGTGTTCGGGCATCCAGTGTTCCGGCCAACGGCTGCGATCGGCGAGTGTGTACGCGGTCTGCAAATAGCCGTCCGGCTCCTGCGCAGCAAGGATGATGGGAATCCATTTTTCGAGCGTGTCCTTCATCTTCGCCTGCGCGGCGATAATATCAGGATCGCCTTGCGGATCGACCATCAGTGCGATGCACATGGACTCCACGGTTTGATGGACCCAGGCGTTAGCGAAGACGTACCCCTTATGACGAGCGTGGGGCTCGCCGCGAAGGGCCTTGCCGGCTTCGATGAAGTTGTCGAGACCACCTTCCCCCTGCGTAAGGTCCGTGCGTTCGCAGTAGGCGATGCAGTGCGGAATCCAATCGACGATCAGCGCCTTGGCGCGCGCATTCCACAATGGGCTATCGATCGCGTACTTCGTGGTGTAGACGACGTCCAGCCGGTCCTTCGGCGGGGCTGTCTCCGCACGGACGTTAAGAGTGGACGCGGCTTGTTCGCCGCTTCCGCTGGCTGTCAGCTTCAGCACGTAGTCGCCCGGAGTGGAAAAGGTGGCCGTAGTGTTGGGCGAGGTATCGTCGGCGAAGAGTACGCGGCCGGGGCCGGTTTCTTTGCTCCAGAGCGCATGATTGGCGCGGGCGGATTTGAGCCAGTCCGCGTGGCCCATCAGATAGGTATTGCCGCCGAGGACGACTACGCGGTCGATACCGGCGTCGACCATCGGAGGAAAGTCCGGCACGAGACCGGAGCTGAGAACCTGCCACTCGAGAATGCCCGTGGAGTGCGTTCCGTCGGAATCGATTTCGAGGCGCAGCTTGTCTGTGTGGACGTCATCAAAAGTGGTGGTGTTGAAGGTGTCTTTATCGACTCCCAATCCAGTGGCGTTTGAAACCGGAACAAAGGCGCTTCCGTTCCAGTAGAGAATCCGGTAAGCCTTCGGCGCGCCTATGCCTGCGCGGTCCATCCACCAATAGACATTGATCTTGTTGGTGGTGACAGGCCTGCTCCAGGTGTACTGCACCCACTGCGTATCGGTTGCAGGCCAGTTCCCGTAGGAGCCGTGGTCCTGGTCGCGCGAGTTCGCAGGCGTGCTGCCGTCATTCAGCGCAGACAGTTTGGTGTCGCCGGATGTGTAGAGGCTGGAAGGCGTCGCGACCTTCGCCAGGTTGATGGGCTCATCGGCGGTTTGGGCCAAAGCGTGCGATGGGCGGACGGCCGCGAGCAGTGCGGTTCCAGCCATGCCGGCGAGGAAGTTTCGCCTGTCCAAATAGCTATCCGGACTCATGGCTTCAGAGGGGAGGGACAGGGCATCCTTGTCGGCAGTCGGGTGATTCACTGCATTGCTAGAAAGTTTTCTGGACATGGAGAGATCTGCTCCTTTTATATCAACCATCAAAAATGGCGTTCCGCATACTTTTTTGTATGCAAAATTACGACTAGCCTATACCGTCCGATAAGACGGTGTCCAGATTTCCCCCTGGACGCTAGACGATCTCATCGGTCACCTCTTGAGCAAGAGTGGAGATGGGGATATTGCCGTTGCGGTTTACCCCCTCAAACACCAGGTGAGTATTGCCGGTCGCTGGATTCGTCAGCAGAACAGGGGACACGTTAAACGCAGTGCGCAGGTGGTCTCCCGTGAGGACCTCCCTGGTGCTGCCATCGGCGAGAATGCGGCCCTCGTGGAGTAGGAGCAGACGATCGGCAAATCGTGCTGCCAGGTTCAGGTCGTGGACGACGCCGATGACGAGGACATCCTTCTGCGCGGCAAAGGCACGCACCTTCTCCATGAAATCGATCTGATGGCGAATGTCGAGGAAGGTCAATGGCTCATCGAGAAACAGGTGACGGATCGAACCATCCAGCGGCCGCCAAATCTGCGCCAGGACGCGCGCAAACTGGACGCGCTGCTTTTCTCCGCCGCTGAGTGTGCCATAGCTGCGGTCCGCCATATCGGTCACGTCGAAGAACTGCATGACCTCGTCGCAGATGTGCAGATCCTCGGTGCCTGGACGGGCTCCGAAGTGGGGGTATCGGCCCATCATTACCAGCTCGCGAACAGGGATCGAAAACGCAACCTCGACAGCCTGCGAAAGCACGGCCCTGCGTTGCGCCAGCTCCCGCTCGCTCCAGCGCGCCACATCCGTGCCGTCATACAGGATGCGTCCCTCGCCGGGTTGCAGCAGTCGCGCCAGGAGCTTGATGAGCGTGGATTTCCCAGCACCGTTTGCGCCCATGATGAGGTGCAGGCGACCGGGCTCGAAGCGCGCTGAGAAGTGGTCGATCAGCATGCGCCCACTGGCGCGGAAGACAAGATCGGTCGCGGTCAACATAACTTTGGAGTCAACATAACTTTGGAGACAACATGCCTTAGGAAAGGTACTCCTTGCTGCGAAGCAACGAAAGAAACACGGGCACGCCAACGACTGCTGTGACGATTCCGATGGGCAGTTCAGCCGGACGCAGCAATACGCGCGCGATCAGGTCGGCGACGCTCAGAAGCGTACCACCAAGAAGCGCGCTGCCGAGGATGAGAAATCGGTTGTCGGGGCCGCGAAGGATGCGCAGAATGTGCGGGACGATCAGGCCGACAAAGCTGATCACTCCGGTGAAAGCCGTCGCCACGGCCACCATCAGTACGTTGATGGCGAGCACCATCCACTTGAGCCGGCGGACGTTGACGCCGAGCGCTACCGCCTCGTCCTCGCCGATCATCAGCGCATTCAGGGGCTTCGCGAAGAAGACGGCCGGCACGAGTCCTAGGACCGTGGCCAGGCCGACTACGAGAACAGCGTTCCAATCGGCGCCGGAGAGCGTGCCCAGGTTCCAGTAGATGATGGAGCGGGCCGCTGGATCGCGCGCCACGTAGGACAGAAATCCAATACCGCTCATGCAGAGTGCGTTGATCGCCAAGCCGGTGAGCAGTAGGCGCACGATCGAACTGCGGCCCTCGCTCTTTGTATGTGCCAACACAAACACGAGATAGGTTGAGAGGACTCCGCCAATGCATGCGGCGAGCGGGAGCGTCCAGGCGCCGAGGCTCACTTTGAGCATGGCTCCGAAGACGTAGAAGAGGGCCGCACCGAAGGCCGCGCCGCTCGATGTACCCACGAGGCCGGGCTCGACGATGGGATTGCGAAAGAGCGCCTGCATCAGGGTTCCGCCGACTCCGAGGCAGGCTCCGACCAACAAACAGAGGATGGCGCGAGGGACGCGCAGTTGAATAAAGATTCGCTGATCCAGCGGCAGGTCGGTGCGCCCTGAGAGCTTGCCCCACACTGCCGCGGCCATATCATGCGCCGAAAAATCCATCGCACCAAACCGGATGGACACGACTGTGGTAACGACCATGAGGAGGAGCAGCAGCGACAGCCACCAACCATCCGATCGACGCGGGCTCCCTGGACTCGGGCTCATGGATGGATGAGCTGCGCCAGCCGACCGATGGCGTTGCCCGTGTCAGGACCGAAGTACATCAGATCGTGCTCCGGCACTCTGTAGATGCGGTTGTTCTTCGCTGCGTCGGTTTCGGCAACGCCGGGCAGCGTCTTCGCCTGCTCCGCTGAACCGAGACGGTCAAAGCCGTACTCGGTCATCAGGATGATCTGAGGATTGCTCTTCGCAATGATTTCGGGGGAGACCATCTTCTGCATGCCCTGCTTTTGGATGGCCATCTGGCCGCCGGCCAGTTCGACCATTTTTCCCGCGGTACTCGCGTCGCCGCCACCGCCGTTGCCGACGAGGAGGTACGTGTTTGAAGCGCGTCCGAAATGAATGACGGCGACACGTGGGGTTGTCTGATACTTCTTTACAGCGACCGCGGCGGCGGCCATCTCGCGATCCATCTGGGCGCAGAGTTCTTCGGCGCGCTGCTCCTTGTGGAAGAATGCGCCCATCTCACGCAGCAACGCCTTTGTGCCTTCGAGCGAATCATTCTTCGCCGCAAAGGTCTTCATCGGGATGTGCAGCGCCTGCAGCTGCCGCACAACGTTATCGGGACCGATATTGTTGTCGTCGATGATCAGGGTCGGCTTGAGCGAGAGAATTCCTTCAGCGCTGAGGGCACGGTGATAGCCGACTGTGGGCAGCTTTTTAATCTCCGCCGGATAGGTGCTGGAGTAATCGACGCCGACAAGGTTCGCTTGCACGCCCAAAGCGTAGATCATCTCGTTGTAGGCTTCGCCGATACAAACAATTCGTTGAGGGCCGTCTTGACCTGCGACCTTGCTCCCGAACCGGCCGCAGCCTGTCAAGAGACACGTTAATATAATCGCCGATAGGATTCGAAGCCGATTCATAAGGCTGCCTCAGGATACATAAAGCGGGCGGTCAACCACCAGCAGAAACTGCCGGTACCGTGGGAGACTGGATGATATGAAGAAAATTGGCTTCCTCTCATTCGGTCATTGGACCCCTTCACCGCAGTCGCGAACGCAGTCGGCGGCTGATGCGCTCCTGCAGTCTATAGACCTCGCCGTGGAGGCCGAGCGCCTGGGAATGGACGGCGCCTACTTCCGTGTTCATCACTTCGCGCAGCAACTGGCATCACCGTTTCCGCTGCTCGCGGCGGTCGGCGCTAAAACGCGAACGATTGAAATCGGCACCGCAGTGATCGACATGCGGTATGAGAATCCTCATTACATGGCGGAGGACGCTGGGGCTGCGGATATCATCTCCGGCGGCCGGCTACAGTTGGGAATCAGCCGTGGTTCTCCGGAGCAGGTCATCGATGGCTGGCGCTATTTTGGCTACAGCCCAATGGAAGGCGAGGACGATGCAGATTTAGGCCGGCGGCATGCAGAAGAATTTCTCGAGCAGCTGAGAGGGAAGGGCTTCGCGCGTCCTAACCCGCGTCCGATGTTTCCCAATCCGCCAGGACTGCTGCGTCTTGAACCATACTCCGAAGGCTTGCTTGACCGGATCTGGTGGGGGGCTGCATCCAACGCGACAGCTGCGTGGGCCGGAAAGCTCGGAATGAACTTGCAAACCTCAACCCTCAAGTTCGACGAGACCGGCGAACCGTTGCACATCCAGCAAGCCGCTCAGATTCGCTCTTTCCGCGCAGCCTGGAAGGAGGCTGGGCACGCTCGCACTCCGCGCGTCTCTGTCAGCCGTAGTATCTTCGCGTTGATCGACGACCGTGATCGAGCCTATTTCGGACGCGGCGGTCAGGAAGAGGACAAGATCGGCTTTCTTGACGAAACCACACGGGCGGTCTTCGGCCGCGGCTACGCTGCCGAGCCGGATATTCTCATCGAGCAACTTAGGAAAGACGAAGCGATCACAGAGGCCGACACGCTATTGCTAACCATTCCAAACCAATTAGGCGTTGCCTACAATGCGCATGTCATGGAGGCAATTCTGACTACTGTCGCCCCAGCTCTCAGTTGGCGCTAAATCGCTGCCACATTCATTAAGTTATGTGATGACCGGCGAAAAGCAGACTTGTGCGTGAGAATCCACCGCAGATACCGAGTCCCAGGAACGCCTGCCATTTTCTCCATTTCACACACCGCTATGAAAGATCAGGCCCGTAAACACAGAAGCAAATTACTGTGTACTCAATGTAAGATTCGCACTGCTTTGATCCCCGGCACTGTCGGTAGCTGTAATAGCAATCACTCCTGTAAACGAAACATCCAGGCTGTGAGTGGAGCTTGAACCGCTGTAGGTTGAGTCGCCACTATAGGTGGCGGTGATAGTCTGCGCACCTATCGGCAGTAAACTCGTCGTCAAACCTGCCGAGCCTGAAGCCAGAGTCGCCGTACCGAGGGACGTGGTGCCTGACGAAAATACGATGCTGCCTGTAGGCATTCCGGCACCTGAACTTGGCGCAACATTCGCGGTCAGGACTTCTGCATTCCCTAATGTGGGAGCGTTAGGGGATACGGATAGAGCAGTCGTCGTCGTGATGAGCGCAGGTGGTGGATTGCTTCCGCCGCAGCCTATTGCGAAGAAGACGGAGCTGAACGCAATCATCGTGAGAGCGAGAAACAGATGCCGGCGACGCCGGGGCAGTACCAGTAGCAGGAGTCCGGCAAGGCTGCCCGTGGCTCCTGCACCGAGCCATCCACGATGTGATCCGCGAACACTTGCTGCGAGATTGGGACCCACGAACAGCGGAGTTGCGAGTTGCAGCGTAAGCGTCGAACTGACCGCGCCCTGGCTACTGAGCACGGGTGCGCTGAAGGAACATGCGATTCCCGCTGGCATCGTGGAAGGGCACGAGAAGGAGATTGATCCGGCCGTCAATACCGTGGAGCCGGTTGGTGTCGCAGTGACAACCACGCTGTCCGACGCGTTGGGTGCGAGCGACAATGAGGCTGGATTGATCGTTGTGGTGAAACTCCCTGACAGCGTAACCATCAAAGGAGAAATGCTCGCAGAGACGTAGTTCGAGTCTCCCGAGTAGCTGGCTGTAATCGTGTTCTTACCTAGCTGAAGTTGGGTCGATGGTAGCGTGACCAAGGCTAGGGAGATAGGAGAGGTCGTGGAACTGGGGCTGGCGACGAGGGTTTCAGACCCGAGCACAACCCCAGTGGTCGTATTGGTGAAAATTACGGTGCCGGTTGGGCTAACGCCGTTAGGAACGCCTGCCATCGTTACGGAAAAAAGAACGTTTTGTCCCGGCTGCACTGTTGTTCGGGTTGAATTCAATACACCCGTTGCATTTGCTTGCGTAATGGTGACAGATAATCCGCTGGAGAGACTAGGAGAGAAGGTCGCGTCTCCTGCATAGTGAGCAAATAACGGATAGGTACCGACCGGCAGTTGGGTAACCCCTACTACTCCCTGACCGGCGCTGAGTGTGACCTCTGCATCGGTGTTCGTGCCAACCGTTGTATCGGAAGTGATACCCACGTCTCCGCTGGGAGCAGCGGTAGCGGGCGCTACCGCTGCTACAGAAACCGTGACAGACAGTGAGGCTCCATAGACTGCCGTGGCGGCGGTAGTCGCTGAGATTGAAGTAGTTGAAGGCAGAAATGTTGCTGTCGCGCTACTCCAGTTCTCAACCAGGTTATAAGCATTTACGGATCCCAGGCCGGTGACGAGATCATAGCCTGGGCCTGCATTGAATCCTGGCAGAATGCCAAACTCGTCCGCCGCCACTGCGGGCGTGCAATCCGTTGTCCCCGTAAAACACGGTACGGCGTCGTTTGAATCGGTGACGTCATAGAACATGCAGGAATTCCCGGTAACAGCATTATCCGAAGTGCATGCCACCTCGCCACTGCCTGAGTATTGTGTGGCGCCCAGCTTGTACAGGACGTAGTTCACATTGCCTAGTTGAGACGCTGTCTTCTGCTGTACCAGGGCCATCATTCCGGCAAATATGGGCGAGGCAAACGAGGTTCCTCCTGCCCCTTCGATCGATGTATTGGGGTCACACACACCGCCTGCTGCAATATCGGACTCGCAATAGACATAGAAGCTTCCCCATGTACCATTGCCGGCCATGAGGGCAACGTCCGGTACATCGCGAACTCCATCGGATGGAATTCCGGGAACACCGCTCTGCCAGGCTGGTTTCGGATATCCGCTCACACAAGAAGCGGGCGTGGTTCCAGTTGAAATCGCGCAGTTGCTGGCACCACCCGAGCCACCCGTTATGTTGAGGAAATTAGCCTGCCATGCGGAGTCGTTGCACAATGCTTCGTCCGTTGTATCGGTGGTGGCGTTTCCGTTAGCCTGCAATGCTGCAAGTATCAGCGGATTTGCGCAGCTATTGTTCCACGTCGCTTCGGGAAGGTAGGAGATAACCGAGGCGAGCGTTGTCGGGTCATTCGTAGCGTTCCAATATTTATTGGGATCAAGGTACGTTCCGTATAAGTCTGTACCGCCCACAGCTACGTTGTATGGCGTTGAGCTAAAACCGCTGACACTCAGGCCCGTTTCAGAAATGGATGCACCGTCGTCGCAGAAGTCTGATCCTGAATCGCCCGTCGCCACCATGACGGTGATGCCCTGCGCCGCAGCTTGTTCCCACAGTTGGTTGAAGTACTGATTTCCTGCGACGCCTAGATGGAGCTCGCACTCTCCATAACTTACGCTCATGATCGACGCAAGATTGTTGTTGAGGATATACGCTGCGGCGCCGGTAATGCCTCCGGAGGCGGGCGTGTTGGCCGATACGACCAGATCGATGGTCGCATTCTTTGCAACCGCTCCGGACCACTCCACATCGAGGTCGGCTTCTCCCTCGTCATCGTCAGCCGTTACCAATCCAGGATCGGGACCGTAGTGGATGATGTTCAGCTTCTTCGCGGGCAGACCGAATGTGGCACGGAAGGAATCGACGTCGGCGGGATTGATATCCGACTGGCTCACGATGGCAATCGTCTCACCGGTGCCGTCGATGCCTGCGTTCCACAAGGGCAATATGTTGTAGATCGTTGCAAGATCGTAGGGGGCGAGAGCGTAAACCGGAGTGCCTTGATCTGTGGTTGTGAACTCCGGATGCACCGCAGTATTGCCCGCGGCCAACTTCCACCCAGACTTTGTATGCTGAACCATCTGCGGCTGCGTGTGCAGGGGCTTGAGAGGAAAGTTGTTAAGCGAAGCGAAGCCAACTACGACGGGGGCAATCGCCGCCGGGATCTGCGGGTCGTTCGCGTTGGCGTAGTACGTTCCGCTTTTGATCTTGTAGCTATGCATCTCGGTATGAAAGGCAGCTTTTAGCTGCGCATTTGTGCCGGAAAATGTAATCATGCTATGGCCAGCCATCTGGGGCTCTACCTCGAAGCCATGGCTCTCCAACCATTGCGAGATCGTCTGAATATCCTGGGGTGCAACACCGAACTGCGCTCCAAACTGCTCCGGTGTCAACCATTTGTGATATTGCGGCGACGCTGCATTCTGCTGAGCGTTTGTCAGCTTGTCCAATGCTGCCTGCTGAACACTGCTCCGCTTGAGCACAAGGATGGTCCTGCCAAGTTGCAGGGAGTCCGGCGCTGCACCCTGATCGGCCGCCGCCGTCGCCAGTGGATGAACACTCCCCTGCAGCGTCACCAGATTGCCTTCGTCGATCGGGCCGGTAATCATTGAAATTGGCTGGACAGCCTGGGTTGCCGTCTGCGCGTGGCCCGGGCCTGCCAGGCAAACGGGTAGCAGAAACAAGCCAAAAACACTGGTGCAGGATGCGATCACTCGTTTGATGTTCATAAATCTCCGGATGCTACGGATTGCATAACTCTGAACTTGAAGCAGGGAGGGTGAATGAAGGTTCACCCTCTCTGCTGCTCGCCCTTACTGTGCTTTGGTGATGGTGAGAGAGATGGTCTGCGTCTGCGTAATTGCACCAGAGGTCGCAGTGACGGTCAGCGTGTAGGTGCCGGCCGTTGTGCCTGCAAAGGTATGGCCGCCCGATGAGCAACCCGTCAATGCGCTCAATGTCCCAAGCGCCACGGCCGCCACGGCAACGATCGCCAGCAACCTTGAACGCAGACGACGCCTTGGCCACAGTACGAATGCCAGACCAGCCACGCTAAGACCGCCCAACGTTCCCGACCATGGAGTGATGGGGTGGGTGCTCTTTGCCTGGTAGTTATTGTTGGGTGGAGTCGTTGCAACGACGATCGACATCGCAGCCGTCTGTCCCGCAGCCAACGTTACCGTTGCAGGACTGGCTGCGCAGCTGGCTTCGGTCGGCGCTCCCGAGCAACTGAGCGTGATTGCACCGTTGAAGGTAGAGTTGCCCGCAATCGAAACGAGTACTGTTCCAGTTGCGCCTTGTGCGAGCGTGAGCGTAGCCGGAGCTGCCGACAGCGTGAACCCCGGCGTAACTGGAGCCACGGTAACCGTGAGCGGCGAAGCAGTAGCCTGATTATGCGTAGCATCGCCCGAATAGGTTGCTGTAATTGCATCGCTTCCTACGGGGAGCGATGTCGTGGTCAGCGTGGCCACGCCGTTCGTCACTTCGGCGATGCCGAG
>Ga0209222_1000183_pt1 | contig 13760 bp, 13 predicted proteins | sample BlaSpr_A8_Ref_O3_FD_187991 | JGI IMG/M metagenome (GOLD analysis project Ga0209222, IMG submission 187991) | Forest soil microbial communities from Thunder Bay, Ontario, Canada - Black Spruce, Ontario site 2_A8_Ref_O3 (SPAdes) (version 2) | ecosystem: Environmental > Terrestrial > Soil > Boreal...
GGTGGGCTCAAAGCTTTTCATGCCGTAAAGCTTCGCCACGTGCTTAGGAATGAGGTCATCGTTGCGCCAGTTATCGTACTTCGCCCAGGCGTTGAACTTCCAGTTTGTGAGGGCAACCTCACCTTGGGGATTCTTAACGAAGATTGGTCCTGAGTCGCGCAACCAGACACGGTCTGTCCGCCAGCAATGGAAGTGAAGCCGAGCTGCATTTCCGCCCTGCCTGCGCAGCATGTTGAGTGCGCGGCGCTGATCGCTCTCATCGTTGACAAGGATGTGCACATCTTCGACCTGCGAGAGGTGCCGTACGATCTCACAATAGACCCACGGAATTGGCTGGAATTTATTGGGCCAATCCTCAGGATTGTGCGGCCATGCAATCCATGTCGCGGCGTGGGGGGCCCACTCCGCGGGCATGCGATACGTAGCTTCTAAGCTCATAACGTTCTTTGTCATTTAGTCGTTGTGTAGAAAGTGTACGTCGCCTTGTAGGGGACGCGCACCTCATTGTTCTGATGCACCGAATCGCAAACCATGGGGGGAACGCCCGCCTGTGTATCAGACCGCCGCACCAGCGTGACATCCGACAGCATCCCCGTAGTTGTGCTTGCGGAGTTCGTCTCCAATAGCAGCCACGGCAGGTTGGCGGGGTCGCTGGCAGCTCGCTTCTGAAGTACCTTCCCTGTAACGGAGCTGCCGTCGTTCCATGTCCACGTGGGCCCCGTGCTGTGGGTGCCTACCGGCTGATGGGTTGCAGGATCAAAAAGGGTCGCTACTGGCCCGTCGAGGGTCCACTGAAACGTGTCGCCTTGCGGAGCGCACCGATATACCTGCACTCCCAGTCCTACGGCGGTGGCCTTTACATGCGCATCTGCGGGGGGGAGCGTGGGGTCTGGTGTTTGCGGTGAAACAATTAGTGCGAGCAGCGCTAGTGAGAGGAGCATGGTCATCCTGCCTTTCTACTGAAAGCCTAGTCTAAAAACCGGCTGGTGATGCCGCCATACGCATCGATTCGGCGATCTCTTAAGAACGGCCAGTGCTGCCGGGTTATTTCTACTTCATTGGTATCCAGGTCGGCATACAGAATTTCTTCCTGATCGTGGGAAGCCTTGGCAAGAATCCGCCCAAATGGGTCGGCGATGAAGCTGCCGCCCCAGAACTCGATTCCACTCGCTGCGGTATCGTCGCCTGGGCCGGGCATCATTTTGCCATTGTGTTCGACGTCGCCATGCTCATGGCCAACACGGTTTACCGCGCACACAAATACGCCATTCGCTATGGCGTGTGCGCGCTGGATTGTCTGCCACGCGTCATATTGCCGTTCTCCGAACTCTTGTTTCTCGCTCGGATGCCAGCCAATCGCGGTAGGGAAGAAGAGCGTCTCGGCGCCTTTCAGGGCCGTCACGCGGGCACCCTCTGGATACCACTGGTCCCAGCAAACCAACGTGCCAATGGGGCCGGCCGAGGTCTTCTGCGCCAGGAAACCCAGGTCTCCTGGTGTGAAGTAAAACTTCTCGTAATATAGTGGGTCGTCCGGGATGTGCATCTTGCGATAGATGGATGCTATGTTGTCCTTCGCGCCGGATGCATGGTCCAGAATTGCGGCCGTATTGTGATAAAGGCCGGGTGCGCGACGTTCAAACAGGCTTGCAATCACTACTACGTTATGTTCGCGCACTACCTCGCTCAGCGCCGCGGTCGACGGCCCAGGGATCGACTCCGCTGTTGCAAACAGAGCATGATCTTCGCGCTGACAAAAATACTGTGCGCGAAAGAGCTCGGGCAGGCAAATGAGTTTCGCGCCACCTTTGGCGGCCTCGCTCACGCGTGATACCGCCTTCGCTAAATTTGCTTCAGTCGACGCTTCGCAAGACATCTGAATCAGCGCAACGCGCGTTGTGGTCATCGTTGTTCCCCTTGTCTTCCAGCCGATGGTTACGGCCAAGCAAATGGCGCTGGAATCAGCCAGCGCCATGTCATCTCTGTCTTCATTTTATCCGTAATCTGCTTATTGTTTTTCTCCGCGATCTACTTATCGTCGAAGAGCAAAATCGCCGCGGCAATCGTCGTCGTCCAATTACCATTCTTTGCGCCGACCGCCGACTGGGTCACATTGGCTGTCCGGACAATCTTGTTTGAGATGCGATAGATCTCCTTTTTTTCGTCCCAGCTCTTATCTGGATCAAAATCCACATCGAGCGTGGTTGCCAGCATCTCTGCGGCTAGCTCTTCTGCGTAGTCGCCTGCCTGGTCTTCGGTCTCACCGAAACTGTGGTGCTCGGAAAGGTAGCCGTACGCATTTTTATCCGCGGGGATCGCCACGCCGATGGAGCTCACGACCAGCCGGTGGGGCTCGCGCGTAGAGTTCTCAGCGACCACAGCAAACACTACCTCGCCGGGGTTTAGATACTTCAGCCCCTCCTTGCGCGTGATCATTTTGCAGTTGGGTGGGAAGATCGACGACACGCGCACCAGATTTTGCGCCGCAATTCCGGCGTCGCGGAGGGCCAATTCGAACGAGGTCAACCGCTCCTTGTGCTTACCAACGCCTTTGGTGAAGAACAGGCGCGTGGGAACCATATTCTTTCCCAATGTGGAAGTCCTCCTCTGCACTGATGTTGAACGGGTATCCGGACATTCCTCTACCGCCGCGCTTGTCCAGTGGAATTATCCCATGTCGTGGGCAGGGACTGCATGTTGGCCAGAGTTTATCTTCCGCGCCCCGTGATCAGGGAATTTGGACCGCCGATGGCGAAAATTGCGGGAGAATGCAATCCTCAGACCCCTTCGTGAATTTTAGTGGCGTCTTCTGCTACTTTTAAAGCACGCTGCGAAATTTTCTTAAAAGTGCCCTTTTTGAAACTTCGCATTTCTTATACTGCGGCAACCGGCTGCCTATGAAGGAGTACCATGTCGACCGAATTTCGTAATTTTCTGGAATTGTCGTACGAGGAACTGGAAGAGCTCAACTTGAGGGCGAAGGACCAGCGCCGGAACCGCGTTGCCGGAGATGTTATCCAGGAAGAGCGGCTTAAGTATCTCACGGACACGCCAGGCATCAAGGCTGTGACGGTGCTCTTCTCCGACCTCGAAGGCCGGCTGCACATGCTCGATTACGATAAGAAATTCCTCGTCAAGAGCTACGACAATCTCACCTTCGACGGCTCATCCATCCGGGGTTTTACCGCACAGCGCGAGAGCGATCTCCGCCTCGCTCTCGATTGGAGCGCATTCTATTGGACGCCTGCGGATGTCTTCGGCTCGGGCAAGGTGCTGGTCTTTGGCGAGGTCATCGACAAGAATGGCACGCACTATTCCGGCGACATTCGTGGCGTGCTCAAGGACTTTGCCGGGCAGCAGTATGCCAAGAACGGCTACACCCTTAACGCTGCCAATGAGATTGAGGGCTTCCTCTTCGACGGCATCGATGCCGAGCGCGCCTATCACGAGACGGGCACGTTCGAGTATGTCAACAAAGGAGGCTATTATCATTCGCTTCCTGGCGACCCGCTGCGCGAGTTCATCGACACGACGGCGGAAGTGCAGCGCGCGATGGGCTTCGAGAATGAGAAGGACCATCCAGAGGTGGCGCCGTCGCAGTTCGAGATTAATTACTCCTATGGCGATGTTGTTGCGGCAGCCGATCAGATTCAACTCTACAAGCTGATCTGCCGCCAGGTCGCAACCCAGATGGGCATGACCGCCAGCTTCCTGCCGAAGCCAGTCACCGGGGTAAATGGTTCGGGGATGCACACGAACGTCTCCATTTCCAAAGGCGGGACGAATCTGTTCTGGGACCCCAAGGGCCAGGAGAAGACCTCGAAGCTGGGTTGGAGCTTTGTGGACAAGATTCTCACGCACGGCAATGACATATGCCTGCTGCTCAATGCCAGCGTGAACGCTTATCGCCGTCTTGACCCGCATTTTGAAGCGCCGAACCAGATCAAGGCGTCGGCTGTCGATCGCGGCTCGATGATCCGCATTCCTATCGGCAACTCCAAATCGGCGCGCGTAGAGGTTCGCTCCGTAGGCCCTGATGCGAATCCTTACATGGTGCTGTACACGGTTTTCAGGACTGGTCTTAACGGGCAGACTTCGAAGATCAAGAACCTGCGCCAGGCTGAGCGCTATTTGCCCGACAACATCTATACCGCGTTGGAAAACTTCCGTGGAGCTGCCTGGATTGATGAGTTGCTTGGCGCCGATGTAAAGGAGCGCTATGCCGAACTCAAGCAGGCCTCTGCCGATCGCTGCCCGCGTCTTCTCGGCACGATTGTGAAGGCCAGTGAGGTCCAGTTCCACCACGATGTGTACAACCAGTTGCTCTGGGGCCAGTTCTAACTCCGTAGCTGTTATAGCGGGCGCATCGGCAAACGCCGGTGCGCTCTTTGCTTTGCATTGAAGGATCAAGGAATTCGCCTCGTGGCGCGATTATCGAGCGGTGCTGTCGCAGATCGCATCCCGCGCATATCATTGGAGACGCGAAGTAAGTCCATCACACAAGGCAGGAACGGAAACAATGCGGAAGAAAGTAACCATCGTAGGCGCCGGCAATGTCGGTGCAACAGCGGCCCACTGGATTGCGGCCAAGGAACTCGCGGATGTTGTACTGATTGATGTCATCGAGGGCGTCCCTCAAGGTAAAGCGCTCGATCTGCTTGAGGCGATGCCGATTGAGAAGCGCGATGTCTCGGTTCTGGGTACCAATGACTACGCAGACACGGCCAACTCTGACATCGTTGTGATTACCGCAGGCATTGCGCGCAAGCCGGGCATGAGCCGCGATGATCTGCTTAACACGAATTTTGGCATTATGAGCGATGTGGTGGGGAAGGCTGTTGCGGCCAGTCCCAACGCTATCTTTATTATCGTCTCCAACCCTCTCGATGCAATGGCGCAGACGGCCTTCAAGAAGGCGGGACTGCCTCGCGAGCGCGTGATTGGAATGGCTGGTGTGCTGGACTCCGCGCGTTTCCGCACCTTCATCGCTGAAGAGCTCAATGTCTCGGTTGAGAACGTAACTGCCTTTGTGCTTGGCGGACACGGCGACACGATGGTGCCGCTCTCGCGCTACTCCACCGTGGCTGGTATCCCCATTACCGAGCTTATTGAGCCGGCGAAGCTTAAGGCGTTGGAAGAGCGCACCGCCAATGGCGGCGCTGAGATTGTTAAGCACCTTAAGACGGGGTCTGCCTTCTATGCCCCATCTGCGGCGGCCACAGAGATGGTCGAAGCTATTCTCAAGGACAAGAAGAAGATTCTTCCCTGTGCTGCTTATCTGCAGGGCGAGTATGGAATCAGCGGGTTGTATGTTGGCGTTCCGTGCAAGCTCGGGGCCAAGGGGCTGGAGCAGATTATCGAGATCAAGCTCACACCGGAAGAGCAGGAGGCACTGAATAAGAGTGCGGCTGCGGTAAAAGAACTCTGCACGGTGATCGGCGTAGCCTGATTCGGCGCTTGAGGAGAGAAAAGGCCCGTTCATTGAACGGGCCTTTCTCGTGCGCTGCTGAGTATGTTATTTACCCCTAGCTGCGGTTGATCGTTACGCTCTCAAGCACAACGGGCGTCTTGGGCTGGTCCATGGCGCCACGGGGTACGCGGCTGATCTTCTCGACCACGTCATAGCCCTCGATTACTTCGCCGAAGATGGTGTGCTTACCCGTCAACCAGCTTGTATCCGTTACGGTGATGAAGAACTGGCTGCCATTGGTGTTGGGGCCGGCGTTCGCCATTGCCAACTTGCCTGGTTGCTTGAAGTGATGCGCGCTGCCTTTGGTTTCGTCCGCAAACTTGTATCCGGGCCCACCCATCCCTGTACCTTCGGGATCGCCGGCCTGGATCATGAACTCGGGGATGACGCGATGAAAGACCGTCCCATCGTAAAGCTTCGGGCCCTTCTTGGAGCGCGAACTCCACTCCTTGGTGCCCTCAGCCAAGCCAATAAAGTTGGCGACCGTCTCCGGTGCGTCGGCTTCAAAAAGTTTACAAACGATCGTACCTTCAGAGGTCTTGAAGGTGGCGGTAATCGGCATTGAATCTCCTTTTTCTCGTTACTGCGTCTACTCAGGTTGGATGCCCCATCTACATCGGGGGTGGCTGCTTTGGCAGGTAAAGAACTGCCCAAAATTGTACATATGTCTTATCGGTCAGCGGGACTGATTTCAGCAGATGGAAACAAATGCTTTGGCAGCCTGGCGCGTGCCAAGTTACGATTCAGAGCCCTTGGCCTCAAGCCGTAGGTTGCTGTATCAGGCGAATAATACTCTGAAGCCTGGCGCGACAGCTGGTGGCCGTTCTTTCGTCCGACGCAGCAGAAAATTGCTGTACTTTAATACTTAGAAAAATTGCTTTACTTTAAATACCTAGAACTCATTGATGATAGCTGATGGATGAGTCAAAATGAACAAATCTTATGGCGCAAAATGAAGCATCGTTCGATGCGCGCATCGATTACTCTCGCCCAAACCGCTAATGCGGTCGCTCCCTCAACTCCGGGTCTGACGTGGCAGCCTGCGGCTGGGGGGTGGTTGCTGTCGCACTCGGTGGTAGCGGCGGCAGGGGTTGCCCCACCGGTACAATCGTCACCTTATTCATCACCACTGGCGTCAATGGCTTATCCTTTGGATCACGATCCACTAGCGCGATTCCTTTGACCATGAGCACCGTGTGCGGATCGCACTGCCCGAAGATGGTGTAGTTCCCATCTAGCTGCGGCACGGCATTCTCCGTGATGAAGAACTGGCTGCCATCTGTCCCGGGGCCTGAGTTGGCCATTGCCAGCCGCCCAGGTACGTCGAACTTGAGCGCTGGGGTTATTTCGTCGGGGATGTAAAATCCGGCATCTCCCTCGCCGGTACCCAGGCGGTCGCCTCCCTGGATCATGAACCCTGGAATCACGCGGTGGAACGTTGTGCCGTCATAGAAGGGTACTCCCGTCGTCTTCTTCGACGTGGCTGGATCCGTCCATTCCTTGGACCCGGTCGCAAGCCCGACAAAGTTGGCAACTGTCAGAGGGGCTTCTTTGTCAAAGAGTCTGCAGGTCAGTCTCCCCATGGTCGTGTCGAAAAGGACCGTGGGGCCGGTCGGTGCAGGCGGTGCTACATCATGTGCGATGGCAGAGGGCGCATCTGGGAGCGCTTGCTGCGCAGCGGGGGCCGACGTGGCCGGGGAGTCGGTCGTCGTCGCTGTCGCGGGAGGGGTTGTAGCGCCTGGCGTTGTCGACTGTGCGAAGGCCATGGCTGAGCTGAGAGCAATCGTGCAGGTCAGGATGCGGAGTGCGAAATTCGGCGTCTTCATTCCGTGTTAAGGCTACTCCATCGCGAGCTAACATCCAAACTGCGCCGCATCGCCTGTTGCAAGGTCTATCGCGGCAGCTCTGCTCTCGCTACACCGACTACAGAGTCCGCCGCGCCATAGTACAGCAGCCATGTGCCTTGATATGCTAGCAGGCCCTCGGCAAAGGTGGTTCCAAACGCATATTGTCCATTACGCTCGTAGGGCCACACCGGCGATAGGATGGGGTGGTCGGTTCGGGCCAGCAGTTTTCCGGGGTCTGACGCCGAGAACAGCGCCTCGCCCACGGAGTATGCTCCCGGGCGGATCGTTGGATCACCCGCAAAGTCTGCGTTTCCGGGCGTCGTATCTTTACCGTCGACAGGCGCTGTTGCAGCCGATCCATCGGCCACTTGCGAGTTCTTTGCGGTAAGGTCTCCAGCCATCGAATTCTTTCCGTTGTAGATCAATACGATGCCCTTTTTGGTGAGCAATGGTGGCGGTCCTACCTCTGGAAATCCGCTGTCGAAGTGTCCTGCGCGCGCGCTCATCACTACACGCGGTAATCCCGTTTTCTCGTCCAACACTGGTGTCCAGTGGATCAGGTCTGTGGACGTCGCCAGCCGGATGTGGACCTCGCCCCAGTACATCCAGTACTTGCCGTGCAGCTTGACTGCCTGCACTCGGCCGTTGTGGAGTTCCGTCAGAATGCCGGCTGATTTGTAGTGCAGCTTGTCATACTTGCCATTGCTGCCTTTGCTGAACGCTGGTCCCTGCTTTGTCCAGTATTCCAGGTCCTTGGACGTCGCAATGCCGACGGTATATTGTCCTCGGTCTCTGGCCCATTGCGTATAGGTCATCACGTAGGTGCCATCGGGAGCTACAACGACGCGCGGATCTTCTACGCCTCCTGGATACTCGTTGACCTTCTGGTCGTCATTCTCCGCATAGAGCACGGGCGCGCCCTGAACGGTGAAAGACAAGCCGTCTTTGCTGGTCGCCAAGCCGAGGCGCGACGTATGGCCGCCAATTTCATCCTTTCCCGACGCGTCTTCAGCGCGAAACACCACCGCAACGTTTCCATCCGGTGCGATGGCTGCCGCTGGATTAAATGTGTGTAGCGCATCCCAGAACGTCTTCTCCTGCGTGATTGGGTCCGTGAAGTAGTAGAACTTGTTCGGCTCGATCACTGGAGCTTCTGAGGGGCGCACAAAGGGTCCAATCACCCAAGACTGTGCGTAGAGAGTATTCGCTGCAAGAAGCCCGGAGGCAAGCAGAAGACAACGCATCCTGTGCATAGAGATCCTATGGTTCCCGTCTGGAGAAAGATCGGATGCTTCGAGCCTACAGCAACCCTGTCGCTGGCTCAAATCCAAACCGATACGCTTCGTGTAGTCTTACCGGAGCAACTTATTTCGAGGAGAATTCGACGATGGCGAAACTGGCAATCTGGGTGATGTTGAAGGCGAAGCCGGGCAAGGAAGCGGACGTGGAGGCTTTCCTGAAGCAGGGCGCAGTGATGAGCAAGGATGAGGCCCAGACCGTCAATTGGTACGGCGTAAAAATGGGCCCTGGCATCTACGGTGTCTTCGACACCTTCAACGACGAAGATGGCCGGGATGCGCATCTCAACGGTGAGATTGCTCGTGCGCTCATGGCGAATGCTTCTGAACTTTTCTCGAATGAGATCCGCATAGAGAAAATGGAGATTCTCGCCGACAAATAATCTGCTATTCCTTCGCGGCGTGCGCCTGCACTTCGTCCAATACGCGCAGCAGATTTCCGCCGAGCAGCTTTACTAGCTGCTCGGCACGATAGCCGCGCTCCGCCAATGCTGAAGTAATTTTTGGCAGGTCGGCAGCGCTTCGCAATCCTTCTGGCAGGATGGGAAACCCATCGAAGTCCGACCCCAACCCCACATGGTCGATGCCAGCTACCTGTGCCACATGATCGATGTGGTCGATCAGTGAGTTGAGCGGGGCAAGCGGCAAGGATGCGCTCAGGTGTTCCGCATAAAACGCGCGATCCACGGCCATTGGTACGTGATAGGGTACGGGCTCGCCCCGCTGCTCATATTCCTTCGCCGCTGCTGCATACAGTATGTCTCGCTCTGCCTGCGTCGCTGTCCAGCCAGCGCGCCAGCGAGCGTCGATGAATGATGAATAAAAATTCACCATCACGACTCCGTCGTTGGTTGCAATCGCGCGAAGCTGCTCGTCTGTAAGATTGCGCGGCGCATCCGTCAGGGCACGCGCGCTCGAGTGCGATGCGATCAACGGCGCGTGCGTCGTCTTCAACACGTCCCAGAAAGTTGTATCTGCAACATGGGATACATCCACCATCATCCCCAGCCGATTCATCTCGCGCACCACCTCGCGCCCGAATCCGGTGAGCCCTCCGTGATGGGTTACGGTCACATCATCCAAATCGCCGGAGCTGTCCGCCCACTCATTTGAATTCGACCATGTGAGCGTCATGTACCGCACGCCTAGCTGGTGATACGTTCGCAGAAGCCCAAGGTCAGCCTCAATTGCGTGACCGCCCTCTAGCCCCAGCAAGATGCAGAACACTCCATCGCGGTACGCCTGGAGCACGTCTGCGGCGGTTAATCCAAGGCGCATCGTGTCAGGGTGCTTTCGCAACTGTTCGTATACGCCATCGATCAACTGTAGGGTCCGGTGCGCAAACCGGCCGCGCCATGCCTTTGGCTCTACCCAGATCGCGAAGAACTCCGCAGCCAGGTTGCCTGCGCGTGCCGACTCAAGATTCAGCATTCCTGTGCCAAGCGGATCGCTGAAGCTCCAGTCCTCATCCACGAACCGTTGCGGTGTGTCCGCATGTCCATCGATCACCAAAGCATCGAAATGCAAGCGCGCAGCATCGTCGATCATCGCAGGATCTACCACTTGAAGCCCTCAGGAATTTCTTGATTGTAACAATCCAGATGTAACACCTAGCTTCTTTGTCGTGAAGTGTGGCTCTCGTCGTCTATGACCGCGTCCTGGAGCATGGACTCACACTCGCTGGTGCCAGCTGCAGGCAACGCATGCACTCCATGCCGCCTCTCATGATGAGAGGTGATATATGGCAATTGGACTGGATTCAACCAAAGCGGGAAATCGGCCTTCTCATGAGGCAATCGATAGCACCAGCGGACCGGCTGATGCGTCAACAGAGACAAAGCAGCAACGCCTGGATCATGAAGCTATGGATGGCGCCAAGCGCGCCCAGGACCGCATCCATGACGATGAGGTGAAAAATCCTGGCACCTCGATATTCACAAAGTAATCCACTGTACAAAATAGCTTGTCCAGAATTACATTGACCTACATAGCAGAAGAGCTTCGCTTGGCGCGAGGCTCTTCTGCTTTAAGCTCCACTTCGAGCTAGGCGCGCTGAACGACGGGGGAAACAGGCGTCGGGAGCTCGTCGCGTCGCTCGAAGCTGGCACATAAGTAGTCGCGGTTCATGGTGGCGATTACTTCCAACGGAATTTCCTTGGGGCACACGCCGGTACACTCGCCGATGCTGGTGCAGTTTCCGAAGACTTCGGCATTCATCTGCGCAACCATGCTCAGGGCGCGACGCTTGCGCTCCGGCTCGCCTTGAGGAAGGATTCCGAGATGCGTGATCTTTGCCCCGGTGAAGAGTGCTGCTGAAGCATTGGGGCAGGCCGCCACGCAGGCCCCGCAGCCGATGCAGGCGGCAGCATCCATTGACTGGTCCGCTATCTCTTTACCCACCAGGATGGCGTTGCCGTCTGGCGCCTGGCCCGTCGAGACCGAGATGTATCCTCCAGCCTCGATGATGTGATCCAGAGCACGGCGGTCCACCGTGAGGTCTTTGATCAGAGGAAATGCCTTCGCGCGCCACGGTTCGAGGGTTAGTTCGGCGCCGTCTTTGAAGTGCCGCATCGTCAACTGGCATACGGTTGTTGCGCGTTCCGGGCCGTGCGCCACGCCGTTGATGACGAAGCCGCACGATCCGCAGATGCCTTCGCGGCAGTCATGCTCAAACGCTACGGGAATTTCGCCACGCAGGATCAGCGTCTCGTTCAATACATCGAGGCACTCCAGCATGGACATCTCAGGGTCCACATCGTCCATGGCATAGGAGACGAAGGAGCCCTTTTCCCTGTTGTTCTTTTGCCGCCAGACCTTCAGTGTCAGTTTCATTTACTTGTAGCTCCTCTGGCTTGGGTGAACGTAATGGAACTCCAGTGGCTCTTTGGTTAGTTCAGGCGCGGCGTTGGGGCCTGCGTATTCCCATGCCGCGACGTAGGAATAATGCTCGTCGTCGCGCTGTGCCTCGCCGTCCGGTGTCTGATATTCCTCACGGAAGTGGCCGCCGCAGGATTCATTGCGATTGAGAGCGTCGATGCACATGAGTTCAGCCAACTCAAAGAAGTCAGCTACGCGGCCAGCTTTTTCGAGGCTTGCATTGAGGTCGTCGCCACTGCCGGGGACGTTGACGTTCTGCCAGTACTCCTCGCGCAGGGCGCGGATCTTTCCGATCGCCAGCTCAAGGCCCTCGGCAGTGCGTGCCATGCCGCAGTAGTCCCACGTGATCTTTCCGAGTTCGCGATGGAAAGAATCGACGGTGCGGTGGCCTTTGATGGAGAGCAGCTTGTCGATCTTTGTCTTGACCGATGTGAACGCTTCCTGCACCGCGGGATTGGACTCATCGACTTTCGGAAATTTGTTGCTCGCCAGATAGTTTCCGACGGTATAGGGGATGATGAAGTAGCCGTCTGAGAGCCCTTGCATTAATGCGCTTGCGCCGAGTCGGTTGGCGCCGTGATCGGAGAAGTTGGCCTCGCCGAGTACGAACAAGCCAGGGATGGTGCTTTGCAGTTGATAGTCCACCCAAAGGCCGCCCATGGTGTAGTGAATGGCGGGGTAAATGCGCATGGGAATCTTGTATGGATCCTCATCCGTGATGCGCTGATACATGTCGAGGAGGTTGCCGTAACGTTCGCGGATGGTCTTCTCGCCCAAGCGGGCAATGGCGTCAGAGAAGTCCAGATAGACGCCCAGGCCTGACTTGCCGACACCGTAACCCTCATCGCACATGGCCTTTGCGTTGCGTGAAGCTACATCGCGTGGGACGAGGTTGCCGAAGCTGGGATAGCGGCGCTCGAGATAGTAATCGCGTTCGTCCTGCGGGATCTCATTCGGAGGCCGCGGGTCGCCCTTCTTCTTTGGAACCCAGATGCGTCCGTCGTTGCGCAGGGATTCGCTCATCAGTGTGAGCTTGGACTGGTAGTCTCCGGAGACGGGGATGCAGGTCGGATGAATCTGCGTGAAGCAGGGGTTGGCGAAGAGTGCTCCGCGCTTGTAGGCTCGCCAGCTGGCCGTGACGTTGGAGCCTTTGGCGTTGGTGGAGAGATAGTAGACGTTGCTGTAGCCGCCGCTTGCCAGGATGACGGCATCCGCGATGTGCACGTTGAACTCACCAGTGATAAGGCTGCGTGTGACGATGCCCCGAGCCCGTCCATCGACGACGATGAGGTCCAGCATCTCAGTGCGCGGGATCATGGTGACGGAACCTGCATGGATCTGGCGCTCGAGTGCCTGGTATGCGCCGAGCAGAAGCTGCTGGCCGGTTTGGCCGCGAGCGTAGAAGGTGCGCGAGACCTGTGCGCCGCCGAATGAGCGATTCGTTAGTGCGCCGCCGTACTCGCGGGCGAATGGAACGCCCTGTGCCACGCATTGGTCGATGATCTTTCCGCTGATCTGCGCAAGGCGGTAGACGTTTGCTTCGCGGGCGCGGAAGTCGCCGCCTTTGACCGTGTCGTAGAAGAGGCGGAAGACGCTCTCGCCGTCGTTGGGGTAGTTCTTGGCTGCGTTGATGCCGCCTTGTGCGGCGATAGAGTGCGCGCGTCTTGGCGAATCCTGGAAGCAGAAGCATTTGACGTTGTAGCCAAGCTCGCCGAGCGATGCGGACGCGGCGGCGCCGGCCAGGCCAGAGCCTACGACGATGATGGAGTGCTTGCGCTTGTTGGCGGGGTTTACGAGCTTCATGTCGAAGCAGGCTTTTACCCATGCTTCTTCGATCGGGCCGGACGGAATTCTTGCGTCAAGTTTCATATTATTTTATGAACCCCAGCAATACGCTGATTGGGATGGAGATGTATCCAAGAACGATGAGAATGGCGATAGCGCGGGCGGCGCTTCTGAGATAGGGCGAGAGTTTTGGATGCGCGAGGCCGACCGACTGGAACATGCTCCAGATTCCGTGGCTGAGATGCAGGCCCAGCAGCGACACCGCAATGATGTACCAGACCGAAACCCACCAGACCTGGAATCCCGCGACGACGTTGTGGTAGACATCGCCATCGATGAACTGCGACTCAGGATGGATGTATCCAGCGGTAAACTGCAGCAGGTGGAAGATGATGAACGCCAGAACGATGGGGCCGCTCCAATACATGGTGCGCGAGGCGTAGGAGGAGTTGATCGCCTCTTTGCGCGAGTAGCCGATCGGCCGCG
>Ga0209222_1000184_pt1 | contig 13760 bp, 10 predicted proteins | sample BlaSpr_A8_Ref_O3_FD_187991 | JGI IMG/M metagenome (GOLD analysis project Ga0209222, IMG submission 187991) | Forest soil microbial communities from Thunder Bay, Ontario, Canada - Black Spruce, Ontario site 2_A8_Ref_O3 (SPAdes) (version 2) | ecosystem: Environmental > Terrestrial > Soil > Boreal...
AGACGAAGTTTCTTGGGATGCCGTTGAAGACGCAGAGGCAACGGCGGTTGGTGGTGGTGCTGTATTACGTTTTGTTCGCGGCGATGGCGGGGGCGGGATTCTGGCTGGGGCCCAAGGTGTGGGGTGATCTGATCACCTTCACGCTGGTACTGGGTGGGCTGCTGGGTGGGATTCAGTATGGGGCTCCGGTGAAGGCCTTTGAGGAGATTCAGTTGCCCATGGCGATGGGCGATGGAACGCAGACACTGAACCTAAGCGGGCGCAGGCAGAACCGGCCATGGACACCACTGGATGAACGCGAGCGGATCGAACGCGATCACGCGCACTATACGGCGTACAGGATCCTGCGGTGGTCGCTGGGGTTGGTGGCCTTGGTGTATGTGTTCAGTTTGAACTGGACGCACTCGGGAGCAAAGTGGGATTTAGGCAAGCATCTGCCGGTGATGGTGTGGGTGCTGGTCGTGTATGTGCTGTCGCTGCCGCAGGCGGTGGTGTTGTGGACCGAGCCACAGCCGCCAGTGGAAGATTAGGTTGTGATGCGGGCGGGGACGCGATAGAGGCTAGACAAAGGTGTGGGCGATAATCATCTATGGCCTCTCTTTGGACTCCCACCAGTTGGTCTGATCGGCTTGCAGAACTTGAGGCCCGTTCCGGTGAAGCGAAGGACGCACCGCTGCGCCGCGATGTGCGGTCGCTGGGAACGCTGCTGGGACAGGTCTTGCGCGAGCAGCCGGGCAATGCACTCTTTAGCGCCGTGGAGAGTCTGCGCCGCACCGCAATTGCACGGCGCGAAGCCGGCGCGAAAGGCGATGTGCCTGTTGCTCAAAGCCACCTGGAGCAGGCACAGGCGCTGACGCACGAGGTTGCCGCGGACGCTCGTACCGCGTTCTTCCTGGCGCGCGCGTTTGCGTTTTACTTTGAGCTGATCAATTTAGCCGAGACGAACCATCGTAAGCGCAGAAGAAGGTCGTCACTGCTGGATGCGGCGGCAGAGCCGCAGCGCGGAAGCCTGCGGGGAACGCTGCGGCGGTTGCATGCAGCGGGGTTTTCGCGTGAGTTGACGCTGGCGCTGTTGGAGCAGATCTGCATCACGCCGGTATTCACGGCGCACCCCACGGAGGTTGCGCGGCGCAGCGTGATGTTCAAGAGGCGCAGCATCTCCGACCTGTTGGAGAAGTTGGACGGAATTCCTCTGCCGGTCACCGAGCTGGATGCACTGGAAGCCGCGTTGCTGGCGGAGATTACAGCCCTGTGGCAGACCGACGATGTGCGCCACGCGCGGCCCACGGTGCGCGATGAAGTCCAGATGGCGCTGGACTACTACGATGTGTCGCTGTTTGAGACGGTCCCGGTACTCTACGCGGAGATGGCCAGCGCGCTCGACGCGGAGTTTCCGGGGCCGGAGCCAACGCAGCTGGCCGAGTTACCACTGGTCGTGCGGTTTGGATCGTGGATTGGCGGAGACCGGGACGGGAACCCATTTGTTACAGCCACAACTACTGTAGAGTCTCTGACCATGTCACGCGAGCTGGTGCATGACTACTATGTCGCGCAATTGATAGCGCTGTTCGATCAGCTCGCGCCATCGACGCGACAGGCACCAATATCAACTGCTCTGAGAAACCGCCTGGCCGGATACCTGGAGCAGTTGAGCGCAGCTGGCTACGCAATGTCCTTTGTAGGCCAGTTCCCCACGGAGGCGGTGCGCATGCAAATAGCGTGCATGACGCTGCGCCTGGGTGGGGCTCCGGCGGGGTCGATGCACAGAAACCTGGGGCTGCCGCTGACGACAACGCTGCCGCGCTATGAAGCGGCGGCGGAGCTGCTGGAGGACCTCACTCTACTGCGTGAGTCACTTGCGGAGAACCACGGCAAGCGACTGGCCGAGCAATTCATCGACCCACTGCTACTCGCCGTCCGAACGTTTGGCCTGCACCTGCAGACGTTGGATATTCGTCAGCATACACGCGTGGACGCGGCAGCACTCAAGGAACTGAAAGCGGGCAGCGACAACCTTTCGTCACAAACGCAGGAAGTGCTCAGCACGTTTCGCGCGATAGCAGAATTGAAGCAGAGCTTGCCGGCGACGATAACGCAGTATGTGGTATCCGGCGCAACGTCGATGGAAGATGCGCTGACAGTAGTGGAGCTCGCGCGGTTAGGCGGCGTAGCTGTTGAAGGCGGTATGAGCGCCAGCGGAGAAGATGACCCAGGCCTACAGCCCGTGCTGCTCTTCGAGTCGATTGAAGATCTGCGCAATGCACCAGAGATATGCCGCAAGCTGTGGACGAGCGAGGCGTACCAACCGCTGCTGAAGGCATGGAGTCAGCGTCAGGAGATGATGCTCGGCTACTCAGACTCGAATAAAGATGGCGGCATGATTGCCAGCACGTGGGAAATATGGAAGGCGCATCGCGCTCTGCATGAAGTAGCGCGAGAGTGCGGCGTGACGCTGCGCCTGTTCCACGGCCGCGGGGGTACGGTGGGACGCGGTGGCGGGCCCACGCATGGAGCAATCTTCGCGCAGCCGCTGGACAGCTTCACCGGCGAGCTGCGCATCACGGAGCAGGGCGAGGTGCTGAACTGGAAGTACTCCGATGTGGTGCTTGCGGAGCGCAATCTGGAGCTGATGATTGCCGCTGCGCTGGATGCGCTTGCCCGTCCCGGCGTAAAGCCGGGCGTGAAGCCGGTGCTCACAGGAGAGATTCTGCCCGAGTGGGAGGCTGCGCTCGATGAGCTGTCGGCTACTTCGTTTGCGTTCTATACGAAGCACCTGATGGACGATCCAGAAGTGTTTACGTACTTCGAGCAGGCAACGCCCGTGGCGGAGCTGGAGCATGCACGCATCGGTTCGCGGCCCGCCAAGCGTGCGGATGGCAGTTCAGCAGGGAAGCGGAGTCTGGCCGATCTGCGCGCGATTCCGTGGGTGTTCGGCTGGATGCAGTCGCGGCATGTGGTTCCTGCATACTTTGGCGTCGGCTATGCGCTGGAGCAATTCGCACAGACCCACGAAGATGGGCTGGCGCTGCTGCAGGAGATGATGCGCAGCTTGCCGCTCTTCGTGGACATCATCAAGAACGTAGAGATCGCAATGGCAAAGGCAGACTTCGGCATTGCGAAGCAGTACTCGCTGCTGGTGCCTGACGAGGCCCTGCGCGAGCGCGTGTTTACGACCCTGGAGACGGAGTTCAACCGCACGCGCCGCATGGTATTGGCCGTCGCGGAACAGACCGAACTGCTGGAGAAGAACCAGGTGCTGGCGCGATCTATCCGGCTGCGCAACCCCTATGTGGACCCGATGAGCTTGCTGCAACTGGAGCTGCTGCGAAGGAAGCGCGCGGGCGAGCAGGGTGAAGAGCTGGACCGCGCGATTACGGCGACGATCAACGGGATCAGTGCGGGATTGCGAAATACAGGTTGAGGCCTGTGGCTTAAGCTCTGCTCTAGCCTATTTCTTTCCCGTCGGGGGGCACCCCCTCCCCCCCCATTTTTCGTAAAGTATTCAAAACAGGATGGTTAGTCTCTTGTACTATGTAAAGTATTCCATCCATGTGGGTTACGCGCAAAGTATTGCATGGATGGGAGTTAGCTACCACAAGATGTAGGGGGTATTCTTCAGTATTTCCCGCTATTTCATGTTCCTTATTTATTATAGCGGGTTGGCGGGGGTGACTATGCCAAGTGTAATCGGTTTGGTTTGTGGGGGTTATGTAGGTTTGGGGGTTGACAGGGCAGATTCATGAGGGAATGACAGAAAGAAAAGCAAGAACGGGCGCTCGCTTTCCACCCCAGCAGGCAAAGAACGCCCGCCGGGGACCCCGGCTGCGCGCGAGAGAAGCAGGTTCTTCCCCTTCGGCTTCGCTCAGGGGCAGAATGACAACTAGAAAAGCAAAAACAAAGGCAAAGGCAGAAGCAGATTCCCTTCGGGAATGACAGAAAGAAAGGCAAAAACAAAGGCAAAAGCAAAGGCAAAGGCCAGAATGCAGGGATCTCTCCACTGCGCGTTCGCAAATAGCGCGACCGCTTCGGTCGAGATGACAACTCTACATCCAATTGGCTACTTGCTTATTGGTTACTTGCTCGGATTAATCCTGACAGCTTTGTTCTTAACGTAGGTGATGGTGACCGTCTGGCCTAGATTGTCGTACACCACAGTACGGTCACCCATGTTGTCCGAGTCGGGTTTCATCACCTCGCCGAGCGACATCATCGCCTGGTTCTCGCTCATCCCCAGGACGACCTTGTGCTGGTCGATATCGGACCAGATCGCGGACGGCCAGTAGTTATAGAGCTGGTGGGGATCGTCGTAGAAGAAGACATCGTCGTTGACAAAGTTATACGCGCCATCGGCATAGTTGCCGACGGGCGTAGCGTACAGGGCCGTGGGGTCCGTGGACTTGGGCAGAGTGAATGCCAGCAACACCTGGCGCACGCCCGGTGCGATGCGAAAGACAGCGCGGCCCGCCGCCGGGGCCTTCTGCTCGAACACGCCCTTGATGAGCAAAGGCGTGGCGCCAAGCAAGGTGCCAACGGGGTGCGCGTAGTCTACGTGGTTGCCTTTGTCGAGGTAGTAGTCGAGCTGCCCTCCGGCGCTGACCCATATCGTCTTGCCAATCAGCGTGCGCTGGTCGGCGAGGGAGTCGGGACGCTGCTTCTTGAGAAAGACGTTGTCGTCTGGATCGACCTTAATGTCCGCGTATGGATCTTTCTTGACAGGCACCTCCTCGTGGTTCGCTCGATAGATGAGTCCGACGCGTATGCCGATGGCCGCTACGAAGATCGCCGTAACGGCGAGGCCGATCTTGGGTCCGTTTTCCATGAACATCCTCCCTTCTGAAAGAGTAGCTTGATCGCGAAAAGGTTGCGAGGGGTGACGCGGAAATCGGGGGTGCGATATGATCGCGAGCGTACTTCCAAGTGAGGTTTACCCGATGCGTGTTTGCCATGCTCTGTTGCTTGCCCCCGTTCTCTGGATGCTGCCCGCGATGCAGGCGCAGCAGGTTGCCGGAGAGAGTGCCGCTGCGCTGTCGCCCGAGGTGAGGCAGTATGTGAAGGTGCCGGCGGGGCGCGTGCTGCTGAAGGATGTGCGCGTGATCGACGGGACGGGCGCGGCGCCGCTGGAGCACCAGATGGTGATGCTCGCCGGCGGAAAGATTGAGAGCATTGCACCGGATGTTGCAGACCCTAAGGTATCGGCCGATACGGCGGTGGTGCAGTTGAGCGGGCGCACGGTGTTTCCGGGGTTGGTGGGGATGCATGACCACCTGTACTACATTGCGCGGCCGAACCTGGATGCGGCGGGGCGTTCGGAGTCGCCGCTGGTGGTGCCGTATCTGCCGTTTTCGTCGACGCACCTGTACCTGGGCGCGGGCGTGACGACGCTGCGCACGACGGGCGCGATGGAGCCGTATGCGGACCTGAACCTGCGCCAGCAGATTGATGCAGGCCAACTGCCGGGGCCGCATCTGGATGTGACCGGGCCATACCTGGAGGGGACGGGGTCGCCGTTTCTGCAGATGCACCAGCTGCGCGACGCGGAGGATGCGCGCGAGACGGTGGACTTCTGGGCGAAGCAGGGCGTGACCAGCTTCAAGGCGTATATGTACATCACGCGCGCGGAGTTGAAGGCGGCCATCGACGAGGCGCACAAGCATGGGCTGAAGGTCACCGGGCACCTGTGCGCGGTGACGTATCCGGAGGCGGCGGAGCTGGGGATTGACGACCTGGAGCATGGATTCTTTGTGAACACACAGCTAGACCCTGGATCCGACCCGGATGTTTGCCCGAACACGGTGGGCAATCCGACGCTGACGAAGATGACGGCGGGATCGGCGGAGGCCAAAGCGCTGATCGATCTGCTGGTGAGCCATCATGTGGCGGTGACGTCGACGCTGCCGGTGTTCGAGTCGGACGATCCGGCGCATCTGCACCTGCAGCCGCGGGTGTTGGAGACGATGTCTCCGCCGACGCGCGAGGCGTACCTGTATACGCGCAACCAGGAGCTGATGCGCGCGGCGGCGAATCCGAAGCTGGCCGAGGAACGCGTGGAGCGGTACAAGAATGGAATGGCTCTGGAGCGCGAGTTTGTGGCCGCGGGCGGGCTGCTGCTGGCTGGGCCCGATCCCACGGGCGATGGCGGTGTGCTGCCGGGATACGGCGATCAGCGCGAGGTTGAGCTACTTGTGGAGGCGGGATTTACGCCGCTGGAAGCGATCAGGATTGCCACGCTGAATGGCGCTACGTATGAGGGGAAGGCGGCGACGATCGGCAGCATTGCGCCGGGCAAGAACGCTGACCTGGTGGTGGTGGATGGCGACCCGAGCCAGCACATCGACGATATCGAGAAGACGGAGATCGTGTTCAAGGATGGCGTAGGGTACGACTCGAAGAAGCTGCTGGAGTCGGTGAAGGGGCGGTTTGGGCAGTACTAGCTAGCTTGTCGCTCAGCCAACGGGCTCCATGCTGCTGAACTGCTTCTCGACGGCGATGAGGCTGTCGGCGGTAAGAGTGTCTGCATGGCGGAGCGCGGGAAAGAATGCGCTCCAGATTCCGGTCACCGCGAGGCTCGCAACACCGCCAATGACGACCGCGCGGACCGCTCCCCACCAGTGTGCGGTGAGGCCGCTCTCATACTCGCCCACTTCATTGGACACGCCGATGAAGAGCCAGTTGATGCTGGACACGCGGCCACGCATCTCTGGCGGCGTCGCCAACTGCAGGATGCTGGAACGCACCACAACAGAGATCATGTCCGATGCTCCGATGATGACCAGCGCAACGCAGCTGAGCAGCAGGTTGCGGCTGAGGCCGAAGACGACGGTTGCCGCTCCGAAGATGCCGACGCAGACGAGCATGGTTTTGCCGGCGCGGCGCTTGATGGGATGGACCAGCAGCGTAAGCGAAACGGCCAGCGCTCCAAGCGAGGGCATCGCGCGCAGCAGGCCAAGGCCGTTGGCTCCGGAGTGCAGAATGTCGGAGGCGAAGATGGGCAGCAGCGATGCAGCGCCGCCAAGCAGCACCGCAAATAGATCCAACGAGATGGAACCGAGCAGAAGACGCGTTCCGATAACGTAGCGCAGGCCCGCGAGCATCGTATCGACCGTGAACCCTTTTTGCTCGCCAGCCCCGCGTGGCTTGATGACGCTGAAGAGCGTGAGAAAAGTCAGCAGGCCCAAGAGCGTAAACGCATAGACCAGCGGCGCGCCATTGAGCGAGGCAAAGCGACCACCGAAAAGATGCAGCAGCGGGATCGTAAAGAGCAGGCCGCCGATCATAGGCCCGCTCGCGTTGGCGATCTGGAAGATGGTCGCGCCCCAGGTCACGGCGTTGACGAAGTGGTGTTTTGGAACCAGCGTGGGAACCAGCGCGCTTGCCGCCGGTCCACTAAAACATCGACCGGCTCCGATAACAAAGAGGATGGCGTAGATCAGCCAGATATTGTGCGAGTGATGGAGCGCAAGCCACAGCAGCGCCATCGTCGCCAGCGCTTGCACGGTATAGCACGTGAGGATTACGGTGCGGCGCTCGTAGCGGTCCGCCACGTGGCCCGCCGGGAGCACAAAGAAGATGCCGGGCAGAAACAGCGCGAGGCCCGTATAGCCAAGCGCCAGTGCTGAATGCGTGATCTCATAGATCTGCCAGGCAACGCCCACGGCCTGGGCTTCAGCACCCATGATGCCCATGAGGCGGGCGGCGGAGTAAAAACGGAAGTCTCGCGACTGCCATGCAACGGTGGCACTAGTGGATTGCTGATCGGCGTCGCTCATCTGTCTCCTCTATGCTACACAGTTGAAGTAGACTCGCGCTCCATCGCTATGATTAAGACCAACGGAGACAAGATGACAGCATCGGATCGAGATACGCTGGGAAGCCTGCCTACAGAGTCGCGTAACCCTGCGAGCAACCACCTTGATGCGTTGTCCACGCTGGAGATGCTGGCGCTGATCAACGCAGAAGACGCAAAGGTTGCCGGTGCGGTGTATGCGGAGCTAGCGCAGATTGCAAAAGCTGTAGACGCGATTGCCGAACGATTTTCGCGCGGCGGACGCCTGTTCTACATCGGAGCCGGAACCAGCGGCCGGCTGGGCGTGCTCGACGCCAGTGAGTGTCCGCCGACTTTTTCCGTGCCAGCCGAACTTATGCAGGGAATCATCGCGGGCGGCGACTCAGCGCTTCGGCTGTCCAGCGAACACTCCGAAGACTCGCGCGAGGAGGGCGCGCGCGACCTGGCTGCGGCGGGATTCGCCACCGACGGAAGACCTGACACATTAGTGGGCATCGCGGCCAGCGGGCGCACGCCGTACGTGCTTGGGGCGATCGAGTACGCAAAGGGAATTGGCGCGCTGACCGTGGGTCTGAGCTGCGTTCCTGCATCGGCTCTCGCGCAGGCGGTGGAGATTGCAATCACGCCGGCGACCGGGCCGGAGGTGCTGACCGGCAGCACCAGGATGAAGGCAGGCACGGCAACCAAGATGGTGCTGAACATGCTCTCGACAGGCGTAATGGTGAGAACCGGCGCGACCTTCGGGAACCTGATGGTGAACATGCGGCCATCCAATGCCAAGCTTGTGGACCGCGCAGAGAGGATCATCGCCGCAGCCGTGGGTTGCGATATGGGGACGGCGGCGCGGTTGCTCGATGAGTCAGGGAAAGACGTGAAGGTGGCGATTGTGATGGGGCGGCTGAGGATGAATCGCGAGGCTGCGGAAGCGCGGCTGGAGAAGGCTGGGGGTATCCTTGCCCGAGCTCTCTAAAACACGAAAGCCCGGAGAGTCACTCCGGGCTTTCGTGGGGGCTACTGTTGCCGCCTGATAATGTCTTAATTGTATCACGGTCACAGGCACCGCGCAGGGCAGGAGAGTCGAACTCCCAGGGCTGACTAAGCCCTGCAACCGATTATCAGGCGGCGTCCAGTACCCACTGAAGATACCCTCCAAACGCTGATGCCCAACGATAAAGACTATATCACCCGAACAGCGTGTGCTTGCGCGGCATCTCAATGCCGAGGTGTTCGTAGGCGAGGCGCGTAGCGACGCGGCCACGCGGCGTGCGGTCGAGAAACCCAATCTGAATCAGGAAGGGCTCATAAACCTCTTCAAGAGCGTCCTGCTCCTCTGCCAGCGCTGCAGCCAGCGTGTTCAGGCCCACAGGGCCGCCGTCATACTTCTCAATAATGGTGCGCAGCAGGCGGCGGTCAAGCTCGTCGAAGCCGTGGGCATCGACCTCTAACATCTCAAGAGCGGCAACTGCTGTTGGACGGTCGATCTTGCCGGAAGCGCGGACCTCGGCATAATCGCGGACGCGCCGCAGCAGGCGGTTGGCGATGCGCGGTGTACCGCGCGAACGCATGGCGATCTCGGCAGCGCCGTCGCGGTCGATGGGCACGCCGAGGACTTCGGCCGAGCGCTCGACGACCCAGCGCAGCTCGTCGTCCGTATAGAACTCCAGGCGCAGCAGAATCCCAAAACGCGAGCGCAGCGGCGACGAAAGCAGCCCTGGGCGTGTCGTCGCCGCGACGAAGGTGAAGGGGTCAATGCGCATCACGTGCGTGCGCGCAGAAGGCCCCGTGCCGATCATGATGTCGAGTTGGTAGTCCTCCAACGCGGTATAAAGTTTCTCCTCCATCACCGGCTGCAGGCGGTGAATCTCATCGAGAAACAGCACCTGCCGGAACTTGAGGTTGGTAAGGATGGCGGCCATGTCGCCCTGCACCTGCAGCGCGGGGCCGCTGGTCTGCTGGAAGCCTACCTCCAACTCATTCGCGATGATGGTGGCGAGCGTGGTTTTGCCCAGGCCAGGAGGGCCAAACAGCAGCACATGGTCGAGCGCTTCACCGCGCGACTTCGCCGCCTCGAGCGCAATCTTCAACTGCTCCTTGGCCTTGGTCTGGCCAATGAACTCGCTGAGCCGCTTGGGGCGCAGCTTCAGCTCGACGGCATCATCGTCATCGACGCGCCCTGCGGAGACCAGCCGGTCCGCCTCACTGCTGCGGGGCGCGGCGCTCCCGAGCCCCGACTTTCGCTTTTGCTCAAAGTCCATCCTCAGGCGAGGATAAGGCGAAGCCGCCGTCGAAGCAATTGTGGAAGGATTCCGCGATACCCTTTTGGCCCCAGCTTTATCCCGACCAGCCATGAAACCAGTTGGCGACGTCCCTGCGGTTACCGCGTCAAATTCCGACAGTCGGGCTACCATGATGTACGGTACTGCATCCGTCCAATGAAGGGATCTCTCTTGGCTACGCGACCCATCCTCCGCCTCTTTCTTCTCCTGCCGCTCCTGTGCGCCGGCTCTGCCAACGCGCAGGACTCCGCCTCCTCGACCTTGCATGCTCGGCCGGGTCCTCCATCGCGGACGGTCTACCTGGACGTTGAGGTGACGCGCAAGCCGGGTGAGCCCGTTGCCGGCCTACAGCAGAAGGACTTCACTCTGCTGGACAACAAGACACCCGCGGAGATTACGTCCTTTCACGCCTACGACGGCAGCCAGGTGCCCGCGGAGGTGGTCCTGCTCATCGACAGCATCAACGTCGGCGCTCAGGAAGTGGCCCAGGAGAGAATCGGGATCACAAAGTATCTGCAGGCAAATGGCGGCCAGCTACCGTACGCCACGGCGCTGGCGGTGCTGACCGACAAGGGCATTGAAATTGGCAGTTACACACGCGATGGCAACGGTCTCGCGAAGGTGCTGAGCGAGCACACGATCGGGCTGCGCTCCATCGGCAACTCAGGAGGCCTTCCGGGAGCCAGCGAGCGCTTTCAGGATTCGCTCGGGGCGCTCCGGACGATGCTGACGTATGAATCAGCGCGGCCAGGGCGCAAGATCGTTCTCTGGATTTCGCCGGGATGGCCGCTGCTGTCCGGCCCTCGCGTCAACCTGTCGGACTCCGATCAGGCAAAGCTCTTCGATGAAATTACGTTGCTCTCCACCCAGTTGCGGGAGACGCAGACAATCATCCACAGCGTCAATCCACTGGGCACCAACGAGTCCCCTGCCAGCGTCTTCTACTACCAGCAGTTTCTCAATGGCGTGAAGAAGCCCTCTGAAGTCTCCATTGCGAACCTGTCGCTGCAGGTGATCGCCACCCAGACCGGCGGGCTCGTGCTGAACAGCAACGACATCTCCTGGCTGCTGGAGCAGTGCGTGGCCGATACCGGCACATACTACCGCATATCGTTTGAGCCCCCTCCAACCGAGCGCAGGGATGTCTATCACGCGCTGAAGGTCGTGGTCTCCCAACCGGGCCTGACCGTGAATACCAGCACCGGCTATTACGACGAACCTTGATCTTCGGGAGATTTCGAGGCAACCTCGGCAGGCAAAAAAAGACCCCCCAAACGCTGTACGAGCTTGAGTCTTGCGGTGGGAAAGATGCGTCTCACTGTTGCGGGTGACGGTTCTGTCATGTTTTTGACCTTTGATGCATTGAAGAGGCTGTAGCAGCCATCGTCGAACAATGCTGGTCAATGCAAACGGCTTCCGTCAAAGACCGCAGTTTAATTTCAAAATGGTTCGCGTGGACTTGCGGGCGCAACCAGATCGGAAGTTTTATCGATGAAGCGCTTGATTTCTTTATCCCTTACGGCATTTAGCTGTTTATGTCTGTTGCTGGCCACGGAGCGCCGCGCCATGGCCTATGTCGATCCGGGTTCGGGCCTGCTGGCGATTCAGTCCATCGGCTCTCTGCTGGCAGCGGCCGGTTTCTTCCTGCGACGGCGTATTATGGGGTTATTCAATAGGAAGAAGCCCCTCGCCAGCGCAGCTTCGCCGGTAGCGGTGCGGAAAGAAGACTCTCGCAACGCAGCATGACCTCTGGAACGCCTACTGCTACATTCCGTGACCCTGCCGGATCTCTTAGCCTGGAAGGCGACTTCGCCGTCCGCACCATTCACCCCTCCGCTCGCGACCAGGTGATGGAGTTCGTGACCTCGCAGTTCTGTAGCCGCCTACAGGACCGCGGCGATATGGTGGCCATCACCATCAAGAACACCCCAGCCGGACTCCAACTGCTGCACCCCAAAGTCCCCGTGCCGACGTACCCGTGGGAATGGACGCCCTCCCAATGGCTGGCGGCGGCGCAACTCACCCTGTCCCTGTGCGCAGAGGCGCTCGCCGAGGGCTGGGTGCTGAAGGATGCGACGCCGCTGAATATTCTGTTTGTAGGCTCGCGCCCCGTCCTCGTCGATGTACTCTCGTTTGAGCCCTGGGACCCCGCGCCCCAGGACCACCCCTCGCACATCTGGCTGGCATACGGACAATACATCCGCACCTTCCTTCTGCCGCTCCTGATGAACCGCATGCTGAGCTGGCCTCTGGAGATGTCGCTGTTCAAGCGGGATGGCTACGAACCGGTAGATCTATACAAGGCGCTGAGTTGGTCCCAGAGGTTCTCGCGCGCCGCCTTCTGGCCGGTGACGCTTCCCGCACGGCTGGACAAGAAGAGCGGCACAGCAAAGAAGAGCGGCGCAGCCAGCGGGTCGAAGCCGGCTCCGCAACACAAGTCGCCCGACCTCGCCCTGCACCTGCTGAAGCGCACACTGGCCGACCTGCGCAAACGCACGCGCCGTGCGATGCCCGAACACGCGGGCTCCGAATGGGACAACTACACCGCCACCCTGACCCACTACACAGCGCAGGAGAGCGCCCAGAAGCTGGAGTGGGTGCGTAACGTGCTTGAAGATCTGAAGCCCGCGCGGGTGCTGGATATCGGCGCCAATACCGGCGTCTTCAGCGCGCTCGCCGCGGAAAACGGAGCGCAGGTGGTAGCGCTGGAACGCGATGCCGCCGCCGCCGAGAGCCTCTTCCGCATGAGCCGCAAGAGCAGGCTCTCGATCCAGACCATCCACGCCGACCTGGCGCGGCCGACACCATCCGTTGGATGGGACAACCGCGAGACCAGCACGCTGCTGCACCGCCTCGAAGCTCAGTCCGAGATGGTGCTCATGCTGGCCGTCATTCACCATCTCATCCTCATGGAGCAGATTCCCATCGCTGCTATTCTCGATCTGGCCTATCGTCTTACCTGGCGCTACCTGGTCGTAGAGTGGGTGCCGGTGAGCGATCCCATGTTCCAAAGCCTGATGCGTGGACGGGATTCTCTTTATGGCTCACTCACCGAGGAAGACCTGCTCAGCGCCTGCCAGAACCGCTTCCACACGCTGCGTAGGCAACCCCTGGAGAATGGCCGCATTCTATTTCTCTTTGCGAAAGATTGATCCAACAGGGTGCGAGGCAGGCCTGAAACTATATTGCAGGGCCGCGTCACCACGAATCGCGAACGGAGACCTTAAAAGGAAACGATGCTGAAGAAGTTCGGCCAGTGCCTCGGCCTCGCATCCCTGATTCTCGTCATGAGCTACGGAGACCTGCTTGGCGGGGGCTACGACGCCCGCATGCACGCCCCGTTTCCTCTCAACGGCATTGTCTGGGCGCAACTGACCGACATTGTCCTGCTAGGACTTTTGTTGTTCGCCGTAATCGCCCCACTTTCCCGCACGCGCGTCTACCCCTGGGTGAAGCTACTGTTGGCGCTGCTGGTGCCTCTATATCTGCTGGAGATTCTGCGCGCGGTGATGACGGTTTTTGTGGGCCGCGGAATGTTTCTGCTGATCGCGATCGTGTGGATGGCGATCGTGCTGCTGCTATTGCTGAAGTACAAGGTGGCCTACCGACGGCTGATGCGGATAGGAGACTTTGCCGGCGTGTTTCTCGCAGTGTTCTGCTTGTGCAGCATGCTACAGCTGCTGTGGGTGCTGCGCTGGAGC
>Ga0209222_1000185_pt1 | contig 13644 bp, 8 predicted proteins | sample BlaSpr_A8_Ref_O3_FD_187991 | JGI IMG/M metagenome (GOLD analysis project Ga0209222, IMG submission 187991) | Forest soil microbial communities from Thunder Bay, Ontario, Canada - Black Spruce, Ontario site 2_A8_Ref_O3 (SPAdes) (version 2) | ecosystem: Environmental > Terrestrial > Soil > Boreal...
AGCCGTGTCAAGGGTGGCCGTCTTCGGCCATTCACCGCAGGCCCTTGACGCGGCGAGCACGGTGCTACGCTGAACGGCCAACAGCGAACGACTTCTGTTGGTTGGAGCACCGAGAGTGAGTGGACTTGAGTGCGGCTATTGAGTCCGCTGTTGTTCGTATCGGCCATCGCGATCAAACAACCCGCGCAGCGGCAACCGCGCAAGGCATCCTTGCGCGGCGGGCATTTCAACATAGTGCAGATTATGCGGCCGCGATAGCGGCGAACAGTTGGCCGCCGGCGCCAGACAGATCGAGCCTCGATAACCGGTGCCGATGCGGCGGCCAACTGCGCATAAACTCTCAGCATTATGTTGAGATGCCCGCTCCGCCGTTGTGCACATCCTCGGCATCGAGTTCTTCGTCGGCTTCAGCGGCTAAGGCAGCGAGGATGTCATCGGCGGTAGGTGCCGGCGCCGCAACGACGGCAGCGGATTCATCGGCACTCACTCGGGCGCTGCGCACTTTGGCCGGATGCGTGGCGCTGTGGATTTCCTTGAGCTTGCGGATCGAGACCTGCGTGTAGATTTGCGTGGTGGAGAGCTCGGCGTGGCCCAACATCGCTTGGATGTAGCGGATGTCCGCGCCATTCTCCAGCATCAACGTCGCCATCGTGTGACGCAGCAAATGGCACGAACCAGTTTTGCCGATGTCCGCCGCGTTCACGTAGCCGCGCACCAACTGCGTCAGCCGATCGGGCGTGAACGATTCGCCGGCTTGGGTCAAGAACAGCGTCGCGTTGCCCCTCTCGATCACCAGCTCTGGCCTTACTTGAGTTTGATACCGATCGATCCAGGCGATGGCGCGCTCGCCGATGGGGATCATGCGATCTTTTTTGCCCTTGCCCTGGCGGACCATCACCGTGCCGCGCTCGCGATCCAGATCGAACAACCCCAACCCCATCAGCTCCGAACGGCGCATGCCGGTGGAGTAAAAGACCTCCAAGATGGTTCGATCACGCAGGCCTCTCGGTTCGCTTGTGTCCGGCTGTGCCAACACCTGCTCGACTTCCGATTTGGTCAGCACATGCTTCGGCAACCGATGCTCCAACCGCGGCAGTTCGATCTCGCTCGCCGGGTTGTAGAGTAGATAATTCTGCCGCGCGAGCCACTTGAAGAACGCACGAACGGGGATCAGCCGCGCGTGCTGGGCACGGAACGTCAGGGGCTCGCCGTTGGTCTTGCGATGGGTGTAGAGACTTCGCTGATAACGCTCCAGGATCGGTTTTGTTATTTCTCTGGGAGTCGCAAGGCCCCGCTCTGAACACCACGCCACGAACACCCCGAGATAGGACTGGCGGTTCTGCACCGTGGGCGCCGCGTAGTTGTGGACCTGCAACCATTCGAGATACCGCAACACGTAGGCGGCGAGCCCTTGCGCGTCGTGCGGCGCGCGCAGCGCCGCTTGACCGACCGATGAGGGGCGCGCCACGCCTTACCCCGCGATCGCAGCGGTGACGGAGTCTCGATCAGCGGCTAAAAGGGAAGATAAAACAGGCGCGCGCGAGGGACTACGACTATGACCATTCATCGAGAGCGAACCGTGATGGGCGGTTTCAGACTCGATATCGTCGATTTCGCTTCGGACCGTTATTTCTCCGGGGTTTTCGAGGGATTCCTGACTCTGCGAGGTACCCACAAGGTCGGCGCGAGCCCCCTGCAAGCCGGGTGCAAGGTGGGGTATCTGACCCTGCGAGGTCGGCGTCGTAGAGTCAGATTCAGGGTGCGTGACACGCAACGCCTCCACATCGATCAGCCCCATCATTTGCGGCGCGGATCGCTCCAGCGCCCCGTCGAACAGCAGCTCATACTCGAACCGCTGGCCGTTTTTGCCGGTGACCAGTCGCACATACTCCATCGCCACCAGCCGCTCTAAGTGCACGCGGATCGCCGCATCGCTCATCCCGCAGCGGTTTCTTAACTCGCGACGGGTGAACCGCACGTCAGCGCGTAGGATCGCGCTGTGCTGCATACGTTCCGTCACGAAGGCTTCGATAAGCCCCAGCACCCGGCGCGTCTGAGGCGGTAGTTCATCGAGGCTTCGCCCCAAGACCTCATGCGCGAGCCGGTTGGCGAGCGCGATGTCCTCCAACGTCACCTCGATGTATTCGATGACGGCCCCGGCCTGGCGCAGCGTGTTGATCTCTCGCTGATGCTGGCGCAGCAAGGTAATCGCCTCGATCAGCGTCAGGTATTTTGCATGATCGCGCCGCATCCGCGTGCGATCATCCAGGAACGTCAAGTCCTCGGCATAGGGGTTCACGACCGCAAGAGGTCGCAGCAGCCGCTGCGCATTTTGGTGCAGCTTTCGGATCGATTCGGCATCGCTCGTTGCGACGAGCCCGGCGAGCGTGCGCCCCGATCGCTGCCGCGCAAGGATTCGCCGCGTCTGCTCGCGGCTCTCGTTGATCGTGAGCACGAGACAGCGATTCACCAGCTCTTCGTCCACATCGATCGCCGTGGTGGTCAGGAACAACATCACGGGGCCTTCGACGCGATACTGCTGCGTGACGAGCATCCCGGTGGCCGGGTCCTTCCCCGTGCTCGCGATGGTCAGCTCCCCTTGGCTTTGCAGGACTTTGAGCGCATACGCCGCCTGCCGCACACCTTCTTCCTCGGCGATCGCGAGGATGCGATGCTTTAAGTCCGTCTCGCCCAGGTAAAAGAGCGACTGGCCGGTCATCGCCGAGTAGTGCACGCGGTCCTCGGGCGGCACCAGCGCGAGCACGGTGTCCATCAAGAGGGATTTTCCTGCTGCGCTCGTTGATTGGATCAGCACCGCCAGGGGCGCGCTGAGCTTGCGGCTGATACAGGCCAGATACGCGACCAACGCGTTATGGGGTTCGCCGACCAGGCCCACGCGCTCGACATCGGCCATGATCCGCTCGGTAAGGTTCTGATCGCGCAGGAGCGCGAGAGCTTCCTGAGCCTGCGCCGCCGTCATCGCCGCCGGTGCCACCACCGGCGATTCGGCCGCCTTCGCGCGCTCCTCGATGACTTGTTCGAGTTTCAGGAGCAACCGGCCGAGATCGCGCTGTAGGATGTGTTCCTCCACACGCAGCTCGCCGGCCGCGCTCTTGGCAAACACCTGGCGTTGCTTCGCTTGATAGAGATCCAGCGTATCGACGTGCAGCGCGGCGCCGTCCGGCGCTGCAGACCCTGGATCCACGGACGAAGCGATCAACCTCACCAGCACATTGACTTTGAGCGCCTCGGTCAACTGCGGCGGCAACCCCCGCACCCGATAGCGCCGCTCGCCGAACGCGAGTAATAGCTGGCGCTCGTCGACCTGCGATTCTGGTTCCGGCGCCGGTGGCGCAGGCATCGCGGCCGCGGGCGGCTCCGGTAAGGGGGCTGAGGATTCAGCCTCGACGCCCTCATCAGACGCTGCGCACGAAGAGGCGGCTAAGGGAAGAACAGGGTCAACGACGATGCCCTGCTCAGCGGTTTCGGCAGCCACGTCGTCGTGGGCCACACTCACCACGTGCGTGAGCGCCGGCTTTGCGCCCTGGCCCAACCACTGCGCACTGCGGATCACCACACTCAAGGATTTCTCGGCCGGTTTCACCGCGCAGGCATAGGCGTTCGCATCCATGCCCTTCGGGAACAGCAGCCGGAAGCAGTCGAGGCCTTCGGCGGTGAGCCGCTGACTTACTGCCTCGGCGCCGCGATCACCGGCCTCGTCGCGATCGAAGGCGATCAAGATACGCTGCGCACCGCAGGATTTCAGCGCACCGATCAGTTCCTCCGTCATGCCGTTGACGCCGTAGCAGCTTGTGACGTTGCGATACCCCGCTGCCCAGAACGTCAGCGCATCGATCAGCGCCTCGCAGAGGATGATTTCGGGTTGACCCTCGAGGCCTTCGCGATTAAACACACCGCGATGCGGACCGGGCAGATACAGATGCTTCGGTGTGCCGGCGCGCAGGTTGTCGAGTAATTTTCTCGCATAGGCGCCCACCACAGCGCGCGGCGCACCGTCGGCACTCGCACCGAACAGCGGCACCACGATTGAACCGTTAAAATGCTCGTGCCCCGAGTCGCGCAAGATGCCCACCCGCTGCAACGCCGTTCTCATTTCCGCACCGGCTTTGTATTGCTTCGGGGCGAGCCGGTAGGCCAGTGTGCGATTCGCATAGCCCAGCCGGAAGCGCTCGATGAGCTCAGGATTCCCCAAGCCGCGCCGTTCCAGGTACTCCAGCGCCTCGGGACTCGATTTCAGCGTCGTGTGATAAAAGTCGATCACCTGATTGAGTAATTCTTGATCGCCGGTGGCGAGCGAGAAGGACTGTGCCGTTCGCAGCTTGCCGGCGGAGAGTTTGACGGCCGCCGGTGGCATGTCCGTCGAGGCGGCAGCGGCTAAGGCAGGATGCTGTTTGGCGAGCAACTCGCACGCGTGCCGGAAGCTCACTTTGTGCGTGCGCATCACCCAGTCGATCACGCTGCCGCCGGCATCACAGCCAAAGCAATGCCACAGATTCGTTTTCGGGGAGACGATGCAGCTCGGCGTATCGTCCCCTTCGTGCCACGGACAGCGGCAAGCCAAGTCCTTGCCCTGCACGATGAGCTTCAAGCCCTGTGCCTCGATCAGCCGCGCCAGGCTCACCTCGCGCTTCAAGCGCTCCAGCGCCTCGTCCGGGATGCGTGCCATGCCCTGCCTCCAAGAACCGGGGGTCTCGCCAAAACCTGTCAAGTACCCCGACAACAAAATAACTCAGGCGCAGAGTACGCCATTTTGGCGTATAGTCAACGGCGTTCCGCATAGGAGGCTTAAGGTTATGGCTACTTCACTCGCGATCGCACTCGGTGCCGGTAGTCCTATGACCCATGACGAGAAGGTGTTTTTCAAGCAGCTCGGTGCCCGCATCGCCGCCCTGCGCAAAGACCAGGGCATGACCCAGGTGCAGTTCGCCGAGATCCTGGGGCTTACCCAGCAGATGATCGCCTCCTACGAAGTCGGCCGCCGGCGCGTACCGGTTTCGCTCCTGCCGCAGATCGCCGAGACGTTCACTGTCTCGCTCGAAGAACTGATCGGCAAAAAGGACGTGCAGCCCGCCAAGCGTGGCCCCGCGCCGAAGTTGCAACAACAGATCGAACGCATCCAACAGCTGCTGCGAGCCAAGCAGCGCTTCGTCATCGAGATGCTTGATACCGTGTTACAGCAGACTGCGCGATAATCGGTGCAGGAGGACCCATGCACGCCCATACCGCCAAACAAGAGGCTATCGAGACCATCGAACGCCTACCCGATGATGCTCCCCTCGATGAGATCGTCTACCGGCTCTTTGTGCTCAACAAGATTCATCAGGGGATACAGGATATCGACGCCGGCCGCGTGATCTCAAGCGACGCACTCGCGCGCGAGATCGAGCAGTGGTGACCGCATCGTGGTGAACTGGTCGCAGCGCGCTCGCGCCGACCTCAAAGCCGTTCACGATTACATCGCCAAAGATTCACCGCAGAACGCCAAGGTCGTCGCACGCGAGATTCGGCGCCGCGCCGACGGCATCGAGGCTGCGCCTCTCGGCGGTCGCAAAGTCCCCGAGCTCAACGACGAGCAGGTGCGCGAGATTCCCGCCTATTCCTGGCGCATCCTCTATCACCTGCGCGAGGGCCAAGTTTTCATCGTCACCCTCGTGCATAAACGCCGCCACCTCGAACCCGAGCAGATTCAGCCCAACGGTTGATGCGCCGCAGATTCAATGCCATCGTCGATGTGGCGGAGGCGTTGCGGCTCATCCGCATTGCGTAACTCACCACCACCCGGTTTGGTCCAAAGAGCAGCCGGCCGTCTATCCTGCACTCAAAGCTCCTCGCCGTCGCTCATACCTTTGAGGAGCAGAGCGATTCGGCACCGGCCACGGCGCGCATCATCTCCGCGCGCCTTGCCACACGCCGTGAACGTGAGCAGTATGAGGACGAACCCCGATAGGTCCACACCATGAGTACGCCACAGACCCCACCCGATGATGACCTGCCGGCCGAGATCGACTTCTCCGGCGGCACGCGCGGCAAGTTCTACAAGCCAGGCGCCACCCTGAACTTACCCGTGTATTTGGACGCCGAAGTGCAAAGCCGTCTCGCCCGGCTCGCCAATGCCAAGGGCATCGATTTCTCAGCCCTCGTCAACGCCATGTTGCGCAAGGATATCGAACTCATCGAGATGGCTCAGTAATCCCCAGGCCAAGAGCGGCCCCTGAGCGGAGATTTCGAGGTCCCGAAACCAGGCGCATGAGTGAACAGGATTCGAACCGCAAACACCACCGTGTAGTGCTTGCGTCCCAGCCCAGCAATCCGCGCTTGCATTCCACCGTGCTGAGCGTCGAGTGCGCCGAGGACGAGGAGGTCCAGTGGCGGTGGACCGAGACGACTGAAAGTCGCTTTGTATCGGGCTATCGCCTGGTGCCGCGCCTGTCGACCCTCCGGACGTAAGTTCCTGGAAAAGCGTCGGCCTGAAGATCGATCGCTGCCAACCATAGGGGACTTCATCTTGCCAAACCGATTCTCCACCGATCTCAAGAAGCCGTAGAGCTGCGCAGCGCTCCGATCGGGAACGGACCCCCGGTTTGGTCCAAAGAGGCAGCCGATCGTCTATCCTGCACGTCATCAACTACGGCTCCGTTTGTCTGCACGCAACGTGCTAGAAATGGCGCGCGATGCTATGCTTACGTCGAAGGTATTTGGACAGAATGACCAAGGCAAGAAAAACGCCCGGCGCGATTTACGACGAGATGCTTGCCAATCCTCGCCGCTTGGTGATCGCGCACCTCTGTCTTGGCTCAATTGCGGCATTTGCATATTGGATACGCCCGGGCTCCGTTACGGTCCCACTACGGTGGTCTGTTCCACACTATGCAGACGTAGTACCTATCGTCGCGACTTCCGCCGCGTGGTTTCCGTATGTAATTTCGATGATCCTCTGTCGGTCACTTTTATCGAGCCGTGACCCCAAGGCAACATTGTTTTTTATCGTTTTCGCCATCGTTATCACGGCGGGCTCTGTGGCCCTCGATCTAAACCTAGTCGGTATGCGGAACCCTTTGTCGCCAATGCTGATATCGCTTCTTGTGACTCTGGCCTTGGTTGCTGCATCAGGAGTCTCTTCTGTACTTTGGCCGAATGACGCCTCGGAATATTAGCCCAGCGTTAGTGCAAGCATATGACACCTGGCGTTCGGTTCGACCGAGCTTGATGGAGTCCATTCACAATGAGGCAAATAAGGGCCTTTGAAGCCCAAAGGGATGAGAAAACACTCCGGCACTAAATGGGCGCAGTCGACATATCGGTGTAATGCACAACAGTGCCAAGGGAAAGGCAAGATGCCCCAATATGGAAGTTCCGCCACTGAATTTCCCCTCCTTGCAAGCTCGAAGAAAATAAAGCACCGACAACAAGTGCCCGCGCATCAGTGCACGACGAAAGCAGCGTTTGGCGAGGAACCCATGCGCACGATTACTGGACGCTTCTAACACCGCGCGACCGAGGTCGCTGATTGCAGGAGGAAAATTTCTCCGCGCTGCTCGATGCAACCATCGGGCGTAAGACTTGTAATTGCCTTGCTGATACTCTCGACAAGCAACCACGTATTGTGCGTAGGGGTAGGAACGATTCGCGGCTGCTCTGCAGAGCTTTTCGGTCAATTCATATTCAACCAACGGCAAACTTGGTTGACGTAGGCAAATGTAATCCAGCGTGGCTGCAGCAGAATTCGAGCCGAGCCGGGCGCGCGTCAATAGCTCATTTATCGCCGCGGATAGATCGCCCTGGGAAAGAAAGGCTCTAACTTGGCGCAGTTCTGAAGGAACATAAAGGGGATGGATGAGCCCGTGGCGCCACGCCCTAGAATACAAAAATAAATTATCGAGCACGCGTTAATTCCTTGTAGTGGTGCGGCATAGATGCACGCGCCTTTATCATGAATGTGCAGCACTGTATTACTGCCTGCTGACAGGCGCGGCGATCTCCCTCGCACTCAAAATTGCAGACTTATTCCCAAGGAATCTCCGGACCGGTGGCTTCCTCTACCTCAAGCGATTTAAGCGCCTCCCCCAACGTGTTCATGGTTTCTAGGAACTCAGCATAGCCCTCGCTTGCAATTACTGTGAGCACATTTTGAGCGGCATTCGTATTAATGGATGAGCCGCTCAACTCCATTAGTGCTCCCAGCGCCGGCCCTCTAATAGCGGGAGCAAGCGCCATGCCACCTGCGACTACCGCAGTTCCTCCGATGCCCACTCCCAGCGTCTGAAGGAACGCGCGCCCGGGATCATATTGGGTGAATTGGGGGCTCGCAAAATACGGAGAAAGGTTTATCCCAGTGAAAGTCGGCGGCGCAGAACTAGGCGCATCCATATAAGTGCCCATAACCACAACCGGTGTGTTGATTTGGTAGTCGGCCGGTCCAGAGGCTTGAGGACTGGATCCAGGGCTCTGGCTTTGCGCAGTACCGGCGTCCTGACTTTGCGCCGATGTGGCACCATTGCCGCCCGTTGGTTGTGAGCTATCGGCGGCAGCGTCCGTTGAGCCAGAATTGTTTGTGGCATCGGATAGCGCATCGCTGAAAGCATCAGCCACGGCCGAGCTAGTGGCTTGACCGTATGCACCAAACCACGCGCTAAGCGACGATAAAGCCATCATGTCTCCGAGATCATCAGCGTATTCGGTATCGGCGCCTATGGATCCGCCTCCCCCGCCACCGCTGTAACTCGGATATTTGTTAATAAAGCCGGTCGGATCCACCATCGTGAGCGGGTTATTGTTGACGTAGCTGTAGCGATTATAGCTCTGCGCATTGGTGGGATCAGGAACGTGCGGATCGGGGCTGAGGAATCTACCCAGAATCGCGTCCTGCACTCGCCCGTTCATATGGTTGAGTCCCATCGACTGGCCGAGTGCTGTTTGAAAGGTAAAGCCCTGGCGACTTAAGCTCGTTATGGTGTTAAGGTCCGCTGCTGCAGGGGCGCCGGACCAGGTGTTCGGATTCCGTCGCACACCAAAAGCCGTGTAGCTCTCGCCGATATCCGACACGCCCGTATCGGACGCAATGACCGTCACGCTGCCAAGGCTGTCTCCGAGTATATAGCTCATGGTGTTGACACCGGCCGCGGTACGGCTGTACACCGCGACCGGCTCTTTTCCGGCATAGATATAGTGACGGAAATTCGTCGCGCCACTGTGGAAGACTAAGTCGATCAGCCCGCCAATATAATACGTCTGTTCCGTCGTGCCCGGAACCGTGTAAATCTGCTCCCAGCGCTGACGGTCTGGGCCGTAGAAAAGCTGCACCTCTTCACTCCCGGTCGCATCGCTCGCCGAAATCGCCGTCGGGTAGTTATAGCTCGACCAGGCGATGTTGGCGCTTGCCGCACGACCGGTCATGTTTCCATTGCCGTCATAGGTAAAGCTTGGGTCGGATATGCCGTTGAACGTGCCAGTAATCGATGACACTGCGTGCGGCTGTATTTGTCCCGGAGCGGGATACGTATAGGTTCCCACGCCTGCCTGAGAAGTGATGTTACCGGGTCCCGCGACGCCGGCGTCATAGACGAAAGTCGGGGTGGAACAGCCGCTGTCCGTCAGCGTGACGCAGGCCAAGCGATTGTCCGCGTCGTAAGAATACGATTCGGTCAGGCCGACATTGTTGTCTTGGCGTTGAATCACATTACCGTTCTCGTCCTGCAGATACGATTGATTCACCAGCCCCGCTCCGCCCCCGACACCGCCAGTCGCCGCCGTGAGCCAGGAGGTCACCGGATCATAGGTTCGTTTCAGCACAACCCCGTTACCAAGAGTCTCTTGGGTGATCTGACCGAATCCGTTCATTGCATTGGCCGTCCACAGCGTGCAGGTACTTCCGCAGGTGCCCGTGGTATCCGTGGTGTCGGTCACGGATTGCAATAATCCATACTGGTAACCGTACTGAATGTTCAATGCAACATCCGAGGTGCTGATGGGGTAAGTCAATGTATTGAGGAGTCCCGTCGTCGAGCTGTAACCCAACGTAAAGAGAAACACCCCGCCCGGATCGTTACCGGGATTGCCGCTTTCGGTGATGGCGCGGGTGTTCAGCCGTCCGGCAGTATCGAACGTCCGGGTCTCCGAGTAGGCGGGACTGGTGCCGCAGGCCGTCGGGGGAGTGCCTGTCGTGCCCGTGCACTCTGCGATTTGTTGACCGACATTATGGCCGGCCGGCGTCGAACCCCACGTCCACTGGGTGAAAAGATCCGGTTCAGATCGAGTCAATGGCCGCGAAAGCGCATCGTAAGACATGGAGAAGGACTGCCCCTTGGCGTCGGTCCACGCCGTGCGCTCTCCCAGTGAATCCACCTTATAGGTCCAGGCGCCGCGATCCGCGTCGGTCGCCGCGACCAAGAAGGGCTTGATGCCGTAGTTGTACGTTACATTTTTGAGGAGAGTATTGCCGACGCTATCGGTGACGCCAGTCAAACTACCTGCGGCATCGTACGCACGTGTGACGTTGTAGCCGATGGGATCTTTCGTCTGTCGCAGACGACCATTGACATCCATAATCATCGCGGTGACATGTGAATAGGGATCTGTCACGGTGCGCGTGCGGCCCGAATAGCCGTAGGTCGTGCTCTGGGGATTCGAGTTGGTGGAGCTGATGGGACGCATGACTGTGAGAGGGCGATTCAGCACGTCATAACTATAAGTCTGCTGGTATGCGGTCGCACCGCTTAAGAAAGGTATCGATTGCTGGGTGAGCAGTCCCAACGAGTTATAGAGCTTTTGAACACTTTCCATCGCTCCGGTGACGGTCGGTCCGGACGTTTCAGTCACACGATCGATGGGATCGTATAAATTCGTGTCAGTGCGGATCGCAGTCGTGCCGTTGGTTTGATAGGCAGTCTGTGCGATTTGATAGACGCTGTTGCTCCATCCGCAATAGGAAGTGCACGCGCTCCTAGTCCAGGCGGCCGACGTGCCATCGGGGCGGGTCTCCATGCTCTTGCGTCCGAATGCGTCGTATCCCCACGAGGTGGTCAAATTGTTGGCATTCTTGACGCTATCAGGGACACCGAACGTAAGGCTTTGCGCCGAGCTGTAGGTCCATGTGGTTGTAGCACCCGAGGGGTCCGTCTGAGTGGTGAGGAATTGACCTGTAGTACCCCAGTTCTTCGTCGTCACGCGACTGGCGGGTGATGAAGGCATATTGGCGCCCGTCACCGTGTCTGAACTGACGTTTCCAAAGCTATCGAAAGCCAATGCCTCGGTGACTTTGTAAAGACCACTATTTGAGGTGGGCTCAGTTACTGTTGTCTTGATGCGGCAATCTGCGATGACATCGGGCGTAAAGCTCTGCGTCCGGGTGACGCTCGTGCTGCCCGAGAGCGTGGAGCTGTAGGTGATCTGAGTCTCATCAAGAAGTGGCAGGCACCAAACGGCTGCATCTGTCGATTGATTCGCTGATATGTCGGGTGTGTTGGTGATGCTGGTCGTCCAGGAATCTCCGCTATACGGAGAATTCGGATCATTATCAGTAACTGTCGTAACGATGCTGGTCGCATTGCCGTAACCGTCGTAGGTATAATTCGTGTTCGTAGTGGTGATCAGATCACCATTTTCGGTTCCGCCGACTTCCCACTTCTTGCTGATCAAGTTACTGAAGTACGGAAAATAACGCTCTTGATTTGTAGTCGTGCTCAACGTTGTGACGGATGGTGTACCGTTCACGTGGCTGAGTTCATTGGCTAGGGTCTCAAACAAATCCCCATACTTCATTCCCGTTTCGGGGAAGGCTCGCTCGTAATACCTAAAGTGATATACGCCGTTGCGACTGTCTTGCGAGCGAGTCTCAGCGAAACCCTCAAAGCCGCGGCCCTGGAGGTTGATCCAGGCTCCGTAGTACGTGTAGGTTAGATTATAGGTAGCTCCCGGCGCTTGGCTAGGGTCACTGAGAATTACCTTGCTAACCGTATACAGGGGCCCTATGTAATTTTGGTTGGGAAATGTGGCATCGGGGTAATACGACGGATCGGAATTTACATAGTTGCCCTCCACAAGGGAAACGTAGCTGGGTTTCGCCGAGTTACCGTAGCCGTCGGCAAAGGATGTGGCTAAATCCGGAGGTATCCCGGCGTTGTTGTGCAATCCGTAAGTGATTACACCGTTACTCCCAGCGAACACGATATCGTCCAATCCATCACCGTCTATATCGGTTGTTGTATAAAACCAAATAGATGACGGCATCGAGATGCCGGTAGACACCGCTGGAGCTACGCCGTTGCCTAATGACTGGTAGACTTGTAATGCGCCGCTGGCGTCAGCAGCGAGCGCGTCGGTTCGACCGTCGCCGTCCCAATCTAATGCGAATGACACGCTGGTAGGCAGCGTCAGGATTTGCGAAGACGCGCCATTGCACTGCGACACCAGAACCTCCGCACCGAATATCATGTCCGTACAGGCATCATCATTCCAATTGACGGGGAGCACTCCACCAGCGCCCGGACCCACGGGAAACGCTGAGCTAAAGACAGGCGCGCTCGTTCCTCGCGATAAGACCTCAATAGCCCTCACATATATAGAGGGACGGCTGTACTGAACTGTCACCAACAAGTCGGATCGGCCGTCACCGTCGAAATCCATACGCTTCACCGGTGATGCAAACCCGGCGTTGTCTCCAACGAGACCTATCGCAACGGCACTGATCGTTGGTAGCGTTCCGACCACGGCAGAGGCGCCAAAAGAAATCGCGTTGGCGGTCGTGGTATTGAACTGAACGGCGATGTAGATGGCCGATCCATCGGTTGCGGAGTAAGTGTAAGCAAGATCGGGGCGACCGTCGCCATCTATATCTGCGCAAGCGTAAAACACGCCGCTGACGACGGCCGTTCCTGTGGATGTGGCCGTAAATGCCTGACTGGTGGGATTCCATTTGTACGCATACCAAACTCCGTCGACCGGCGTAAGGAATTCATTGCCAGGGGATCCATCAAAATTATCGATTAGAAAAGGGGCGTATTGCGCCGTTATTATGCCAGTGTCGACGGGCAACCCATATCCAGTACCCGTGGAGAATTGAACCCAATAGTGCCAAGTCGAATCGCTAGTATTTACAGCATAGACCAAGTCCTGCTTTCCATCGCCGTCAACATCGACGCTAACAGCAACGCTGCTGTTTGTAGTGCTGCCGTTGGTGGCAGTGGGGTTTGCAACACCCGCTGTGCCATTTTGATAGCTGATTGCGGTCGGACTGAGACAATTTGTCGCGCCCGAGTCTGCGCACTCCTTCACGCTGATTAATTCATCGCGCCCCGTCGTTGGGGAAGCTTGGTAGCCGAGAACGTAGTTCTTAACGACGGTACCAGAGTACGCAATCGTTATTGAACTCAATAGCTCCGTATTAATGACGTTCGTTCCGCCGACATATCCGTAAGTCGAACTCTGCGGCACGTTCGCCGAGTAGTTGAATTGCATCGTGTAGCTGTAAGACGATGCGCCGGCGCCGGTTGGCGCCCAGAGGATCGTGCTCGGAACTGCAGTGCCGGTGAGAAGCGTATAGTTGATAACGAAGTTGTTGCCGGCACGGTCGATCACTTTACTCAACAACCAGGAAAGTGCGGTCGAAGATCCAGAGGCGAGGACTTG
>Ga0209222_1000188_pt1 | contig 13519 bp, 6 predicted proteins | sample BlaSpr_A8_Ref_O3_FD_187991 | JGI IMG/M metagenome (GOLD analysis project Ga0209222, IMG submission 187991) | Forest soil microbial communities from Thunder Bay, Ontario, Canada - Black Spruce, Ontario site 2_A8_Ref_O3 (SPAdes) (version 2) | ecosystem: Environmental > Terrestrial > Soil > Boreal...
AGGCGTATACGGTGATCGAGGTCAATGCACAGACAGGCGCGCCGCGCCCGCTGATTGCTGAGACGACGAAGACGTTCTTCTACTACAACGAACTTGGCCCGGGACTCTCTGCGGGACGACGCTATCGGCATGATGTGGACGACGGCAAGGAGATCATCTGGGCCTCGGAGCGCGATGGCTGGGAGCATCTGTATCTCTACGACGGCGCGACGGGCAATGTGAAGAACCAGATCACGAAGGGTGATTGGCTGGTGCGCAATGTCGACTACGTCGATGATGCAAAACGCCAGATCTGGTTTGAGGCTGGCGGCAGTATTGCCGGTCAAGACCCTTATTTCACGCAATACTATCGCATCAACTTCGATGGCACGGGACTGACGCGGCTCACCGACGCCGACGGTATGCACGCGGTCACCTTCTCGCACGACCACGCCTTCTATGTCGATAGCTGGCAGCGCGTGGACCTCGCGCCGCTCGCGCAGTTGCGCCGTACTTCGGACCAAGCGGTGGTGCTCGATCTTGACAAGAGCGATACGACAGCGCTCCTCGCTACAGGTTTCCATTTCCCGGAGGTCTTCGTAGCGAAGGGCCGTGACGGTAAGACCGACATCTGGGGCACGATCACACGGCCGTTGCACTTTGATCCGAAGAAGAAATATCCGGTGATTGAGAACATCTACGCTGGGCCGCAGGGCTCGTTCGTGCCGAAGACCTTCAGCGCTATCGCACCGGATCAGTCGCTCGCCGAGCTTGGCTTCATCGTGGTGCACATCGATGGTATGGGCACAAGCAACCGCTCAAAGGCATTCCACGATGTGGCCTTCAAGGATCTCGCGGATGCCGGCTTCTCCGATCGCATTCTGTGGCACAAGGCGGTCGCAGCGAAATATCCCTACTACGACATCTCGCGCGTAGGTATCTTCGGCACGTCCGCCGGCGGACAGAGTGCGCTTGGTGCAGTGCTCTTTCATCCTGAGTTCTACAAGGTGTCGGTGAGCAACAGCGGTTGCCACGACAATCGCATGGACAAGATGTGGTGGAATGAGCAGTGGATGAGCTGGCCCTTGGGTCCGCAGTATGCCGCGTCGTCGAACGTGGACAATGCATACCGGCTACAGGGCAAGGTATTGCTCGTCATTGGTGAGATGGACACGAACGTCGATCCTGCTTCATCCTTGCAGGTGGTCAATGCGTTTGTGAAGGCGCACAAGCACTTCGACATGCTCTACATCCCTGGTCAGAATCACGGCGTCGGCATTCTCGCGGATGAGCACTACCGTGATGATTACTTCGTGCGCAACCTGCTTGGCGCAGAGCCGCCGGACTGGAACAAGGTGTCGCTGAAGGCAGACGAAGAAGCAGGGAAGTAAGCGAGTGTGTAATGCTTTAGCAGCACTGAGGGCACCAGCTTTTCTCGAAGCCGAGGAAAGCTGATGCCCTTGATGTCTTTATTCCATCTGGGCGAACCGGCTGTAGTCTGGCTGTAAGCTCATCTATCTGGCTAGTTGGGGAGATTATGATGAATCGTTTTCTACGTAGTGCAAGTGGTGCTATCTACCTGCTCTTCTGCTCCATCATGCTGTGGGGTTTCTGTCCGTCCGCGACTGCACAATCCGACCTCAACGGTTATTGGGATCTGCGCATTCCCAACCCTTCAGGTGATGGCACCTTTCGGGATACTTACTTTCAACTGCAACAAGACGGTACGGCGATCCATGGGCAGTTGATTCGTGGGCAACAGCAGATACCGATCGCTGGCACACTTGAGAATGGTTCCATTCACTTTGCGACGCAACCACCTGCATCCACCAACGGCCGCGAGCAGAGGCCGGTTGTATTTGAGGGCAGCTATGCGAACGGCAAGCTCACGCTCTCGATTCAACGTCGCGATGGCACCGTGCAGGGGCTTGCGGAGAAAGTGACAGAGGAAGCAACGCAGCCACCAAAGCCACTGCCATTGCCCGCACTTAAAGATGTGCCCGACAACGGCCTTGCACGCACACCGCCGATGGGCTGGAACAGCTGGAATAAATTCGCCGGAAAGGTCGACGATGCTTCGGTACGCACGATGGCCGACGCAATCGTATCCAGTGGCATGAATAAGGTCGGTTACGTCTACATCAACATCGACGACACATGGGAACTCGGGCGAGATGCGGCTGGCAATATTTTGCCGAACAAGAAGTTCCCAGACATGAAGGCGCTCGCAGACTACGTACACTCGAAAGGCCTGAAGCTAGGCATCTATTCGAGCCCCGGACCTCAGACCTGTGCCGGCTACCCCGGCAGCTTCGCTCATGTACAGCAGGATGCGGCGACATATGCTGGATGGGGTATCGACTATCTGAAATATGACCTGTGCAGCGACCGCGATGTCTACAAGGATGACGCGCCGACGCTTCAGGCTATCTACCAGGAGATGGGCGATGCGCTGCGAGCGACGCACCGGCCCATCATCTACAGCCTCTGTGAGTATGGCAGCGCGCGCGTGTGGGAAGGTTGGGGCGAGAAGAGCGGCGGCAATCTGTGGCGTACGACGGGCGACATTGAAGACAAGTGGGAGTCGATGGATAAGATCGGCTTCAGTCAGATCAAGCTCGCGAGCTATGTGAAGCCAGGGCATTGGAACGATCCCGACATGCTCGAGATCGGCAACGGAGGCATGACCGCCGATGAGTATCGCACGCATATGAGTCTGTGGTCGTTGCTCGCGGCGCCGCTGATTGCAGGCAACGATCTGCGCACGATGACCGATGAGACGAAGAGCATCCTGATGAACACCGACGTCATCGCCATCGATCAGGACCCGCAATTTCAGCCTGTAGCAGAGGTCTCAAGCGATGCCGGTATTGAGGTGCTGATGCGGCCGCTGCACGACGGTTCCGTCGTCGTGGGTATCTTCAACCGTAGTGACGATGCCGCCGCAGGCAAGTTCTCACGCAGCAGTCTACCTGCTAGCTTTAGCGGCAAAAAGCTGCGTGTACACGATCTCTGGAAGCATGCGGATGTCGCTATGGACGGGGATGCATTTACGGCGACCGTGCCTAAGCACGGTGTGGTGATGCTTCGCATTTCGGTTCGATAAAAGAATGCGGTAACGACAAAGGCCGGCGGCTCGTTCGCCGGCCTTTGTCGTTGGTTGAGCGCAATCGCCCCCAGTCCCACCATCACCCGCCCAGGTTCACCACACGCATGCAGATAACAGCAGTAACCTTATGATGAAAGTTCATTTGTTCTCCCAAAAGAAAACACAATACTGTACCGCTATTCGATCTCTGCAAAAATGTGTAAAGTGTGTTCGATGAAAGAATAGCGAAGCCGAATGAAAGATGCGACCTTCGGCTAAAGCGTCACCAATGGATTTCACCGATTAAACATCCGCATCCATCGCCTGCTGCTTCATGCCAATTGAAACCGTACAGCAAGTCCAAGCCTCTATCAGGAGCCACAGTTGACCGCTTCCGAACGCTTCCATGAGATCCGCACAGGGTTTGAGAGTCCCTTCTGGATCGCCAATCTTAGCGAGATCTTCGAACGCCTTGCCTACTACGCAGCGTTTGCTTCGCTGGCTCTGTACCTCCAGGGACAGCTCAACTTCTCCACCGAGCAAACCGGCACCTTGACAGGCATCTTCGGCGGCATGGTGTGGTTCATGGCCATCTTTGGCGGAGCCGCAGCCGACCGCCTGGGCTTCCGCCGCGCTCTTTCGATAGCGTATTTAATTCTTACCGCCGCCTATTTTCTAGTCGGTTCGATCGGGGCTTCCTGGCTCGCGCCTGTGCGCCATGCCGTGCCACTCGGACTGTTTGTCGGATGCATCTTGATCCTGCCGGCACTCGGTGTTTCGCTGGTGAAGCCTTGCGTAGTCGGCACGACGGCCCGCGCCTCAAAAGAGAATGTCCGCTCCATCGGCTACTCCATCTATTACACGATGGTCAACATCGGCGGCGCGGCAGGGCCATATTTCGCGTCCTGGAGCCATCGCCACCTGGGTATCGCAAATGTTTATCGCGTAGCCGCGCTATGCGTTTTCGCGATGTTCTTTCTGATTCTGTTCTTCTTCAAAGAGCCGCGCAAAATCGGAAACGAGCCTACGCCGTCTATCGCAACGGTCGCAAGAAACTTTTGTACTGTGCTGGGCAACTACCGTCTGGTTCTGCCCGTAGTTCTGATCGCGTTACTGCTGCGCATCGCACTCTGGGTCTTTCCCACCTTCAGCGTTCCGTGGGGGATATGGCTCGTACTTCTAGCGCTCATGCTCGCCGGCTTCAGCCGCTTCATGTGGTTCTTAGCGCTTTTTAGTGGCTATTACATTGTCTTTTGGCAGATGTACATCAGCCTGCCCGGCTACATTCATGGCTACATCAATCCGAACGCTGATGCAGAACTGGTCCTGATAACAGAGGGTCTGACAGTGATCTTCTTTACGCTCGCCATGACCTATCTAACAAGGAAGATTCCAGCATTTTCCGCCGTCATTCTAGGCACGGTTATCAGTTCCGCCGCGTGGCTGATCCTCGCCTTTCATCCGACAGTTTTTAGCGCTGTGCTCTCTCTATTCGTATTGGCAGTCGGCGAGATCATTCAAGCGCCACGGTATTACGAGTACATCTCGGAGCTCGCGCCCCCAGGGCAACAGGGAACCTACATGGGCTTCGCATTTTTGCCCATCGGGATCGGCTCGCTGATCGGCGGCTGGTTTGGAGGCAAACTGCTTCATCACTTCGGCGAAGTCGTTCATCGGCCAGCGCGGATCTGGTGGAGTGTTACTGCAGTAGGCATGGTCACGGCAGCGCTGCTTTGGATCTATGACAAGACAGCGAGAAAAGGCCGCACCGCGCTATAGCACGCTGACGCGAGCGCAATTTCTTTCTTCAACCGAGCCAATTCTTGTCAACCCCCAAAGCAGCCTAACCCCAACAAACCAAACCAGATACGAATGGCATAGTTACCCCCGTCAACCCGCTACAATAGAAGTAGGGAACAAACCAAACGACCCACCCCCTACATCTTGTGGTAGCTAACTCCCATCAATGGAATACTTTACCCGTAACCCCCATGGATGCAATTCTTTACGCGGTACAAGACCCTTAACCAACCTGTTTGGAATACTTTGAAGAAAACAGGGGGGAGGGGGGTACCTTGCGCAGGACGCGCTGAATAACAGGAGACAGAACTGCCGTGACCATCAAGCCGCAACGCACATTCAATCCGGCCAGAATCCTTATCTTCGGCATCGGGAGCGGAAGAGTCTTTCCCTCTTGTATGGCTTGGACCGTGATGCGAACAGTCTGGGCACTTATCGATGTCAAAGTTACTTCCACCGGACGTGAAGAAATAAGAATGGGGGATGAGTGTGCCAGCGTGGATGGTGGCTTGATCAGCGCCGCGCTCCGGTTGAGACCATGCCCTTCAGTGCGTCTCTACGAGTGAACGGACTATCCATAGGTGTCTGTACCTCTCAAGGTTCTTCCGTTGAATGGTGCGTTAGCCAACAGGTGCGGCTCGTCGTCGCATGAGCAGATGATTTTCTGAACCCGGCGAGTGCGAACTACACGGTACGTGCTGGTTTCGATCTCCATCGAAGGTAGAAGTACACCGGCACGCCGCTTGCGATGATCAGCAGTCCAGGCCATGTCGTAGCCGTGCGATAGCAGAACAACACGCCCAGCACCATAGCGGAGCCAAGGATGTACAGCGCGGGCAGCCAGGGATACCCCCATGCGCGATACGGTCGTGGTGCATCAGGCCGCGTGCGCCGCAGGCGGAAGAGTCCTGCCACCGTAAAGATATAGAACAGCAGCGCCGCGGAGATCACATAGTCGAGCAGGTTGCTGTAGAGATTGCCATACTGTCCGGTGGCTTGATCGTAGGTGCGTGGCAAGACCAGGAAGAGCGACCACAGGCACTGCAACCCGAGCGCCCAGCCGGGAACGCGAGCCTCATTCAGTGTTCCAGCGCGACGGAAGAAGAGGCCGTCCTGCGCCATCGCATAACATGCGCGCGCTCCAGCCAGCGTCAGAGCATTCACAGTGCCGAAGGTTGAAACCATAATCAGCAGCGCCATCGCCAGCGTGCCAAACGTCGGCAGCAGCGTTGCGACCACCAGCGTGGCGACGCGGTCATCCGGTGCCGTCTGGATGGCATGCAGCGGCAACACCGCGAGATAGCAGAGGTTGCACAGCAGATAGAGAACGATGACGAGCGATGTTCCGAGGCCAAGCGCCAGAGGAAGATTCCTCTTCGGATTGCGCACCTCGCCGGCAACAAAGGTGATGTCATGCCATGAGTCGGCGGAAAATAAGGAACCCGTCTGCGACACGCATATGGCGATAAACATACCGAAGGCTGTAACCGCGCTGAAGCCGTCAATCGGGACGACATTATGTGGAGCCCAGCCGCCTCCGGCAAAGTTGGCGCGAAAAACATTCGGATGCAAATAGAACGCGACCGCGCCAAGCGCAAGCAACGCGACCATTCCAGCGAGCTTGGCGACGGTAAAGACATTCTGAATCAGCTTTCCCCACTGAACGCCGTAGCTATTGATGGCCGCGATGAGCAGGATAATTCCGAGCGCGGTAATCTGTGCCGTCGAAAGCGACAGAGCGTAGCCAGGTAATACTAGGATCGGTGCAATGAGGTAGTGCGTCTCGCTGATAAAGGGAAATGCGACCCCACCGAAGCGCGCAAAAGCAATGGCGACAGCAGCGATCGTTCCCGTCTGAATGACCGTCAGCAGCGTCCAGCCATACAGGAATCCAAGCAGCGGGGAAAAGGCTTCACGCAGGTAGACATACATGCCGCCGGCCTGGGGCATCATGGCGGCAAGCTCGCCGTAGCTGAGCGCTCCAGCCACCGTCAACACACCGGTGATGATCCATGCCACCAGCAGCCATCCAGCGGAACCAACCTGCCGCGATATCTCTGCGCTGACGATGAAGATGCCGGAGCCGACCATAATGCCGGCCACGATCATGATTGAATCGAAGAGCCCAAGCGCTTTACGAAATTCACCCGGTGCGGTTCCCGACTCCGCCACGCTGATCTCTTCAAGAGGAGCCGCCATGTTTACCCTTTCGCCGCTGCGATTGTTATGGAAATGTATACAAAACGTATGCGTCTTGGTAAAGCGGCAGTTCGCGCTTCTCTCTGGTCTCACCGATGAAGAAAGTCATCGCGGTTTTTCTTCACCGGCAGCAGCATCAGGCACGCTCAAATATAAAGGCTCCTCAACGCCGTTGTCGCAGAGACGCATTGGTGCATATCGGAAGCGCATTACTGCACGGCAAGAGATCCAATGGGGTACTCGGGCTCGATCGAAGAAAGTCGATTGCCAATAAAATCCATTTTAGTATACAATTCTCAGCCATCAGTGTATTTGAGGCGTTTTTTCACATGAAGAGTCAAAAGCTCCTGAAGGGCATTGTCCTTGTCCTCTGCATCAGTTGTTCCGTGATGGTCAGCGCACAGCGTCGGCGCGGCGGTTCAGAAGGCTTCTCTTTCCGCTTTCTTGGGCCGATGGTTGGCAACAGGGTTGCAGCAGTTGTGGGCATTCCAGGAGACACCAGTACCTACTATGCAGGCGCCGCCTCCGGTGGAATCTGGAAGTCTACCGACGGAGGCAACAGGTGGGTGCCCATCTTCGATCACCAGTCTGTAGCCGCCATTGGGGCTCTTGCTGTCTCACCCGCTCAGCCGAACGTTGTCTGGGCAGGCACCGGCGAAGCCTGGGCTATCCGCGATATCGATGTCGCCGGAGATGGCGTATACAAGTCGACCGATGCTGGCAAGACATGGCAGAACGTGGGGCTCGCCGAAAGCGGTCGCATTGGCCGCATCATCGTCGACCCAAACGATACAAACACCGTATACGTCTGCGCCTTGGGACGATTAACCGGTCCGCAGCAGATGCGTGGCGTTTACAAGACCACGGATGCAGGAAAGACATGGACACGGTCCCTCTTCGTGGATGCCAATACAGGCTGCTCAGGCCTTAGCCTGGATGCGCACGATTCGCAGACGCTCGTTGCAGGCATGTGGCAGGTTGAGATGCACCCGTGGGCTGAGACCAGCGGTGGCCCGGGAAGCGGTGTCTACACCTCCCATGATGGTGGCGCGCACTGGAAACACATCGAAGGTCATGGTATGCCCAAATCTCCCGTGGGCAAGATCGATGTGGCCATCGCCCCAACCGACTCCAATCGAGTCTATGCACTCATCGAGACAGACAAGCAGGGGGCCTTCTGGCGCTCCGACGATGGCGGAGAGAACTGGCGTCTTACCAGCACGGATCGCACCCTGACTGGCCGCGCAGGCTATTACATTCGCATCGCCGTATCTCCGGGTGACGAAAACAAGATTCTTCTCGCCAACAGCGGCTTTCACGTCTCCGCCGACGGAGGCGAGACCTTCCGCGAAGTTCCCTGGGGAGGTGACAATCATGACATCTGGATGGATCCAAAGAACCCCGATCACTTTGCCATCACCTACGATGGCGGCCTCGCGATTACGACGGTAAATGGGCGCGGTTTTCATAGCGTCACGCTCCCGATAGGGCAGATGTACCACGTCGCCGTCGATGACCAGGTTCCTTACTACGTCTATGGCAACATGCAGGACAACAGCACCATGCGCGGCCCCAGCATCCCCTTAGGCGAAGGTCGCGGCGAGGTAGGTTGGGACCACGGTATGGGAGGATGTGAGTCCGGCTTTACGCTTCCCGATCCAACCGATCCGAACGTTGTCTGGGCCTCCTGCTATGGAGATGAAGTCACCCGCTGGGATGCCAGGACAAGGCAGGCGCGATCGGTCAGTCCCTACCTGCACACACTTGATTCAGCTCCCACCCAGATCAAATACCGCTGCCACTGGACGCCGCCTCTCGCAATCGATCCCTTCGATCACAACACGGTGTACTACGGGTGTCAGGTGATCTTCAAGACAACCAATAGTGGGCAGAGTTGGACGGTTGCTAGTCCTGATCTGTCTCGGCAGGACCCCAGCAGGATCGTCTCATCGGGCGGCCTCATTGGAGACAACCTTGGCCAGTTCTATGGCGAGGTCGTCTTTGCGATTGCGCCGTCCCAGATTCAAAAAGGACTCCTCTGGGCCGGTACCAACGATGGAAAGGTCTGGTACACAAACGACGGCGGGGGCAAGTGGAATGACGTCGAACAAAACATGCCGGGCCTTCCTGCCTGGGGCACCGTTACCAGCATCGAGCCCTCGCACTTCCACGCTGGCACTGCATATGTCACCTTCGACCTTCATCTGATTGACGACCGCGATCCCTATATCTACAAAACCACTGACTTCGGAAAGACATGGAAGCGCATCGATAGCGATATCCCCAGGGGTCCTCTCTCCTACGCTCGCAACGTATCGGAAGACCCCAATGTCGAAGGTCTCCTCTTCGCCGGAACCGGGAACGCTCTTTATTACTCCCTAAACGATGGGGCCAACTGGGTTCATCTCGATAAGGGGCTACCACCTTCACCTGTTACCTGGACTGTGGTGCAGAAACACTTTCATGACCTCGTGGTATCCACCTACGGGCGCGGCTTCTATATCCTCGACGACATCACGCCACTGGAGCAGATGGCGAAGCAAGCGTCAGAGCCAGATGTTCGGCTCTTTGTCCCGCGATCGGCTTATCGTCTCCACGCATACGACAACGCCATCATCAATTACTCCCTCAAGGCCGCTCCCAAGAAGCCAGTTGAGATTGAGATACTCGACAGCAATGGAGCGACGATTCGCAAGCTCACCAGCGAGGGCCAAACAGGGCTGAATCGCGTCACATGGGACATGCGATACGAGGGTGCCCACGGCATTGCGCTTCGCACGGTTCCTGCCGAAGACCCGCACATCTGGGAAGAGGAGCGCTTTAAGGGCATGGACTCCCGGCCCATTACGCACTGGGGTATGACAGATGAGCCCGTAGGCCCACTCGTTGCCCCCGGCAAGTACACAGTCAAGCTGACGGTCGATGGAACATCCTTCCAGCAGACTCTTGAGGTGCTCATCGATCCCCACAGCGCTGGCACCCAGCAAAGTATCGAGGCCTCGCTCCACCTGCAACTCCGCATTCGCGCAGATGTTGACAAGGTTTCCGGCATGGTCAATCAGATCGAGTGGATGCGCAAGCAGCTCACTGACGCCGAGAAGATGCTCGCATCAAACGATCGCGACGCCCAGTTGCTGAAGGACGCAAAAGACACAGATCAGAAAATGCAGGACGTCGAGTATCAGCTTCTCTCGAAGGACCTCGCCGCCAGCGACGACAAGTATTACATCTCCGCCTACAAGGTCTACTACAACCTGCTTTGGCTGAATGCGGAGATTGGATCGGGTGCTGGCGATGTAGCTGGCGGCGGCGATTACGGCCCCACTGATACCACACCGCAACTCCTTGATAGCATCGAGCAAAATCTAGCCCATGCCGCACAGGACTATCACCAGCTCATGACGAATGTCGTGCCGGCGTTCAATCAGCAGCTCTCATCCAAGGGCGTGATTCCTCTGGCAGCAACCGCACCTCCAGTTGCAGCGAAAGAGTAGGGCAGAAGCGTAGCTCGTCCTGGAGGTTGGTTGGGTGATCGTTCTAACCAACCTCCGGCAATTTACCAGCTTCCGCGTTCGCCAAAGATATCGATGACATGACCCAGGCGTTCGGAACCCTTCTGCCAGTTATTCTGTAGACGTCGCTCCACGGTATTCGGGTCTCCCGCAACAATGCCTTCGATGATGCCCTCATGTTCCTTCACGGAGGTATGGAGGTCCTTGATAATGGAGCTGGCATATAGCCGCCAATAGCGCTCCGTCTGTGGTTCGATGGCGTTGTGCAGTGTCGATAAGCGGGTGCCTGCACCGGCCTTGATGATGAGGCGATGAAAGTTCCGGTCCAGATCGAAGATGTCGCCGGCATGGCCGCTGCGCCCTTCGGCAATGCTGCGCAGGTTCTCGTTGATCTCTGTGAGGTCTTTTGCCAGGGCCGCGCGCTTTGGCTCTGCCATCTGTGCCGCACCGCGTCCCGCGATTCCTTCGATGCGTCCAATAATGAGGTAAAGCTCGTTCGCATCTTCTTTGGTCAGCGGGGCGACGATCATACGCGACTTGCTGACCTGGCGGTGCTCGAGCACGTACCCCTCGCGCTGCAACCAGTGAATCGCTCCGCGGACGGGCGTGCGGCTCATGTTCAACCGCTCAGCCAGATCTGCCTCGACGATCCATGTTCCCGGAGACATCTTGCCATGTACGATCAGCTCGCGTATCTCTTGAAACGCGGTCAACAGGCTGGTTCCATGTTCTGCTTTGTCCCGCTTGTGGCCCGAGGCAGAGGACCGGGCGCGCCGCTTGAGCTGGCTTTCCTGCGCTGGATTGACTTGTGTCTTCGTTTTCAAGGCTTTCCTCCCCACCCACTTTAGCGCATTCATCAAGCCTCAGGGGGCATCATTTTTGTACCTCAATGTATCCACAATCGTTTACAATTATGTATATGAATGATCACCGTTCACCCTTCCAGCGCCTCCATGTCATTGATTCTCATACTGCCGGAGAACCAACACGGGTGGTGATTGCAGGCGGACCCGACCTTGGAAGGGGCGAGCTACAGGATCGCCAGCGGCTTCTGCGCGAGCACCATGACGGGCTCCGAACTAAGGTTCTCTTTGAGCCTCGCGGGTCGGAGGTAATTGTCGGAGCGTTGTTGTGCGATCCCGTCGATCCAGCGCACGCCGCCGGCGTTATCTTTTTTAACGACGTGGGCTATCTCGGCATGTGTGGCCACGGAACCATCGGCTTGGTTACCACGCTGGCGCATATGGGCCGCATTGGTCCGGGGGAGCATGTGATTGAGACATCGGTTGGCATCGTTCGCACGGTGCTGCATGCCGATGGCAGCGTCTCGGTAAAAAATATCTCCAGCTATCGTTATCGCAACGCGGTTCCCGTCGACGTCCCCGGATACGGCCGTTTTGTCGGGGACATCGCCTGGGGCGGCAACTGGTTCTATCTGATAGGCGAGCACTCCTGCGATCTCAAACTGAGCAACCGCGCCGAACTGCTGGCGGTCACCACTGCCATCCGTTCCGCCCTCTCGGAGAGCGGCATCACGGGCGAGGATGGTGCATGGATCGACCACATCGAACTTTTCTCCGCGCCTGCCGATCCGTCTAACTCAAGCCGCAACTTTGTCCTTTGCCCCGGCGCTGCCTTTGACCGCTCTCCCTGCGGCACGGGCACCAGCGCGAAGTTGGCTTGCCTCTATGCTGACGGCAAGTTGCAACCGGAGCAGTCCTGGCGCCAGGAGGGTATCCTTGGAACTTTCTTTGTCGGATCGGTAGAGCCTGATGTCAACGGAGATGTTTCATCGGTCAAGTCCGTCCTTCCCACCATCAAGGGTCAGGCTTGGATCACCGCTGAATCGACCCTGCTCTTTGATCCGACCGATCCATTTCAGGAGGGGATTCCGTTCTGATGCAAGGCAGAACGACCACGTTCGACGTGATGGTCCTCGGTGCAGGCATCGTGGGTTGCGCCTGCGCGCGTGAGTGCGCGCAGGCCGGTCTGCGTGTCGCGATCGTCGAGCCCAGCGTCGTTGGGGGCGGAGCAACCGCAGCCGGTATGGGCCATCTTGTCGTCATGGACGACTCCCCCGCACAGCTCGCTCTCACCACCTACTCGCGCTCCTTATGGAGCGAGCTTGTGCCTCAACTCCCTCCGTCCACCGAGTACGAAGCAACGGGCACGGTATGGGTTGCTGCCGACGACGAGGAGATGGAAGAGGTCCTCGCCAAGAAGACAACCTACGCAACCGTGGGCGTGGGCTCCATCATCCTTGACGCACATGGCCTGGCTCTTGCGGAGCCAAATCTGCGGCGTGGCCTCGCCGGTGGTCTTCTGGTTCCAGACGACGCAGTCATCTATCCACCCACCGCCGCCGCCTTCTTCCTGGACGAAGCCACACGCGCCGGAGCCATTCTTCTTCAAGGCCACGCCGCGGTCAGTATAGGAAATGGCTCCGTCCTGCTCGACAACGGCGATACCTACAGTGTGGCGAAGATTGTGGTGGCCACCGGAGCGGATACAGCCCTTCTACCGTCGCTCAAGATTCAAAAGCGCAAAGGCCATCTGCTGATCACCGACCGCTATCCTGGCTTCATTCGTCATCAACTAGTCGAACTCGGCTACTTGAAGAGCGCGCATAAGCTCACCGAGGACTCCGTCGCCTTCAACCTTCAGCCGCGGCAGACGGGGCAGCTCCTGATCGGCTCATCGCGCCAGTACGGCAGCGATGACTCCGCTATCGAAGACATCATTCTCCGCCGCATGCTGGATCGCGCCTGCGAGTACATGCCCGCACTGGCGAATGTCTCCGGCATCCGCACCTGGACGGGCTTCCGCGCGGCAACGCCGGACAAGCTGCCGTTGATTGGACCCACCGAAGACCCCAGCATCTATCTCGCCGTTGGATTTGAAGGTCTCGGCATCACCAACGCGCCGGGAGCAGCGCGCCTGC
>Ga0209222_1000189_pt1 | contig 13495 bp, 7 predicted proteins | sample BlaSpr_A8_Ref_O3_FD_187991 | JGI IMG/M metagenome (GOLD analysis project Ga0209222, IMG submission 187991) | Forest soil microbial communities from Thunder Bay, Ontario, Canada - Black Spruce, Ontario site 2_A8_Ref_O3 (SPAdes) (version 2) | ecosystem: Environmental > Terrestrial > Soil > Boreal...
ACATCGCTTGCAGCCTTCAGCACAATCGCCACAACGGAGACGGCAACCTGCAGCTTGTACGGCGCGAGATAGCGCACCAGCCGCCGCATCAAGCGTCCGTCGTAAGCCTTACCCACAACGTCATCGTCAGCCGTCCGCCGGGAGTCATCAGACTTGATCGGCTGGGGTGCTGCTGCGGCGGTCTTCTTCTGCTCGTCGGCCATCTCTTCTATTTTAGAGGTTTTGCGCGCCGCGCATCCGTCTCTTCCATCCGCACCGGCGCATGAAACAATAAACTCATGGGTGTGGATGAGCCGAAAACGTCGTTGCCGGGCACGAACCCGGAATCCGCACTAGGCGTCTATATTTCCGTGCCCTTCTGCCGCGCCAAGTGCAGCTTCTGCAACTTCGCATCAGGAGTCTCATCGCCAGTAGCAATCGAAGCGTACGTCACCAAACTCTGCCACGAGATCGCTGCCGCCCCGCTCACCGCCGCACACCGCCACGCAAATCTCCCTCGCACCGTCGACACACTTTACTTTGGCGGCGGAACGCCCAGCCTTCTTGAACCCGCCCAACTTCGCCGCATCTTCAACGCGCTCCGACAAACCTTCCAGATCGCACCCAGCGCCGAAATCACCCTCGAGGCCGCACCCGGCCAGATCGCCGATGCTGTCCTAGCCGAAGCGCAGCATCAGGGCGTGAATCGAATCAGTCTCGGCGTCCAGTCCTTCGTCGATCGCGAGAGCGCAGCAGTAGGCCGCACCCACACTGAGCGCGACTGCATCCACGAGATCCTTCGCCTGCAGGCCTCCGGCGTACCTAACGTCGGCGCAGATCTAATCGCAGGCCTGCCCTATCAAACCACAGCGAGTTGGCAGCACTCCCTCAAAGTCGCAACCAGCATCGGCCTCACCCATCTCAGCGTCTACATGCTGGAGATCGATGAAAATTCCCGCCTTGGCCGCGAGGTCATCGCCGGCGGCCAGCGCTTCCACGCCCACGGCGTCCCCACCGACGAGTTCTCGGCCGCCTTCTACGAGGCCGCATGCGAGTCGCTCCCACAACATGGGTTTCCGCAATACGAAATCTCAAACTTCGCGCCCCTGTCTCACCAATCACGCCACAACCGCAAGTACTGGCAGCGTGATCCCTACATCGGCTTCGGCCTCGACGCGCACTCCATGCTGCTGCGCTCCAACGGAGCCGTTCGATTCGCCAACCCCGAAGATCTCTCGCACTACGGATCACAACAGCCCCCTTCGTCTCCGATCGACGTCTTCGAACGCGAAGCCTTTGAAGAGACCATCTTCCTCGGCCTCCGTATGAACGAAGGCATCAGTCCATCACAACTGAGTCAGCAGTTTCCACGCGAGCTCGTCGCTCCCACAGAAGATGCTGCAAGCGAGTTGATCCGCGATGGCCTCATGATCGAGCATAATGGTCGCTGGCAGCTCACACTCCGTGGTCGTCTGCTCTCGAATGATGTATTCACAAATTTATTGATGGGCGTTGCCGCCTAAGCGACGCCAGGAGGACAAAGAGTTGTCAGCAATCTCGAACGTAATCGATCTGCGCAGCGATACCGTCACACGCCCCACCCCCGCCATGCGGGCAGCCATGGCCTCCGCAGAGGTAGGCGACGACGTCTACGCCGAAGACCCAACCATCAACCGCCTCGAAGCTCGCGCTGCCGAGATCTTCAACCGCGAAGCGTCCATCTTCGTCCCCACCGGAACCATGGGCAACCAGATCGCCATCCGCCTCCACACTCAGCATGGTCAGGAGGTCATCTGCGAATCCCGTTCGCACGTCCTCGATTGGGAGATGGCGATGATATCCGCCTTCTCCGGCTGCTCCCCGCGGACCATCGCCGGCGAGCGCGGCGTCCTCACGTGGTCGCAGATCCGCGACGCCATCGCTCCGAAGATCTACTACCGTGCATCCACCGGACTCATCTGCCTCGAAAACTCGCACAACATGGCCGGGGGCACCGTCACGCCGCTCCCCATCTACGAAGAGATCTGGCAGGGAGCCGCCGACGCGGGCCTGCCCACGCATCTCGACGGAGCCCGCGTCTTCAACGCTGCCGTCGCCCTCGGCATCAACGTTGCTGAGCTCACGCGCGGCTTCGACACTGTAAACTTCTGTCTCTCAAAAGGCCTCGGCGCTCCGGTAGGCTCCATCCTCGTTGGCTCTCGGGCCGCCATCGAGCGCGCTCGCATCTACCGCAAAGCCCTCGGCGGCGGCATGCGCCAGGCCGGCATCCTTGCCGCGGCTGGATTGATCGCGCTTGAAGAAGGCCCGTCACGCCTGCATGAAGACCACGCCAATGCGCGTCTGTTAGCGGATGCAATCTCAACCTGCGAAGGCGTCGAGATCGATCTCCCATCCGTTCAAACCAACATCGTTCTCTTCACTCTGAAGGATGGTGGCGATGCTCCCAGCCTCGTGGCATTCCTCAAGAGCGAAGGCATCCTCTGCAGCGCGATCGGCCTGCACGCCATTCGCCTCGTCACCCACTCTGACGTCAGTCGCGAGCAATGCGAACACTGCGCCGCCACGCTGGTTCGACTACTGAAAAAGTAAATCCTCACCCCTCCGCGGCATCCACTGGCGCCACACTGGCCCAGTGGATCAGCCGCGGCACCAGCGGATAGAAAAGCCCCAACCGAATCGGCAGATCACCATCCGGCAGCGTTCGACGCAACGCAGCATACGCCTCAAGCTGCGCACGGTACTTCTCCATCTCCGCCGCCTCAAACGCCGCATCCGGGCGCGAGCCCTGCTCGCTCGTCTTGAAGTCAACGATCCATATGAAGCTCTCACCAGCGGACATCGGCGCATCTCCCGCAACAAACGTGCGATCCACCCGCAGGCTGCCCGCCTCAGGCGAGGCCATTGTGATCGCTCGCTCGCTTGCCGCCGATGCATGCGGCGACAAAATCCATTGCCCAACCGGATCGCCAAGCGCAAGCGACAGCGCACGTCCCGCTCGCACAGCCTCCCGCGTTGCCAGCGCCGGCATCAGCCCCTCTCCACGAAGGCTCGCCGTCAACCGCGACTCCCATCCCGGCACCTCCGCAAGCAGATCTTCCCACCTTGTCTCACCGTCCAGCCGTGCAGCCATCACCTGCAGATAGCGATGCACCACATTCCCAAATGCACGCACAGCAAACGAGCCCTCAGGCCGCTCAAACGCCGCCGTATGTTGCAACGCCGAAGCGGCTGGATACTCCAGCCGATCCAGCTGCGCACTACGAAACCGCTCGCCCGGATCAAAGCTCATCGGCAGCCGCTGAATCATCGGCGGCGTCTCTACAACAGCCTCTGTCTCAACTTCCTGAGCAGAAGCTGCCATCGCAAACTCCTCGTACGCCTCCTCATAATCCAGCGTATCGAAAGGCTGCTCATCCATTGCCGACGAACTAGGGGCGAGCACCTCAAAGTGCGCTGCAGCCGCAGGCCAGCAAGCCTTGAGCAAGCTATCGTGCTGTGGTTGCGCAATCTCACCCTTCACCGTAAGCGTTGCCGCCCCAAACAGATGAAGCTCCTCACGAGCCCGCGTCGTGGCCACATAGAACAGCCGCTTCCTCTCTGCCGCTTCACGCTTTGCACGAATGCTCTTGAGCCACTCGCTCAGCTTGTCGGACTCCGCACCCTTCTCCCAAATCGGCGCCAGCACAACGCTAGCACCCGCGTCACCATTCAGCGCACCGTCGAACTCCAGCCAGTTCAGCAGCACATTCGTCGACCGCCCTCCACCGCGCTCCAACCCCGGAACCAACGCCAGGTCCCACTCCAGTCCCTTCGCCTTGTGGATGGTCATCAAATCCACCGGCAGCTTTCCATCTTCAATCGCGCCTGAGACGGGCTCCGCATACAGCTTCTTCAGCCGAGCCCACAGCACCTTGAGATCGACACGATCGCCCTCACTTTCAACCTCGCGCAGCACGCGCAGATAGCGCTGCACATTCCCGCGCTCTTCTATCGATAGCGCAGCATCACCTCCCACCGACCTCCACGTCCTCTCCACATGGGTCGCCAGCGACGTTCGTCCCAGCGTCGCAACTGCCGTCTCCAACACCGGCCACACGCGATCAACCAGCCTCTGTCCCTGCTCACTGAGCAGCCCACGCCGCTCCCTCACCAGCCGCGCAACCGTAGCGCCCGGATCAGCCTCATCACCCTCGCCAGTAAGCGTTAGCAGGTCCGCCACGCCTAGCCCGCACCACGGAGCATGCAACACTGCCAGCCAAGCCACGCGATCCGCAGGATGCAACAACGCTCGCGTCAGCGCGAGGGCATCAAGCACTTCGGGCAATTCATCCAGAGGATCAAGATCGATCGCGCGATAGCGAAGAGTTCCATCTCCATAGTCACGTTTGAACTCGGCGATCACGGCCTTCAGATGGCTCCGAGCGCGCCCCAACACCGCAATGCGCCAAGGCTTCAGCTTCGTCGGGTCATTCCGCCCCTCAGGCAACGCCATCGCCAGCCGCTCTCCAATAACCCGCCGAATCTCGCGCGCCTCCTGCGCCACATAATCATTCCGCAGGCCTCTCTCCAACGCCGCCGGATGCCACACAATCCCTGCATCCATAGTCTTCTCGCGCACCGCGTGAGCTTCCACAAACGGCACACCCACGCCCTCGCTACTCAGCAATCGCTCATCACCAGGCTGCGGGAAGAGCAGATCGAAGGCGTCGTTGAAGTCCGCAACCAATGCAGCTTGGGAGCGAAAGTTCGACGTCAGCTGCAGCGGCTTCAACTCAATCTCGCCCAACCGCCGTTCCTTCATTGTCCGCAAAAACCGCTCCACACGCGCCTGTCGAAACAAATAGATCGACTGCTTCGGATCGCCCACCAGAAACAGCGTCTGCGTATGGCCATCCCACGAGCGCGTCAGCAGATCGAGCAGTTCATACTGTCCCGAAGACGTGTCCTGCATCTCGTCAACGAGCAAATGCCGCAGCGTTCCACCCGCTGACAACGCCAGATCGCTCGAACCATCCTCCGCGCGCAACGCCTCGCGAGCCGCTAGGGCAAGCTCCGCAAAGTCGCACTCGCCGCGCTCCACAAACAACAATCGCAACTCCGCCAGCGCCCACCGCAGAACATGGAAGAGTGCCTTCGCCACCTCCCACTGATCATCCGGATACTTCGCCGGCGGCAACGCGAGCACCCCACTCAGCGCCTCCCGAAGACCATCGCTCTGAATCTCCTGCACCAACTGCTTCAGCTGCACAGCATCCGCCTTGGGAATCTCAAACTTCACATCGCTCTGCGAATGCCGTTTGCGCCAATCGCCATCGCTCTTCAGCACCAGCCCAATCAACGCCACCCAGTGCTCCAGATGCTCAGCCGCAGCCTTCGGAGCCTCATGCCTCCCCGCGCAAATCGCAATGGGCGACGCCTTATCCTTGTACCCCGGCGCAACTCCCAACCGCGCCGCCAGCGACGTCAACTCCTCCAGCACGCCCGCAGGCATCGCACGCAGCGCACGCGACAACCCCGCGCACACAATGCTCTCAAGCGAGCGTTCCAGCCTCACGCGCACCTCGCGGTCGAGCACCGCATCATCCAGCGCTCCCGGCGTCAGCGGCACCAACTCTCCCCACTGCTCGCGCGTCTGCAGCATACCCGCCAGTAGCGCCTCGCAGTCTCTCAGGTTGCCATCACGATGCAGCAACACCATGCGCAACGCCTCATGCAGCGCAGCATCCGCTCCGCCAAACTGCAACAGTGTGCGTCGTGCCGCCAGCCTGTACAGCGGCTCCGCATCTTCCACCGGCTGCCGCGGTCCGCCACCTCCCGCCAGCAGCGGCAGCGAGTTAGCAATCTCCGCGCACACCGAGTCAATCGAGCGAATATTCAGCCGCGACGGTCTCTCCAGCACCGCCCAGCCAAGCCTCACACTTCGCGCCAGCGCCGCTTCCGCCAGCGCTCGTGTCTCACGATCGAAGTCACTAGCATCTTCCGGCAGAACCTCTCCCGGAGCCCCTTGCAACTGCTCCAGCACGCGTTCGCGCAGCTCCGCCGTCGCCTTGTTTGTGAACGTGATCGCGAGCACCTCCTCTGGCTGCTCCACTGTCTCATCGCCCAGCAGCTTCAGGTAGCGCTGCACCAGCAGTCCCGTCTTACCCGAACCCGCAGGCGCCTCCACAATGCAGGAACTCCTCGTATCAAGCGCCTCCGCGCGCGCTCCCGCATCCGTCGCCGCAGAAGGGAAGCGAAGCAAATCACTCATCGCCGTCCTCCATTTCATCACCACCATCGTCCACTACGTTCGCCGACGCAGGGTTGAACCGGCACAGCAGCCGCTGCGCGCAGTGCGTGCAATTTACTGCATAACTCTTTGGCGATACATCCGCTCTGCCCGCGGCAAAATTCTCCGCCAGCCGCGTCAGCGTCTCTCGCCACTGCTCCACCAGCGGCCCTAGGTCCCTGACGTTCCTTGCCCTCGACACCGGCAGAATCCCCGCCTCCGCCTGATAGCCCTGCCACTTCATCTCGCGTCCCGCGCGGACCTTCGCAAACGCAACGCCCTTCAGTTCCTCCGTCTCGGCCAGCAGCGCATATAGCGGAAGCTGCGGTTCATCCGGACGCGGCCCATCCCACTGCCTAGGGTCAGCAGCGTAGCCGGTCTTGTAATCGACAAGAAACACACCCCCATCCACGCCATCGATGCGGTCCACGCGGACGTCCAGCGTTAACGGACCCACCGTCACCAGCTCTTTTCTCTCCACAGCTGAAACCACAAACGGTCCCCGCCGCAGTTCTTCCTCCAGCCACTGCCGTAGCACCGCACGCAGTCTTTGTTTCAGCATTCCGAGATACGCCCGGTCCCATCCATCGCGCACCTCCAACCTGCGCGGCAGTGCCGCGTCGATCGCGCGCGCGAGTGCCTCATCTCTCTCCGCCCAGCTCTCTTGTTGCAGCGCCTTCTGCGTCTTCACCTCTTCCCAGAAATGTTGCAGCGCGCGATGCAGCACGCTGCCGCTCTCACCAGCATCGAGTCCCAACTCCGCGCTCTCCGGCTCACTCGCACGCAGGCGTAGCTGGGCAAAGGCCAGGAACCCGCAAGCCGCCTGCAGTTTCAGCACCGACGCGCCCCCTGCAACCTCATGCGAGGGCAGCGCCGGCAGCGCCACATCATCAATCTCCGTCTGAACCGCAATCGTCTCCATCGACATTTCAGCAGAAGCAACATCGGACGCTTCGACCTGCTCAATCTGCATCTCGCGCAGCAGCGGCGACGGGCGCAGCTTCCCATCGGCATCTTCCGCCGCACAGGTAAACAGCACACGCCCTGCGCGCTTCAGCAGGCCTTCCGTAAATGCTCGGCACTTCGCCGCCGTAAGCGCGGAATCACTTCCCGGCATCTTCAAGTCGCGTTGCAGCACCCACGGCAGCAATGGATTCACTCGCGCCAAAGCAGGCCAGTTCGCATCGGTTGCGTGCAAAAATACAACTGCATCGAAGACCGAGCCCTCCGCCTCTGCAATGCTCATCACCTGCACCGGAGCGCCGGTCGAAGGTGCCGCGAAGATCGTCTTCTTCGTTTGTAGTTCGAGCGCCTGCAGCGCGCTGGCAAAGCTCACTCGCCGGCCGCTGAAGTCCAGCGTAGACACCATGTCCAGCACGCTCTCCCATGCGCTTACGGTTTCAAACTCCGTAGCCGTCAACGTGCGCTCCCCAGGCCAGTTCGCAGCCTGTAGAACTTCACGCACAAACTCCATCCAGTCAGCAAAGCCGCGTGCCCTGCTGCGATCGCCACGCTTCAGCAACGCCTCCACACCACGCAACCACTCCAGCAGCGCAGGGCCGTCCGCATCCCTCCGTGCTTCACTCTCCACCAGCTCTACCACTGTGGAAACATCAATCTCCGCGCGCAGGAGCAGCGTACGTCGCAACCTGCTCGCATCAAACTGAGCCACGGCGTCCCGATCTTCGCCACTCACTCCATTACTCCCAACATACGGCGACAGCAGCAACGAACTCACGCGCTCCAGCGGCAACGGCCCCTGCATCCATCGCACCAGCGCCAGAGCATCCGCAATCATCGCCAGCGAAGACAGCGCAACGCCACCCGAAAACTCCCAAGGCGTCGACGAAAGGTCCGCGGCCACCGACTGTAGTTCGGGCGTCAACGTCTCACGCAGCACGCCTTCAAGCTCTGTGCGCTCCTCCGCAAGATTCGGCAGCAACACCGCAACGCGCACATCGCGCCCTACCGCTCGCGGCTCCTTCAGCACTCCACGAATCCACCGCGCAGCCAGCGCCAACTCCTCGCGCTCATTCGCAGCAGCCACTACAGCCCGCAACCCCTGCTCTTCCGCCACAAGATATCGCTCAACCACACTCGCTCCGTGCGCACGCAGCCCAGCCAGCAGCGCAACCTGCGACGGCAACATCTCACCAAATCCCACCAACTCCAGCGACTCTGCCGCCGCCACTGTTTCAACCTCCAGATGCTCCACCAACGCCGCGTCCAACAGCGCCACAGAAAGATACCCTCGCGCAGCACACTGCTTCGAGAACACCTCCGCCCACCCCGCAAAGACGCGGCTGTCGTGCGATGTCGCCGCTCCCCGCAGCCGCTGCGTTGCGTTGTAACCCGCTGCCAGCTGCCAAGCTCCACGCGCCAACTCAGCCAGCGAATCCTCCGAACCCATCGAGCGGTTCGCCGGATCATCCACGATAATCTCGCGCCAAACGCTATGCTCCTGCGCCGCGTTCAGCAGCAGCCGGCTCTCCGCTCCATGCACAACCAGCTCGCCCCACCAGGAGTTCGTCCACTGCGACCAACTCAGCGCCCGCGCCGGCTCCCAGGCCCTGCGCCCCAGCATCCGCTGCCGCGCATCGAAGGCCGCCCGCAACTCGCGCGCCGCACGCGCATTCGGCAGCAGCAACAGCCTGCCGTCATTCAGCGCGTCGAGAAGCTCGGAGAGAGTTGCAGAAGACATCGTCTACCGTTATACCCAATCTTCACCGAAACTTCGCCTCACGCCGCACGCGGCCGCGCAACAGCCCTCTCCGCAACCACGCTCAGGAGCAGCAGAGCCAGCGCCAGCCCCAGCGGCACCACCATCGCAATCCGCAACGACCCGCTCTGCGTCGAAACGAATCCCATCATCCACGGAAACAGCGCCGCTCCCAGCCCCGACACTGCCAGAATGAACCCAGCCTCACGAGCCGTAGGCCGACGCTTCATCAGCAGCGCAAACGTCGTCGGAAAGAACGGCGCCAGGCTAAGCCCCAGCAGCACGCAGTACAACGAGAGCAGCGGCCCATGCCGCGTCGTCACCAGCGCCGCAATAAACAGCGCAGAAAGCCCCAGCCCAATCCTCTGTAGCGTAGCCTCACGCATCACTCGCAGCGCCGCCGACGACACCGCCCTCCCCACCGTCAGCGCCGACCACAGCAGCACAATCGCCGACTGCCCACCCAGCAACCGCACATCCGAGAACCGCAGTGTGTACGTCGTCAGCCACCCCGTCATGCACGTCTCCAACCCGCCGTACAAAAACAGCAGCACACCAAAATGAACGAGTGCGCGCACTGGCAACTTGTCCGCATCCGCAGTCATCCCCTCATTGGAAGCCGCAGCCCCTCGCGAAGGATTCAGCAGCCCGCCCAAGCCCGTCACCAGGAACAACCCCGCAAATACCAGCAACGGCCCACGCAGATGAAACCTCGGCAGCACCGCCGCTGTAATCACTCCGCAAGCCACCGCTCCCAGGCTCCAGAAAAAATTCACCGACGCTAGCGCCGAACCCGTATGCTCGCGATACCGCCGCCCCACCACAATATTGGTGGACGCAATAATCTGCCCCAGCCCAAATCCGCCCACCAGCAAACAAGCCGCCCCGCTTAGCAGCCCTCCACTCAGTGCGAACGCCCCAAACCCCGCGCATGCAAACGCCATTCCACCCAGCACGCCAAACCGCAGCCGTCGCGGCACGGACACGCCACCCAGAAACGATCCCACAAACTTCGCCGCCAGCAACAGTCCACCCTGCTGGTCGCTCAACCGCCAATCATGCAGCAGCGTCGGCATGATCGGCCCCAGCAACACCGTCCCTAGGCCTGCCAGCAGAAATCCCGCCGCCAGCCACTCAACCGACGGCCCCGCGACGCCATCCTGGTGTGCAGAAGCCGCACTCGTAGAAGCTGGCATTTCATGCTGCGACATACTCTCTGCACTCCCTCACAACAATCCGGAGCCCCCATCACGCGCTGGTCGGCTCCCATCGAAGCACTGTCATTCGAAGCAGATGCTACCACGCACCAAACCATCATCATGCACTTTCCACTAAACCAAGCTGACTTGCTACTCGCTGACTTGCTGTTCCACTCAGCGTTTATCATGGAATCTGGCTCATCCCGATCCGAGTCTGGAGGAAACCCCCATTATGCATATCCGCTCGTCCTGTGTCCTGCCGTTTCTCGCAATGGCCGCGATGGCATTGGGAGTGAGCGGCTGTCGTGGCACAGCGAAGGCCCCCGCAGTCTCCAAAAGCGCGCCACAGCAGTACTGCGTACGCGGCACGGTCCTCAGCACTGATCCCTCCAACGGCGAAGTTCTCCTCAAGCACGATGCCATCGTAGGCCTCATGCCCGCGATGACCATGCCCTATCGCCTCGACAACACCTCCATCCTCTCCGAGATCCACCCCGGCGACCTCATCACTGCCACCCTCCTCGCCGATCACGACGCGGCTGGCCCCACCAACCTGCGTCTCACAAACATCGTCGTCATCGCCCAGGCGCGCCCCGACTACAAACCCGCCGTCAACTACCACGTCCCCGCGAAAGGCGATGACGTTCCCAACTTTACGCTCCTCAACCAATCCGATCGCTCCATCGATCTCAAACAGTTTCGGGGCAAAGTCGTTGTCATGACCTTCATCTACACCCGCTGTCCACTCTCCGATTTCTGTCCCCGCATGAGCCGCAACTTCGCCACCATCGACAAAACTCTGCAGTCCGACCCCGCGCTCTACAAGGACACACACCTGCTCAGCGTCAGCTTCGATCCCGCCTACGACACACCCAAAGTCCTGCGCAGCTACGGCGCAGCCTACACCGGCAACTACGTCAACGAAACCTTCCAGCACTGGGATTTCGCCGCACCCTCCGCCGCCGAGCTCCCCAAAATGGAGCAGTTCTTCGACGTCGGCGTCACACCCGGCGAAAACGGAACCCTCCAGCACTCACTCTCCACCGTAGTCATCGGCAAGGATGGCAAGATCTTTGCCTTCTACCCCACCAACGACTGGACACCCGCCGAAGTTCTGGCAAACATTCATAGCGCGGCCTCTTAACCCAAGGTCGCGCCGCATCGATTCAACGCGTCGGCGCATCGTATCCTTGCACTTTTGCGCAGGTTCCGTCGCCGTCGCGTATCTTCTCCTCTGAAAGGGAAACTCATGTCGCGATTCACGCTCTACTTCGGCGCCATCCTCACCGGTATCGGAATCTATTTCTTCATGATCACCGGGTCCACCCATCCAACCGCGCTTATCCCAGTCTGGTTCGGCCTCGCAATCGCCCTCTGTGGCCTTCTTGCCGACTCCAAGGATGTCTCCCGGCGCAAGCTCTTCATGCACATCGCTGTCACCGTCGGCCTGCTAGGTTTCCTCTTTCCCGGCTTCATGGGCATCAAGGACCTCGTCAAGGCACACTCTGACGGCCTCCCGGTTGCGCATCCCGAGGCTGTCCACGAGCAGCTTCTGATGGCCTTTCTCTGTTTCATCTTCGTTCTGTTCTGCGTGCGCAGCTTCATCATCGCGCGTCGTTCACGCACCATCTAAGATTCGTTCCATCGCAACCTAAACAAGGGCCTCAATGGCAAACTACGGAACATCAAACATGGGCGGCACCCCTCGCATGCGCGCAGCAGACGCACCCGCGCGCGGAACCGGCCGCGCCATCTCTGCCGACCTCACTACCAAGCGTCCCAAGCCGAAGTTCAAAGACATCTGGCCCGAGATCTGGGCGCTCATCAAGCCGCGAGTCTGGCTTCTCATCGGTGCGTTTTTTCTCATGGTCATCAATCGCGCCGCAGGCTTGGTCCTTCCAGTACTTTCGCGCCCGCTAATCGATCTCGTTATGGTCAAGGAGCAGATGGCGCTGCTTCCAAAGATCATTGCAGTTGTGGTCACGGCTACCTTCGTTCAAGGCTGCACCTCGTACGCACTCACACAACTGCTCTCAAAATCAGGCCAACGTCTCATCACCGATCTGCGCAAGCAAGTGCAGGTACATATCGGACGGCTTTCCGTCTCCTTCTACGACGAGAATCGCACCGGAACCCTCGTAGCCCGGATTATGACTGACGTCGAAGGCGTGCGTAACCTTGTCGGCACCGGCGTGGTCGACTTCGTCGGAGGTATCCTCACCGCGATCTTCGCTTTCGCTTACCTGCTGCATACCAGCCTTAAGATGACGCTGCTCACCTTCGTAATCCTGGTGGTCTTTGGTCTGATCCTCCAGCGCGCCTTCAAGACGATCCGTCCTATCTTCCGCGAGCGCGCCAAGATTAACGCCGAAGTCACCGGACGCCTCACCGAATCGCTCGGCGGCGTACGCGTCGTCAAGGGCTATCACGCCGAGGAGAGTGAATCTACGGTTTTTGGCCTTGGCGTTGAGCGGCTGTTGAAGAACGTCATCAGCTCGCTGACTGCGCAGTCGCTCATGAGCCTCGCGTCCACCGTCGTCTTGGGAGTTGTCAGCGCTCTAGTGATGTACCTCGGCGCGCATGAGCACTTCGCTGGCAAGCTCACGGTCGGCCAGTACTTCAGCTACGTCCTCTTCCTCGGCTTCATGATTGCGCCCATCGTACAACTCGTCGCCATCGGCACCCAGCTCACCGAAGCCATGGCCGGTCTCGACCGCACCCGCGAGATCATGGCCGAGCGCGAAGAAGACGCCGACCCCGCACGCTCCATCGAGCTAGGCCCCCTCGAAGGAGACGTCCGCTTCGTAGACGTCGGCTTCTCCTACGTCCCCGACAAGCCTGTCCTGCACAACATCAGCTTCGACTCCCGCCCCGGCACCGTCACCGCGCTCGTAGGCTCCAGCGGCTCCGGCAAATCCACCATCATCTCGCTCATCTGCGGTTTCCACACCGCGCAGTCCGGCGCAGTCCTCATCGACGGCCACGACCTCGCCGCAGCCAAGCTCTCCAGCTATCGTCAGCAGCTAGGCGTGGTCCTGCAGGAAACCTTCCTCTTCGACGGCACCATCCGCGAAAACGTAAAGTTCTCCCGCCCCTCTGCCACCGAAGAAGACTTCCTCAAAGCCTGCGCCATCGCCCGCGTCGACGAGTTCGCCGAGCGCTTTCCCGAAGGCTACGACACCATCGTCGGCGAGCGCGGCGTCAAGCTCTCCGGAGGCCAGCGCCAGCGCCTCTCCATCGCCCGCGCCATCTTGGCCGACCCCCGCATCCTCATCCTCGACGAAGCCACCAGCTCCCTCGACTCCGAATCCGAAGGCCTCATCCAGACCG
>Ga0209222_1000195_pt1 | contig 13414 bp, 8 predicted proteins | sample BlaSpr_A8_Ref_O3_FD_187991 | JGI IMG/M metagenome (GOLD analysis project Ga0209222, IMG submission 187991) | Forest soil microbial communities from Thunder Bay, Ontario, Canada - Black Spruce, Ontario site 2_A8_Ref_O3 (SPAdes) (version 2) | ecosystem: Environmental > Terrestrial > Soil > Boreal...
ACCAATGGATTCGCTAACTCTGCCGGGGCGAGGCCGCGCATCGACCTTACCTCCTTCACCGACAGAACTCCCGCAGCCAGCAACTTCGTCTGGATCTCGACTTCGACCATCTCGTCTCGGCTCTCCAGATCGGTCCAGGCAAACTTGAGATCGTTCCACCCCAGACGCTTCACAATCACGTCGCGCGTGATGTGATCGGCAATCAATTTTGCCAGCGGAACGATCGCGTTCTGGAACGCCTCATCTGCAAGCTCACTGGCAGTTGACTGGTTCACATCCTGCTCAGCGCCAAGCATCATCGCTGGCAAATCAAACGCGTTGGCAATCATGGTCAGCAGAAACTGCTGCCACTCCAACCGCAGATCCGCATCGGTGCCGGCTGCAAACTTCAGCACTTCGGGCTTTTGTTCCGAGCTCAGCACGGGTACGCGCCCGGAGCCCTCGACCTCGTCATGCCACCAGCGAATCAGGCGCTCATGCTGCTCGGGCGTGCGCTCATTCAACCAGAGCGCATACTGCACCACGTTGTTGGCAGCCAGCCTTCCTGCGTAGCGGTGGGCCTGCAAGAAGTGCGAGATGGATTCAAATGCAACCTCCACCTTGCCAAGCCCGAACGGCGTGTGACTGCGCGAGTTCAGCTTTATGTACATCAGCTCATCGTCGCGCAGAGGGAGAAGGGCCTCTTTACCGAGCTTGCCCGTGACCTGCGCGTAGCGAGGATCGTTGGGGTCGCCCTTCCAGTTCGCGTTCACCTGGATGGATGCACCGTCCACCGGATACAGGCGCACGGGCAGATCGCTGTCGTCTGTTTCGATTTCAGCGGCGCCGAAGCCGCCCACCAGTGTGTCCTCGATTACCTGCTCGAGCATGGTGCGAAAACTGTCGCTCTCGTTGGGGAGATCGAGCGCCCGAGTCAACGCGTCTGCTCGTTGTACGCGATCGCCGGCCAGGTCTTCGCCTGCGGCGCGCCGGACTTCGATCTGCCAATCCATGCACGCGATCCGGTCCTTGATGCAGTTGATCGCGCGACGCGCTACCGGGGTCTCTGCAAAGCGCCGCAGATTGGCCGCCGTCGGCTTGGGCAGCGCGTTCTGCACGCCCGTCGTCCGGAACGGCGCAAAGATGGAGTTCATCCCCAGCGGAGTCGCGACCGTCTTTCGTTCACCCATGTTCTCGCTCGAGGCCTCTATTCCAGCAACCCGCTCCCACATCTCTTTCATCGCCGCACCGAAACCCATACCCATCTCCTCCTGAAATGAAAAAGGCGCGGCCATTGGCCACGCCTCGTCTCCTGCTGTCTGCTCTCTATAGCGCTACACGCGCAATTCGCGCTTCGCTGTATCCGCAACGCGTCCCAGGTCAGCAACCGTCAAAACACGAATCGCCTCACGCTCCATCACGCTCACGCCGAAGCCGTACTGCTCCTGATCGGCGACGGACGCAATCCTCTCCACGATGGCCGTCAACTCGAGCTCCACACCCTCGCTTTGCAATACCCCTGCTCGCAAGGCTTCCGCCGAATAGGCAATCCCTTTCGCACCCTCAACGTCGTTCTCCAGCGATACCGCGTGGAACATCCGCACCTTGCCGTTGCGATATCCGCAGTCGATCTTCAACGGATCGCCCGCCTGCGTATATGCCGCAGCAGCAATCTTCTTGCGCATCAACCGCCATACTCCCGCGCGCTCAAATATATCGCGCATGGTGGTAACAATCGCCCCGCGGCCACTCGTCTTCCTGCGCGTCGACGGCAGCTTCAGCGGCTCCACATACATCCGCAGGAGCTGTTCGAGCTCCGCGGGCAGGCTCTCCGCCAGCGTCCCACGCATCTCCGTCAACTGAACGCTGTTGGAGAGAGAATCCTCCAGCGTCTCGAGCATCGGCTTCGCATTCACGCGCAACTCAACGCCGGCCCGAAGGCGCTGCGCAATCTCCGACTCCAAGGACTCCAGCAGTTCCACATCTGCGTCCGGGTCCATGCATCGCACGCGGCTCCAGTCGCGCGTAAACCTCACCGTCGCGGTGTCCTCCCGCCCGGCCTCACGCAACACCACGCCAATGTTGGCAAACTCTCCCTTCACTACATCCGGCACATACCGGATCAGGGAGAACTCGCATCGTAACCGCTCAGGCAACTTAGGCCTCCACAACCTTCAACCTGCTTCAACCGCCTACTCTACATTACAAATCCTCCGGGATTTGTAACAGTCTCAAACATCCTGGGGACCACAATGCTTTTGCTAGAGCCCCATTGCGGGAACGGTTCCCGGTTCGACTCCCGGAACTGTTCAATCAACTCTCGCACTCTCGCTCGCCGATTCAGCAGTGTCTCCATCAAGCGCTCAATCACTCCAGGATCGCCCCCGTACCACTCTGGAGGAATCTCTTCGGCCACCTTCCATAGCCCATCCGCTGCGAACTCTTCCACCCGGCTCAGCCAAGGCTCAAAGCTCTCCCATCCGCGCACGCGCGCGTACACCTGGTTGCGTGCAAATACCCCACGGAGCGGAGCATCCGGAAAGGTCCAATCTCCAGCGTTGAAACAGTATCCCTGGTCAATAAACGTCGCTCGATACTTCCGCTCCCGAGGCCGGCGCTCAAATACAGCTTGCCTTCCATTGCAGTTGCCTGTCCACTTGTCCACTGCAAGCATCCCAGCAAACTCTGCCAGATTCCTCACCTCATCCATCTGCGGCTCAGGCAGATAGTCCACCACCTGCCCCGGCATCAAGCCTCCGACAAATCTGCTACCAAACTGCAATCCGCTGGCACAGCGTGTACGCTGACCCTTACCCAGGTCCATCATCATCTCGGGACTATTTTCAATCAGCCAGCCGCTCACCTCAACCACGTCGCTCTTTGGTACTGACAAACCTACAGCCTCGGCAATCCTGGTCGCGATCAACTCATTGGCGAGCACCCGGAGGTGCTGAGGATTATTCTTGAACTTCACCACCCACAGGTTTCCGTCCGCGCCCAGCATCAACTGGCTCTGCGCTCCTCCGCGCATCCGTCGAATTGCCTGCACCGCAGTTACCGCCAACGCCAATCTCCTACGTCTTCACCTTATCGCATCTGCGAAATTCCTACGCGAGCGAGGCCGTAACATCTCCGCTCTTACCGCCTGGGCCACGGCCATTGCCATCACAAGATCGTCGTGTGCGCCATTCGCTGCTCCGGTCTTGCCGTGTTCTCGCCCGACAAACGTTCTGCATTCGCCCAGCAGGCGCCTGCTCCAGAACATCTCCGGCCGCTGCTCCAGCAGTGCCCCCAGCATGGCTGTCATCTCCGGCTTCGACACGGCTGTAGTCAACCATCCGGCCTCACTTCCCTGCCGGTACAAGTGTGCGTAATGCTCGCTTGTCTCGATATATGCCAGTACCGCAGCTCCATGGTTGTTGCGCTCCACAGCAATCAACGCATCGCGATACTCCTTCGCCAACTCTACGGCAATCCTTGCCAGCTCCGCAGGCCGGAGCCGTTCCTGTAACTCCGCGCACTGTAGTCCTGTCGATAAGTCGATGATCTGTAAAGCAGCAAAATCCCCGTCCTCACCTCCACCCGCCGAATCCACTGCAACCACATACTTGCAGCCTTTCGATGGCGGAAGCCAAACCAGCAATGCTCCTCGCCGGCGCGTCTCCAACGCAGGTCCGACTTCGCTCATCCGCCGCTCGATGGCCTCGATCTCGAAGTAGCACGACCCAGTCGCACGGAAGCAAGTCTCCGCATTCTCTGCAAACTCCTGCGAGCGCAGGCCACCATAGCTCCGCTCCAGCTTTCGCCGATAACCAATCTGCTCTTCGCTCAAACCATGTTGCGTTACCAGCGCTCGTTCCTCCTGCGTCATCGCGGCAGCATCCACAGGAGGCCCTATATATGAGGGCTCAAGCCACCATGGCAGAAAGTGCCGAACGACTCCCTCCTGATCACGATCTGTATCCACACCCGCACACCACTCCTCATAGAACGTGCCGTAGGCTCCGTTTGGTGTACTCTCCAAAATCATCTCGCCATCGGGAGCCAATGCCGCTCGCAACCCCGCCAGCGTCATCGCTGCATCCCCAGGCCACCGGCTCACCTCGCTGCAGTGCAGGTTCTGAATACTCAACCCGCGCCCCGCGCCGGCATCCGATGCGCTCGCAACGCGGAACTCGCTATCCATCGCCGGAAAGACCATCTGCCCCACATTCGCACGGCTTCGCACCAGTGCTCCTTTGCGCAAGTCCTCCGGAAGCTCCTCCCACATCCTCTGCGCGATGCGGAAGATCGCCTCCGCGGCCTCGCGGGTATGCGCAACCTGCAGCGTCAGCGTTCCTGGCCTGGAGATTGTGCGCAGAAAGAACCTTCCAGCCACCCACGTCGTCAGCCCCATCTGTCGCGCTTTCAGAACGATGTTCTGCCGCCCTCTTCGCTCTTCAAATCTTCGCTGCGCCGCATTGGCTATGAGCGGTTGCAGGCACCCCTCTCGATCGCGCACTCGTAGCAATTTCGCCGCCGTCTGCATAAGCACTTCAGAATTGCAATCCATTTGCAGACCCAGATCTACCAGGCTCTTCGTCTCATTCACGTCTCATCCCACCCGGCGTGCGGCCCTCCAGCATGCTTGAACACACGCATGGAGGACCGGCACTCCCCATCTCTGCTTCTACGCAGTTTCTTTGTTCAATAAGCCCGCGCCTGCCCGTTCGGCGGCGGATCGACCAGCGAATTGATAAACCACTCCATAAGAGCTCCACTGGCCGGAGTCTGGATCGCATTGAATGACCCAGGGCTCACGTAATGGTTGCTACACGTTGCTGAAGTAAAGCTGTCCACCGCAGTGCTGCCCGTCCCGCTCACCGTATCGGTCCCGCAGACCAGTTCTGGATATGCAGTAAGCGTGACGCCTGTCCCAGTCGCACCGATAAGGTTGACTGTGGGCGCTGACGTACAACCATTGCCGATACCTGTAGAGGAACCTACGGCGCTAGCACCCCAGTTGAACTCGATCCCATTCGGAACGCCGCCGGTAGCAGTCATAAAGCCCGCTCCCTGGCAATTCGCCCCTCCACCTGAGAGTGTGAAGGGTGTTGAATTTGCGTATCCAGTTCCACCGCTGAAAGCGATCTGCACCCCACCATAAAAGTACCTGCTGACCGCAGCCTCAACCGCCAGGCAGTCGTAGCACTGATTTACATCGGTGCCTAAGGATGTGGTGCTCAAAAACATGGGATCGTTGCTGGTGCGCGTTGACAGAACTCCTGGCCCCGCGTTCTGAGGATTTCCACCAATCCAATAAATTGGTAGAGCTCCGTTATGAGAGAGAACATACTGTGCAGAAGGATAGTCCTGGCTAAGGTTGCCCCCGATTTCTCCCGTACAGGGGGTTGTTGCAGGCGGTGCGGACGCGGTGCATCCTCCACCCAGGGCGTAAATCGCTCCTCCATTGGTTGCATTCTGTGCCATCAATTGCAACCCGGTCAGTGACGAGATGCTATCCGCTGGACTTTGCATGAACTCAGCGATTGCAGTCATTCCGGCACCGGATACGATATCGATCGGTGTCGTCGGATGCCCCGCGAAGATCGTGCGATACATCGTCACCGCAGGCTCCCATGCGGCATTCGACAAGGGAGTGGATGCGTTGTAGCTGGTGATGTTCGCCTGCAGGCTTGATCCACTGTTCCCTGACGTGAATGTTGCAGGGACACTAAGGGGAACGTTATTCAACCCAGCTTGGTCCAACATCTGACGCCACAGCGCCTCGCACGTCGTGGATGGATCTTCAGCAACCACCCCCGCCAGATTCACCGCACCATACTGGTGAAGTGCGATCGATAGCTGCAAGGCGAATTGATTATCCATATTGACGCATCCGTCGTCGTCAAACACAAGCACCGGCGAAGTCGTTACAGGATTCAGTACCATCTCATGAAGCTTGGTCTCATAGAAGAGATTGCCGATCTGCCCGAGCGTCAGACTGCCAGGGAAGATCGCAAACTCATCTACATACGTCGGGGTCTGTGTCGTCGTCGTTCCCGCGATGCCGAAGTATGCACCGCCACTCACGTAACCAGGCACCATGAGCGGATAGGTCGTCGAGTTCATCGATGCTCCGCTAAGCGCCGCCGTGATCGCCACACCGGTCCCGGTGGGAGACGCAAGCACGATCGTCGGAACGGACGTGCAGCCAGAATCCGTTGTGTAGGTAATTCCAGTCTCTCCACTCGTAGGAACTCCACTGGTGGCTGCCATGCTACCCGTCACAACACAATTCGGCCCTCCTCCCGTGGAGGTGAATGCCGTTGAACTTGCATAACCCGTACCTCCCGCAACCGTCAGGGCAACAGCCCCGAAATTGAACGGAGAGCTGGTGCTCGATGTGTTTCCTGGAAGCACGCTTCCAACAGCCAGACCATTGATGTACATGCTGAGACTGGCGCTGCTGCCATTGCCGTTGTTTACAACGGCAATGTTGTAATTGAATCCATTTGGCAGCGCATCATACGTCGCAGAAGTGCATATTTGAGTGCCTATCTGCCCGCCCCGTGATCCAATGACGATACCGAGGCCGTTACGGGCAAAGCACAGCTGCGAGGAGTTACCGACCATCTGAAGGTACAACTCCCAATAGTTGTTGTTTGTGCTTCCAATGTCGCCTTTACTCGCCAGCACAAGTGTGCCTGTCCGATTCCAATTCAGACGATCGATATGCTCCATCATCGTCCATGGGTTGCTCCAGTCGATTGCTCCCAGAGTCGGGCCAGGCGCTGCATTCCATGCGTTGAAGGCGAACTCTGCCGAGGTATTGCCGGGAGTTGCCGAGTCGAATCCAGGCTGTCGTGGAATAGCGGTGCCGGGAGATGTAACAAGCGTGGGGACCGCTACCGTCCCCACCACCGCATAGGCTCCCGTCGAACTGGTATAGGTCAACGCGCCAACGGGAAGGCTGGAATGCCCAGTAAGAAAGTAGACTCCTCCCGAGCCGCCCGAGCCATAGCCAACCGAATTGCCGGACGCAACCCAGTTGCCGATATACTCCCCCGCCGTAACCGTAGGTGTCGTGTAGTTCACTCCGCCCACTAGGGTCTGCGTAGAAGTAGTAGCCGCGACAGTCGCGGTAAACGTTGTAACGATTGTCAGGGAGGGAGCCACGCCACTGAGAATGACGAACGTCTGCGTCGTCGCTGGCGTAGACTCCGCCTTGAATTGGATTGACGTCAGCTGCCCCCCCGCCAGCGGCGTTGCATTCACGCCGATGGTTCCTCCGGAATTGCCTCCCGTAAGAGTTGGTATCGTTCCGTTGGAGGTCGGCGTGAAGCTGGTCTCCGTCCCGGACATCGCTTGTCTCGAAACCTGATCCACAAAGCTCGTCGTAGAGTCATTGAAGTTCAGCACAAGCGACGGGTTGTTGGCGAACTCAGCCGCGGCGAAAGAGTTCTGCGGATTCATCGCCTGCCCGAAAGCCATGCGTCCCGTGAGACCCAGCGCCACACACAAGAGAAGTCGAGGGGCCCTGTTCATTATTGACTCCTTCCTGTAACCAGCGTCGCTCCTGTGAAGTTCACAGGAACAGCAGAGGTAGCGTCCGCATAAACACGAACCGTAAGCATGGTTGGCGTTGTCATACCCAGGGCAGGGCATCCATTTGCTCCCGGAGTAGCAATGCCGGAGATCAGCGCCGTCTTTACCAGCCCGTTAGCCGTGGAGCTAACCGGTGTGGTCGTCACAATCGCTGTTGAGAACGTCGGCGATCCTACTGCCTGTCCAGGAGTAACGCATGCCGTCTGCACATCGAGCACCGCATTCCCAGACGTCGCGGTCGAGTAGAAGTTGATATACAGGCCCGTGCTTGTCCAAAACGGAGGTGCAGTCGTTGTCATCTCTGCATACTGCGGCAGCGTAGGCGTTGCCTGAAACAGCAGATAGCCGAGTGCGCTCGTCGCGGGAGCAACCGAGCCAGCCTGCGGTTGATTGCTGTTATAACGTGTGAATCCACCCGCAAATGCAGCCCCGCCATCTGAAACCGCAGCAGGAAAGTACGTGTAGGTCAGCGGAGGCGTGACACTGCCCGTCGCAATCGTACAGGTGCCACCCAGCGCGCAGGTTTGTCCATTCACTGTCGTTGCGCTATTTGCCAGCGCGGCGTTCGGAATTGCGCTTGCCGCGACGGCAATGCTCGGTGTCGTTGTAGCATTCGTCACCGTCGGCGTCAGCCAGCTAGGCCACGTACCAGCCGCAATGCTCGTCACCGTGCCCGATCCACCACTACCACTTCCGCAGGTGCCAAACTTTGTACCGGAACCTGTGCTAACGAGACATTGACCTGAGGTACCCCAGCTCCCGTTGATCTGATACCCCGGTGCCGACACGCCACCGCCATTGAGCGTGAAGATATTGCTTGTCGGGTTGTATTCAATTGATCCTCCAGCGCCTGGTCCGTCATCGAGAAAGACGTAATAGGGTTTGTTATTGGCAGAAACAGGTTCACCGCCCTGAACAAAGAGGATCACGCCGTTGTTCGCAGGGCGAAAGCCTATGTCGAAATCCTTGGCATACGACCCCACAATGCTGAACATGTCCGTCGCAACCCCGTTACCGGGCGAATTGAATGCGGTATAGGCATTGGTCAACTGTGACGGCCCTTGGTCCGTAACGTTGATGGCACTCGAAGCAAGGCTGCCAGTAGTCGCCGTATTTTGCCCGATATAAACATTCAAGCCAGACTGCGAATACTGCGATGTGGGAGCGCCTACGACCGTGTCTCCCGTTGCAAACGGCACACTATTGGTGGCCAGTTGCACATTCCCTATAGCTCCATTATTTGTGCCGGTGATGAACGCCGACGGGAAAAATGTAATACCAGTTGGCGGTTGGGAAATAGTAGGTAATACGGTAGCTGTTTCATTCGTTCCACTTTGGGCCCAGGTCATTAATGGTGCGGTGTTGTCCATGTTGTTCGTTAGAACTGTAAACGTACCATTTAAGTCGGACGGCGTAGCTCCACTAACGATGATCGTCGAACCTGCGGGAAAGGCAACGAGACCCGTCACGAAGCCGGTAAATGTAACAACATTGCTGCTTCGCGTCAGAGAACTTCCGAAATTCAGATTTCCCGCCGCTATCGGACTGGAAGCCGAAATAATATTGCCACCGCCGTTACAGCTGCCTACAACGCAGTTACTGAAGAACACTTGGGTCGAAGAGGTTGCTCCAACCACTGCATAGGCTACTGGCCATGAATTCACTGTATTCGTCGCTACGAGCGACTGGCCGCATGGTCCACCTTGCATAACAAGGGATGCATTCGTGTTGTTCCATGCGTAGCGTGTATTGAACGTAATCGACTGTACCCCCGCCGACGGCGTGCCTACCGCAGTAACTGCCGCCTCTTCTTGAAACGGCCCTGCAAGACAAGCATCCTTCCCAGCCACAAAGTTTCCTGGGCTCGCCGGCGATGTTCCCAAAGTTATATTGCAGGTAGTCGAGGTATAGTTCTGCCACTGTCCATTGCCGTTATTCGTGCACGAGCTCGGAAGAATATTTCCCCATGCCGTCGACACTGGAACGGTTCCCGAAGCAAGCGTGTAGTACGTCCCGTTCATCGTATTGCCTTCGGTGGCCAAGGTGGCCGTGCTGCCTCCTCGCGACGTATCAAGCAGTATCCCGCCGTCGGCAAATTGAGCATTGTCCAACGTTGCACAGAATCCGTGACATCCGAACGATGAGGTTGTCAGAAGATTCGACCCGGTCGTCCCTCCTGTTGCAATCGCTCCCGAGTAATATCCGATCTGATTTGCATGCTCAACAGTATGTGTGACTGCTTCATCTGAGCTCGCAACAACGCCGCCAAAGGCCGTAAGGTACGTATAGAACGCTGCCGTGTCTCCTTGGGCAAAGTGACTGAAATCCCCGGCGTGCAGCTGGGAAATTCCTCGAGTCGCAGACTCGAGGACATCGGAGCTCAAAGCACAGGTGCTCCATCCTTGCGCGGAAGTGCCGTTATTTCCCAGGTCATATCCCGACTGAAAACAGTTATTCTCGTTTGTGAAAAGCGTATACCCACTCGTACCGGGGTTTGCCGTAGTATTGGCCGAGGTGATCGTACCTTGCGACGATGTGCCGGTACCCGAAAATGTTGTGGCCGCGGACGTCCCGTCGATACTGAAACTTGTCCCACTCGGTTGAGCCACCACCTGCGTCGCTTCCGGTAGTAAACTTACCTTCTGCCCCAGCCCTCCGGCTGTTGCTGCTATGTTCTCATCGACATAATTCTTATCGGCCGCCTGGTTAGGACTCACCGGATCGCCTGGTAGTACCAGCGGTCCCGTCATCGTATCGCCCACCTTCATGACATAGGGTGAGGTATCGAGCGGAAATCCCGTCGCCGCCGCTGCGATCGCATTGTCCACATACTGCTTGGATACTGTCTGCATCGCAACACTTGTTGGCAGCACCTGGTTTTTGATCTCTGCCAGTGTCGCGGGGCCACCTCCTGGCACAGTCACAGGAACCACCCAGAACTCGCGGCTAGTCGTTCCATCGCTGAGATGAAATACCGCCGTATAGTAGCTACCGATGGGGGTAGACCCAGCATTAGGCGCCAGCGCAATCGTAAGCTGACCTCCCGCACCGATCGTCGCAGACGTACTCCCTGCCGGCACCGGTTGCCCTTCGGCAGTCGTGAACGTATTCCAGTTCACCAAAACTGTTCCGCTGGCCGGGGTTCCATTCGCGCTATATACCGTATCCTGCACAGTCGTTGTCGCCACCTGTGCAACTGCCGTATTAAAACATCCGGCCATCATCGCTACCAACACTACCAGCAGCATCAACCTTCGCCTTGTTCCGCTCATTGTTCCTCCGTCTCTACTGCTATTTCGTAACCCAATTTGCTTTGTCCGCTCTGCAACACCATCCAGCCAGCTAACTGGCAACGGCAGTAGTTACATTCGGCGTCTCTCTTATCACTGTGGATATTCCACTCGGTGCGTCTGCGCCTGCATTCCCTGGGCACTGACTGGCCATGGGTGTAATCGAATGCAGCAGCATGCCATTAACCGTTTGTGCTAGCTGGATGAAGTCGCCACTCCCAAAGTGCCCGATCGATACGCCGCTGTCGTGCGCGATGGCCAGACCGATATTCAGATATCCAAGAATCCGCTGTAGTTCCACTGTGTTCATATCGTTCTCCTCCGCTTTTGCGGTTTTTTCGAGTCATACAATCTCAATCTCATTCAAGTCGCGCAGCATGATTCGTCCGTAGAGCAAGCTGAGAGTCGTAGCTGTTAGATGCGGTCGAATTGAACCTTTCTCGCGCTTTGTCATGCCCACGTTGCAACCATCTCCATCCAACCGCTACCATCACCTTTAGCAACACTCCGAAAGGCTCTTATGGAATCCAGCAACAACTCCGCTCCTCGTCGTTCTGAAGACATCGCTCTCGATCTCCTCAAATTTGTCGCTTCGCACACCAATCTCGGCAACAAGGGCGCCTCGGCCACGGGCTTCGGTCCTCCCTCAGCTTCCAAGCCCGAAGATCAAGTAACGCAACTCTTCGAGCTCTACACTCGTTGTCGTGCGGCCGTTGAATCCCCGCTGCCTGGCACCGCAGCGCAGAAGTAGCCGTGTCGGCTCTGCGCATTGCCGTCATTGGCGCGGGCGCCTTCGGGCGCAATCACCTTCGCGTCTACCGCGAGTTGGAACTCGCTCACCCCGACCTCGTTCAGCTCGCCGCGCTTGTCGAACCCGACACCGGGCGTCGTGCGGCTTTCGCCTCGACCTACGACATCCCAACCTTCGCGACGCTTCCAGAGCTCTTCGCCGCTAACCTGTCACTCGACGCCGCATCCATCTGCGTCCCCACCGTGCATCACGCCTCTGTAGCCGAACGACTCCTGCTCGCCGGCCTCGACGTCCTCATTGAAAAGCCCTTCGCCGCTAACCTCGTCCAAGCCGACCACATCATCGATCTGGCTCAAACCCACAGCCGCATCGTCGCCATTGGCCATCTCGAGCGCTTCAATCCTGCAGTCACCGCAACCATGGACGCGCTCAACCAGCCCATGTTCTTCGAGTCTCACCGCCTCAGTGTCTTCACACCGCGTTCGCTCGATGTCGATGTCGTCCTCGATCTCATGATCCACGACCTCGATATTGTTCTCAGCCTCACCAACTCACCCGTCAGTGAAGTCCGAGCCGTGGGTCTTCCCATACTCTCGCCCAAAACCGACATCGCCAACGTGCGTGTCGAATTCGAATCCGGCTGCGTTGCCAACTTCACTGCCAGCCGCGTCTCCACCGAGCAGGTCCGCAAACTGCGTCTCTTTCAACCCCACCAATATCTCTCACTCGACTTCGCACGCCAGGAACTCCTGGCCATCAGCGTCGACCCGGCCGTCGTCGCAGCCGCAATCGCTGCAGGTTCGCCACCCACTCCTACTGCCATCACTACCGCTGCTACACAACCGCCGCCCGCTAGCGACCGCACGTTGCCCGCAGGAGCTGCGCACCCGACTGCCGGGCTAACCCTCACCAAGTCCGATATCCCAAAGGGCGAACCCCTTCGTCTTGAGCTAGAAGATTTTCTCCACGCCGTCCGCACCCGCACGCAGCCCCGCGTCCCGGCCGAAGCAGGTCGCGCCGCGCTCTCGCTTGCTCTCACCATCAATGAGCAGATAGCCGCGCACGCCCACCGCGCCGGCCTGCTCTAGACGCCTTATTGCAGCTTCTTCACCGTCGTCCCCGCCGGAATCGTCAACTCGAACTGGTCCGCCTCAAACGGCTCATTCAGTGTCAGCTTCGTCACATTGATCTTCAACGAGTACTCATCCAGCGGCCTCTGAATCGTGATGACCGCAGGAAACTGTTGGCCGCCATACGTCTGATACTCCTCATATGTTGCCTGCGTCACGACCTCACCGCTATCGTCATAGGTGTCCTGCTCAAACGGCAGCATCGTCACCCGGCTGATATGCACCACCCGCTGGATATGCAGAATATGTCCGCTGGCCGCCTTCAGCACCGTCAGGTCATAATCCGGCTCGACCGTCTCCGTCTTATGATGCACATCCTCATGAATCACTCGCGTCGACTCCGTCAGCATCACCATCTCATCCGGCGTCACCCCCGGCACCAGCAACGAGTCCAGAAACACCGCGGGCCTCAGATTCTCAAGCCCGTTTTTCGACGGCTTCGTCACCTGGTTCGTCCCTTGCATCCACACATCGCCTTGCCCCCCCGTCGCATGCATCAGCGTAAATGTGTCTCCATTGCTCACCATGTCGAAAGCGCGTAACCCAACCAGGGGAAGCTGCAGAATCACTCGAAGCTCGGCTGGCTTCTGCACAAAGATGTACCCCGTCAAGGAGGTGTACTGCTTGACCTTGCCTTCCTTCGACCCGCCCGTAGTCGCAATGAGCTGCACCTGTGC
>Ga0209222_1000198_pt1 | contig 13355 bp, 12 predicted proteins | sample BlaSpr_A8_Ref_O3_FD_187991 | JGI IMG/M metagenome (GOLD analysis project Ga0209222, IMG submission 187991) | Forest soil microbial communities from Thunder Bay, Ontario, Canada - Black Spruce, Ontario site 2_A8_Ref_O3 (SPAdes) (version 2) | ecosystem: Environmental > Terrestrial > Soil > Boreal...
CCACATATCCCCAGCCTGCCAGCTCACATCAGGATCCGCGTTTAACTGCCTGTTTCGGCGAGATTTTGCTCCCGAAATGGTTGAGGAACCTGTCGATGGATTGTGGATCTACCGAAACGGTCAGGAGCAGCCCGTCGGCGCGGTCTCGGCGTTCACTCACCCGGCCATGGGCATAGGCCCAGGCCATCCCCGCGCCGTCGGCAGGGTCGAGCTTGAGCTGGAATACGGTCTCGCTCTGCCCCAGCGCCGCTTCGACGCGGGCGAGAAAGGCCGGCACGCCCTCGCCCGTCAGCGCCGAGATCGCGATCGGGCCGAGCTTGGTGTTCTGCGCGAGCACGCCCTTGCGCGCGGCCGGATCCAGCAGGTCGATCTTGTTCAGGAGCTCGATCATGGGCCGCTCGCCCTCCGTCTCGATGCCGAGCTCCGCGAGCACCTTCAGCACATCGGCCTTCTGCGCTTCGCTCTCGCCATGGGCGGCGTCGCGGACATGGACGATGACATCGGCCTCCAGCACCTCTTCCAGCGTCGCTCGGAAGGCGGCGACCAGCTCGTGCGGCAGGTCGGCGATGAAGCCGACGGTGTCGGAGAGGATCACAGTGCGGCCGCCCGGCAGCTTGAGCGCGCGCATGGTGGGATCGAGCGTGGCGAACAGCAAATCCTTCGCCAGCACGTCGGATTTGGTCAGCGCGTTGAACAGCGTCGACTTGCCGGCATTGGTGTAGCCGACCAGCGCGACGATGGGATACGGCACTTTCTTGCGCGCCGAACGGTGCAGGCCGCGGGTTTTCTTGACGTCCTCGATCTCGCGGCGGATTTTTGCCAGCCGCTCGCCGATCTGGCGCCGGTCGGTCTCGATCTGGGTTTCGCCCGGACCGCCGAGAAAGCCGAAACCGCCGCGCTGGCGCTCGAGATGGGTCCATGACCGCACCAGCCGCGAGCGTTGATAGGAAAGATGTGCGAATTCGACCTGAAGACGACCCTCTCGTGTCTGCGCCCGTTCGCCGAAGATCTCCAGGATCAGCGCGGTGCGGTCGAGCACCTTGGTGTTCCATGCCTTCTCGAGATTGCGCTGCTGGATCGGCGAGAGCTGCGCGTTGACGACGATCACTTCGGGCTCGAGCCCGCGCGCTTCGGCCGCGATCTCCTCGACTTTGCCCGAGCCCATCAAAGTGCCCGGCGCGGGCCGCGCCAGAGGCACGATGCGCCGCGAGACGATCTGAAGCCCGATGGCGGCGGTCAGCCCGACGGCTTCAGCCAGACGCGCCTGCGCATCGCGCAGATTGTCGCCGCGCTCGCGTGTCTTGCGCTCGATATGGATGACGAAGGCGCGGTTGCGCTGGCGGCTCGCATGGCCGCGCGCTTTCACCGGTGCAGCGCTCAGGCGTTTTCCAGAGCCGGCACCGTTTCCTGCTCCATCAGCTGGATCGGACCGAGCGGCATCACCGTCGAGATCGCGTGCTTGTAGACGAGCTGGGCTTGCCCGTCGCGCCGCAACAGAACGCAGAAATTGTCGAACCACGTGATATTCCCTTGAAGCTTCACGCCGTTGACGAGAAAGATCGTCACCGCCGATTTGCTCTTGCGCACCGCATTCAGGAACGTGTCCTGGAGGTTTTGTTGTTTTTCGCTCATGGCGGAATACACTTTTTTTATTGTTGTCGCGCCCCAGCCCACCCGGAGCGATTCCGAGCATAGGCCGATTTGCTGCGATAGCGAAGGGGATTACTCCCCGACGGCCCGGGATTCGGCGAGGCGGCGGTAGAGCTCCTGGATGCGGCGGGTGAGCTGGCCGGGTTTGCCATCGCCCACCGGTTTGCCGTCGATCGCCACGATGGCCATGGCGCCCGCCGTTGCCGCCGACAGGAAGGCCTCGCGTGCCGCGAGCGCCTCGGCCGGGGTGAACTTGCGCTCGACGACGGGCATCTGCGCCGCTGCCGCAGCGTCCATGATCACCCGGCGGGTGACGCCTGGGAGGATCGCGTGGGACAGGTCCCGGGTCACGAGGCGGCCTTCGCGGTCGACGATCCAGGCTGAGGTTGAACTGCCTTCGGTCACATAGCCGTCGCGGTCGACGAGCCAAGCCTCATAGGCGCCGGCATCGCGGGCTTGCGTCTTCGCCAGGATGTTCGCCAGCAGCGAAGTCGACTTGATGTCGCAGCGCGCCCAGCGCTCGTCGGGCCGGGTGACGATCTTGATGCCGTCGCGCTGCTTGTGTTCGGTCTGGGCGGGATCGAGGCGGCGCGCGGTCAGGATCAGGCTCGGGCGCGGCGGAGCCAGCGGAACCGCGTGATCGCGGCGAACCGCGCCGCGCGTTGCCTGCAGATAGACAAGCCCGTCGCGCACGCCGTTGCGCCGCGCGATTTCGCGCACCACGAATTTGAGAGCGCGGCGCGCCATCGGCATCGCCATGGCGATCTCGCCCACGGAGCGCTCCAGCCGGTCGAGATGCCCTTCCTCGTCGAGGATGCGGCCGCCGGCGACCGCGAACACTTCGTAGATCGCATCGGCGAATTGCAGTCCGCGGTCCTCGATGTGCACCCCCGCCTGGCCATGCGACAGGTAGCGGCCGTTGACATAGGCGACGCGGCCGGCGGGCGCGCGTGTCGGCCAGCGATGCTGCGCCTCAGGCATTGAACATCTGTTCCCGCCCGCCTGCGGGTCCGACGCCCAGCGACTTCAGCTTGCGATGGAGTGCCGAGCGTTCCATGCCGATGAAGGCGGCGGTGCGCGAGATGTTGCCGCCGAAACGGTTTATCTGGGCCAGCAGATACTCGCGCTCGAAGATTTCCCGCGCCTCGCGCAGCGGCAGCGAGATCACCAGATCGCTCTTGCCGCCGCTGCCCCATGGCGCGCCGCCGGACAGATCGGCGGGCAACAGATCGGCCGAGATCGCCTGCGCTGCGTCGTCGATCGCCAGGATCAAGAGGCGCTCCACGATGTTGCGCAGCTGGCGCACATTGCCGGGCCAGGCATGGGATTGCAGCACCGCCATCGCATCGTCGCCGATCTCGCGCACCGGCAAGCCCGACGTGGCGGATAGCCGTTTCATGAAATGGGCGACCAGGGCCGGAATGTCGTCGCGCCGCTCGGAAAGCGCCGGCGAGCGCACGGGCACGACGTTGAGGCGGTGATAGAGGTCCTCGCGGAACGTTCCCGCGCCGATTTCGGTGCGCAGGTCGGCGGTGGTCGAGGAGATCACCCGCGCGTCGACCTGGATGCGCGTCGTGCCGCCGACGCGCGAGAATGTCTGCTCCACCAGCACGCGCAGGATCTTGCCCTGGGTTTCCAGCGGCATGTCGGCGACTTCGTCGAGGAACAGCGTGCCGTTATGAGCGAGCTCGAACAGGCCGACCTTGCGCGGCCCATCCGAGCTCTCTTCGCCGAACAGCTCGACTTCGATGCGGTCGGGCGACATGGTCGCGCAGTTGATCGCGACGAAGGCGTTGCCGGCGCGGCGCGAGCGGGCATGGATCAGCCGCGCGGCGACTTCCTTGCCCGAGCCGGCGGGACCGGTGATCAGCACGCGGCTGTTGGTTGGAGCGATCTTCTCCACGAGTTGGCGCAATTGCGAGATCACCGACGAGGAGCCGACAAGATCGGAATCGTCGCCCGCCCTGAGCCGGAGTTCGGCCACTTCACGCTTGAGCCGGGACGCTTCAAGCGCGCGTCCGACGACATGGATCAGCCGATCGGCCTTGAACGGCTTTTCGATGAAATCGTAGGCGCCCTTCTTGATCGAGGACACCGCCGTCTCGATCGTGCCGTGGCCGCTGATCATCACGATGGGCATGTCGGGGTGCTCACGCTTCAGCTGGTCGAGCACCTGGATGCCGTCGAGCCGGCTGCCCTGCAGCCAGATGTCGAGCACCACCAGATGCGGCCGGCGCTGGCGCACCGCATTGATGCAGGATTCGCCGTCGGCGGCGACGCGGGTCTCGAAACCCTCGTCGCGCATGATCCCCGAAACCAGGTCCCGAATGTCCTCCTCGTCGTCGACGACGAGAATTTCAGGCGCTGCCAGCAATCCGTTCTTGCTCATCCCCAATACCTTTTTTGTCCGTACTTACTTCACGCGTTTTCTGCCGGAGCGGGAAGAACAGCGTCACGATCGCGCCGTGCTCCTCCCCATTGCCATCCGGGCCACGGTCGGCCAGCGTGATTTCGCCGCCATGGTCTTCGGCAATCTTGCGCACGATGGCGAGCCCGAGGCCGGTGCCCTTCGCGCGGGTGGTCACATAGGGCTCGGTCAGCCGGTGGCGCTGCTCATGCGGCAGGCCGATGCCGTTGTCGGTGGAGCGAAATGCGATGCGGTCGCCGACCAGTTCCAGCGACGCCACGACATGACCGGCCTCCTCGCCGCCGGCGGCTTCGCGCGCCGCGACCGCCTCGCCGGCATTCTTGAGCACGTTGGTGAGCGCCTGGCTCACCAGCCGTCCGTCGCATTCGAAATAGATCGCCTCGGACGGCGCCTTGATGTCGAATTTTATCGTGTCGTTTGCCGCGCGCTGCAGGAACACCGCCTGGTGCAGCAGCTCCAGCGCGTTCTCCCGGCGCATCACTGGCGCCGGCATGCGCGCGAAAGAGGAGAATTCGTCGACCATGCGGCCGATGTCGCCGACCTGGCGGATGATGGTGTCCGTGCACTGGGCGAAAATTTCCGGATCGGTGACGATCTCCTTGCCGTATTTGCGCTTGAGGCGCTCGGCGGAAAGCTGGATCGGCGTCAGCGGGTTCTTGATCTCATGGGCGATGCGGCGCGCGACGTCGGCCCAGGCGGCGGTGCGCTGGGCGGAGACCAGATCGGTGATGTCGTCGAAAGTGACGATGAAGCCGGCCTCGCCCTCGCCCTTCTCGCTGTCGACCTGGACGCTCAGATTGCGCACCTTGCCGCCGCGCTTGACGCTCGCTTCCCCGCTCGCCCGCCCGATCGGCTCCGCCAGCGCGCGGCGGATCAGGCCGGCGAGCTCGGGAACGGCCTCGGCATAATGGCGGCCTTCGATCTCTTCATGCGCGGCATTGAGCAGGCGCGCGGCGGCGCGGTTGACGATGGTGATGCGGCCCTCGCCGTCCAGGCCGATGACGCCGGCGCTGACGCCGGCCAGCACCGCTTCGGTGAACCGCCGCCGCACGTCGATCTGGTGGCTCGCATCGACCAGTTCGCTACGCTGGCTGCGCAATTGCGCCGTCATGCGGTTGAAGGCATGGCCCAGAACGCCGACCTCGTCGTCGTCGCGCTCGACGGTGACGCGCGCGCGCAGATCGCCTTCGGAAACGCGTTCGGCGGCATCGATCAGCTGTGAGATAGGCTTGACCAGGCGGTTCGCGGCCCACAGTCCCAGCCAGATCGCCGCCAGCAGGATCAGCAGCGACACCATGCCGTAGAGCTCGGCGAAGGCGAGCTGGACCTTGGCACGGTCGCGATCCATCTGCTTGTACGCGAGCGACACCGCGGTCGAGCGCTGGAAGGTGCGGAACACTTCCGGATCGACCGCGCGCACTACCATCAGATAGGCGTTGTTGATCGCGCGGAATTTCACCAGCGCGCGCTCGACCCCGATATTGGAATTGGCGTCGAACACCACGCCGCCGCGGGCGGCGACCGCGATGTTGTCCAGCGTCGGCGGCTTGGTGGTCTTGAGCTTGCCCTGCTGCAGCGTGCTGCCGAGCAGCGTGCCGTGCGAATCGAAGATGAAGGCGCCAAGCAGCCGGCGACCTTCGGTCAGCGTGCCGAGATCGCGGAACAGCACGGCGACGTTGACGCTCTTGTCCGCGCCGATCAGATTCGGATCGGCTTCGATGCCCTTGAGGATGGCGACCGCGTCGTCGCCCAGCAGGTTCTGCCGCTCCGCCGCGTAGCGCTCGGCGACGACGATGGAATTGTCGATTGCCTTCTGCACCCGCGGGCTGAACCACTGCTCCATGCCCAGGTTGAGCGAGACCACGGCGAATACGGCGACGAAGATGGCCGGCACCACCGCGATCGTCGCGAACATGCCCACCAGCCGCACATGCAACCGCGCGCCGGCGCGGCCCGAGCGCCGCTCGCTCCAGAGGCGCACCACGCGCCAGGCGATCAGCGCGCCCAGCGTCAGCACCAGCACGAAATTGATCAGAAGCAGCGCGGTAATGCCGGGCCGGCTCAGTGTGTAGGGCACGAATCCGGTGACGATGGCGTAGGTGACGAGGCCCGACGTGATCGCCAGGATGCCGACGCCGAACGCCAGCAGCGACGGCCGCGAGACTGCGCGCAGGAAGCCCAGCACGCCGGCCGGCTCAGGTCCTTTCCATAGCTCGGTCGTCGCCATTCAACCCCTGAGCCGCCGGCTAAGTGCCGACGGGACTTTGCAAATGCGGGCGCAGTGTAGCGAAGCCACAGGCTGTTGCAAGAATGCCGCGTTGCACAATGGCGACAGGGTTAAAGACCAGGCGCGAACCAGTCAGGAGACGTTCAGCCCGCGAATCACATCCAGCCCCAGGTCGCGGATCTTCTTGCGCAGGGTGTTGCGGTTGAGGCCGAGCAGATGCGCGGCGCGGATCTGGTTGCCGCGGGTGGCGGCCAAGCAGATCGAGATCAGCGGCCGCTCGACGTCTTGCAGGATGCGGTCGTAGAGGCCCGGCGGCGGCAGGCGTTCGCCCTGTTGGGTGAAATAGGCCGTGAGATGGCGTTCGACGGCAGCACTCAGCGAAGCGTCCTCGCCGTCCGCCGGTTCGGCGAGCGGACGCGGCGGCTCTTTCAGTTCCGCCGCGATGCTGGCCGCCGTGATCGCGTCGCCGGAGTGCAGGACGGCCAGGCGGCGGATCAGGTTCTCCAGCTCGCGCACATTGCCCGGCCAGCGATAGCGCTTGAGCAGATCGAACGCTTCATTGTCGAGGCGTTTCGTGGGCAAGCCCTCCGCTTCCGCCTTGTGCAGGAAATGGCGCACAAGGTCTGGGATGTCCTCGCTGCGTTCGCGCAACGGCGGCAGGCGCAGCGGCACGACGTTGAGCCGGTAATAGAGATCCTCGCGGAACAGACCGTGCTGGATCAGCTGCCGCAGTTCGCGATTGGTCGCGGCAATGATGCGCACATCGGTGCGGATGACGGTGCGTCCGCCGACGCTGGTATATTCGCCCTGCTGCAGCACGCGCAGCAGCCGGGTTTGCGCTTCCATCGGCATGTCGCCGATCTCATCGAGGAACAACGTTCCCGATTCCGCCTGCTCGAAACGGCCGATACCGCGGTTGGTGGCGCCTGTGAAGGCGCCGCGCTCATGGCCGAACAGCTCGCTCTCGACCAGCTCCTTGGGAATTGCCGCCATGTTGACCGCGACAAACGGGCCCTGGCGGCGCTTGCCGTAGTCATGCAGCGCGCGCGCCACAAGCTCCTTGCCGGTGCCGCTCTCGCCCATGATCATGACCGTGAGATCGCTTTGCGTAAGCCGCGCGATCACCCGATAGATTTCCTGCATCGCGGGTGAGCGGCCGATGATCGGCAGCCGATCCTCGCCGGCCTCGCGGTGGGCCGCACGCTTGCCCTGCGGACTGGCGAGCGCGCGATGGACGATGGCGGTCAATTCCTTGAGATCGAAGGGCTTGGGCAGATAGTCGAACGCGCCGCGCTCGGCCGCGGTGATCGCGGTGAGAATCGTGTTCTGCGCGCTCATCACCACGATCGGCAGATCGGGCCGGATATGCTTGATGCGCGGGATCAGATCGAACCCGCTTTCGTCAGGCAGCACGACATCGGTGATCACGAGATTGCCCTCGCCGCCCGAGACCGCGCGCCACAACCCGGCCGCCGTGCCCGTGGTGCGCACGTCGTAGCCGGCGCGGCTCAATGCCTGTACCAGCACCGTGCGGATCGCCGCGTCGTCGTCCGCAACCAGGATCGTCGACACCATGTCAGTCTCCCGCCTTGGGCAGCAGCACGCGGAACAACGTGCGGCCGGGAACGGAATCGCATTCGATGACGCCGCCGTGGTCGCCGACGATCTTGGCGACGAGCGCGAGCCCCAGCCCGCTGCCGCGCGGCTTGGTGGTGACGAACGGGTCGAAGATGTGGGCCTTGAGATCCGCCGGCACGCCCGAGCCGTTGTCGCGCACGGTAATCTCGAGCGGCAGGCCGGTGCGCGTGCCGCCGGCGCTCACCGTCATGCCCGGGCGATAGCCCGTGGTCAGCGCGATCTCGCCTCCCTTTTCCGGCACCGCGTCGGCGGCGTTGCGCACCAGATTGAGGAATGCCTGGATCAGCTGATCGCGATCGCCCAGCACGTCGGGCAGCGACGGATCGAACGTTTCGGCGAAGGCGACATCGCGGCCGAATCCGGTGGCCGCGACCTTGCGCACGCGGTCGAGTACTTCGTGGATGTTCACAGGCTGGCGCGGGAACGGCCGGGTGTTGCCGAACTCCTCCATGCGATCGATCAGCGCGCTGATGCGATCGGATTCCTGGCAGATGAGTTGCGTGAGTCCCTTCTCGCCTTCGGGCACCGTATCTTCGAGCAATTGCGCCGCGCCGCGAATGCCGGCGAGCGGATTCTTGATCTCATGGGCGAGAACCGCCGCCATGCCGTTGAGCGAGCGCACGGCGCTTCGGTGCAGCAATTGGCGATCGAGACGTTGGGCGAAGCCGCGCTCATGCAGCGTGATCAGCACGGCGCCTTCGGGCTCGGCCACCGGGGTGGCCGTGACGTCGGCAATGCGCTCGCCATGGCGCGGCATCGAAAGGTCGACGTCGCGCTCCCCGACCGAGGCGCCGCGCGTTCGCGCCTGCTCGAAGACCTGCAGGATCGCGCTGCCATAGGGGACAATCTCGGTCAGGGTCTGCTTGAGCAGCGTGCCCTCGCCGGTTTCGAAGAACTGCTCGGCAGCGGGATTGACGAACAGGATCCGCGCGCCGCGCCCGATCAGCAGCACGGGCATGGGCATCGCCGCGGCGATCTGGCCGGGAGCAATCGGGCGGTCGAGCGTCAGCGACATTGCCTGTTTATTGGGCATGGACTTCAATTGATCATAGTATGGGCAGGCGGCGGAGCAAGCACCACTTGGCCGCAGGGTAAAACGCCCCTAGTTTCCTGCCCTTTCCGGAGAATGGATGGCGAAGATCGCAGCCCTGATCGTGGCAGCCGGCCGTGGCGAACGCGCGGGAGGGCCAAAGCAATACCGTGCCCTCGCCGGCCAGGCAGTGCTGCGGCGCAGCGCGGAGGCATTCGCGGCGCGGACATCACTCATTCAAGTGGTGATCGGTGCGGACCAGGCCGGCGATTACAAAACCGCGATGGCCGGCTTCGATGCGCTGCCGCCTGTCGGCGGCGGCGAGACACGTCAGCAATCGGCGCGCAATGGCCTCGAAGCGCTTGCGAAACACGCGCCGGATCTCGTCTTGATTCACGATGCCGCGCGCCCGCTGGTTTCGCCGGCGCTGATCGAACGCGTGATCGCGGCGCTCGCGCAAGCCGATGCGGCGATCCCGCTGCTGCCGGTCGCCGACACGCTCAAGCGCGAGACAGATGGCAGGTGGACAACCGTGCCGCGTGACGGTCTGCAGCGCGCGCAGACGCCGCAGGGATTCCGCTTCGACGCGATCCTGAAAGCCCATCGCCACTTCGTGGGCCAGGATGCGACCGACGATATGGCGCTCGCCGAGCTGGCAGGCTTGAAGATCGTTGCGGTCGCGGGCGAAGAGACCAACATGAAGATCACGGCGCCGGAAGATTTCGCGACGGCCGAACGCCTGCTCGGCGGCGGCGGCGAATTCCGCACCGGCTTTGGCTTCGACGCGCATCGCTTCGCGGCGGGCGATCACATCTGGCTTTGCGGCGTGAAGCTCGCCCACGACCATGCTCTCGAAGGCCATTCCGATGCCGATGCCGGTCTGCACGCGCTGACCGACGCGATCCTCGGCACGATCGGCGCGGGCGATATCGGCGAGCATTTCCCGCCAACAGACGCGAAGTGGCGCGGCGCCACGTCCTCGCTGTTCCTGGAACATGCCCTGACGCTCGTGCGCGCAGCCGGCGGTGCAGTGGCGCACTGCGATGTCACGCTGATCTGCGAGCGCCCGAAGATCGCGCCGCATCGCGCCGCGATGCGCGCGCGCATCGCGGCGATTCTCGGTCTCGATATTTCGCGCGTCAGCGTGAAAGCGACGACCACCGAAGGCATGGGCTTCACGGGGCGCCGCGAAGGCATTGCCGCGCAGGCGGTCGCGACCGTGCGGTTCACATGAGCGATCCACTCTACAAGAAGGAACTGCTGCGCCTCGCGGCCGACGCCCACGGCGCGGGCCGCCTGCCCCATCCCAACGCGACCGGAGAAGCTTTCAATCCGACTTGCGGCGACAAAGTGATCGTCGATCTGGCGCTGGAGGACGGCCGCGTGTGCGCGATGGCGCATGACACCAAGGCCTGCGTCCTGACGCAAGCCTCGGCCTCCATTCTCGGCGAGGCGCTCAAGGGCGCTTCGCACGAGGACGTGGAAAAGCTGGCCAACGATCTCGCCGCCATGCTGGTGACGAAAGCGGCCGCGCCCGCCCCGCCGTTCGCCGCCTACGCCGCCTTCGAAGGCGCCACCGAGCATCGCAACCGCCATCGCTGCGTGCTGCTTCCGGTCGAGGCGGTGCTGGCGGCGTTTGACGCCGGCGCAAGCTCGGCGCGGCGACTATGAAATTGCTATATCGGGCACGCACGTCCCGCATCGAATTTATACGGCCGGCCGCGCTATGCCAGCGTTGCGGCAATTCGGTGAGCATTCGTGAAACACAGCAGCCTTTCCCTCTATCGCACTCAGGCGCCTTTCGAATTCGGTAGCCGTCAGGCCTACGCCAATTCCAACGATAGGCGATGGGCCCGCGAAGCCGACAGCCATGCCGGCAATCGCGCCAACGCGCCCGGCAGAGTGCTTCTGGAGATCGCCTTGGTGCTGGCGGCCGCGTCCGCGCTTGCGCTGACCGTGACGCTATTGGTTCCCGCGCTATAAAGGTCGTCGTCAGAGCGCGGCGAGCCACGCGGCATAAGGCGCGAGATCGAGCCGCCCCGCACTGCTGAGCACTTCGCCGCAACCGACGATCGGGCTGCCGGTCTCGCCGGTGAACACCGCGATCTCGCGACCCATGTTGAAGACGCACAGCACACGCTCACCTTCGTGCGCACGTATGAAGGCGAGGATCGGCGCGGGTGCGTCGAGGAACTCGATTTCACCCTGCACGAGCGCGGGAGTGTTTCTCCGCATCGCGAGAATTCGGCGCACGAAGTTGAGCGTGGAGTTGCCATCACCGGTCTGGGCGGTTACGGCCAGAGGCTTGTGCAAAGGCGACACCGGCAGCCAGGGCGTGCCGGTCGAGAAACCGAGATTGGGCGCACTGGCGTCCCACGGCATCGGTGTGCGGCAACCGTCGCGGCCGCCGGTATAGGGATAATAGAGATCGCCGACGGGATCCTTGAGCTGCTCGCGGGTGAGGCTCGCCTGCGGCAGGCCGAGTTCCTCGCCCTGATAGAGCAGCGCGGTGCCTTTCAGCGAGAACAGCAGCGCCAGCATCATCTTCGCCAAGGCGGACGGCGCGTCCGGTCCGCCGAAGCGCGTCAGCGTGCGCATGATGTCATGGTTGCAGAAGGCGACCGCGGGCCAATGCTCGGGATATTTCGCGAGCATGGCGAAATGCTTGGCGATGAAATCGGGGCCGAGCTTGCGCGCCTCCAAGAGCGGAAAGCTGTAGCCGGAATGCAGACCCTTGTCGGGCGCCGCGAAGCAGCCGCAACGTTCGGGCTCCTCGGAGAACTCGCCCATCACGAAACGGTCGGAATAGCGCTCGACCGTCTCGCGCACTGCGTTCAGCGCTTCGATCTCTTCAACCAGATTGCTGTCGTGCCAGTGGCGCTGCAAATTCGGCGCGTGCATCCAGCTATGGGCGTTGCGTTCCGCCTGCGGCACAGGCGGATTGTCGGTCAGCGACGCGTCGTGAAGATAGGCGTTGGCGACGTCGAGCCGGAAGCCGTCGACGCCGCGGGCGAGCCAGCGGTCGAGCACCGCCAGCGCCGCCGCTTTCGCTTGCGCATTGCGCCAGTTGAGCTTGGGCTGCTGGCGCAGGAATTTGTGGTGGTAATATTGCCGGCGCATCGGCTGATAGGCCCAGGCGGGACCTGCGAAAGCCGACAGCCAGTTGTTGGGCACCGTGCCGTCTGGTTTCGGGTCTTGCCAGATATACCAATCCGATTTCTCGCCGCGCTTGAGGCTGTCGAGGAACCAGGCGTGCTCGTCCGAGGTATGCGCGAGCACTTCGTCGGTAAGGACTTTCAGCCCACGCGCATGCGCCGCCGCCAGCAACGCATCGAAATCGGCCTCGCTGCCGTAGTCGGGATGGATGCCGTCGTAATCCGAGACGTCATAGCCCCAGTCGCGGTTCGGCGACGGATGGATCGGCGACAGCCAGATCGCGTCGATGCCGAGCGAGGCGAGATAATCCAGCTTCGAAATGAGCCCGGCGAAATCGCCCTGCCCGTCGCCATTTCCGTCCGCGAAGCTGCGGATATAGATCTGATAGATGACCGCACCCCGCCACCAGGGCGATGCGCCGCTCACACCTCGTCGGCCCGGTTCACGATCTTGGAGACGATGCCGTAGGCCTTGGCCTCTTCCGGGCCCATCCAGAAATTGCGCTCGGTGTCGTTGACGATCTTGTCGTAGGGCTGGCCGGTCTCGCGCGCGATCAGGCGGTTGATGCGTTCGCGCATCTTGAGGATTTCTTCCGCCTCGATGGAGATGTCGGACGCCTGGCCGCGCACGCCGCCGAGCGGCTGGTGCAGCAGGAAGCGGGTGTTGGGCAGGCAGAAGCGGTTCTCTTTTTCGGCGCCGAGGAAGATGTGCGCGCCCGCGCTCGCCACCCAGCCGGTGCCGATGATCTTCACGCGCGGCCCGACATAGCGCATCACGTCGTGGATCGTGTCGCCGGACTCCACATGGCCGCCGGGCGAGTTGATCAGGATGCGGATGTCGTCGTCGCCTTCCGCGGCGTGGGCGAGCAGTTGCGCGGTGACGCGCTCGGCCAGCTTCATGTCGACCTCGCCGAAGATCAGCACGGTGCGCGACTTGAACAGCGCCTTGGCGACAGGCGACTGGTGCAGCTCCGGCTCGGCGCTGTCGGATTTCTTCTCGTCTTCTTTTTCTTCGTCCAGGCGGCGCACGGGCAACTCCTGATGGCGGTGAATCAGCGGCATACTAGCCATGCCGAGCATGGCGTCCACGCTCTTATAACGCGTTAACAGCCGCACTGAGCGTGGGGCCAATTTCGGCGTGCAGCGCCAGATCGGCGATTTCGTCCTGCTGGGTCGGCTCGCGGTTCACGATCGCGAGCTTGGCGCCGTGGCGCTTGGCGAGCGCGG
>Ga0209222_1000201_pt1 | contig 13303 bp, 7 predicted proteins | sample BlaSpr_A8_Ref_O3_FD_187991 | JGI IMG/M metagenome (GOLD analysis project Ga0209222, IMG submission 187991) | Forest soil microbial communities from Thunder Bay, Ontario, Canada - Black Spruce, Ontario site 2_A8_Ref_O3 (SPAdes) (version 2) | ecosystem: Environmental > Terrestrial > Soil > Boreal...
GGCACGTGTTCATGCTGGCCAGGCCGCTCGGACTCGTCAGCAGGCCAAGATATGCTCCGAGATTGCCTCCGCCCTGCCAAAGCGCAGTCGCGTGGAAATACAGATCGTGCCACCCAGTCAACTCTCCAAAATCAATGTCCACCGTACCCCGGAACCTGTTCCAACTAGCAAAGCGCTCTGGCTGCACGCTCTTCAGGTTCCACAGGGAATCGCTGACATACTGAAAATCGAAAGTCACTCCACGCGCTTGCAGCCGCGTGCGTTCGCCTCCCCAACTGCCGAAGAGGTGCCCGTGCGAGCCCTGACCCGTTTCGTGACTGTCTGGTCCGGGAAGCGGTTCCTGTTGCGCCGTCTGCGAACGAGCCGGAAATGCAAACAAGCAAATGCCGAGACTCAAGCAAAACAGGAACCGCCATTGTAAGCCGCACAAGCAAGACATCTCCCACCGCCCAAGATGCCCAAGATGATTCATCTGGCGTTTCGACAGTGAACCCGGCGAGTTCGCCACACGATCTCAGGCTGTGGCCGTTAATCCCGCCGCCTCGTTCACATATTCCGGCTTGTAAACGTGCTTGCGGATAAACGCGACCATGTCAGCTGGACGAGGGACAGTAGCCAGACCGGAGTCGAAGACAAGTTTGGCAACTCGCGCGGCGGTCTGGATCTCGGACTCGAGAATATTCGACTGCAACGGATACAAGAGGCCCTGCTTGAGCAGCTCGGATGGCACCTGATCCGCGACCGCCTGCCCGGCCTCGATGAACATCTCGTCTGTGACTCGCTTCGCCTGCGTGGCGAAGATCGCCATACCGACTGCTGGGAAGATGTAGAAGTTGTTTGCTTGACCCGGCAGGAACGTCTGACCGTTGTAGTGGACTGGAGGGAACTGTACACCGGCTGCATAGATCGCTTTGCCCTTCGACCAGCTATAGGCTTGCTCGGGGGTACATTCGGCATGCTCGGTGGGGTTCGACAGCGCAAGAATTACCGGACGCTCGTTGGTTCGCGCCATCGCCTCGATCACTTTTTGATTGAAGGCGCCACCGATCGTGCTGACGCCGATGATCGTCGTGGGCTTGATGCTCTCAATGGCAGCGACGAAATCCCGCGTTGGCGCATGCTGGTGCGCATACGGCAACTGGAAATCGAAGAGATCTTTGCGGGTCGATTCCAATAGGCCGTTGATATCGAACATGTAAACCTGGGACTGCGCTTCCTTGAGACTCATTCCCTGTTTAACAAGCGCGGAACAGAGCAAATCGGCAAGGCCAATCCCTGCTGAGCCGGCGCCGAGGAACAAGTACTTTTCATCCTTCAGTTTTGTGCCCTTGACCTTGGCCGCGTTGATCATCCCTGCGAGGGTGATGCCGGCCGTACCTTGCACGTCGTCGTTGTATACGCAATACTTGTCGCGATAGCGCTTCAACAGATGCACGGCGTCCTTACCTGTCCAATCTTCGAAGTGAATGCAACACTTCGGGAACACTTCCTGCACTGCTTGGACGAACTCGTCAACGAAAGAGTAAAGATCCTCGGTCGCCGGGCGCGGCTTGCGCATTCCCAAATACAAAGGATCATGCAGGTACTGCTCGTTATTGGTGCCCGCATCGAGGTACATGGGGAGCAGATACTGAGGAGGCACGCCGGCGCAGGCGGTATAGAGCTGCAACTTGCCGATGGGAATGCCGGCGCCGTTTGCGCCGAGGTCGCCGAGGCCGAGGATCCGGCCGCCGTCGGTGACGCAGATGAACCGAACGTCTCTCTGCGGCCAGTTTTTGAGAATTTCCTTTACGTTGCCGCGCCGCGTGATCGAAAGATACATGCCACGCGGCTGGCGGTAGATATGCCCGAACTTCAGGCACGCCTCGCCGATGGTGGGATCGTACACAATCGGGAGAAAGCGCGCCGGGTCCGACATGACGGTTCGATAGAAGAGCGTCTCGTCGTGGTCGAGCAGATTGATCAAGTATATGTAGCGTTCCAAATCGGTGGGCTTTTGCGCCAGCTGCAAATTCACACGCTGCAACTGGATTTCGTCGGTTTCCGTTATGTCCGGAACGAGCCCAACGAGACCGAGTGCTTGTTTCTCGGCCTCGCTGAAGGCGGTGGACTTGTTGAGCGATGGATCGTGGAGCAATTCGATTCCGTGCTTGGCAGTGCTAGTCATTTTGATTACCTCTCTTTCGTTTTTTTGAAATCAGGGCTGGTGATCTTCTACCTCAGCATTAGGCGGCAGCAGTCGCCACATAAGGTGTGACCATTTTTTTCGGATCGACAACTCGATCAAATTCGACTTCTGTCACGAATCCGAGCTTCAAAGTGGCTTGCTTCAGCGTGAGGTCATTGTCCATAGCGTAGTGTGCAATCTTCGAAGCCTTGTCGTAGCCAATGACGGGCGAAAGCGCCGTCACCAGCATCAGCGAACGCTCGACATATTCGTTGATCTTCTTCAAATTGGGCTTGGTTCCCTCGACTAGGAACGTGCGGAAGTTCGTACAGCTGTCAGTCACGAGCGTGATGGAGTGCGTGACGTTATAGATGATCAGAGGTTTGTAGACATTCATCTCGAGATAACCGCCAGCGCCACCGAAGCCCACGGCTAAATCATTCGCCATCACTTGCACGGCGACCATTGTGAGAGCTTCTGCTTGGGTAGGGTTGACTTTGCCCGGCATGATCGAAGAGCCCGGTTCGTTTTCCGGAATCAGCAATTCTGCGAAACCAGCGCGCGGGCCGCAAGACATCAGGCGAACGTCATTGGCGATCTTGTACAGCGACACAGCCAAGGTCCGCAACGTGCCGGAAAGTTGTACTTGGGCATCGTGGGCGCCCTGCACCGCGAATTTATTTGGCGCCGTCACGAACGGTAACCCGGTGAGCTTCGCGATCTCGGCCGCGGCGGCTTCTGCGAAGCCGGGCGCCGAATTGATGCCGGTGCCGACGGCCGTACCGCCGAGCGCAAGCCGGTAGATACCCTTCAGCGCATCTTCGATCCGATCGAGATCGTCAGCGAGCACGCCCTCATAGCCGGACCACTCTTGCCCGAGAGTCAGAGGCGTGGCGTCTTGCATGTGCGTGCGGCCGATCTTGATGACATCCTTCCACTGCTCAACCTTCTCAGCGATCGCATCGTGCAGCGCCTTCACCGCAGGGATCAGCCGCTGCTTCACGTTGACCGCCGCCGCGATGTTCATTGCGGAGGGAAACGAGTCGTTGGAGGACTGTGCCATGTTGACGTGATCGTTGGGATGAACTGGTGTCTTGCTCCCCAGCGGCGTGCCCGCAAGCTGGCAGCACCGATTGGAGATCACTTCGTTCACGTTCATGTTGAACTGCGTGCCGCTGCCCGTCATCCAAACATGCAGCGGGAACATGTCGTGATGCTCGCCCGCGAGAATCTCGTCGCAGACTTGAACAATCAGATCGTGGCGTTTCTGGTCGAGCCGCTTGCTGGCATGGTTGGCATTGGCGGCGGCTTTCTTCAAGGTGGCATAGCCGGTGATCATTTCGCGAGGGATCAAATCTTTGCCGATGCTGAAGTGCTCAAGCGAGCGCTGAGTCTGCGCGCCCCAGAGTTTGTCAGCCGGAACTTCTACTTCGCCGAGGCTGTCTGTTTCCTTGCGAATTTCCGTCATTTTGTTTTCACCTTTGTCTATTCATCCGCTTGATGGCCAAGTTTTGTCGATTCCAGTCCGAGTTGTGGGGGCATCGATTTGGAGCGCGCCGGGCAACCTACTTCCGGCGGGCTGCTCAAGATATTGAAGAGCGGCAGTGCGAGCCTTCTGCTTGTCCGAGAGGGCGACGGCATCTTCGAGATCGATGATGAGTGCGTCGGCATGTACCTCAGCCGCGCGGCCAAACCGATCGGCTTTCGTCGCGGGCGTGAACAGCCAGCTCTTCAACGAAAGAATCGACCTGCGCGATTTGTGTACTGCCATAACTACTCCTCAAACTCTTGACAACCGCCCCATACAAATGCAATCGAGCGGCCAATGCGATGGCGCTGAATCCACTGCTCTTGCTGCGTAAGAGCGTGCCGAAAATTCTGAAGTGCTGAAATTTCAGAGGGAAGGAATCAGAACGCGAAGGAGCAGGCTTAGCCTGTGGTGCAGATCAAAACGAGTTTACGCGCGCGTCAAAATGATGGGGTTCGAACTATCACTGAAGAAGATTGCGCGCAGCGCGAAACTACAGGAGTGTTCGGGCATGATCCCGACAACCTTCACAAACATCATCGAGTAGAGCTCAAAGAAATGGCGAGCAGGTATCTCGCTTGCTGGAAATGAAGGACGGTCCCCTCATACACGCTATCGTGTTTCGTCAGCGGTTGCGGGCACGAAGGCTCTGAGTAACTGAGCATATCGAGTTAGATTTTGAAAACGCCGTTTATCGATGCCCAGGCTTGCAATCTTCGAATCGAGTGTCTGGCGCGGAATCCCCAACTTTACCGCTGCCCCCTTGGGGCCAGCGACCTGTCCGCCGCTCTCTGCAAGAGCTGCCTCGATAATCTCACGCTCTCTGTCAGCGCGCGTTCTAAAAAATGGAACAGCCGGGCCGTACCCTACCTCCTGGGACTGGCACTCCGCCGGGGCCTCGCCTGCGGCCTTCAGGCTCGGCGGAAGCAGGACATTCTCCGCGCTAAGAATTACGCTCCGTTCGATAAAGTTCTGGAGTTGGCGAATGTTCCCGGGCCATGAGTACGAGATAAGCTCCGACATCGTTTCTGAGGAAATGCGGTCGATTTGTTTAGCCATCCGACGGGCATACATTTCGACAAAGTGTTCCACTAACGCGGGAATGTCTTCGCTACGCGCCCGCAACGGTGGCAGCGAAATCGGAAACACATTCAGACGGTAGTAGAGGTCGCTCCGAAATTCGTTGCGCTTCACCATGTCCTCCAAGTTTCGGTTGGTCGCAGCCACGAGCCGAACGTCGACTTGGCGAGTGCGTGTGCTGCCCAATCGCTCAAACTCCTGCTCTTGCAGAACACGCAGCAGTTTGGGCTGCAGTGCCAATGGAATATCTCCGACCTCATCTAGGAAGAGGGTCCCTTTGTCGGCCAATTCGAAGCGACCGACCCTTGGCGCGATGGCCCCTGTGAAAGCGCCCTTCTCATGGCCAAAAAGTTCACTCTCCAACAGATCGAAGGGAATGGCAGCGCAATTCAGCTTTACGAAAGGGCGACCGTACCGCGAACTGGTGTCGTGAACTGCGCGCGCGATTAACTCTTTGCCGGTGCCGGTTTCCCCCTGGATAAGAACTGTGGAGTCGGTTGGGGCCACCATCTGCACCATCCCGAGTACGCGCTGGAGAGCGGCGCTCTGGCCAATAATCCTTGGCAAGCCTCTGCCGCAGAATTCTTTTTTGTCGAGCGTCACTTTCGCCGATTGCGTATCCTCGATTTCAAAGGATGCCGTATTGTTGACTGCGGGCGCTTCCGTTTCCCAGCTCGCTTGTACGTGCATACTTTACCCCCTTCCGTCGCTAACTCCCGCGTTGTTGTCTTGTGATCCATTCGGGGATGCGGTCGTGATGCTTGGGTCGTCCCCGCTCGTTGTTGTTAGAACTTTTATGTGTGGTATTGTGAATTGCCTTGGCAATCAATTCTTTTCCCGTCCTGGTCTCGCCCTGGATCAGAACGACAGAATCGGTGGGTGCCACAATTCCCACTCTCTTCAGCGCCGCTTAAAAACTGGCGCTAGATCCAATCAGCTCGCCCTGAGTGATTTCTGCGCTATCCTCAAACGACATTACCGGTATATATTCCCGCTCCGGCCAGCTCATCGAAACAGAATAAGACATGTCATTACCTCCCAAAACGTTCTTGCCTGGTTAAAACATCGGTATAGTTCAAACCTAACGGCGCAAAGTTCAGCTTCATGAAAGGACCGCCGAATCGATCACTCTAACTTCCGCCCTTCTGTCTCGTGATCCACTCGCGGACGTATGGATCGCAATTCGCCAGCCCGATGTCAGCCGCTTCGCACTGAGCGAAAAAATTGATGCCGTCCTGACCCGTCAGAGTCATATCCCTGAGGTCGAGAATGATGCGCCGATCTTTCCCTTCCGCGGCGATGAGCGCTTCCAGCTCGGGAACATGTTCTTGGTCGAGTTGACCGCTGAGTGTGAAGACCACTTCCCCGTTCGCCTTCCTGTGAATTCTTAGCATTCCATTTCCCGCCGAATGGAATGCAAGTCGAGCGCCAACGTAAGCTGCTGAAAGAAAAGGCATTGCCGTACCGCGAATTTGACGGATTCCGTCAATTGGCGGATACGGTGCAAAGGTCTTGCGAAGTGGATGCGAATAACCGGGACTGGCGTAGCCCTAGCTGTCTTTCAAGGGATCCGGTCCCTTGAAGCGATGCTTGTTGATCTTCAATGACTTGATCTTCGTTTCCAGCGTGGTCCGCGGAATGCCCAGCCTGGCAGCAGCGCCTAAGGGCCCATACACGCGTCCTCCGCATTCCCGCAAGGCACCCTCAATCAGGGCCTTCTCCTGAGCGGGAAGCCGGTTGAAGAGGTTCGGTTGCGTAGCCAGGTCGGCGGGCGAAGGCCTCCGGGAAAGCCAACTTTGATCCACAGAAAATGTCTGCGACTCGCTGACAATAACGGATCGCTCGATCACGTTTTGTAATTCACGAATATTACCGGGCCAGGCGTACGATTGCAGCAGATCGAGGCTCTTCCTATCGACCGCCGTAAAATGCTTGCCTGCTTTTCGTGCGTAGCGATTCAGGTAATACGTGACAAGCAAGGGAATGTCTTCTCTGCGTTCCCGCAAAGGGGGCATCTCAATCGGGAATACGTTAAGCCGGTAAAAGAGGTCACTTCGGAACAAGCCCGCTCCGATAGCAGCCTCCAAGTCGCGGTTGGTAGCAGCGATAACGCGAACATCAGTTCGGATGGTCCCAGCGCCGCCGACACGCTCAAATTCGTGTTCCTGCAGAACACGCAAAAGCGCGATCTGGGTTTCGGCAGGAAGCTCCCCAACTTCGTCAAGGAAGATTGTGCCCCTTTCGGCCCGTTCAAAGCGTCCCAGACGCCGTTGAGTGGCTCCAGTGAAAGAGCCTTTCTCATGGCCGAACAATTCCGAGGCGATCAAGTCGCGTGGGATGGCTGCGCAGTTCACACTCACAAACGCGAATGAGGAGCGCTGGGAGCGCCTGTGTATCGCGCGGGCCACCAGTTCCTTACCTGTTCCGGTCTCGCCGGTAATCAGAACGCTGGAGTCGGTCGGGGCAACCCTGGAGATACGGGAAACCACCTTCTTCAGGGGCGCCGACGTTCCGACAATCTCCTCGAACGTCGATGCCTTTTCGATTTCTTCTCGCAGAGAAACGTTCTCATCGAGGAGCCTCTGCTCAGCTGCCTTTCGATCGTGGATATCGGTCCCAGCGCAATACCAGCGAGTGATGCGCTCGTGCTCATCCAGCATAGGATTGCAGCGGTAATGGAACCAGCGAAACTGTCCGTCTTTCCTTCGTAGCCGCGCTTCATATTCGAACGGCGAACCGTCCCGTAATTTGTCGGGGACTTTGTTCATGGCAAGTTCCGCGTCCTGCCCATGAAACAACCTCTGAAAATCGGCGCCCTGCCATTCTTCGAGGGTGAGACCGTAATAATCGAGAGCAGCCCGATTGTTGTAGATGCGATCTCCGTCCTTCCCGAGCATGGTGATATGCAGTGGCGAAAGATCGAGGAGTTGTCGCGCCTCCCGCTCGCTCCGCCGGATCTTCTCTTCCGCCTGTTTTGCTGCAGTGATATCCGTCACGGCACCTACGAATTCAAGGTTCCCGGGCGATATCGTCAACGCGCGAGCTAAAGAGTGGAGGTGCTTGACTGAACCGTCCGGCATCAGCAAACGGTGCTCAAGATCAAAGTCAGCCCTTGCCTCAGTCGCCCGGTCGAGGGTCTTCTGCACGTGGTCTCTGTCATCGGGATGGCTTCGTCGCATTATCATCCCCAATGTGGGCTTTTCCGATCGGTCGTTTTCAAAGATTTTGTAGGTTTCCGCCGACCAGTAGATTTCTCCGGTTGAAACACTCCAGCCGAAGCTGCCAGTGTGGCTTATGCTCTGCCCTTCAGTGAGGAAAGCTTCGCTGCGTTGCAGATCTGAATAGAGGCTGGCGTTCTCCAGCGAAATTGCGGCTTGCGAAGCCAGGAACTGCAGCACGGCAACCCGGTCCGGCGTGAAGGCGCACGCAGTCAGATTGTTCTCCAGATAGAGTGCGCCGACAAGCTGCGCCCGCTCGACGATGGGCAGGCAGAGGATGGACCTGGAGCGATTCTGCCGCACATATTCGTCCTTTGAATACACGTCGTCGGCCGAAGCATCATCCAGAAGCACGCTCTCCTGCGTCCGGATCACGTAATGCAGCGCGGATTGAGGGAGATCAGACGGTGTAACCTGCTCCTGGCGAACGACCATCTCGATCCTGCCCGGACCAGTAGTGGCTTCGGCTTCTATCCGCGGCTCGCGGTCCCGAATCAGGATCAACAAACCCCGCTCGGCCCCGGCATGCTCCACCGCGATTCGCACGAGCTTCTCGATGAGACTGGCGAGGACCATCTCACTCGAAAGTGCCTGCGAAGCTTTAACCACAGTCTCGACGTCGAGCTGCCCTACCGGTGGCGGAATCGCGGTCGAGGAGGTGGGAGTCCGTTCGTCGCGAAGGCGCGGGTAGAGTTCGTCGAGTTGCTTTACTTTTCCGTCGGCTCCCCAACGCGCATAGAGAGACCGAGCCTCCTTCAAATACGCCTTTGCGACCTTCTCCAATCCCCGGGCTCGATAGAAACCCGCTGCCAATTCGTTGGCGAGCGCTTCGTTGTGAACAAAACCATTCGCTTGTGCGGAGCGGATGGCATCTTCGTAAAGTTTTTCGGCGTCGAGCGTGCGGCCTTCGATGCGCGCAATTTCCGCCCCCACCAGAGCGGCGCGGTTTTCGAAATTCTCCGGGCAGTTTTCCGCCCATATTTGGAGCTGTTTGTAGTGAGCTTCGAGAGCATCGTAATGCTCCCGGCTTTGGCCCGCCGTTGCAGAATCGCAGAACGCTGCACGGGCGAGCGCGCTGTAAAATTCATACTCTGCCGGCGCAAAATTCGGTAATGTCGCAAGCAGCGGCCGGGCCTTCAATGAGGCCTCGATGGCAGAAGCAAAGTCACCGGCAAAGAAGTGCGCTTGTAGCTTTCGGACCCAGTACCCCCAATGGGCCGCCGGCGGGTAGCTCTCCAGACGACGCTCGAACCCTATTTCGTCGAACTCTGCATGCTCAAAGGAACCGAATTTTGTCGTCAGGCCCCTGAGCGTTCGGATAAGACAGAGCTGCAGATTGGCCATGTCAGCGGCGAAACCGATCTTCGCCTTCTGTGCAAAGCGAAGGCCATTCTCGACTTCCCTTTGCACTTCAGCGAGCGGATCTCCCGTCGCGATAAGCAGGGTGTTCAGGTTGATACGGCTGTACGCTGCGTAGGTGAGGTCGCCGATTGTCTTTGCAGTCTCGAAGGCTTGACGCGTCACATTACAGCAAGCCAAGAGATGCTGCATCCATGGCATGATGCCATTTGCGAAAGCGGCATAGGTCGCAGCCTGGAAGCGCTTCAAACCACGCTTTTCAACCAGATCATAGCCGAGCTGACCGAATCGAAATGCATTCTTGTAGTCGCCGAACCTATGCCCCGCTACGATGCTAAGCCAAACATAGTGGACGCACGAACCGTCGTTGTTGCCGTGCTCGATGCTGAGACTAACCGCCCCACAGACGACCAGGGCAAAAAGATTCGCATCCGTAAACACCGCAGAGCTCAATAACTTGGTCAGAACATCCAGAGTCGCGATAGACGTGGGGTCGCTCATCAGGGGGAAGTCCATAACTTCCTCGATCTCGCGACTTCCGAGCCGTGACCAGATCCGTTCGTATTCGCTTCGTACCTGTTCCTCCGTTGGCTGGAGGGGCCAGTCGATACCGAGATGGTGCAGGTAGTCGAGGCCAATGGCGATTGCACGGTTCGTCTGAGAGATCGCCATATAAACATCGATACCCAGGCACGTGGCCATCGCTAGTTCGACGGTATTTGAGGCACGCGATCGAAGCATTTCCACGCGCTCGGCCGCGATGGCCAGCTCGCCAGTCAGGAACTCGCATTCGGCCCGCTGCAATTCCAGTTGGAAAATCAGATCGTGGTTGCGCTCCCAGGCCGCATCCGTCAAAAGCGCTTGGCCAGCGACGAAATACTGAAGAGCTGAGGCGTAGGCGGTAGACCCCTTGGCCCGTTTGCCGGCGATCAGGTTCAACTCAGCTACCTGGAAGCGCTCCTCTTCTGAAACGATGAGCTCAGCTCCGCGATTCAACTGATTGACGATCTCGAATACGGCCTCCTCACGCTTTTCAGGCGGGGTGTGCGCATGGAGCAATCGCCCGATTCGTAGATGTGCTTCAGCGCGGGCTTCTTCAGCAATAAGCGAATAGGCTGCTTCCTGTATGCGGTCGTGCGCAAACCGGTAAGAGTTCTCCGAGCGGACAATCAGCTCCTGGTGGAGAGCCTCCCATAGTTCCGCTTCGGTCTCTTGTTCGGACGCCTCAAGAACAGCAGAAAGTGTGGCGGCTTCGGCGCTGTTTCCAATGCAGGCAAATTGCTGCAGGGCCTTTTGAATTGCAACTGGAAGCCGGTTCAGTTTTGCAACCATAAGGTCTACAACGTTGTCGGTATAACCCTTAGCCCGAATGGCATCCAGATCCCAGCGCCATCGGGCATCTCTATGGTCGAAAGTGATGAGCCCCTCTTCAACCAGGGCATGGATAAACTGACGGACAAAAAACGGGTTGCCGGAAGTCTTCTCGTGCAAGAGTTGCGCCAGCGACAGCGCAGGCTGCGATTCACAATGGAGGGTATCTGCAATCAAGTGTGCCAAATCGTCGGAGCTCAGCGGCGTCAGACGGATCTCCTGCTCAGCGGCTCCGGCTTGACGGATTGCTGACAGCTTCCGCATCAGCGGATGCGCCGAGTCGACCTCGTTGTCTCGATAAGCGCCGACCACGAGAAGGTGTGCCAGATCCTGCTGGACCAGCAAATCCTCTAGAAAGTCGAGTGTTGCCACGTCAAGCCATTGCAAATCGTCGAGAAACAGGGCCAGCGGATGTTCAGGGCGCGCGAAAACGCTGATAAACCGCCGAAATGCAAGATAGGAGCGAGTTTTCGCGTCTTGAGGCGGTAAAGCGGCAACAGGCGACTGCTCTCCGATGATTAGCTTCAATTCAGGGACGAGATCGATAAGGAGCGATCCATTCGGACTTAACGCCAATAGAAGGTCATCCCGCCATTTGCTCAGCTGGCCTTCAGGCTTACTCATCAGTGGGCGCAAAAGGCTCTGGAAAGCTTGCGCCACAGTTGCGTAAGGAATATCGCGCTTGTACTGGTCGAACTTGCCCGACGCAAATAAGCCACGCGGCGGAACAAGGGATTTGCGAAGTTCATTGACAACAGCGGATTTGCCAATGCCAGAGTATCCGGAGACAAGAACCAATTCCGGCCTTCCGCCGGCAACAACACGCTCGAACGCCGCAAGCAGAGCATCGACCTCGCGCTCCCTCCCGTAAAGCTTCTCGGGTATCAGCAACTGGTTTGGGACATCGTGTGTCCCCAGCTGGAACGGTTCAATGCACCCTCTTGATTCCCATTCCCCGAAGCACTTTTGAAGATCGGCCTCAACGCCTAAAGCGGTCTGATAACGGTCCTCGGCGTTCTTGGCCAGGAGCTTCATAACGATCGCAGACAATGGCTCGGGCACTGCAGCGCGATCCCGAGGCGGTGTCGGCCGGCGTGCAATGTGGCAGTGGACCCATTCCAGGGGGTCGGCTGCGTCAAATGGCAGTGCGCCGGTAAGCATCAGATACAAGGTGACGCCCAGGGAGTAAAAATCGCTGCGGGCATCGACCGAACGGTTCATGCGGCCGGTCTGCTCGGGTGCCATGTAGGCCAGCGTGCCGGAAATAATCTCCGGCGGTGCGGGCGGCTGGAGCTCGCGGGGCAACCGCGATGCAACTCCGAAGCCAGTAAGCCATACGCAGTCGGCGTCGTCGACGAGCACGTTTTCAGGCTTGATGTCCTTATGTATGAGTCCGTGCCGATGGACTTGGCAGAGCGCCGTCGTCAAGCCGATCGCGATGCGCAGGGCGCGGGTCAGATCGAGCGGTTGTCCCTGGCCTCGCTCAAGAATCAGATCCAGAGGATCACCGCCAGGGTCTTTGAGTACGAGGATCGCTCGCCCTTCGTGACGAGTGAGTGCCAGAGGCTTGGCTGCCCATGCGGAATCGACTTCGCTTGCGAACGAGTATTCGTGTTCCAGCCGCCGGAGACTCTGAGGCGACGGATACTCTGCCGTCATAGCCACTACAAGTACGGGCGATTGGGTGCCTTCCTGCCGGCCACGGTAAAGGCTGAATTCCACACCTTCACGAAGAGGTACGAGCTCGTACCCAGGAGGGTCTGTCCCGGAAAGTATCATCTTCGCCACGGCTGACCAACTCTGAAGTGATTCTGACAAATCGCCCAAAGCAGGTCAATTTTGATGATCCCGGGGCTTGCAGGCGCACCCAGAGTTTTGTCAAAGCGGCGGAACTCGGGCGCCCCTCCTCAACGGCGGCAACAGGCGTGAGCAGGCCCAGCAACTACGATGCAAGGTGCCAACGTAACAAAAGCGTCTTCGACGTTGGTTTCGGCTGACACATGCACATTTGGTTGGAACTACCGGGAAAAAGACCTGCGTGCGGCACGGTCCTTTCAAATCTCCTTATTAGGAGCAGAGGTCCGAGCAGAGGTCGAAAGGGCAGAGGTCGCGGGCACATTAAGGAAACAATAACGATTCCTTATTGCTCCCATAAGCGCCAGAAGGAGCCATCCGTTACGCTTATTTCTATAAGTTACGCTTTTTCAGTGCCCTGTCACGGCCGAGGGTCGCGCGTTCGAACCTTATCTGAAGACTCGTAAAGTCATTGGACAATAAACGCTGTACTCGCGTCGGATCGTGAATCCGCAAAGTCTGTGCCGCTTTGGTGCCACTTTGTACCGCGAATCTGTGCTTTTTTGTGCGACCTAGTGCGATGTGGATAACAGGTCCATCTCATTCATTATGAGGTTCTTATTCCGTACTGTGCAATGTGGTGCAGGGAAGTGCTTGATCGCGAAAATTAGGACTTAGAGTCCGCTGTGTCGTGTTGTTTTTCAGTTGTTCTTCGTAGTCGATTTCGAATGCGCAAGCTTCTTCGCGAGCAAGGAGTTGGTTACGGGAGGAGCGAAACGAATGGCT
>Ga0209222_1000202_pt1 | contig 13235 bp, 8 predicted proteins | sample BlaSpr_A8_Ref_O3_FD_187991 | JGI IMG/M metagenome (GOLD analysis project Ga0209222, IMG submission 187991) | Forest soil microbial communities from Thunder Bay, Ontario, Canada - Black Spruce, Ontario site 2_A8_Ref_O3 (SPAdes) (version 2) | ecosystem: Environmental > Terrestrial > Soil > Boreal...
CGCCTAAAGAAGCCCTGCTGTCCAGAAATGCCTGGCTGTCCAGTAGCGGGCGCTCCAGCGATCGCACCCACTCCGTCATCTCGTCCGGGGCGCGCCCGTTCTGCGCGCTGCGGTCCAGTTCCGTGCGAACGGAGTACATCTTCGCGTCCAGATCGTCCAGGTAGTGGAAGAGAATGGCTTCCGGCGTCATGGGCAGTTTGGGCGAGCCGAACTCGTACTTGCCATGATGGCTGAGCACGATGTGCTCGACCAGCAAACGCAGGCGAGGAGGGAAGCCGGGAATGGCTGCGATCCTCTTTTCGATCATCGCAATCCCCAGCGTGATGTGGCCCAGCATCTGGCCTTCGAGCGTGTAGTCGAAGTTTAGGCTCCAGCGCAGCTCTTCTAGCTTCCCTATGTCGTGCAGGATGGCGCCCGTCATCACCAGATCACGATGCACCTGCGGGTAATAAGAAGTGACGCGGTCGCAGAGCCCCAGCAGAGACACGATGTGTTCGAGCAGGCCGCCGATCCAGGCGTGGTGGAGACGCTTGGCGGCGGGGGCTTCGATGAACTGCGGGCCGAGGGTGGGGTCGTCGAGGAAGGCGAGGACCAGGCGGCGGAGGTGTGGGTTGCGGAAGGCGGCGACGTAGCTGCGCAGCTCGGCGGCCATGGTGGGGATGTCGTACTGGGTGGTGGGGACGAAGTCGGCGGTGTCGATCTCGGAGGCGGCGGCGAGGCGGAGCTTGGTGAGGGTGATCTGGAACTTGCCCTGGTATTTGGAGATCTGGCCTTGGCCCTTGACGTAGCTGCCGGTTGGGCAGGTCTGGAGGGCTTCGGCGAAGTCCTCCCACATGCGGGCTTCGAATTGGCCGGTCTTGTCTGCGAGGGTGATGGCGAGGTACTGGCCACTTCCCTTCCGGTCGCGCGCGCTGATGGCCGCAATGCAAAAAAAACTGGTGATGGGCTGGTTCTCAAAGCTGGCGGCGTCGGCGATGTAGAAGTCTTTCATGTGCTGAAGCCAGAATACGACAGGAGAGACGAGATTCGAGATTCGAGAAGCTAACTCTTAGCTGCTAGCTTTTCGCATCTCGCATCTCCTGTCGGGCTATTGCGGCTGCGCGGGGGTCGTCGCCGGAGGGACTGGCGTTGCGAGGTCGGGATTGACGGTCGGAGCGACGGTGTTCGGCGTCTCCTTGGGCTGCTTCGCCTTCTCCTTCATGCGCTCCTTGACTTCACCCTTCACATGCTGATGCTTGGTCTTCTTTTTGGCGACCGTATCACCATTGAGACCCAGAGGAGCGGCCTGCGCCTTCTCCGTGGCGTTCTCGGCAGGAGTTTCCGCGATGGGTCGCATCTCCGCCTTGGTTTCAGCCTTGGCCAGCTTATCCTTGGCGGACTTTTCTTCCGCTCGGGCTTCGAAAGTGGAGAAGCGCACCTTCTTTTGCGGGCCTGTCTTGGGAGCAAACGGATCCGCATTCGTATCTTCGTCTGCACCGGTGCCGGTGGTAATGCTGGTGATCGCTTCCGTGGGCGACATGGCAACGCCGGGGGCGACGCCGCCGATCGGGGCTCCGATGGAAGCTCCTGAGGCGGTCTCGGCAGTTCCGGTAGGCAGGGACTGCTCAGGCGCCTGGCCGTAGCGGATTTTTTCGCGGCGGATCTTTTTGGGCTTGTAGGCCACGTTGACTGGCTTGCCAGAGCGCTCCTCCGCCTTGGCGGCGCGGGCCGCCTGCTTTTCAGCCAGGCGCTCACGAGCGGCGGCAAGTTGTACCTGTGCCTGATTGGCCTTCTCCTGCTCAACGCGCTGCTTCGCCTTTACCTTCTTCTTGAGCGCCGGTGCCTTGTAGGCCGTATAGGCAATCTGTGTGGTGACCTTCTTGGTGGGCGCCCCGGTATCTTCGTAGCCGGGGGCAATTTCGGTGTAGGCATCCGCGCGCGCCTTGGTGAGGTAAGCGCGTAGAGCAGGCTGAAGCTGCTGGAAGTACACAGCCTCCTGGACCTTTTCTTCCACAGCCGCGAGCGGAGGAACACCGGCCTTCTGGTGCGCGTCGACGTGCAGGATGACGTAGCCCTGACGGGTGCGGATGGGAGCGGTATTGCCGCCGACGGGAAGCGGGAACGTCGCATTCTCGAGGACGTCGCCGAGTGCCCCACGCTTGAAGTCGCCGAGGTCGCCGCCGGCAGAGGCTGTGGGGCCGCCAGAGTCGGTGCGGGCCACAGCGGCGAAGTTGCCGCCATCCTTGAGCTTGGCGGCGACACTGTCGGCCTTGGCCTGGGCGGCGTCGATCTGGGCCTGGGTCGCGTTCTCAGGGGTGGGAATGAGGATCTCGCTGATGTGAACCTGTTCAGGGACCATGAAGTCCTGCTGATGGGCGTTGTAGTAAGCGTCCTCATTGGCATGCGTCATGTTGATATGGCTGCCGACCTGGTCGCGCACGACCTGCTGGCGGATAATCCCATCGCGGATGTGCTGCTTGAAGTCCTCGAAGGAGACGCCCTGCTGCGCGGCGGCCTTCTCCAGTTCTTCCATGGACGCAAGGTTGTTCTTCTTGCGGAGGTCGTCGAGCTCATGCATGGTCTCGGCGTCACCGTTGATGTTGAGCTCCTTGCCCTTGGAGAGCAGAAGCTGTTCGTCGATCATGTCGCGCAGCAGGTTGTGCTGGCGGTCATCGAGCTCGGCCTGCGTGATATTGTCCTGGCGGCCCTCCTGGAGCAGCTGTTGCTCGGCCGCGGCGTATTCCGTGCTGGTGATGATCTGGTCGTTGATACGAGCGACGGCATTTTCCACGACGGTGCCGTTGACGGTGATGGGCGGCGTCACAGGCAGAGGCGGGAGTGCCAGCGTGGAGGCCGGCTCGAAGTTGCCGCCGGAAGGGGTGTAGCCGGGCTGCTGCGTCTGCGCGAGCGCAGCGGAACCAGCCGCGGCTGCGGCGGAGAGAACGAAGGTGGCTACAAGGCAGGTCGCAGTCGTGAACCGGCTCTGAAAGTTGATGCGTGTTAGCTTCTCGGTCATCCGTTCCTTATGCAGATATGCCCGTGCTGGGTCTGCCCTGCGGTCTGATAAGAATTTGACCGCGCGGCCGGGTAGAGGTTATCTGGCACTCCCATTCTACCCGCGCAGACGCCTCCGTGGGGGACGGGCCTGGAAGGTGTCCGGCGGGAGGTAAAGGCTAACGTGCGGATGCTATACTCCGTCCAACCGGAAACGGCTGCAATGAAGCACTAAAGCCGGTTGTTTTGCCCGAGGTATTTCCCCTACATGATGGCTTCCTCCATGCGTCGCGCACTTTTCTCAGCAACGATCTTTTTAGCAGTTTGCGGGTTTGCCGGTTCGCTGGCCGGCGGCAGGGTGGCCGCGCAGTCGGCTACGGATGAGTCGCAGATGCGCGACTCGATGAAGCAGTTCACGGACGTGTACGCCCTGGTGGAGGCGAACTACGCCAACAAACTGGACCATGACCAGGTGGACAAGGCCATCTACGACGGAGCGATTCCGGGCATGCTGGATGTGCTCGATCCGCACTCGCATTTCTACGATCCGAAGGCCTATGCGCAGATGCGCGAGAACCAGAGCGGCAGGTACTACGGCGTGGGCATGCGGATTGTGATGCAGAACAACAAGGTCGTGGTGCTGCTGCCCATGGAAGGGACGCCGTCGTATCGCGCCGGGATTCGGCCGGGCGACATCATCATGGCGGTGGATGGCAAGCCGGCCGAGAGCATGGACACCGCAGCTGTGGCTGCGCTGCTGAAGGGGCCGCGCGGAACGCATGTGGCGGTGACGATGTCCCGTGAGGGCTCGCCGAAACCGCTGGTGTTCGACCTGATGCGCGATGAGATTCCAGAGAATTCGGTGGACCTGGCCTTCATGATTCGGCCGGACATTGGATATATCCGCATCGGAGCGGCCGGCGAGATAGAGACGACCTCGCAGGAGGTGCAGCGGGCGCTGGATAAATTTGGACCGAACATGAAGGGCTTGCTGCTCGACCTGCGGGGCAACCCCGGTGGGTTGCTGAACCAGGCCGTGGATATATGCGACAAGTTCCTGCAGAAGGGACAGGTGGTGGTTTCGCAGCGGGCGCGGAAGGGCGTCTTCCCGGACCAGGTGTACGCGGTGCAGAGTGGATCGAGCGCGAAGTACCCGATTGTGGTGCTGGTGGACCGCAATACGGCCTCGGCCGCGGAGATTATCTCGGGCGCGTTGCAGGACCACGATCGCGCGCTGATTGTCGGCGAGACGACGTTCGGCAAGGGGCTGGTGCAGACGGTCGAACCAATGCCCGAGAACAGTGCCCTGGCGCTGACGACCTACCACTACTACACGCCTTCGGGACGGTTGATCCAGCGCAACTACACGGGTGTTTCGCTCTACGACTACTATTACGCCCGCAACGGCGCTCTTCCGGCCAACGACACCAATAAAGATGTGGAGAAGACCGATGCCGGACGCACAGTGTACGGCGGCGGCGGCATTACACCGGATGAGAAGATCCCGGAGCTGAAGTCCAACCACTTCCAGAATGAGCTGCTGATTCACTCTGCGTTCTTCGACTTCGGCAGCCACTATCTTTCCGACCATACGGTGAGCCGGGACCTGGTGGTGGATGCGGCGCTGCAGCAGCAGTTCAAGGACTTCCTGAAGACGAAAAAAGTCGACTTCACCGACAAGGAGTTCGCCGACAATCTCGATTGGTTACAGGCCGGGATCAAGAAGGAGCTGTTCACCTCACAGTTTGGACAGGCGGCCGGCGACCAGGTCATCACCTCGTGGGACCCACAGGTGACGCAGGCGCTGAAGTTTATGCCGGAGGCGCTGGCGCTGGAAGACCATACGCTTCCTTCCAAGGCACAGACGGCGAGCACGAAGTAGAACCCTTCAGGCAAAGACAAAGGCCGCGCTGAGGAGCGCGGCCTTTTTGCTGCTCTGCAGCGATAGATATTGGAGCGGGAGACCGGGATCGAACCGGCGACATTCAGCTTGGGAAGCTGACGTTCTGCCACTGAACTACTCCCGCTTGTGGCTTCATTATAACTGGGGGAGAACCGGGGCGGAAGACTTTACCCCTTCATAACAACCGCCAGCGCGGGGATTGCGTCAACAGCCGTTTTGATGAGACCGTTGTGAACGCGCCAGGTTTGTATTATTTTCCGCCCTGACACTTCATACGTTGCACCATGATTGAGGAGAATGCCGCAGTGAAATCGAGAAACGTTCTTACGCTTGTGCTTGGGTTTGCCATGTTCGGCGCCTATGGGATGGCTGCTCAGACCGCGAAGGATGCTGGAACGCTGCGGGCGACACTGTCGAATGGGATGCGGGTGGTGATCATTCACAACTCGCTGGCGCCTGTGGCGACGGTGGAGACGAACTTTATGGTGGGCGGGAATGAGACGCCGGATGGATTTCCGGGGATGGCCCATGCGGAGGAGCATATGGCGTTCCGCGGATGCACGGGGATGACCGCCGACCAGACGGCGGCGATCTTTGCGCAGATGGGCGGAGAGAATAACGCGGACACGCAGCAAAACATTACGCAGTACTTTGAGACGGTGCCGGCGGCGGATGTGGATGTCGCGTTGCAGGAGGAGGCGGCCTGCATGCGCGGGGTCGACGACGCGCAGGCCGAGTGGGACAAGGAGCGGGGAGCGATCGAGCAGGAGGTGGCGCGCGATCTGTCGAACCCGACGTACAAGTTCATCGACCGGATGAACGGGGACATGTTTGCCGGAACGCCGTATGCGCACGATCCGCTGGGTACGAAGGACTCGTTCGATGCGACGACGGGGCCGATGCTGAAGGAGTTTTACGATAAGTGGTACACGCCGAGCAACGCGATCCTGGTGATTGTGGGCGATGTGAACCCGGAGACCACGATGGCGAAGATCCGGGAGCTGTTCGACAAGATTCCCCGCCATGTGCTGCCGGAGCGGCGCGCGGTGACGTTGACGCCGGTGAAGTCGGAGAGCTTTACGCTGGACAGCAATCTTCCCTACACGCTGGGTTTCATTGCGTATCGGATGCCGGGCACGGAATCTCCGGATTATGCGGCGAGCCAGCTCCTGGCGGATGTGCTGAGCAGCCAGCGCGGCGATCTGTATGCGATGGTGCCGGCGGGCAAGGCGCTGGGTACGGAGTTTGGCATGGCGGAGACGTATCCGAAGGCCAGCGTTGCGTTCGGCCTGGTGGCGGAGCCCGCAGGTGTGGATGCGGCGGCGGCGATTGCGGAGATGCGCGGAATTCTCACCAACTATGCGGAGAAGGGTGTGCCGGAAGAACTGGTGGAGGCGGCCAGGCGCAGTGAGGTGGCTGGGGCGGAGTTTCAGCGAAACTCGATTCCGGGGCTGGCGAATGTGTGGTCGAACGCACTGGCAGCCGAGGGGCGGAGATCGCCGGACGAGGATGTGGATGCGATTAAACGCGTGACGCTGGCGGATGTGAATCGCGTGGCCAAAGAGTATCTGGTTGCGCCGAACTCGATTACAGCGACGCTGAAGCCGGTGCCGACGGGACAGCCGGTGTCGGCGAAGGGTTTTGGAGGCGCTGAAGAGGTGACGTCTGCGCCGACAAAGCCGGTGGTGCTGCCGGAGTGGGCTGCTGCTGCGCTGGATACGCTGAAGGTGCCGGCGGACGACGTGAAGGTCTCGGATACGACGCTGCCGAATGGGATTCGGCTGATTGTGAAGACGGACCCGATCAGCCCGACGATTGCGGTGCTGGGCGCGGTGAAGCATGACTCCGACCTACAGACCGCGGCGGGGATGGATGGCGTGGCCAGTGTGCTGGATGGGCTGTACTCGTATGGCACGCAGACGCTGGACCGGCTTGCGTTCCAGAAGGCGCTGGATGATATTGCAGCGAATGAGAGCGCGGGCTATGGGTTTTCGCTGGAGGTGCTGAAGGAGCATTTCTCGCGGGGCGTGGAGCTGCTGGCGGACAATGAACTGCATCCAGCGCTGCCGGAGCAGGCCTTCAACGTGGTGAAGCAGCAGACGTCGCAGTTTATTGCCGGGAACCTGAAGAGCCCGGCGTATAAGACGTCGCGCGCGCTGGATGTGGCGCTGCTGCCGGCGGGCGATCCTTCGCTGCGCGAGACTACGCCGGAGACGCTGGCGAAGGTGACGCTGGCGGATGTGAAGGCGTATCACGCGAGCACGGTGCGGCCTGACCTGACGACGATTGTCGTGATCGGCGATGTGTCTCCGGAAGAGGCGCGGACGGTGATTGAGAAGTGGTTTGGCGGATGGAAGGCCGATGGGCCGACGCCGAATACGACGCTGCCGCCGGTCCCGGTGAACAAGGCTTCGGCGGCGAATGTGGCTGATGCGGAGGCGGTGCAGGACACGGTCGATCTCTCCGAGCAGCTGAAGCTGAACCGCTTCGATCCGGATTACTATCCGATCCAGTTGGGGAATCATGTGCTGGGCGGAGGGTTTTATGCGACGCGTTTGTATCACGATCTGCGTCAGGTGGCGGGGTATGTGTACTTCGTCGACGTGAGTGCTGCGGCTTCGAAGACCAGGGCAAACTACACGGTGGAATATGGGTGCAATCCGGAGAATGTGTCCAAGGCGCGGGCGCTGGTGCAGAGGGATTTGAACCAGATGCGGACGCAGAATGTGTCGGCTGATGAGCTGCACCAGGCAAAGGCGCTGCTGCTGCGGCAGATTCCGCTGAGTGAGTCGAGTGAAGATGCTGTGGCGAGAGGCATGCTGGGGCGCGCGGAGATTGGGCTGCCGCTGGATGAGCCGATTCTTGCCGCGCAGAAATACTACGATCTGACTGCGGACCAGATTCGCGAGGCGTTCTTCAAGCTGGTTCGTCCGGATGACCTGGTGCAGGTGGTGAGAGGGCCGACTCCGCAGTAGGGTGTTCGCGACTTTCGGGTTTCGAGGGCGACAAGATGAGGTACACTTTCACCATCTGAATCCAGGCACAGAGATTGAGTTAGTCAAATACAGAGTGAAGCACAGCAAGCAAAACTAAGAAGGAGCTTTAGGCATGAGCATGAAGTTGACGACGCGCGAAGTGAGTGGGGTAACGGTGGTGGATTTGAGCGGGAAGATCACGCTGGGCGAGGGCGGGGCGACGCTGCGCGATGAGGTGCGTAAGTTGCTGGCCAAGGGGCAGAAGAAGATTGTGCTGAACCTGGGCGAGGTGAGCTACATTGACAGCTCGGGGCTGGGTGAGCTGGTGAGCGCGTACACGGCGGTGAAGAACGCCGGCGGCGAGCTGAAGCTGCTCCACCTGACCAGCAAGGTGCGCGATCTGCTCGTGATTACCAAGCTGGTGACGGTGTTTGACGTCAAGGACGATGAGGCTGCCGCGGTCGCCTCGTTTGCGTAGAGAACACAACGGATTCCGATGGGCTGCGACGGTGCGTCTTTGGACGCGCCGTCGTTGCATTGGGGCTGGGGAATGCTGGCGGGTACGATGTGCCAGCGGGTTCCACGCTGAACACGCTACCCCCGTCTTGAAGACGAACCTTTAAGACGGGGGCACCTTTCATTGGGACATATTGGATTCACGATCCGCAACGATTTCGTTCCGAAGGACGGAAGCGAAATCGTTGCGAACTACGCTCAGGCATGCTTCCCTGTAACGCTTGGAGGCCGTATCGCAAGCGGGATGATCGTCGCAACGAGCACGATCAGTGCAAGAGCATGAAAGCCGCTGCTGTAATTCCCGTGGCTCTGCCGCATATGTGCGACCAGAAGCGGACCAAAAGCGCTGGCAGCGCCCCAGGCCGTAAGCATGAGCCCGTAAATGGGGCCGACATTGGCTGGCCCGAAGTAGTCTGCGGCAAAAGCCGGCATGGTTCCGAACCCACCGCCGTAGCACATCAGGATCAGGAAGGCCAGGGTGGTCAGCACTGCGGGCGAAGTGATTCCGGGAAGGAACCAGAACAGCGCGACCTGCAGCAGGAACGTAATGATGAACGTCACGCGGCGGCTCAATAGATCGGATACCCATGCCCAGAAGACCCGGCCGACAGCGTTGCCGATGCTGACGACGCCCACCATGCCAGCGGCCACAAGCACTGTAACTTTCGCAAGCTCCTGGAAGACAGGCGACTCCTGCGAGATGAGCGAAATGCCCGCGCTGGTATTGAGAAAGAGGATCATCCAGAGCGCCCACCACTGCCAGGTACGAAGTGCTTCGCCAAGGGTGTGATTGGTGGCCCGCTGCGCCGTCAGAGCGGCGGAAGGAGCCCAGCCTTCGGGTTTCCAGTCCTTCTCGGGATTACGCATGAAGAGCGAGGCCAGCACGCCCAGAATGGTGTAGCCGATGCCAAGCAGCGCGAAGGTGTGCAGCACGCCGACGCTCGCCATCAAGTGTGTCGCCACGGGCGCGGTAATCAGGGCACCGGCACCGAAACCGCCAACCGCAACGCCGGTGATAAAGCCGCGGCGATCAGGAAACCACTTCACCAGCACGGACACCGGCACAATGTATGCAAAGCCAAGACCGATACCGCCGATAACGCCATAGGTAACGTAAAGCACCCAGAGGTGAGCGGTGGAGAAGCTGGCGAGAAACGTGCCAAGCCCGTAAAGCAGAGCGCCCGTAACCGCCACCGTCCGGGGGCCCGCTTTGCTTAGCCACAGTCCACCGAAGAAGGCGGAGAAACCGAGCACAACGATGCAGATGGTGAAGGTGAGAGTGACCTGGGAGATGCTCCAGTGGAACTGTTTGGTGAGGGGGGTGCGAAATACACTCCAGGCGTACACGGAACCGAGCACCACCTGCAGAACGATGCCTGCGAGGGCTATTCCCCAACGATTAGTTTTCACGGCTTGCTGCTCCTTTTAGTGTGCTGGATGCGTTGATGATTGGCTGTGAATGCCCCTGCGTATGAATAGACAGGGGCATTCGCAGGTTGAAACTACAGAGGGGTAATGACCGTTTCTTTCTTCTGGATCTTGTTCAGGAAGTCTTCGCCGGTGCCGAGGTGCTGGTCGACAAGACGGGAAGGCGTGTGCGCGAGCCACTCGGCGAGGGAGATGTCCTCGTACTCGGGCGTCGGGAAGACTTCGAGGAAGACCAGGTCTTCATCGCCGGTGTTCTCGACGAAGTGGGGAACGGAGCGATCGATGTACCCGACGTCTCCTGCCTGGAAGTCCATGGTGCGCGCGCGTCCGCCGGCGGCGAAGACGGTCATGCGGCCGCTGCCCTTGACGTAGTACTGCCACTCATCTTCGTTGGGGTGCCAGTGAAGTTCGCGGAGACCGCCGGGCTTGAGGGTGACGATGGCGGCTGCAATGTTAGACGCGGGGAAGTTCTTCGAGTCAACGATCTTGACCTCGCCGCCCTTCGTCACCTTGGTAGGCTCCATCTTGCCGGTGAAGAAGGCGAAGGAGTTGGGAACTCCGCCGGTGACGGCTTCTACGGCGCGCTTTTCTTCTGCCAGAGGACGTGGGAGCGGGCGCTCGAAGATGAAGAGCTCCTTTGGCGGAACGTTGGCGAAGGTGCTGGCCGGCACGTTGAAGTTCTTGGAGAGGACTTCGGGCTCGGTGTGGTGCAGCCAGTCGGTGAGCAGGAATGTTTCGAACTCATTGAAGTTGCCATCGTCGAACACGAGAAGGAACATCGCACCGTCGGGGCCGAGACCCTGGATGGAGTGAGGAATGCCGCCGGGGAAGATCCAGAGGTCGCCCTCGTTCACATCTTCGACAAAGCCGCGGCCCTTTTGATCGACTGCGGTGATGCGTGCGGAGCCGGAGATCATGAAAGCCCATTCGGCGCCGACATGCCAGTGCAACTCGCGAACGCCGCCCTTGATGAGGCGCATCTGAACGCCGGCCATCTTCTTCGACATCGGCATATCGCGCACGGTGACCTGGCGGGTCCAGCCGCCGCCTTCGATGCGCTTGTGCGAGAACGAAAAGGGGTATTTGAATGGGGGCTGGCCGCCGGCGTCGGTTGCAGGCGGGAAGTTCGAGGATGGATTCTGCGCATCGAGCGCGGCGTTCTTCGGCTGCGGCTCGAGCTCGTTGACCAGTTGGTGGTCCTTCGAGCGGATCGGCGTTGCCTCCTGCGCGCCAGCAGCAACTTGCATTCCGGCGATCGCTACCAGAGCGGCTGAAGAATTCCCAAGGAATTTGCGCCGGCTAAGAGGGTTGTATTCATTGTTATCGTCCATGTTGGTTTCCCTTTCTATTGCTGTTGGGTTTAATTCTTGGCTTTCTTGTCGACGCGGAAGCGATAGGTCAGACCAAAATATCCGATCGTCTCGGAGGCACCGTGCTTGTTGTCCACGAGTACTTCACCGGGAAACAGATGGCCAACGCCAATGTTGGCCACAAGGTAATCGTGGTAAACGTACTTTGCGGAAGCATCGAATTCCTTCCCCAGATCGGTCGTAGCGAAGCCGCCGGTGGGCGGTTTGACCGTGACGGCTGCCGCACTGGAGTATACCGAGTCGTCCTTCTGGGCCAGGTTGAGAAAGCCTCCCTGGATCAGCATTGTGAAGTTTTTGCTTGGCCCGAGATCGAGGTTGATGCGTTCCTGGCGAATGTTCTGGTACCCGAACAGATCGTCGAGGCCGAACACGTTGTGATTGGAAGGATAGGCCTGATCGTAGGTCGCAATGACGTTGGCGTTCGCGTGGTTGTTGCCCGTGGCGTAGTCAAACTCACCGCCAATCCGCGGCGACCACGGCGCCTTCGCAAGCGTGTAGGAAAGCTTTTCGAAGTCCTGCCCTGCGTGAATCGAGTTGTTGGAAAAGCTGCCGCGCTGCAGGGAGGCGTTGGCTTCGTAATCGAAGTGGGCAGGCAACGTACCCTCAATTTCGCTTCCGAAGGTGGTTTCCACTTCATTTCCCTTCACGCCCTGGTTGCTTGTAACGCCGCGCACGGTGTGTACCAGAAGGTACGGCGAAAGATGGACCTTCGGAATCCATGTTGCGATCGAGGCGTACGCTCCATGGAAGGTCAGGCCCGCGCCATGCTTATCGAGCGATTCGGCATGCACGGCTACGACTGACGTGGAGAAGAGGTCGATACGATTCTTATCGCCGATGCGAGCGTCAAAGCCGTCAAACGTGCGGCTGTTATTGGTCCAGTCGCTGATACCGATGATGCGTTCACTGCCGAACTTCAGCTCCTGACGGCCTACGAAAATGTCGACGGGTACGGCGCCTGGACGACCGTGAAGATCGAAGTACCCCTGGCGTAGATCGAACACATCCCGCATGTTGGATTGAATAACATGGGTCGGCAGACCGAGCGCATGCGTATCGATGAACTGCATGTAGCCGGTAAGAAAGTGGGTTGGCCGGATTTCAAAGGCGCCATAGGCACGCGTTAGTTCGTAGATCCGATCGCCGTTCTCGGTGAAGTTAAAAGAGGTCTGACCCTCCGTGCGGCCGCGAAGCTCCATGCTGAGTGTCATCCAGGAAGGCAGCTCATTCCACTGGAGCGGCTCGACCTTTCCGCGCTTTTGGGGATAGTCCGAGTAAAGAGTCTGTTGTGCGCTGGCGTAGACGGATGAAAAGATAAGGACCACTGCAAGTACCGACAAGATGCTTCGCGTGGTTGAAAAATTGTTTGTACTGTACGGTTTAAATCTCACTAATTTTCTCCTAATAGTGTTGCTAACAGGCTTTACCTGCCAGGGGATTTGCGAAGGTGTCCTTGTTATCTTCGTCACTCAGGTCCAGGCAAGCAAAGTCTTTCTCAATTGCGACTTCGAGATTTGTACTTTCATCAACGGCCAGGGATGCGTAAATGCCGACCTGGTGTTCGTCGCTCCAGCTTGCGAGTTGATCCGGAGATACACTCACAACGATCTGCGGTGAAGCGAAAGCCACATGCACGGGTTGGCTGTGCGAACCGACCTGCAACACGTAACTCAACCGCGCATCCTTGTTGGCTGGAAACAGCACGGCGTTGGCGGGAAACAGCACGGCTTCTTCGATGGGCTGGCCTGCTTGCAGGCGCGCGAGCTCCGAACGAGTGACGCGCAGACGAAGCGAATTTCCTTTCAACCGAAGTTTCATAGACGCTCCTCCGGGGCTTGAAGTTGGGTGACGCGCTCCGCGCCGTGATAGATATTGAACCGCCGGTCGCGCAAAAAGCCTATGAGGGTGATATCGAAATCCTGGGCCACCTTTACCGCCAAACTCGAAGGCGCTCCAACGGCAACCACCATCGGGATGCCGGCCATCACAGCCTTCTGCATCAGTTCAAAGCTGACACGCCCGGAGAGCATCAGAATCTTGTCCCGCAAGGGAACAGCCTCGGCAAGAAAC
>Ga0209222_1000203_pt1 | contig 13224 bp, 13 predicted proteins | sample BlaSpr_A8_Ref_O3_FD_187991 | JGI IMG/M metagenome (GOLD analysis project Ga0209222, IMG submission 187991) | Forest soil microbial communities from Thunder Bay, Ontario, Canada - Black Spruce, Ontario site 2_A8_Ref_O3 (SPAdes) (version 2) | ecosystem: Environmental > Terrestrial > Soil > Boreal...
CGACGCCAGAACCGGCGGCGTCCACGCGAACCAGGTGACGCCCACCGCCAGTACGACGTTGCGCGCGCGCAGCCGTTCGCCGGTCTCCAGCGTCAATTCGAAGGCATCGGCGCCGCGCGCGAGATCGGTCACCAGCGTTTCTTCCACCGCGCCCACGAAACGGCCACGGAACATGTCGGCATAGGCGAGGAAATTGTCGAGCGTGACCGGCGTCATGCGGTCCGAATAGGCGATGCCCGCCTTGGCGCAATGCTCCCGCAACGTCGAGCCCTGCGCCGGCGCGGACAGATTGGACGCCGAGCCTTCCGATTTGAGGGTCATGTTGCGGGGCATATGGGCGGCCCAGGTGTCCATCGGGCGGCCGAAGATGCGGCAATCGACGCCGCGCGCCCGCAGATGGGCGGCCAGCGACAAGCCATAGGGGCCGGCGCCAATAATTGCGACTTCGGTGATCTGTTTCATCCTGGCAAGTCTCTTTCGCAGGTTGCGCACAATTGTCCCAAAAAGCGCCGCGGCCGGGCAGCCGCATCGCTCCCTGGCCCTGGGAAATTCCAGTTCCGTGCCAGGAACGGGCTTTGCAGGGCCGGCAAGGCTTCAGGGTGTGGGCATGGCGAACCGGATACTTCTCGCGGCCACGGTCGGATGGCCTTCGGCGGCGCGCTATGCGGCCGGCTTCGCGGCCGCGGGCTGCACCGTGGACGCGCTCTCGCCGGCGGACGCGATCGTGCGCAAGAGCCGCTATGTGTGCGGCCATCACACCTACAATCCGCTTTTCCCGGGCCGCTCGCTACGCGCGGCGATCGCGAAATCCGATCCCGACCTGATCGTGCCGTGCGACGACCGCGCGGTGAGCCATCTGCTCGCGCTGCAGGAAGACGCGTCTAGCGCGCTGATCGAACGCTCGCTCGGCGCGCCGGCCAATTATCCGTTGCTGCTGTCACGCCATGGCTCGCTCGCCGCCCTGCGCGCCGAAGGCGTGCGCGTGCCCGACAGCTTCGCGATCGACAGCGCCGCGGCGCTGGATGCGGCGCTGGACCAAACCGGCTTTCCCGCAGTCCTCAAATCGGACGGCAGCTGGGGCGGCGACGGCGTCGTCATCGTGCGCACGCGCGAGGAGGCGCACGCGGCGCGGCGCAAGCTCGCCGACGCGCCGCCGCGCTGGCGCAGTCTGGCGCGCGCGTTGCGCCGCCGCGACGGACACTTCCTGCACGACGCGCTGAAGCCGCCGCGCCGCGCAGTATCGTTGCAGAAATTCATTGCCGGCCGCCCGGCCGCGGCCGCGTTCGCGGCGCGCGACGGCGCGGTGGTCGGCGCCATCGCCTATGACGTGCTGTCGGCTGAAGGCGACATCGGTCCGCCCAACGTCATCCGTCGCGTGGATTGCGCCGAGATTCACGCTGCGGCGCGCACGGTCGCCCGTCGCTTCGGGCTCAGCGGCCTGCACGGCCTCGATTTCATCCGCGATGCATCCGGCGCCGTTCACCTGATCGAAATCAATCCGCGCGCGACGCAAGGCGGCACGCTCGCGTTCGGCCCGGGCTGTGATCTGCCGGCGGCATTGGCCGTCGCATTCTCGCTCGGGCATCGCGGAATCCGCAGCGCGATCGCGGGCGACCTGGTCGCCTTCTTCCCGCGCGCCTGGCAGCGCGGCAGCCAGTCCTATCTGCCGGCGGCGCATCACGATATTCCGTGGGACGATCCGGCCGTGCTCGCGGCGATTGCGGGCCTGCCCGCGGTGCAAACATCCGACGCCGCGTTGCGCACCGCCGTTCGCGCCAGATTCGGTGTCGCCGCCTAGGACTTCGCCAGCCGCTCTTCGCGCAATTGCGAGCGCCGCACCTTGCCGGCGTCGTCGCGCAACGGTTCGCGCACGAATTCGATCGAGCGCGGCCGCTTGTAGCGCACGAGACGGTCGGCCAGATGGGTCTCGAGATCGGCCTGGGTGAGGCCGTCGCGCGGCTGCACGATGGCGTGCACCCGGCCGCCGAGGTCGTCGTCCGGCAACCCGATCACGCAGCTCGACTGCACCAGCGGATGCTCGTCTATCGCCGCTTCCACTTCCGCCGGATAGACGTTCGCGCCGCCGACCAGGATCATGTCGGTGCGACGGTCGGCGAGGTAGAGATAGCCGTCGGCGTCGAGCCAGCCGATGTCGCCGATGCTTTCCCAGCCGCCCTCCAGCGCGCGCGTGTCCGCGCCGATATAGCGATAGGTCGACGGCTGATCGGGCTTGAGCTTCATGAAGATCTCGCCGGTCTCGCCGCGCGGCAGCATCGTGCCGTCGGCCGCGAACGCCTCGATCTCGCCGCCGAGCGCGATGCGCCCCACCGAGCCCTTATGCGCGAGCCATTCGTCGCCGCTGATGATGGTGGCCGCGACGCCTTCCGTGCCGCCATACAATTCCCACACGACATCGGGACCGAGCCAGGCGATCCATTCTTCTTTCAGCCATGGCGGACACGGCGCCGCGAGATGCCAGAGTGTTTTCAGCGACGACAGATCGTATTTGCGGCGCACCTCTTCCGGCAGCCGCCAGATGCGGCCCATCATGGTCGGCACCAGATAGATCCAGGTTGCGCGATGCTTTTCGATCAGCCGCAGCGTCTCCTCGGCGTCGAATTTCGCCATCACGACCACGCTGGCGCCCAGCGTCAAGGCGGGAAACGCCGTCACGAACGGGCCGTTGTGATAGAGCGGTCCGGGCATCAGCACGATGTCGTCCGGCCCGATCCCCCACAGCGCCGCGCCGCTCTCCTGCACCACGCCGGGCGTGCCCGAGACGATCAGCTTGGGCCGCCCGGTCGAACCGCCCGAAGTCGGCGCCTTCCAGGACGGCGAAATCGCATCGGCGAGATCGCTGTCGTCATTGCTCGCCGCCAGAAGCGTAGCGATGGAGACGACGGGCCGGCCGATATCAAGCGGCGTGTCGTTCACCACCACCGGCGACTGCGCGAGATCGGCGATCGCCTTCATCTCCACCAGCGGCAGCCGCCACGACACCGGCTGGGGAATCGCGCCGATCTTCCAGGCCGCATAGCACGCCTCGATGAATCCGATTCCGTTGGGCAGCGCGATGGTGAGGAAATCGCCGTGCTTGACGCCGCGCGCGAGAAGGCCGCGCGCGATGCGGTTGGTGCGGCGGTGAAGATCGCTCCAGCTGCGCGTCTCGTCCTGGCATTTGACCGCCCACGCATCGCCCTTGCGCGCCGCGACGGCGGCGAGCGCCGCACCAATGGATGGCGGGTTCGGATTGGGCGTCATCGACGCGAGCTTTTCGAGAATGGCGTTCATCGCGGCCTCCGGAAAGCGCATTGTGATGCGGAGAGCAGGCGGTGCGCAATCGGAGGAATGGGTCCCCGCGTTCGCGGGAACACCATTCGCGCAAAAATGACTTAGGCGAGGCGCAAGGCCTCGCCTAAATCATGCGCTCATGGTGGTTGCGGGGACAGGATTTGAACCTGTGACCTTCAGGTTATGAGCCTGACGAGCTACCGGGCTGCTCCACCCCGCGTCACCTATTTTATACTTAAAAATCAGATACCTACGTGATGTTCTGATTTCGGAATTTTCTCACCGTTTCAAACCTGGGTAAGTATTTGGGTAAGAAACGATGGATTCGGCGATATTTATAACGAAGGCGACACTACTCCTCACCCCAAATAACGGCGAGTCAATAATTCGCAGTGATTACAATGTCTTATAGCAAGCTCGGATCGCCGACGGCGCTAAGGCAGTCTCGTCGCTTACTTGCGGAGCTTAGCCCGCGCTTCAGTAAGGGCGGCCTCTAGGTCAGCCCTGATCTCGTCCGCCACATTCTCGATCTCTTCCAGCGAGGCGCATTTGCGGCCGAGAACGACCAAACCGTCACTCGAATGCCAGTTCGACGCCATCGGATCGGCACCATCCAATAGTGATTATTCTGCGCGGCCTCAGGCCACATCTGCCCAAATTTGAGGATTCGATTTCGGCTCATTTCGCCCTCACTCATATTCGACGCCTGCATGTTTGACGAAATCGACCCAAAGCGCGCTCGCTGCCTGCTGTGGTGTCGATTTTGTATCGCCTCTTCTACCACCGGAGAAACTATCCAACGTCAGAAACAGGCTGTAGTCATCCGCTTCGACCCGGATCGATCCGTTCGACGTATTGTCCGAAGCATGGCGCGCATAGACGTAGCTAATGTCGCCAAAATGGCTCGCCTGTTTTGAGTTCCTCACAGTGATATGGGCTTCGCCGCCGCTTCGCTTGGCGCGGTTGACCACGGTGCAGGTAAACGCGGTCTGGCTCATCTGCTCGAACTTCGCTTTGAGGATGGAGTCGCCCATTTCATTCAGTTCTTTGCAGGAATTCTCGAAATAGCTCTGGATGATGTCATAAGCGCGATCGGCGAACTCGCTCTTCTGGATGGCATCGAAATCCTGCTTGACGCGCGGCCGGCGCATCGGCACTTCGCCCGAACTTTGCGTTTCAACGACCGTAGGAGCGGTTATCACTCGCCGCAATCCTGTCACCACGTCCAGAAACGCGTTGTTCTGATTGGTCCATTCGGAAATCGGCTTTCCGTCTTTCGGAAGCGCCATAAATTGGCTGAGCGGCGAGGCACGCCAATCACAGGGCTCCAGGATAATCGGAACGATCCGCATTTTACCTGCTTCGGTGAGCTGCAAGGCGCGCTGGAATTCCTTTTCATAGCAGTAATTGGAAGCGAGGAAGTCCGGGCTTACGAGCGCGAGAAAAAGCCCGCTTTTATCCAAAGCACCGCTGATTTCCGGGTCGAGCTTCGCTCCGGGGAGGAGCTTATGATCCGACCAAGCACGGATTTCGCCTTCTCTTTGCAGCATCGCCAGATGCTTATGGAGACGATCTACGGCTTTCTCGTCGGCATGCGAATACGAAATGAATGCGTCAATCGACATTTGGAGTGCCTTGGTTTGGAGCGATAATCAAGTAGTCACGATCTTCTGAAATCCAACACGCGGGTGAGGGTTAAAGCCTCTCTCGGTCATGCCCGGAATATCCGAGGCTACCGCTGCCGCATCGACTTCGGTAGCCGTATCTTCCAACGCCTCTCCGTGAATTCGCTCGATAGCCGCAAGGGTGGCCCATCGACGCGATGTGTGGCGTTCATCCGCGACGATATCGTAAAGGCTGAATCGGTAGATCGTGACCTTGTTCAAGTTTGCTTCGCTCATGGACGCTTCCAATCTCCTATCGATCGAGCAAGTTATCGATATATTTTTTGGCTTCGCTGATCATGTGGTCACGCGTGCGCCCGTCTATGACTTTTGCTCCGCGACCGCCCATCAAAGCATATAGATGCGCGTCATTGGATGCGACGTTGGCCGTCCAGGCCGCGCTTGTGAGCGGTGGCTCCAGCCAAGCTATCTCGAAGCCGCGGTAGTTCTCTGCCTTATTCATAGTTGTGCCTCCGGCTATAATTTGTCGTACTCCTAAGTTCGTCAGACTATGTCGTTCGTTCGGATCAACACAGACCCGTCCGGTTCAAGCTGCCCGAGCAGATATTTCTTTCTTGCCAAGGCTTCGATGTCGCTGCGGTACTTCTTGAAAGCCGCATCGGGTCGCAGTTTATCACCATCCGAAAAATGATCATCGAGCGCTTCGCGAGAAATCAACACACGGACGCGCTTTTCACCTTCCTTTCCTTCAAAGGAAACGCCCTCGCCAAACCGGTCGCTGAACCTATCGTCGCCAAACACAAGCACTCGCTTATCGGTCATACCGAGCACGTCGAGGATAGCTAGGACGGACGAAAGCTGGATGTCCTTATCATTCTGTTCCAGGCGCGAAATCGTCGGCGTGCTTACCTTCGCAAGCATCGCCAATTGCTTCTGCGTTAGCTTCATTCTGTGTCGTCGCCGGATCGCTTCTTCGACAAGAAGTGTCCAGCTGAGGCGAAACTCCCGTTCCATCTGCGCTCCATAAGTTCAAGTAGGTTCTTGCCGAGGGCATCGGCTCCGATCTTCTGTGCTGCATCGGTGACAACTTTTTCGGCGGCCTTGCGGCGGCCGTCGAGCTTCTCGAATGTTTCTCTTAAGAGATCGTTGTCGAGGCCGTAAGCCGCGCCGAGAGAAACAAGATGCTTCGGCTTGAGATCCGCGAGGAGAAGGTTTGCGTTACCGATAGCTAGCGCTAGGGATTTGAAATCCGGATAAAGGGCCGCCGCGACCAGATCGTAAGCAGGGGTCAGGCGTAGGCCGTCGCGCGTATGGAACATCGCGAAATTCTTGAGATGTGCGTCGGTGTTTCCGGTAAGAAAACAAACCAGGACGCGACGGTAGAGCCGCCACGCATCCACGGGCGTACAACCCGGCGTCCCCTGAATGAATCTCGCCATGTCTTCGTAGGACGCTTCATACTTATCGTCCCCCGAGCGTTTCCCGAGAAGCTGGTTGAACTCCTCGAAGTGACGCTTAGCCCCGCTGCTTAGACGGTCGAAGCGTTTCACCAAAAGAACCTTTTCGTCGCCTAGTCCTTCGAGCGATCCTATTTGAACATCGGCGATGACATCGTCCGGCAGAAGCGCAGCGTTCGCGACGGTCGTGAGAAATTCGTTTTCGACAATGTCGCGCAGCGTTCCTGAGGGACGTTTGGCGATGTACGTCGAAATTTCGTCGCCCCGCGCAGGCCGGAATCGCTTACCGTCTTGGATCGCCAGTAGTTTGGGCTGAATGCCGGAAAGCGAGGCTCTGCTCGCAAGGGCGGCATTCGCGACCGCATCGCCGGTATCGATCGAAAGCTTTCCAAGGGGAGCAGGATCGATGACGGAAACGGCTCCGGCGCAGTCGTGGCCGAAGGCAAGCAAGAGGGCAAAACGATTGCCGGTATCGACCTTGAGAGCGCGAGCCTGGGCGTTGCGAAGCCAGCCTTCTGCGACCAGATTATCGAAAAAGGGATGCAGACCTTGTTCTGAAATATACGGCTCTTTGCGTCTGGGAAGAGTGTAAGCTATCGCGGGGCTTGAGCCCTCTAGATAGGTTGGGTCGTATGTGAAAACGCAACGCCCGCCCGGCTCCTGCCGGAGTTCACCGGCGTATATCTGATTATAATAGACTTTGCCCCAAAGCGCGGTAGCCATATAAAACCTACTTTATCCTAACGGATAATTATGTTGTCAAGATAAAACATACTTTATACGAACGCCGAAAAATAGTCAAGATATAAAATATGCTTTATGTCTAGAGAGCTTAGCGGGTTCCTAACGCAAAGTCTTGGAAATCAAGGGGAACTGACGGTGGCGATGGGAGCTAAGGGAGCGCATCGAGCACGATTTTAGCGCAATTGGCAGGAAGGGGGCCGTTGGCGTATTTCGCGACCCGGCTGTTGAAGAGGTCTGGGTCTTGAATCAAGAACTCCTTGAGTCGATTCAAATGAGTAGTCGTTCCGAGTAAATCCCCCGCAAGCTTCGACAGCCCCTCCACAATTTGAAGGCTGTTAGGGCCGCTGAGGGTAAAATAAATGTCAAACGCGTCACGGCCGCGTTTCACGCCTTTTACACTTTCGCACTTCGACAAGATCAACCCGCGCTCGTCCATCAGCGGGATGCTGCATTTCCCTTGCTGACCATCCGGCAGTGTTGCTTCAACCGTAACTGCCGACCAGAGCTTGCGCTGGAAGATCACGTCGGCAGACAGAAACGCGATGGACTTAAAGATATGTGTTTCGAGCGTATAGTCATCTTTGCGTACACCGAGATCGATGATGTCATGGAGCATGTCATCGTCGATACTCGGCTCCGCCGGATACATAAGATCAACGTTGAAAACAAAATTCGTACCCTGAACGGTCAGTTCCTTTAGAAGTTGAAAGGGGTGTTTGGCCGAAGGCAGATATCCTGCGCCCAGAAATTTCGGCACTGCTGCCTTCACATGGTCAAAGTCGCCATTGAAAAGCAGATCAACATCATGAGTCCCAGGGTGGCGAAGCGAGTGGTCCTTTCCCCGTAGAAACGGCACCCATCCTCCCACGACGACATATTCGACTTCAGCCGCGTTCATGATGGTGCAGGCCTCAACCAGTATGCCTTGGTTAGCCTGCATGAGATTTGGATAGTTCGCGGCGCTGGGCATTAAACCCTCTGTAGCTAAATCACTTCAAGACCGAGCGAACGCGAGAAGAGGTTCGAAGTCATGCTCGTCAGCCTTCTTCAGCGCGGCAATATATCTGTCCCGATCTTCTCCAAGTTCTTGGAGATCGGCGCCGCCGCCCCACGAGAAGCGCTCGCCGCCCGATTGCACAATCAAGATGTCGGCTGCGAGCCGCGACCACCTTCCGTTACCATTAGCGAACGGATGGATGAGGACAAGCCCGTGATGAAAGCGTACGGCGAGTTCGTCGGGAGGGAAAGTTTTGTTGTCCATCCAGTACCGGACATTGTCGAGTAACGCGTGCATATCGACTTGAATCTCGTGGGGTAAGCCGCCGAGATTACGCTCGGTCGTTCGATATTTTCCGGCCCACCGCCAGACCTTCCGAAGCATGCGGCGATGGAGTCTGAGCAGGAATTGTTCGTCGGAGATGTTGCGCTTTCGTTTGAAGGCCCAACCGATGGCTTCGAGAATGTTCTTTGCTTCGAGTTCGTTGAGCTGTTCGCGTGTCGTCACGTGGGTAGGGATGAGGCCTTCGCGCTCCTGCGGGTCGAGCGGCGTGCCGGCAGCATCGGCCTCGAACGGCCCTACCACTTCTCATCCCATAGGCGAGCGGGTTCGTTTGCGAGATCGTCGATGAGCTTGCTGCGCATCGCTTCACGCGCCTTTTTGTCGTAGACGGCCTGATCTTCCAGACCCATGGTCTGCCCGAGCGTTTCAAGTTGCTTCTCGGCGACTTGGCGCGCGCGCGAACGCACTGTCTCTTCGAGCGTCGTGTCGGGAATGAAGAAATAGACGACGCGGCAGCCGACGGTTTCGGCGGCGCGCTCAAGCGTCTTGAGCGTGATCGCTTTGCTGATCTCTGCCTTCTCGATGGCAATGATACGCGGCTGCGATACACCCATTCGCTTTGCGAACTGTGCCGTGGTCATCCCGAGAGCGTCGCGGACAGCACGAATCCAGCCTTTGCTCGGTCGTGTCGCATCCTTGAGCAACCGAAAAGCGGAGAAACGTTGATCTAATTGGCGAATGGCATCTTTCATTCGATAATATATACATTATCAGAGATGAAGAAATCAATAACATATATGTTATTGAAAGTACTGGATAAAATGACATATACGTTATTGAATGCTGGACATTGGCTCCGCCTATCACGACCACTATGTCAAGTTTTTTTGCTAAAAAACTTGACAATCTACCGACCAAAATTCGGCCATATCCGACCTCGCGCCGCCCGGAAGTAGGCAAAAGCGGGCGATTTCGGTCTTGCCCGAATCCCGGCCGATCAATCGCCTTCGTCATCTTCCTCGCCGAACTCCATCTCGTAATCCGAAACCCGCCGCGGACGCTGAATGATCTTCGCGAATACGGCCTCGTTGTCCTCGGCGAGCGGATCGAGGTCTTCGATGCGCCAGCGCCGCCCAGTCGAGCCATGCATCGACGCGCGGCGGGCGGGGCTTCATATCGTTCATGCGGCGGGCGACCAGGTCGATAAATTTACGCAACCGTTCGGCCTCGTTCCAGTCGGTCGCAGCCTCCCTCAATCGCACCCAACGCTCTTCCTCCATGCGCTCGACCTTCTGCCGGCGCGCTCGCCGCTCCAGTTTCATCTGAAAATCTGCGTGCCACTTCTTTTGCCTGACTGTTTGTGCCGCCGTTGCTTCGAACCGGTTAACGATGGCATCGATAACGCCAGCGCGACGCGGCAATCAGACAATACTTCGCGGGCCTTGAAAGTCACGGTTTACTCCGTCCTGCCGCCGGTCGTGCGCATTATACAATTCCTTCGAGCCGGGCTTTCGCCAGTATCTCGATGAGAACAGCACTCTGTTTCTCTGTGGGGATTTTGGCCGGAACCTGTTCTGCGATCTTCAGAATGCCGATCTCCTTCGGAGACAGCAGTCGCTTCCCGCTCAGCCCCTTCGACACCAGCGCCCACGTAGAAGCGGGTATTTCAAAAACCTGCCGCTGAGCCTCGATTCCGTTATCAATCTTCTGGGTTTGCCTGGCAGACTTCGTTTCCACACGGGCTTCATCGACCGACGTTAAGCTGGCCCAGAATTTCGCAGGTAACAGTTCGGAAATCCGGTCAACCTCGCCAAGCAGGCGCGACCAGCAGCCATCCTTCTTGCACCATTCTGAAATGTTGGAAATTCCCTGCGGCGGATGGATAATGTCCTCATTTACTTCAGCAGCTATTATCTCCATCGCTTCCGTGAGAACATCTCCACCGCTCTGCGCATTCCAGATGCGCTGATAGTCGATGGCAAGGTTGCGACGCTTGATCGCCTCGCCCATGACGGCAAGCGTGTAGGCGACGATATTGGCTCTGTATCCTCCGTTATACCAGGACTGGTTCGAAACAAGCTTTTCAGCGGTTCGGAAAATGATCGCCCTGCCGATTATGCGCTTGAAGTAGAACTCGTTGAAACCGTCTGACGATTTCTCCCACTCTTTGCCGATCCGCGACGCATATCGGGCAAAGTTCTTCTGTCCACCGAGGTTTACCCATTTCGGATGATCGTCCCAGACGTTCTCGAATTTCGCGAGGTCGGTTTTCGTAAACATCTGCGGCTTCGGATATTCGGCCTTGAATCGCTTCTGCTCGCCCGGCGTGAGCTTCGACTGAGCATCGACGTACTGGCCGCGCGCGCGCTCGTAAAACCATTTCGACTCGCGCTGCGCTCCCTGCTGAGCGGGGGCCCAAAGCCTTCGGGAAAAATCAGCCATGCGAACATGGAAAGGGTGGTTCGAGAAAAAGTCGGCGGCATTTACGCGATTCTGCGTGTTCGCATACTCCGAGATACGCGGGACGATCAGCTCGCTCTGATCGCTGTCGATTACGGACAGCTTCATCTGGACGAAAATATTCGTCAGGTCGGCCTTGTCCCGACGCTGTGTGTGAAAGAGGGAGGCCGTCGTCTGCCCCCCGTTCACTATCTGCAAATCGGTAATGCGCGTGATCTGGAGTCCGTCCCGGCCGGAAATGGTATCCACTTTCTGAGCCGTTGCTGTAATACCGTTGTTGTAGGCAAAAAACATATGCGGTTCATTCAGAATGGTCAGCCGGATTCCCTTGTTCACCTGTGCGCGAGCTTGGAGGAAGGTGCGGACGTTCTGCTCCAGCAGGCGCGCGCTGTAGCGATCATAGAGGGAGGACAATATCGCGGCGGGCATGACAATCAGGAATGACTGGAAACTGTCCGATCCCAGATTGGCGGGCAGGCAGTTAATTCCGCTACCGAAGAGTTCGACGAAATCGATGTCGAGTGCTTCCTTGTGACCGCGAGAACTGCGCTGACGCTGAAAACGTGTCATGTCCCAGATGTGATAGGAGGCGCGAACGCCCGCTATCTTGTTGTCGGGGAGGTCCTGAAAGCGGTCGCTGAGAGCCCGCTCGGAAGTCAGAAAAAAATTGACCTGCCGCAGAAGGCTTTTTCGATCCGCGATCTGGCGGACGAGCCCGTATTCCGGCGTCGTCACATCAGGCTCAAGACTTCCTTCAAGACTGGCTTCGAAAAAGTTGGTTGCGCGTTTGAAAGCGGCATCAACATCCGTGCGGGTGAGCGTATCGAGTTCGCGGCGGCAGTCGAAATCCGCCACAAATATATCGAGACCGCCTTCGTCATTGAACCAGTAGCCGTCGACGCGCATACCGCGCGGCGCGCGGAAATGACAGAGTTCGAACCCTTCCACGAATCCGGTCTCGATCAATTCGTTGGAGACAGCTTCCATAAAGCTTTCGAGCTGATATGTGCTGTTCGCTTCAGCACCGGCCAGCATCTCCTGCCGGAATTCATGAAAGAACTCTTTAACTGTCTGTTCCATCCGCCGACCCGAGGATTGAATTGTTCTCGCACTCGAACGGCGCGAGCGCTTCCAGTTCTATTTCGTAACCAACCTTCTTCACACCATCAGGAAGCGCGGACCGAATCAGTCTTGGAAAACCCTCGGCGACGCGGTAGGTGCGTACATCGGTCACAACGAGCAACGGCTCGTCATACTCCGGCATAGGGGCATATCGATAGGATATGAGCTTGCGCTCGAAGTCCTCGACCGCATCCGCGTCCGTCAAACTATGCTGGATGGCGTCCACGATGCCATTAAGAGAAGCCGCGCGGGCGGATTCCGGCAGATTGGTGAGGCGATAAATGCGAAGAAAGAGAGACGCGCTCACAGATTCAAGCTGGTCTTCAGAGGATATGCGAACGGTACTTCGTTCCGCGCCGGACAGCGACTTGATCTCGACCGCCGTATTTCGAAAAATGAAATCCTGATGCGATCTATCGGGGCCCAGCCACGCTGACATCGCCTCCTTCTCAGACTTTAAGTCAGCGATGAGCTGGGTCAGATAAGTAAGTTCGGCAAAGAGACCTCTGACCTCATCGGGCGATAACCTGTGCCCGCCACGACCAGAAAGAAATGTCTTCCAGCGTCTGATGTGAGCGATAGCAACAGCAAGCGCGCTGACGGGGTCGGTTGCGACGGCAAGAGCCGATATGAGGGTCTGGCAGAGACCTTCGAAAAGGTCCCGGTCAACCTGCTGCTCAAGCGTAATTACGAGTTGTTGAACCGCCGCCGAGTCACCTTCGCGAAGATCAACACGAATACCGTGTGAGGCGACTCTGTTCTGATCAAACTGCGCCGTGTGGTCTCCGGGAAGTTCAAGAATGAATAGATAGCGTCCGGTAGTGTCCCGCCCCCAGAAACAGGGTACAGGCGTTTTCGCGGCTACCAGCCTGACATTGTAGTCGAGGCCAGGTACTGCGATTTCATCCCAAGGAGACGCGTCAGACATCATCATAGTCCTCGTCGTCATCGGGATCATCCTGCGCACCGCGCATCCGTGCCTGGTACACACGGTTCGCAACCACCTCAATCTCGGTGTCGTAATGGCCAGGTGGGAAGCTGAAGCCGAAGGCGGCTATCGGGCCTTTGACTTCGGTGTCGCCGCCCGGGTGAAGCGAATGGATCATAAGCAGCGGCTTTGCGCGCACTTCCCGGTAATGTGTATCCGAGGGGGCAACCGGCTTTTCGGCGGTGGCCGCCAGACGCTCAGCCTCTTCGCACTCGGTCTTGCTCAGACCGAGCTTTTCATCGCCTCTTGAGGCGACCC
>Ga0209222_1000204_pt1 | contig 13208 bp, 7 predicted proteins | sample BlaSpr_A8_Ref_O3_FD_187991 | JGI IMG/M metagenome (GOLD analysis project Ga0209222, IMG submission 187991) | Forest soil microbial communities from Thunder Bay, Ontario, Canada - Black Spruce, Ontario site 2_A8_Ref_O3 (SPAdes) (version 2) | ecosystem: Environmental > Terrestrial > Soil > Boreal...
AACCCCCCCCCCCCCCAAAAAAAAAAAAAAACCTTTCCTTAAAAAAAGGAGGATAATCCTCTAACAAATTAGCGTTGAATTTGTTTCATTGAGACTACATAAGAGAGTTATAAGCATAATATTTTTTATTTATTTTTGACTCCTTTTGAATTCAAATGGTACAAATCTAGCATTATTACGGTTTAGGGAAAAAAAAAAAAAAAAAAAAAAAAAAAAAAAAAAAAAAAAAACGATCCGCAGGCGATTTAATAAATATCACGGCACGATAAACAAACCATGCATAGATAAACGGATATATATGTACGTGCCTTTTTTCTTTAATACTTTAACTATTCACGTTTTTTTTTTTTTTTTTTCAAGTTCGTTGTTTGCAAAATCTTCTAAAAGAAATCTTACTCCGTCTTTCCTACCTATTTTTCATCCCAACCGATGGATAAAACCTACGACAGTCTGGCAGCCAGTGAGTACATCTATGTGTATGCCGTTTTCGAACTTTAATCTAAGTTACACAGAGACAGCACTTTTAAGCTACTGTAATTCCGAACAAGGCACGAATGGCGAAGAACGCCTATCGCTTTTTAAAGTCAGGATTCCTTTCTTTTCTTTCGCATCGATACAAAAAGCATTAAATAAATTCAGGCGGAGGGATATAAAATACATCAAATTCACTCACCACCGATCTTCAAGCTTGTAAAAGAAATTGGAGAATCCTCAGACCTTGAAGAAGCGACTTTCACAGCTTGCGGCATTATAATCGAAAAAGAACTACCGCCTATCCAACTTGAACAGTAAATCATCTACATTTGCGCTATCCATTCGTTTAGTTTTCTTCTTTTGTAGCCGAGCCTTTCGAGACGAGAAGAGCAAAAATCGACACGCGGGATTTATGCGTCAATACGTCGCTCTCACAGGTTTGAACCTCGAAGATTTTAATAAGACATTGGAGGGTCTTGGAAAGGTGCATAGGTTTTTCGAAGATCTCTTGCCTGGCAACAAACTGCAACCGATGGAAACGCTATCGATCGATGGAAATCTTGCATTAGCTTGCCATACGAGATACTTCCGCGAGCGCCGTCACTGTCGATCAGCAGTTCCTTACCCATTTGGCCCAGGTGTAGATCCCAACAAAGATCTAGAGCGGCTTGGCGGAGATTTATACATTCATACAGAAGAGAACGTTGTTCAATATCTGGGGAGAAAAACTGACGGAGAAAATGCTATCAAGTAAGCTTTGTTTCGAGCTGTTTGAAAGACATTCGCTTACTGCTTGGGATGGCAGATACTTTAACATCAACCCACTTCGATTCCAGAAAGGAGATATTGTTGAAATAACTATCTCCTTCTTCTGCGTTCAAACTCGATCGGACACTCTCAAGATGTTAACTTCGTTAAAAGGATTAACCTTAATCGATGATAAATTCAGAGAGGTACAGTTTCTATATTTCAAACAAATACCTCAATACTAATTTTTTTTTTTAAAAAAAAAATTAAAAATACTATAGAAAGCACGAGAAGAACATGTTAAAAACATACTCTCCCAAACGTTGAAGCTTTCGAATGTGCAAGTCAAGCGTCGCTTCGTGGACGTAGAAGACGAGAATATCCTTGTCGAGAAATATGCCCGCATGGACACAAACTAGCAGCCACCCGTGCTAAGCATAAGGTGGACACGCAAACGGAGTTCATCATGATTACATTAAGTCAGTAAACGTCAATACAGGTAGTACGGTGGTAAATATATGAAGTTCACTCCAAGCCATCCGAACGCAAGAGACAAGTTGTACTGACATTTTTATATATTTTTTTTTTCTGGCGTAACTCGTTCGACGTTATATCGTTGCCTTCAAGGATTCCAAAGGAAAGGAGGAATATTAGGTAACAGGCGAACATAAACAGTGTGTCTTAGGCAGCAAGTGCAAAACGGGGTGACGTTTTCTCAAAAGACCATCACCTCAGGAAATATTGCAACAAACGCCAATCCATGTGTGATGATGAGATAAGGATCTCGATGTCTTTTCGAGCCAGTGATAGGCACCTCAAAAGGGCCATGTGAAGTTCATAGGACTGAGTTCATGCCCTGCTGGGAGGATCAAATGTGAAAAACGCGCCGCAAACACAGTTGTTGCTGTAGACCGCAAGTCGGCAGTGCCATCCGCTGATAACCAAGTTCCTTCTTGCAATAAGAGACTAGGTGGCACTGGGTGCTAGGGCAGATAAACCGATAGAAGCTCTCACTGTGCGCTGGGTGCGGCATCTGTAATCGCGATATAGCATATTCTGATGAGTGAACAACTCCTTGTGCTAAGCAAATGAATGAAAGGGCAGGTACAGGCTGTCCTACTAATTCTCATGCTGCATGATTCCTTGCTTTGCGAGAGCATGTACGAGCGCGCGTAGTATTGTGGGCAGGATCAGACTCCCTACAGGTTGCGGTGTCCGTAGCGGCATCTGCTGGCACTAACTGAGCGACCGCTTGTAATAAGTCAGCATGCGCTAGAGCAGGTAAACGGCGTGCGTTATCCATAATGGCATCTGCTGGTGATAATGGAATGGGCGCTAGGGCAGGTAAACACAGTCCTAATTCGTCATGTCGCATATCTACTTCCCTTGCCCTACGAGAGAGAGTTCAAATATGTGTTGAATGCCTCTCACGCGCAGGATCGAAGTCCGTACCGACCCTAAAATGCAGCCGGCAAATCCTGTGGAAAGCCTGAGCCAGGCTAATATGATGATTGACTGATGGACGATGACACCGGAAACAGGTGACGGCTAAAATACTATGGCACAAACCGGCAGCTTTATATCCATCCAAGGAAATTTAAAGTTTCGAGAACAGTGGGGAACATGAAATGTTGACGAGCAAGGAAACACGTTAGCGGCGTCACGAACATGCTAGAAGCGTCACGACCCCTATGCCGAGCAACCATTCAGATTGCAGCTTCTCTGACTATGTCGCCTTACTATTTAGTAGATTGGCGAAGTAAACAAGAGTTAGACAGAAACGGTTTGTTGTCAAATATTTATCTGCTGTAAATAGTTACCGACACTTAGTTCTCAACACAACAACAAGCAATTATCAACAATGGTTTGACAAAAGAGCCTTATTTGTTTTACAAATTCACTGACTAGGAAAGATTCACGACTTCCAAATGTATTTATATTTATATTTTTATCCGAGTTATTGTTTACTCTTCGGCATAAAGATGCCAAGTTTGCTTTGTATCAACCGTAAGTTTATAAAGGAACGACACCATCCGTCTGATGTCAGCAATTTTTCCCTTTGACAGAAAGAGTGGGTAATTTGTCTATCGTAGCACCAAGGACCCTACTGCGTATGTAGGTCCGTGATCATAGCATCCATAATTTACTATCTATTCTACTTATCTAACCTCATATGCATCCGGCGCTTTCTTTTTATTTTAATATTTTAATATTTTTTTTTTTTTTTTCCTTTTGACTACTGACGAATTATTTTAGAGACATGAAATGGGATCTAATTGGAACGGCGAGGGCTGAGAGAAAAAAAAAAAAAAAAAAAAAAAAAGCTGTTCATTCATACAACCACCTCTTTTTTTCCTTTTTTTTTTCCTGTTTCGACCAAAGGATAATTACCTCTGTTTACACCACCAGCGCCTGTCTTCAACTAACCGCCCATTTAAACGATGGCTACCCAATCTCGATCAACTAACACCCAGCAGCGTAACAAGGGGGGACGATGAGTATGGAATATGAACGTCACTAGAATCCATAAAATGCTCCTACATACTTAATGCTATTTTGAATTCAACAGATACGGGTTGCTAAGAAATTCTAAAACTAGATAAGACAATTATAATAAGTGAAATTTAAATAATATGATGTTTTCCTAATATTGATGGACATCACCATCCGAGCCTTTTTTTATCGTCATGCTACTGTAATCCGTCTTTCCTTTTTTTTTTTTTTTAGCTTCTCCTAATTGTCAATTTAGGAAAATGTAGAGAACTGCGATGGAACTGTACCTCTTAATTCTGGTTGCGACAACAAACAATTATCAACAATGGTTTGATAAAAAATCATTGTTGAACCTTGTTTGTTTTTCAGATACTGTGATATTTACTATCGAGGAACGTTCCATGATTTTTACTTTACTCTTCGGCATAAAATGCCATAATGGCTTTATAATTACCATACGTTTTTAAAGGAACCACGTCCTCTATCTGGGTCAGAGATTGTTCCCTTCGACAGAGAGAACGAGTTGTTTGTCCATCATGATACCAAACGTTAAGATTCTTGTCTACAAGTCTCGCAGTAAAATGGTCGCAGTTCGAATATATAATTCCCTTTAAAACATATCCCTTTGAAGAATTTGAAACGTCGAATTTAAGACATTTGTTTATGTCAATCCAAGGAGCTAAGGCAAATATCAAAATTGCCGGAAGCTCATTTATGTATTGACTGTTATAAAGTGGAGAATCCACCTTTCCGGATCTGAGGCATTTAGGACAAATATTAACAGTTCTCTCATCCCTTTTGATAATTTTATAATTCAGATATCTTTGTACAGACGCTCTTTGATGCAATTTTTCTCTATCTGATGAACTCCATCCGACGGCAGTATAATCTTTAAGATATAAGCATTGTTTATCAATTGAAAATTTACAATTTGGACACTGCGAGCGCGACATTCCGTACGATTTTGTCGAGGTAAGATCCCTAACTAGCTCATCTATATCGGTGTAATTCTTACCATAGAGGTACTGTAAAGGCTTCTCATGATTTAATTTTGCTCTTAGGTGATCGCGAACTGATTCAAAGGTACATGTTTCATTCATTAATGAGGCAAATTTAAAATGGAGCATTTGAATCAATTTTGGCCCGTTTTCAAAGTATGCTTTATGCTTTAATTGGCCTTCATTCCATATGTGATAAAATACAGTGAGTAACGAATCATACGCACAACTGTAGTCGTTTTCGTCCCAAATAAGACCCAGTGGCGACAAGGCATTCATATTCTGAGAAGGTAGCAAAGATGGTCTATTCTTTTTATTGCTCTTTTTAAAGCATGCATCTCGATCAGTAGTATGTAAGGTGGAAAGTTTTCGCTTTAAATTTTTTTCATCCTTGACGGAACATGTAAGACTTTGATAGATTTTCAAATTCCATAATCCATCTTCTTTTTTTTCCGGGATGACATATTCCTTGTCAGACAATTTCAAAGCATGATGCAAATTGTTAGAATCGTTCCTGTTAATTTCAGTCTTATACTTATATATCATGGGATTTCGTAATGGTCCGAAATAGCTTCTATTCAATCGACCTTCATAAATTTCCTTTGTGATGTTATTTAAAAGATGAAGTTCTCTGAACTCCTGCCGCAAGTGTCCAGGCAATCCTTTGGTGACTTTGGTAGGGTTAAAACCCTGAATAATAAGAGTTCCTGCAGCGCTCGAACTTCGTGACAAACAGGTATATATTGATTGAAAATTCTTGCAATGACTTAGATTCACAGGATTATAAGGACGAGTTTTTCCTTGTGATGCATAGTCGGTCATAGAGAAGTTTGGTAAGACATTTATCTGCTGTCTGATTATATTTATCTGATAGTCGTTAGGTAGGCTACATTTTATATTTTTTGACATTTTGACCATTGGAATTATGTTGTTAGGTAAATGAGGTAATTCTATAGTTTTAGGTGGATTTTTAAGCTCTAAATATAAGGTCTCTAAAACTTTTTGGCCTTTCTGGCCATCTATAGCATCCCATCCTTTAACGTATGCTTCTTGACCCTTCGTAATGCAAAGTTCCGTGGCATCGTTATTTCTTATCATAATCGGCATGCCCAAACATAACGACAGTTTACCTGGAAAATGTTCGCTAGAATGTGGACTTGAGTCCCAAAGTGTTTTTTGAACGTCGATTGGAATATCTACACTTGCTGAAATCTTTTTTAATGTTCGTGATCCTCTCTTTTTTCGCCCTAGTCCTGTATTTCCTAGAATGTCAATGGAATAAAAATCGGTCAATTGCTGCCCAGTATCTCTGGCGAAACGTATAGATGCTGACTCATTTATTTGATCCTTTTGAGTGTTTAAAGATGTTATTACAGACACATTCTTGAAGTTTGGATCAGTCAAAGTTCTATCGCTTCCGTTCCTATTTACATGTAGAGTTTTTAGAAATTCTAGATCGTCTTTTGTGCAGGCTGCATATCTCATATTGCTTAAAGCTGTTCTAAACCTTTGGTCATCATCTGACGTCTTGGTTTGTCTCATATTCTGGGTCAAGATCACAACAGTCGTTATTTGATGCCACAATATTTTGCCTATCGTCGATTCCTGATCTCTTTTAGACATGGAACTTGTTTGTTTGTTTGAAACAATATTACTGTACAATGGCGAACCATTTGTTGGCGGAAGCTGAGCAAAATCACCAGCCAGAATTATGTTTTTCCCTCCAAACGGCTTATCATGTTCATTCGTAACCTTTGAAAGTTGGGAACTTATAGCATATAGCTCGTGGCAAGCAATCATCGATATTTCATCTATAAATATGTAATCAACTCCTTCTAAATGCTCTTGTACTTCTCTGACGGCGCTGCTTTCATTTCTTAATGAGTTTTCTTCGCTGTTATCCTTAAATGATCGAATTCCAAGTATGGAATGATAGGTCGAACCATTTAAAAGAGCAGCAGCAGTTCCCGTAGGTGCCAAAACTATAAATCTATGATTCTCGTGTCTCTGATCAAACATCGATATCAAAGCTCTAATTACCTGGGTTTTGCCAGTCCCTCCCATGCCTCCTAAATGCATTTTGAGTTGTTCAGGGCAAATCTCGGATGCATGATTGGCTATAATGTGGAAAGCTCTTTTCTGTTCTTTATTAAGCGAAAAATCAAGTATGGTATTGGAGATAATTTCACGGTCCCTGACTTTCTTGGCTTGAAAGTTATTCATAAAGTATTCTGCAGGCAGCAGATTTACAACTAATGGGTTTAAAATTTTCAAGTTTTTTTTTAGGCTTTCCGATAAAGCATTCGTGGTCGAAGAATAGTTGACCTTTTTGATATTTAACAATTTTTCACGACACTGTTTCACAAGACTTCTCCACTGAGATCCGGTTTTGTGGACAGCTGGACGAAATTCCTGAATGTTAGATTGCAATTTCATATTTCTGTCGCAATCCGACCAGCCAGCTTTGTTCATCATTATTTCCGTTTCAATCATTTGTTGAGCTCTTTTAATTGCATTTGGTCCTAAATATTTTGGGTCACCGTAATCTTCTTCAAAATTTAAATTTATTCCTGAATCATAGTCGTCCACATATTGATTTTGAAGTGAGGACATCATTTTCTTCTCTTTCATTTTAGATTGTCTTTTTAGTATTGCATGATAGTCGTCTCTTTCATCTAAACATTCATAGCGCAAATTGAAGTTGCTCATGATTTTTTTATCCTTGGGTTGGAATTCATATAATGCAAACGCTTCTGCCCATGATTGTTGCATATTTTTCAAGTCTCCACTAGTTCTCCAGGGTTTGAAAAGAATTAGCATTGTGCGACAATAATATTCAAAGTCGCCTTGGTCGCATCGAGGTAGCGGACCTCCGATGAAATTTAATATAAATGTTTTCTCTCTAGAAAAGTCAAGTTTCACCACATGAGTATTTCTTTGGCTGTGACCGGGTAAGAAAACAAAGTAAGTATTATCTTTATTTCTACTTGATGCTCTTGCTTTCACTGATAGCCTTGACCAATCGTATAACGACAAAGAATTGTGTGCTTCAGGGCGGTATTTATAATCATCCACTTTAGATGACGCTACATATTCACCCCTGTCTTGTGAAATTAATAACTTTTCTTCCGCTGGATCTTCGTTTTCGTCTTCATCTTCATCTTCGTCCTCATCTTCATCTTCATATTCATTTTCATCTCCGTTTCTGTCTTCACCTTCATTCTCGTCTCTAATTCCGTCTTGACCTTGATTTTCAAGTTGATTATCAACCCCTATATCACTAGGGATGTTGCTTTTGTCGACAGGCATGCCCCTTTGTATATAACTGGAGCCTCCCCCATTAAATTTACCTGGAATATTGATATCTGTTGTCACGTCAGCCTGAGGCAAGAGTGGTATATCGACGTTGACTTCTATGCAATTTGGATGTGTTTGGATGTTATTATTATTATTGTTGTTAGAAAATAGGGAGAGCTCTTCCTGAAGTACCCTCTCCATCTTCATATCGGCGTCATGATCATAGTTTTCCTTGCTGTCAGAGAACATGGAGGATGGTTTTTCTTCTTCTTGAAAAACGTCTTCCATTTTTATATCGTTGTCATGACTTTGACGCATGCTCCCATCGGAGGTTTCGGAATTTGTAATATCGTTGACAAATGATTTCCACCAAAATGGAATAAAATTATGCGAAGCATAATGATCAGGATTTTGTAAGAGATACATAGAAGCCATAGGACTCCCGATTTCCATCTTCGAAGATAATGCATTTACGACCTTTAATATAAGCTTTCTTGTGTCATTTGTTCTTGAATTGTCATCAATATTTGAGTTAGCGTTTCTATCAAAAACATTATAAGCAGTTGCAAATATTTGATATGTTTTTAGAGCAGGTTTTGCAATATAATCAGTAACATATGAAATAACTGCTTTTATTGAAGTTCCAGAAAGCAAACTCGTTACATCCGTGTTACATCTGAAAAGGTAGGTTATACAAGGTGATATTGTATTCAACATAGGCTCTGTTTTCTTCATATTGATGTATCCATCTTCAAAATTTACAGTGGTTTCAGGCACGATAGGGCGTGGAAAACGTGCTTTACAGATTCCTTCTCTGTTTAAACATCCCTTCGCCTTAAATTTAGATTTTTCCGAATCTGAAGAACTGCATTTGTGTACATTCGATCTTAACAGAATATCATCCACAGTGTCATAAAATTTTAACCACCAATGAGATAACGACCGACAAGCATTACAATCTTTATGCTCATTAGATTCACAAGAATCTGGCGGTTCCTCTGGGAGGGTTTGAGTTGGATCTTGATACGATTTATCAATTAATTGAGATGAATTGTTGGGAATAATAGCGTGAATACCCATTGTCCGATTTTCAAAATCTATAGGAATTTTTGTCTTCACATATTCCATTGGTCCTGTTAGAAATTCTCCTTTTTGACAACCCTCTAAATATTGTATGAGATTTTGTTGAAACTCACTATCATTGTTCATGAGCTTGTCTCGAATTTCTTGGGGCGAAAGAGCATTTTCAATCCACAATATCGCGTGCAAGTGTAGCGTCAATCGGCCTTGCTGTTCGACAGTCCCGTAGTAGCCAGCTGTTTTACCGTATAGTCCAGGTTGATTAATTCCAATTCCAAGCACATGTTTTATAAACATGCGAACCATGAGATCAAAAAAGCGTGCTGCAGCAACAGGGTTTTGCGCGACAAGTAAATTTCGTTCGTTCGCTGATCTCAAATTGGGTCTAAATTCAATGTTTTTATCCGCGTAATACAAACATATTGGGTGACGACTGTCAGCAGGCGATAGCGTCACAAACCACGAAGGCGCTCCCAGGTGGGAAATCATGGACCATATTTCGTTTCGCATATGTTTTTTTGATGTTATCGACCCTTTTACAAAGCCTCCGACGTGATCCAGATCATTTAAGAGCTGGAAGCATTTTTTTTCTTCCGTAGTGTTGGGGGTAAAATGTGCTCCATTTGATAGCTTGTCACTTATGTTTTTGAGTACGTTGTGGTTTAGGGTTTTTAAGCGATCGGATATATGGGGCCACATTTTCCTTTTAACTAGAAGAAAGCTTCCTGTGACGCCCGCTTTCAACTGTTCATGATTGAACGCGATCATAGGAAAATATAAATCGGTTTGAAAGCGTTTATCATGATACATAAGAAGATTCTGCTTGTGAGTAGACTCGGATATTTTCCCAAAATGACATTTTTGCCCGATTCCTCCAAATCCATAAGGAAAAAGCCAAGGAAACATTTGTGGATATGCCTGTGGATTGTCGTACATCGATTGCGGCCTTGAATCGTGACTAATACCTAACGTCCTTCCATTCTCAGCAAGATGTCGCAATGCTCTAGTTTTCAATCTATCGATAGACATCTTTTCAAATTCAGGTCCGGTTAGGCCATGAACAGTAAACGGACATGGTCCATCTGTCGTTCCTTCTTCAAACTCGTTGTCGTAAACGCTCATTGCGGATGCAATTTTATTTCCAGATTCTAGATCTGATTTTGAATATTCGATGTTCACAGGTACTCCTGCTAGCGGATAGTCATTAAGATTTTCAAAAGAAATCTGTAAATCCTCGTAATCGACGTGATTTAATTTCAACCATTCCAACGCGTCTTTGACAACATTTCTACGTACTAGCATTGGTGTTCGCTTAATATCAGATTCATTGGGCTGTATAGGACCTTGAAATACAAATGCTAGGATTTCACTAATTTCTTGCCTGCTTGGAGGTAACGCATGGTAAACTTTAACAGTGGGGTTTGAAAACATTATAACGTTCGCAGTCATCTTAGCACGGCCTGATGAGACACGTACCAGGCATTTGTTGTGTCGAATTTTTGATATTAACATTTTCTCTGCAAATGTTAAGTTTTGTAATGCTAATGGAACAGAACCTATCCAAAAAGAGTTTGAGAGAGACTCAGGTGGCATTTTTTTTTTACTCAAAGAACTTTGACATTTACGGCAAACATAATCGCAGTCTTCTGCGAGTATAGGGCCCTTAAGTGGTGCTATGGGATCTGATTCGTACAATCTCTCGCATCGACCAACATCACCTGGCGAAATGACGCTTAAATCACAATCTATTTCATCCAATAAAACCATGTTGTCAATAGGCGACAATCTACCACATACAGCGCATCCTGCTTCGATGAAATTTTCAGGAGCAGTATCCTTGCAAAAGCCTTTTGTTATAGACTCTAGTAATGCGCTTGAGGGAGGGTCAGGCGGAAATTTGGAGGGTTGATCAAAAATTTCTTCCTTTCTTGCACCGTCGTTTTTGATATTTGATCTTTTTTCAACAAGTACAGTCACGTAAAGATCACACTGAGTACAGTGATGATTGCAAAAATATTTCAACATTTCTTCTTTTTTTATCCTGTATGGTATATGTATTCTATGTAGTACTGCTAGATCTCGTAATTCCTTCAAGTTTAAGTAAATCGATAATTGATCTAGCGGAATTTTGGAAAAGAATAGAGTAACATTTGGTTCTGATGCGTCTTTTGAAATTGAACTCAAAGGTTTATAACCCTTGACTTCAAAATGTTTTTCTTTGAAATATTGGTCGTTATTCAATAGTTTAGAATCTGTACAAGTTTGAAGATATTCTTGAACAATTTCTCCGTTTACCGTAGTTTGATGTCTGCCCCCGGCACAAAAATAATCTTCAATATTGTCGATTCTCTCAATATATCCATTCTCAATGGATACCAGGTTTTTATTATATTCTTTTATTCGTTCCCCCCCCTTTCTTCCTCCTGGTAAAAAACAATAAATGCACGAAAATGAAAAAAAGTTTCTTAAGTATAGTTCAAGCCAATGGACGATGTAATCATGCCTTTTCGTTAAATTGCGATGAAGTAAATATTCAAGATATTGACACTTAAATTTAGTTGAAAATAGAGAGCAAGAAATAAATAAATGAAATCGTAGAGGATATGGTGTTTTACCTTTCAACTTGTAAGCTTTGTATCCTCCCTGTGTGTTTTTACGTGGCGTACTCTTTTTCTTTGATGGCAAGGGAGGATAAAAAGCTTCATGTATGTAGATCATGTTGTGAGTGTCGTTATTTTTTTTTGAACATTCACATACTATGCATTCTTTATATGATAAAGAGACGAGTTCCGAAGACTTGTTTTTACGATACATCTCGCACCGAAGCTTTTTTTTTATATCAATTTCATAGTGCGCCACAGGTGGCATTTCATAGCAGCTATTACACAGCACAAAATACTGTGTCTCATAGTAATTACGCAGCACGAAGTACTGTGTCTCATAGTAATTACGCAGCACGAAGTACTGTGTCTCATAGAAACTATGCAACAGAAAGTGCTGCATCTCATATTGTATATCGAAAATTGAGCGGAATTCCAACAAGAAATTTTCACAAGTCCCATAGTAGAGAAATGGGATTTCTAAAAAAATCGTTTAAAGTAGAACCAAAATATATATAAGGCATCTTACCAAGATATTGAAGTTGAATGAATAAGAAAAAGCAGAGAGTTCTTATCGACAACATAGATGATAGTTGAGGAGTAAGCGTCGGGCGGATCTTGAAAATAACAAACACTATAGATAATAAAATCAGTGCAACAAACAACTAACAACAATAGATTCACGAGATCATATTGTTGATATGTATTTGTTTTCTATTCAAGAAATAGATGTAGCAATCAATTGGCTCGATAACGAAGTTTCGAAAAAAGGAGTTAACAAGCATCGGAAGGAATGTCATCCAGAAATTTCAGCCCAAGATATTATGGAAATTAGTGATATCCAAAAAAAAATAGCAAATACATGCTGAGCATAAAACGCGCTGTGCATCAAAGGTACTTCGCACTTCGACAATTCTACCTTATCCGCCTACTGACCAGATCCCAACTGCATGCAGTCGCAATATCCATCATTGAATGATATTTTTAGGTGTTGGAGAACCCTAGTAGCAGCACTACAAGCTACAGCGCAACACTCTCCACCCATGGACTTCTCAAAAACTCTGACCAAACTTTCTGCATCAACGATGAGAATCTTTATAGGACATCTGCTTTAGGGATACTCAAGTTGTCGATACCTACCTATGGCGATCTGAACCACCTTGTTTATTTGATAATCTCAGTTGGGCATGAAAGCGTGCTATACATATATATATTCGTAAATAGAGGAGAATGGAATAAGATAAAATAAAATAAACGAAAGGAAATGAACGCTAAAGACGTTAATCAACCGTCTTCGAACATTCCATCCGACTACATTGCATGGCGACTTTCACCATACCAAAGCGTAAAAATTCATTCAAAGCAAATAGATGTCAACAAAATCATCTTATCAATTTTTTGTTGTTGGATATTTGTTATTCTCTTGATTTATGTGGGTATACCCAACACATTATCCCGCCTTTCGTCCTTCATCACACCCCAAATTTGGGAATATCTTCAACTTTGACCCACAGCTGTG